>JAABUM010001304.1_pt1 | contig 37845 bp, 38 predicted proteins | sample 5559161 | NCBI WGS metagenome assembly JAABUM01 (sample SAMN10711868, study PRJNA513369) | rock metagenome | isolation source: Antarctica rocks | place: Antarctica: Victoria Land, Siegfried Peak nord
TGCGTCCTGGACACCGGCCAGTACCCCACCGGGACCAACTACAGCGATAAGGACATCGCCGCAATACCGCTGGTACGACACGACTTCCACGGCGACTGGAACTACAGCCTCCTCCCTTACGACACGCCGTCAGAATAAGGAGTTAATTCGTCGCGTGCCCTTAGCGATCCGCGGGTAGTGCGGTTACCCGTAGGCCACGACGGATGAAACGTGATCGCCTCTTCGGTGATCACGGGGCCCGGCTGGCGTCGCTCGTCTGCGGGTGGACACCCACCGAGGCCGCGCGGCACGATTGAGGGACATCGACCGCTGGAGCAGCCCATGCACGTCATCCGAGTGACGACCGATCTCACGGTGCCCGACATCGAGGAGGCGATGGCCTTTTACGGGGACTATCTCGGGCTCGATAGTGAGGACATGGGTCTCGATTGGGTCACCCGCTTTGTTGTGCCGAGCTCCGGGGAGCACATCCAGCTCGTGTCGCGGGACGCGACGGCGCCCGAGAACCCATTGGTCACCGTCAAGGTCGACGACGTCGACGAGGCCTACGCGGCGGCCCGTCGACGCGGCTACGAGGTCGTTCACCCCCTCACCACGGAGCCGTGGGGTATTCGCCGGTTCTTCGTTCGCGCGCCCGACGGGACGGTGCTCAACATCGCTCAGCACCGCGTCCCCTAGCATCGCCCACCACCGCGAGCGACACCGCTTCCTCGACCCTGCCACCACGGCATACGGACTGGACGACAGGCTCGACCGAAGGCAACACGGAGCCGGTTGAGGATCGGCTACCGAGGCAGTTTGTGCTGGCCGTTCCACGGGCCTGCCCGGCGCTCCGTGATTCTCAGGTAGTAGCCGCTGGGGTCGACGAGGCGGAAGTCTCGCAGGCCCCAAGGTCGTGCCTGTAAGTCGTCTGCCAGGGGCCAACCGGCACGCTGTACATGGTCGAGCTCGTCGTCGAGGTCGTCGACTTCAAGGACGAGCTCCACCCCGACCGGTGGGCGGCGACAGTCTCGGTGTCCGTGGTCTTGTCGTCCAGCAGCACCGATCCGGACGCCGTCGCGTTCGAGGCTCAGGTAAGGCTGGGGGTCGTGGCGCCGGTCGGAGGCAATGTTGAACCGAAGTACGCGGGTGTAGAAGTCGGCTGTCGCGTCGAGGTCGGAGGGGAAGAGCTCGAACCGTGCAGTCAGCATGGACATGGTCAGAAGCCTCTCAGGGCTTGAGGTCAGCCGTACGTGAGGCAGAACTCGTTGCCGTCGGGATCGCCGAGCTCGATGGTGCCGTCCCCGGCGCTGCCGAGCCGGGTCGCCCCGAGCGCTACCAGTCGGTCGACCTCGGCTGCCAGGTCGCCGTCGGTCAGGGCGAGGTCGAACCGCTGCCGGTTCCTTCCGTGTTTCGACGCCACAGGAGGGCCGCCCCACGCGACCTTGGTGCCACCGTGCGGGGACTGGACCGCGGTCTCCTGGCCCTCCTGCCACACCAGGGGCCAGCCCAGCGCCTCCGCCCAGAAGAGTCCGACCTGCCGGGTGCCGTCGCAGGCCAGCTCGCCGAGGAAGCCACATCCCGCCAGGTAAGAGTTGCCGGGCTCGATCACGCAGAACTCGTTGCCCTCCGGATCGGCCAGCACGACGTGTCCCTCTTCCGGAAGCTGGCCGACGTCCAGGTGGCCGGCGCCGAGTTCGAGGGCCGCTGCGACCGTATGCTGCTGGTCGGCGGGTGCGGTGCTGGTGAGGTGAAGGTGCACCCGGTTTGGACCGGCCCGCGCCGCTGGGTTCGGGACGAACCGCAGGCCGACCTGAGTGTCGGACCCGGGCAGCAGAGCACCGCGGGGGGCGTCGACGACCTCCCGTCCCAGCAGGGCGCCCCAGAAGCCTGCCAGGCGAGCCGGGTCGTGCGCATCAAGAGTCAGCGCCAGCAGTCGGGAAGGCATCTCCCGCACCGCTAGAGACGCGGGCCGAGAGATGCTCGATCGGCCTCGGTGACTGCGCTCATGCCGAGCCGACCGGGAGGATCTGGGTGAGGCGGAAGGAGTTGCCCGACGGGTCCCGGAAGCCGGCGTCGATCCCGTACGGCCGTTCCTCGGGCTCCTCGGTGAACTCCACGCCACGGGCACTGAGCTCCGCGTAGGACTTCCGGCAGTCATCGGTGCTCAGGAAGAGCGTCTCAGCGAATCCCTTGGCCATCAGACTGCGGATCTCCTGCGCGACGGCGTCGTCGATCATCGGCGGGCCGGGAATCGCCATCAGCACGATCTCGGTCTCCTGGCCGGGGGCCGCCACCGTAAGCCAGCGGAAGCCGCCCATCTCGGGCACGGTGACGTCCTGGCGCAGCTCCATACCGAGCTTTTGGGTGTAGAACGCGAGCGCCTCGTCCTGGTCGTGCACCCACACCTGCGCGCCGCTGAGCTTGATCATCGGGTCTCCTCTGCATCGGAACTGATGACAGAAACGCTAGAGATCATCTGGCGGCCTCGTCTTCTCGAATCGTGCGCCCTTTCCGCTCCGGGATGTGGCCGGGCCGGCCATAGAACCGCACCACGCAGCTCGGCAGCACCGCCCGCGCGCTCGCCGGAGCGACGCAGGCACGATAGGCCGCCGGTGTGCTGCCAAACATCCGCCTGAAGCTGGTCGTGAACGATCCGAGGCTGGTCAGTCCTACCTCGACGCAGATGTCCGCGACGCTGTGGTCAGTGTTCCGCAGCAGCGCGGCAGCACGCTCAAGGCGCCGGGTGAGCAGGTAGACGTGCGGTGGTTGCCCGAAGGCAGAACGATACTCCCGACTGAAGTGCGCCCGGCTCAGCCCAGCGGCTTCCGCCATCGCCGCCACGTCAACCGGGTCGTCATAGTGGCGATCGGCGAGGTCCTTGCCGCGGAGCAGGTGGCGCTCGATCGGGAGGTGGCCCACAACCCGAGTATGCCGGTCAAGCCCGACCGAGGGTGGGCAGGCTACGACGAGCCCACCAATCGCGCCTCCGCCGCCGACCCAGCCGGTAGCCGTCCACGAAGATCCGCGTGCCCTCGACCTCGAGACCCAGCCCGACGAAGAACGCCGTCACCGGGTCGAAGTCCGCGACGGTGGATACCGACATGGTCGAAGCGTCGTACCTGTGACATCGGAATCATCATCCAATGGTCGTGCTGTCGGTCCAGCCCAGGGACGGACCGTAGGGCGGATTCTCGACATGCCACGCCGGGTCGTTGTCACGGGAACGACGATGGCCAGGTCCGCGCGGCTTCGGTTGAGTCGGTCGTCGGAGATGATCACCGCAGGCCGACGGTAACCTCGCTCGTGGCCGACCGGCTCGCCACGGTGGCCGTCAGTCCCAGAACGCATTGGCCTCGTACGCGGCCACAGCGTCTTCCACGATGGCGTGCATGCGTCGGCCGGTAGCGCCAGCGAGCATGACGAGCCGCTCGTGCGTCTCGTCGGTGATCCTGACAGTCGTACTCATATCGAGAGTCATGGCTCGCCGTATCGGGTTGTCGATCCGCTACCGAATCAGACGCACGCGGATAGGCAGTTGCATATTGGCCCAGGCACGGTCGGCGGTGAGCACCTCGGCGGGGATGCTTCGAACGGTGAGGGCAAGGCAGCAGCGGCCGCCTAATGAGAGTGTCCAGCCACCGCGGAGGGAGCGCATCGCGCCCGCGAGTTCGGCATCCTCGGCGCTAAGCGGTTCGACCGTGACACCGGCGGGGCTGAGTAGCTCGCGCAAGCGAGCGACATCGAGCTCAGCGTCGACCAGCTTGCCGACGACTTCAGCGAGGTTGGCCGCGCCGAGCACAGCGCCACCGACCTCAGCGGCGACAATCTCACTTCCGGGCTCGTCATGGATCAGCGCGAGCACGGCTGAGGCATCGAGCACGGTCATTCCGAGGTGGCAGCAAGCCGGCGTTCGGCAAGCAGCTCATCGACAAACGAGCGCGACTTCGGCACGTCACTGGCCAAGGCCCGCAACTCGGCGACTGCGTCCTGCTGACGCTCCAAAACCAGCCGTGGCCCAGCCACATGCAAGTGCAGTCGGTCGCCGGGAGCCAATCCCAGCGCCGCCCGCACTTCCGCCGGTATCACAAGTCGGCCTTGCTGACCCAAAAGGACCGTGGCATCCATCAGATGAGTATGCCACGTAGGGCTCAGTCGTGGCAGTGACCTGGACCGCCGGGATGCTGGCCGGCGGGTTTACTCATCCGGTGCTAGGTCGGCCACCGAGGCGTCCACCGCGCGATCCCTCACGAGCATCTGCTCGAACGCCACGATGCACTGCACGGCCCTGATGCCCCGACCGGCCGGCCCCGCGAAAGGGGCAAAGGGCATCCACTTGTGAATTCTTTACCAATTCAATGAGCTTGTCCGTTGATTTGTCTTGTGGACATTCGGTGTTCTGGGGTCGACTCCCCGGTAGCTAGGAGACTGCAATGACGCCGTTCCGTCCCACCTCTCACGTCCTTCGTCGCGGCCCGCTCCGCCGCGTCTGGGCCGGCCTGGCCGCCATCGCCGTGGCCGCAGCGACCCCCGCGCTCAGCACCGTGCCGGCCGCGGCGGCCCCTCCGCCAGCGGGGGGCGGCAACTTTTACACCTCGTTCGAGGCAGGTGAGCCGCAGCCCACCTGGACCAGCACGCCGGACACCAACGCCCAAGGCCGGATGGCTTCCGGCGTCATCGGCAGCTCGGTCCTCGAGCGCAGCCTCAGCACCCCGACCGGCGACGACGTGCTCGGCCAGCCGACCGACAAGCTGGCCTGGGAGGGCCCGTTCCAGAACGGCGTCGGGAAGGTGGACGGGACGATCGCGGCCGCGACGACCCCGAGTGGGGCTCCCGCCGAGCACTGGACCATGGACTCCAAGGGGGAGACCTGGATCCAGGTGCCGATGCCCAACCTGCCCCGCGGCACCAGCCTCCGCGCGCAGGTGACCCTGCAGGGCAGCGGCAGGCTGTTCCTCAACGTCTACAGCGGCTCGTCGGACGTCGGAGGCGAGTACGTGACCTTGACCGGGCAGCCGCAGACCTTCACGGTCGACTTCACCACGCCGGCGAACGGCGGGGGCACCCCGCAGTTCCAGATCCGCACCCACGACACCGGGCACATCGACGCGCTCGTGTCGGGCACGTCGGTGCGGCGGCTCTCGCCAGGGACGGTCGACTTCCCCGGGAACGTCACCAGCTCTGTCGTGCAGGTGACCGCAAGTGGCGAGAACCCGCCGAACGAGGTCGCCAAGAACCTCGCCGACGGGGATGTCAACACCAAGTGGCTGGTGGGTGGGACCAGCGCCTGGGTGACCTACAAGCTGGCCCAGCCGACCAGCGTCGTGGCGTAAGCGCTGGCCTCGGCCAACGACGCGCCGGGGCGCGACCCGAAGAACTGGCAGCTGCAGGGCTCGGCCGACGGGACGACGTGGACGACCCTCGACACCCGGACCAACCAGGGCTTCACCAACCGTTTCGAGACCCGGGAGTACTCGGTCGCCAACACCACGGCATACCTCTTCTACCGGCTGAACATCACGGCGAACGCCGGGGACTCGGGCACCCAGCTCGCCGAGCTACTGCTGTCCACCACCGCGATCCCCCCGTCCGACATGACGACGGTCGTCGGGTCCGGACCCAGCAACGGCTACAACACCCGGCCTAACGTCGGCTGGACCGGGGTGAAGTCGCTGCACTACATGGGCACCCAGACCTCCACCGGTCGTGGCTACTCCTACAACAAGGTGCTCGACGTCAGTGTCCCGGTCGGCCGATCGACCGAGCTGTCCTACAAGATCTTCCCCGAGCTCATCGGTAACGACCTGAGCTATGCGAGCACCTACGCAGCCGTGGACCTGGCGTTCACCGACGGCACGTACCTCAGCCAGCTTGGGGCGGTGGACCAGCACCAGAAGCCGCTCAACCCGCAGGGCCAGGGCACGTCGAAGATCCTCTACGCCAACCAGTGGAACTCGGAAATCTCACGGATCGGGGACGTGGCTGCCGGCAAGACGATCGACCGCATCCTCGTCGCCTACGACAACCCGAAGGGGCCGGCCGACTTCAGCGGCTGGGTCGACGACATCTCCGTCGTCGCCAACCCGGTGCACAACACCTCTCCGCGGCCCTCGGACCACGTCGTGACCACTCGCGGCACGAACGCGAGCGGCAGCTTCTCGCGGGGTAACAACGTCCCCGCGACCGCGATGCCTCACGGCTTCAACTTCTGGACGCCGGTGACCAACGCCGGGTCCGACAGCTGGCTCTACGAGTACCAGAAGGGCAACAACGCGCAGAACAATCCGATGCTCCAGGCGTTCTCGCTGAGCCACGAGCCGAGCCCGTGGATGGGTGACCGGCAGACGTTCCAGGTCATGCCCACGGCTGCGACCGGCGTGCCGAGCGCGGACCGCTCTGCCCGCGCACTGGCCTTCAGCCACGACAACGAGATCGCCCGGGCCCACTTCTACGGCGTCACCTTCGACAACGGCATGAAGACCGAGATCACGCCGACAGACCATGCGGCGATGTTCCGGTTCACCTTCACCGGCAACGAGTCGAACCTCGTCTTCGACAACATCAACAACAACGGCGGGCTCACCCTCGACCCGGCACACCGGGCGCTCTCGGGCTACACCGACGTCAGCAGCGGGGGGAACTCCGCGGGCATGACCCGGATGTTCGTCTACGCCACGTTCGACCAGGCGGTGACTCAAAGCGGGCCGCTCCCGGGCGGCGGCGGCTCGAATGTCACCGGTTACGCCAAGTTTGACACCACCGCGAACAAGGCGGTGAGCATGCGCATCGCCACGTCGCTGATCAGCGTCGACCAGGCCCGGCACAACCTCGAGCTGGAGATCGCGCCAGGTGACACGTTCGACTCGGTCACGGCCCGGGCGCAGCAGGCATGGGACAAGACGCTGGGCGTCATCGAGGTCAAGGGGGCGGGCGAGGACCAGCTCACCACGCTCTACTCGAACCTGTACCGGCTGAGCCTCTACCCCAACTCCGGGTTCGAGAACACCGGCACCGCGGCGAAGCCGGTGTACCAGCACGCCGTGCAGTCCTCTGACTCCTCGAACCCCGCTCCGGCCGGCACCACCGCGACCAAGACCGGCGCACAGGTCGTCGCCGGCAAGGTCTACGTCAACAACGGGTTCTGGGACACCTACCGCACGACCTGGCCGGCATACTCCCTCCTTTACCCAACCCAGGCAGGGGAGATGGTCAACGGGTTCGTCCAGCAGTACCAGGACGGCGGCTGGGTCTCACGCTGGTCCTCACCGGGCTACGCCAACATCATGACCGGCACCAGCTCCGACGTCGCCTTCGCCGACGCATACTTCAAGGGTGTGCCGGGCATCGACGTGCAGCGGATGTACGACGCGGCGCTGAAGAACGCCACGGTCGCCCCGCCGAACCAGAACGTGGGCCGCAAGGGACTGGACCAGTCGACCTTCCTCGGCTACACGCCGACGTCCACCCACGAGAGCGTCTCGTGGTCGCTCGAGGGCTACATCAACGACTACGGCATCGCCAACATGTCGAAGAAGCTCTACGACACGACCGGGCCCAGCGACCCCAGGCACCAGGAGTACCTGGACAACTACCAGTACTTCCTCAACCGCGCGCAGGACTACGTCAACCTGTTCAACCCGGCGAGCGGCTTCTTCCAGGGCCGCACCGCCTCGGGGGCGTGGGCGCAGTCGGCAGCCGACTTCGACCCGCGATCTTGGGGCGGTGACTACACCGAGAGCGACGCATGGAACTTCGCGTTCCACGCTCCCCAGGACGGCCAGGGTCTGGCCAACCTCTACGGCGGCAAGAATGGCCTGGGCACCAAGCTCGACACCTTCTTCGCCACCCCGGAGACCGCAACGTTCCCTGGCGGCTACGGCGGCACGATCCACGAGATGCTCGAGGCACGTGACGTCCGTCTGGGTCAGTGGGGCCTGTCCAACCAGCTCTCACACCACATCCCATACATGTACGACTACGCCGCGCAGCCCTCGAAGGCGCAGGGGATCGTGCGTGAGGCGCTCTCGCGGACGTTCATCGGCAGCGACATCGGCCAGGGATACCCGGGTGACGAAGACAACGGCGAGATGTCGGCCTGGCAGATCTTCAGCTCGCTCGGCTTCTACCCACTCCAGATGGGCAACCCGACCTACGCGATCGGCTCGCCGCTCTACAGCCAGGCGATCATCCACCTGCAGAACGGTAAGGACCTCGTCGTCAACGCCCAGAACAACAGCGCCCGCAACGTGTACGTCCAGGGCGTGAGGGTTAACGGCCAGCAGCAGTCGCAGACCTACTTCACCCAGGACCAGCTGGCGAACGGCGGGACCATCGACTTCCAGATGGGCCCCCGGCCGTCGGCGTGGGGCACCGGCCCGAAGGACGCGCCGCCCTCGATCACCCAGGACGGCAAGCTGCCGGATCCCCTCAAGGACGCCACCGGTCCTGGCAACGGGGTTGCCACGACCAGCGACCCGAACGCCAACGCAGCCCAGCTGTTCGACAACAGCTCCGCCACCGCGCTCACGCTCGCCGGCGCCACTCCATGGGTGCAGTACCAGCTCACCGGGCCGACGGCGCGGGCCCGGATGTACACCCTCACGTCGTCTCCAACAGCCGGTGACCCGGCCAGCTGGGCGGTGGAGGGCTCCAACGACGGGTCGACCTGGACGACGTTGGACACCCGCAGCGGCGAGAAGTTCACCTCCCGCCAGCAGACCCGGGCGTTCACGGTCGCCTATCCCGGCATCTACCGCTACTACCGGGTCCGAGTCACGGCCAACACCGGCGGTGCGACCACCTCGCTGTCCGAGGTCGAGTTCCTCACCCACACCCCGAAGGTGAGCGAGCTTGCGGACGCCATCGAGTCGGCCGGGCAGCACCACGGTATAACCGGGGACGCTGCTGGCGAACTGCAGCAGATCGTTGCGGCGGCGCAGAAGGCCGAGGACGCGAACGACCCGGCCGGTGTCCTCACCCAGCTGCAGGCGCTGCAGGCGAAGCTCGACACTCTGCGAGCGAACAAGATCGACGCGGCAACTCGAACTTCGTTGCAGCTCATCCTCTCCCAGTGGCTCTCCCCCGCCACGGGGCTGGACCAGATCCTTGCCCAGATCGGCGCGTTGAGCCGCAGCGGGGACATCCAGAACGGCACGGCGAAGCAGCTGCAGGAACTCGTGACGGCGGCCCAGCAGGCGGAGGCGGGAAGCCACTCCGCGCAGCTGCGGGCGCTGCTGACGAAGCTGCGCGGCACCATCGCCGACGCCCGCGCCGACAAGGTCAGCCAGCGGGCGAAGGACACCTTGCTGCCCCTGGTCGACGCGTTGTTGCGGACGCCGCCGTCGGTCACCCGCGCCAAGACCGCCGCCGATGTGCTGATGAGCTCGTACGACCCGGTCAAGGCGTGGTGGCCGTCGAGCTGGTGGAACTCGGCAGTGGCCCTGCAGACGGTCATCGACTACATGCAGCGCACCGGCGACCGCAGCTACCTCGCGCAGGTGGACAACACCTTCGAGAAGGACAAGGGTGCGTTCCCCGCGGGCGTCTTGTCGGGCGACCCGCTCCTGGGCAACTTCACCAGCCGGGCCATCGACGACTCGGAGTGGTGGGGCCTCACTTGGGTCCAGGCGTACGACCTGACCCACGACAAGAAGTACCTGGACATGGCGGTCAAGATCGCCGACTACGTCCAGGGCTACTGGGACACGACCACCTGTGGCGGTGGAGTCTGGTGGGACGCCGAGAAGACCTACAAGAACGCGGTGACCAACGGGCTCTACATCCGGCTGACTGCGGAGCTGCACAACCGGACTCCGGGTGACACTACGTGGTTGAACCGGGCGAAGACGGGCTGGAGCTGGTTTACCGCCAGCGGGATGATCAACTCGTCCGGGCTCGTCAACGACGGCCTTACCGCCGACTGCAAGAACAACGGCAGCACGGTCTGGAGCTACAACCAGGGCTTGGCCATCGGGGCGGGTCTCGAGCTGGAGCGGGCGACCCACGACCCGTCGGTCATGACCACGGTGCGCCGGCTCGCCGACGGCGGGATCACCTCGCCGCAGCTGGTCTCGAACGGTGTGCTGACCGAGTCGTGCGACACGCTGGACACGTCGTGCGACGACAACCAGAAACAGTTCAAGGGGGTGTTCATGCGGTACCTGATGGATCTCACTGACACGACGCACGATCCGAGGTACCAGGCGTTCGTGGACGCTCAGGCAACGAGCATCTGGACCAAGGACCGCAACGCCCAGAACCAGCTCGGTGAGCGTTGGTCAGGCGTAGAGAGCCCGGCACACCCCAACATGTTCGACTGGCGGACCCAGGCGAGCGCGCTGAGCGCCCTGATCGCGGACGTGCTTCCCCCCCAGTAGAGGGCTTCACGGACAGGCAAGCAGGTATGCCGGGTGGCGGCAGATGTGCCTCCACCCGGCATACCTGCTTGCCACCGCAAAGGCAGTGGCCTTCAACAGGACAGTCCTGGAAGCGGCGCACTAGGATCGGGGGCCGAGGATCGCTCATGGATTCGGGTGAGCGAAGAGCTGGTTTGCAGATGACACCCCCGGGAGGCTTCGTTGAGTTTCGTGACTCGAGGATTTCAGGGGCGGCGCGACGCTTCGGCCGTCGAGCTTCCGCCTGGCCAGTACCTCACGCGCGACTTTCCCGTCCTGTCTGCCGGCCCGACTCCGAAGGTCGAAGCCGAGGACTGGCGGTTCACGATCACGGACGAGGGGGGGAGCACGCAGACCTGGACATGGCAGGAGATGCTCAAGCTTCCCAGTGGGAAACCGACCGTGGACATCCACTGTGTGACCAAGTGGTCGAAGCTGGGCACGAGCTGGCAGGGCGTCTCGCTGGACACCCTCTTCGAGTCAGTGGAGACCTCGGCCAGCTACGCAGTGGTCCGCTCCTATGGCGGCTACACGACGAACCTGCCCCTGGAAGACCTGCTGAACGGGAAGGCATGGGTCGCCTACGGCTATGAGGGGGAGCCCCTTGCCGACGAGCACGGCGGCCCGGCACGGCTCCTCGTGCCCCACCTCTACCTGTGGAAATCGGCCAAGTGGGTTACCGGGATCGAGCTTCGCGACGATGACGAGCCAGGATTCTGGGAAGCCTTGGGCTACAACAACTATGGCGACCCCTGGCGCGAGCAACGCTACTCGGGCGACTGAGCAGCATGGTCGCTCAACGGTTGCCATGGCTGGTCGCCACGGTTGTCGCCGTGCGTGCAGAGACGCCCACCACCCGAACGATCGTCCTCGACGCCGAGGGATGGACGGGCCATCTCGCCGGCCAGCACGTCGACCTGCGGCTCACCGCGCCGGATGGGTACAGCACCCAGCGTAGTTACTCGATCGCCTCCCCCACGGACCGCAGCCGGTTGGAGCTGACCGTTCAACGCGTCCCCGAGGGTGAAGTGTCTCCGTACCTTGTCGACGAGCTGTCGGTGGGCGACCAGCTGGAGCTACGCGGTCCGATCGGTGGCTGGTTCGTCTGGCGTCCCGAGGAGACGGCGCCGATGCTCCTCATCGCCGGTGGGTCCGGCGTCGTCCCGCTCATGGCGATGGTGCGTGATCGGGCCCGCGTGCAAAGCAGCGCGCCGTTCATGTTCGTGTACTCGGTGCGCAGTCCCACCGAGGTGTACTACGCCGACGAGCTCGCTCGTCTGGCGCACCAGGACAGCGGGCTGGACGTGAATGTCCTCTATACCCGCTCCGGCGTGGAGAACGGACCGAGGGCGCCCGGCCGCATCACCGCCGACGACCTCAAGGCCTCAGGCTGGGCGCCTGAAGACGTCGACCGCACCTATGTATGCGGACCGACTGGCTTCGTGGAGGCGGTCGTCATGCTGCTCCTGGCCCAGGGGCACGACCCAGCTAACATCCGGACCGAGCGGTTCGGCCCCACAGGAGGGTGAGCATGGACACGACAGACGAGGCTGACTACGTCGACGGCAACGCGGTCGCCGGGGTGTTCGCCGAGGCGTTCGGACTGGACGTCGCGGTGGTCGTCGTGGCCTGCCGGAACTGCGGCCTCGAGCGCAGGTTCGCTGAGAACCACGTCTACCATCGTGGGCCTGGAGCCGTTGCCCGCTGCCCGGAGTGTGGTCACGTCACGGCTCGGGTGGTGCGCACCCCCACCGACGTCTGGCTGGATCTGCAGGGGTCCCGCTCCTGGCGTATCCCCATGACTCCAGCCGTGACGGAAGCTGGCTCCGCGTAAGAACATCCACGACCGTTGCCCTGACAAGTCCTGCGCGCCCTCAGACAGCTGGAAAGGCCAAGGGCCATGACCGAGAAACCTACCCAGGACTTGCCCGAGGTCCTCAGCGAGTTCGCCCTCAGCAACAGCTTCCTCGGCAAGATCATCGAGGTGTGCCTCGTGACAGAGGACCACGAGCGCACCATGGAAGGCTTGGTGCGACTGGGCATCGGGCCATTCAGGGTCTACACCTTCACGCCGGATTCGGTAGCGGGTCAGACCTATGACGGCAAGCCCAGCACCTTCAGCTTGAAGGTGTGCTTTGCCACCAACGATGACCTGACCTTTGAGATCATGCAGCCGTTGAGCGGACGAACCATCATGCGGGACTTCCTCGACAAGCATGGCGAGGGGATCCACCACGTCGCCTTCGACTGCAACGGCGCACCGTGGGACCAACGGCTCAAGCTGTTCACCGAACGCGGGTTCGCCCCCACGCAGAGCGGGCGATGGCTCGACCAGAACTCCTTCTCGTTCTTCGACACCGAGGCCGCCACCACCACGTGCTTGGAGACGTATCACTTCCCCGTCGGCTTCAGCTACCCGGAACCCGAACGGTGGTATCCGGGTCCCCCACCCGACACCAGCCGGGGAGCCCTTCGGCTCCACACCTGACGGCGACGGCCGTTGCTTACCGCGCGGGTGCAGGAGCGCCGGTCTTACCGTGGCTGTGGAACAACCCGCGCAACCCTGGCGCACAGCGACGTGAGGCTGCCGTAACCTCCGAGGAGCCCACCCGGTTCGGCATGACTCAGCTGTCGCAGGCACTGCTCACTCACCTCCACGGGGAACGGCTCAACGTCGACCACGGATTTCCGTTGCGCCTGCTTGCGCCCAACAGGGCCGGCGTGCTCAGTACCAAGTGGCTGACGACGGTGGAGGTCCTGTGATGTTGCTGCGGGTGGTGCTCGCCGGCGCGGGCATCCTTCTCGGTCTGTTCGGGGTATCCCTGCTGCCGACCGAGGCGTCGGTCAGCGCGCTGGTTATCTTGGCGATCTGGCTCATCGGCGCGATCGTCATCCGCGACGGCATCCTGTCCCCGCTCGTGCTCGGCATCGGCTGGACGGTCGCCCGCTTCGTCCCGCCCCGAGCCCGCCGTTACCTGCAGGGCGCGCTCGTCAGCGCGGCTCTGGTCACCGTTGTCGCCGTCCCGATGATCTCTCGCGAAGGCAGCCCGCCCGCGACCAAGGCACTACTTCAGCAGAACTTCGGGGGCAACCTGATCGTGCTCGTCGCCATTCTCGGCGCGGTCAGCTTGGCGGCATACGCCGTGCGGGTCGCCCGCGACCACGCAACGAGGAGGCCGAGCGTCCGTTGAGAAACCCTCGCCCGAGGAAGCCGCGCGCCCCAGGTACGCCCGTCGGTAACGGTCGACTGACACCCGCGGCCATCGATGAGCTGTCCGGCGAGCGCGAGCCCCTGCCCGGCATACCGGTGTTGAGGACGACCTGCTCGTATGCCGTGGCAGCGCCGGTCTGCGTCGTGCCACGGCGCCGCGCCCCGGTGTCGAGAGCGCCGCAGTGTCGAGAGCGCCGCAGTGCCGTGACACCGGACCGTGACAGGCTGGCTCGAACAGCAGGCCTAACAGCGAAGGTGGTCATGGGGAAGAACAACCAACAGCGGCGGCGGATGAAGGCGAAGGCGAGGCGGGCTCGCCCGGAGACCAGCTTCTCACCGCCCGGGAAGGCACCGTGGGGGAGCGTCCCTCGAGGGTGGGAGGCCCGTTCGAACGAGCAGTCGATGGAGTCGTCGGTCACGGCGCTCAGCGCGCTCGCGATCCGTGCGCTGGACAGCAAGCGGCAGGACGAGTTCGGCTCTGCGGTCGCCCAGCTCGTCGAGCTGACAGGGGCCCACAGCGGTCGACGGGCTCTCGTGGGCACGCTCACGCCCATGCTCGAGGAAGCCGTGACCCAGGCGTGGCTCGGCGGCTGGCAGCCGGCCGACCTGCACCGGCTGGCCGGACGGGAGCTGGCGACTGGCGACCAAGCCGTGCTGGGGGACGCGGTCGCGAGAGAGCTGAGCAGGTATGCCACCTCGACCCTCGACCCGCGGTGGCCGGCACAGGTCCGGGAGATGGGCGCCCGAGTGTGGTGGCCTGCCGACCAGGCCTACCTCGAGTCGCGGCAGCAGGCGGCCGGCGATCGCTGGGAGCCGGTCGTGACACAGGCGCTGAAGGTGCTCCACCTGCTGCGCACGTTGCCACGGCTGGAGCGGCTGGGTCCCTTGCCGGGGACCGCAGTGCAGCCCCCGAGGCAGCGCCGCCCTCCGGGTTCAGCGGAGGTGGACGAACGCATCCTCAGTCGCGTGCGCGCGCTCCTCGCCAAGGCGGAGTCGACGACCTTCGAGGCCGAGGCGGAGACCTTCACGGCGGGCGCGCAGGCACTCATGGCGCGGCACAGCATCGACGCCGCCCTGCTGGCGGCTACCCATGATGGTCGCGAGGACGCACCGCAGGGTCGACGGATCGGGATCGACAACCCTTATGAAGCACCCAAGGCCCTGCTGCTGGCTGCGGTCGCGGATGCCAACCGATGCCGCACCGTGTGGAGTCGTGGTCTCGGGTTCACCACCGTGCTGGGCTTTGCCGCCGACCTGGACGCCGTCGAGACCCTCTTCACGTCACTCTTGGTGCAGGCGACTCAGGCGATGACCCGGGAGGGCTCGCGCACCGATCGGCACGGTCGCTCCCGCACCCGGGCGTTTCGCCAGTCGTTCCTGTCCGCCTTCGCTGCGAGGATCGGGGAGCGGTTGACCGAGGTCACTCACACCGAAACGGACAAGGCAGCAAAGGCGACCGGTGCATCAGGGAGCCGACAGCTGGTGCCGTTGCTGGCAGCCCGGTCGGCCGCCGTCGAGGAGGCGGTCCAGACGATGTTTCCAGACCTGGTGACCCGCCCGCTCGGTTTGGGCAGCGACGCCGAGGGGTGGCACTCAGGTCGCAGTGCCGCCAACCGCGCCGCAATCGGCAGCGGGGCGCCCCTTGGACAGCGGGGCGGCGACTGATCCGCCCGCGTCCGCGGTGCATCGTCCGGAGTCCGGCATCCGGCGGTCAGCCCGGACGCCGGGCCACGAACACGAACTCCAGGCCGGGTCGGTCGGGTGCGTCTCGCACGTCCTCCACGGCATACCCCTGCTCCGCCAGCGCAGCCTCGACCTCGTGCCGTTCCCGGAACCGCAACGTGGAGTCCGACGTCAGCACCTCGCCGTCGGAGTGGAACACGAACGTCGACCGGAAGCTCACCAGCGACCCGTCCACGTCGGTGAGCTCGCCCCAGGTGTCCACGGAGCCGACGCCGGGGATGTCGGTCGTCGTGAGGGTGGCCGTACGGTTCCAGCCTTCCCAAGCCCGGCGTGCCGGGTCACGAGTCTCGAAGACCAGCCGGCCTCCGGGCCGCAGCGCGGCATGGACGCCTCGCAGCGTCCTCTCCCAAGCGGTCGGATCGACGATGGCCTGGGCGACGTTTCCGGTCATCGTCGCAACGTCGACCCGCATCGGCGGCAGGGACGCGGCGTCACCGTGGACCCAGCACACTCGGTCTGCCCCCGGTTTTGCCCGCGCGACGTCGAGCGACCCACCAGCCGGGTCGACGCCGACCACGTCGATCCCGCGATCGGCCAGCTGCAGCGCGAGGACACCGGTGCCGCAGCCGACGTCCACGACTCGCGTGGCCCCTAGCTCCGCGACGAGGCTGACGTACGCCTCGAGGTCACGGCGATCGGCGTCGAGGGCATCGTAGATCGCCGCCAGACGCGGATGCTCGAAGTGCCGGTCAGCCATCGCCCGACCTTATGCGTGCCTGGCGACCCGGTGACGCCTGCGCAACCGCCGGGTGCCCTGCTTGCGGTTCCCCCGCTCGTGCGTATGCCGTGAGAAGCTCTCGTCCCCCCGGCCCGGCATACCTGTGTGTGAGGATTCGCCGCGTGAGGTCGGAGGAGAGCCAGCAACCGCTGGGCACCTCGGAGTTCGACGCGTTCGTCGAGGGGCTGGACTACCCGATGTTCGTGGTGAGGACCTGTGTGCAGGAGCGGGTGGGGTGCCTAATCGGGTTCACCACCCAGGCGAGCATCGACCCGCCGCGGCTGCTGGTCTGCCTGTCCGTGCAGAACCCCACCTACCGTGTCGCTCGAGACGCACCGTTCGTCGCCGTCCATGTCTTGGGACCGGACGAGCACGGCTGGCTCGCCTCTTCGGTGAGCAGACCGGGGACGAGGTCGACAAGTTCGCGCAGTGCTCCTGGCGCGAGGGTCCGGGCGGCGTCCCGCTTCTCGATGACTGCCCCCGGTTCGTCGTCGGCCGGGATGCTGGCAGGTTCCGCTGGACCACGTCGGCTTCCTGCTCGAGCCGGTCGCCGTCGAGTGGAGCGGCCGATCCTGGTCACCACCGAGCTCGCCGGCGCGCAGCGGGTCACGCGGGCCCGGCAGGTCGCGGACGTGTTGGTGGCCGGTGAACGCACCGTCGACATGGGGCTGGCCACCGACCTGCTGCTCAAGCAGGCGCTGCGACGGAATGCTCTCCGAGGGCGGCCCGCACCTCCAAGGCGACCTCGCATGGCATGTCTGTCCACAAGTCTGTCATCGGCTCTTACCGTGCCTGGTCAGGAGACGGTACACTCGAACACATGTACGAGACGGCAGAACTCACGACGTCGCCGGACCGCGCCGGCCAGGCGCCGGACGGCCGGTTGACGACGGCCGACCTGGCCGGGCTGCTCACCCGCCTGGCGTCGCTCGAGACTCAGGTCGCGGACGCGGAGCGGGTTACCCAGCTGGACCTGTTGGAGCGGGTCAAGGGCGCCGCCGCGGCGGCGCAGGCTAGGGTCAGCGTCGAGCTGGACGTGTCCCAGCGCCAGGTCCAGGCCGGGCAGGGTATGCCGGCCGAGCAGCTGGGGCGGGGGGTGGCCGACCAGGTGGCGCTGGCTCGACATGATTCGAAGGTCAAGGGCTCGCGGCACCTGGGCCTGGCCAAGGCGCTGGTCCACGAGATGCCGCAGACGATGGCGGCGTTGACGGTCGGGGCGATCAGCGAGTGGCGGGCAACCATCATCGCCCGGGAGACCGCGGTGCTCAGCGCGCAGGACCGTCGTGAGGTCGATGCCCGGCTCGGGCCGGAGTTGGCGACCTTGGGTGACGCCCAGCTGGCGGCCCGGGCCAGGGCGATCGGGTACGCCCTGGACCCGCCGTCGGTGCTGCGCCGGGTTCGTGGGGCGGTGGGTGACCGGCGGGTGAGCATCCGCCCGGCGCCGGACACGATGGCGTACGTGACCGGGTTCCTACCGGTGGCGCAGGGGGTGGCGGTGCACGCCGCCCTGCGCCAGGCCGCGGCGACCGCCCGGGCGAGCGGTGACGGGCGGTCCACCGGTCAGCTGATGGCCGACACCTTCGTCGAGCGGCTGACCGGTCAGGCGGGCGCGGACGCCGTGCCGGTCGAGGTCCACCTGGTGATCCCGGTCGACAGCCTGCTCGCCGGCGGTGACGCCCCGGCGGTGATCCCCGGGTTCGGGCCGATCCCAGCAGCGGCCGCCCGTGACCTGGTCGCCGGGCGAACCGGCCAGGACGCCGAGCACGAGCGGGTGCCCGCCGGCGCCGAGCCAGGAGACACCCGGCCCGGGCAGCGCGGCGCAGGAGACGCCGGGCAGGCACCGGCCTGGGCCGCTCGAGCGGCTCCCGACAGTGAGGTCGCGGAGCGGGCCGCGGTGTGGCTGCGGCGGCTCTACACCTCTCCGGTGGACGGGACCCTGGTCGCGATGGAGTCCCGGCGGCGCGCCTTCGACGGGGTGCTGCGCCGGTTCCTGATCGCCCGCGACCAGGTCTGCCGCACCCCGTGGTGCGATGCCCCGATCCGGCACATCGACCACATCACCGCCGCCGCCGACGACGGAGCGACCAGCGCCGTCAACGGTCAAGGCCTCTGCGCCCGCTGCAACTACACCAAAGAGCTGCCCGGCTGGAGCACCCAGCTGATCCCCACCCCACCACCCGCCGCAGACGCGGACGAGGGTGCATCCGCCGGCGGCGGACCGCCCGACGGGCGACATCGGGTCCGGACCACCACCCCGACCGGGCACACCTACGACTCCACCGCACCACCCCTACTCGGACTGCCCCAGCCCGCACCGCCGATGCCCGCAGCGCAGGTGCCCGGACCGCAGGTGCCCGGGCTCAGCGGGCCTGCCCTGCCCGAGGACACCAGGCCGGACCGCCAGGTGCCGGCTGCGGTGCCGGCCGACGTTCAGCGAGACATCGACTACAGCCCCCTGTCGGAGGCCTTCGCGGAGCTCCTTCGGGCTGCCTGACACACCCGTTCGGTGACATGGCGCTTCTGGCGTCGCATCGCAGCGCGGCCATAGACCCGTGCGGCAAACCTGACCTGGCAGCATTCGCCGTATGACGGCGGACCGTAGTAACGCCGAAGACCTCGGCCACGCGGCGCTGCAGTGGCTGCTGTCTCAGGCACAGAGCAGCGGAGAGGCCGTGGCCTGGTCGGCATTCCCGGGCGGCGAGGAACCGGACCCGACGCTCTACAGCGGAGGGGCCGGGATCGTCCTTGCCCTGGTGGAGGGACACCGGCACTTCGGCGACGAGCGATACGCGGAGGCGGCGATTCGGGGTGGACGCGGCATCGCGGACGCCGTGGAGCGTTGGGACCACAGCGGTCTCTATTTCGGCCTCACCGGCATGGCCTTCGCCCTGCAGTCGCTCGCCGCCGAGTATGCCGTCGAGGAGCTTCGCCAGTCGGCGCGCCGAGCGCTCGACCACGTCCGCAGCCGCTTCGACGGCGTCCGGTGGTCGGCGCAGGTCGAGCTCCTCGCCGGCATCGCGCTCGGCGCCCTGGCCATGGGGGAGGTCGACCTGGCCGTCACGGCGTGACCCCCTATCTCAGTCGTGCCGAACGAACGCCTGGTGGGGTGACGTGGGAGGCGAAGGCAGGCCTGGCCAGCCGGTACCGCCACATCTCACACGGCACCCTGGGGATCGTGCACGCACTGGCGTCCACGGGACGGGCGGCCGGGCGCCGCGACCTGGTCGACCTGGCCCTGGCCGGCGCGGCGGACGTGGTGTCCCGCAACGACGCGGACGACGCTGGCTTCCTCGTCCCGCACTCGGACCCGCAGCACCGGCCGGAGCTCATCGAACGCTACAGCTACGGCTGGTGTCACGGGCCGGCCGGCGACGCGCAGACGTTCCGGCTGCTGCAGTCGATCACCGGTGGCGCCGCGTGAGCCCTGCTGGCCGACCGCTGCTGGCACACCGTCACACACTCGGGACTACCGAAGCGCCTCCGACCCGGCTTCTGGGACAACAACGGACGGTGCTGTGGCACGGCCGGCGTGCTCGCCCTGGCCGGCGACCGTCTCGTCGAGCGCGCCGACGACAGCCGCTTCGCGGACGCACTCGCCGCCGACCTCGACGCGCGAGCGACCCTTGACTGCGCTGGCGCGCGGTGGTCCAACCACGAGCACCGCGTCACGCCGAGCCTGCTCGAGCCGCGGACCGGATGGGCGATGGGCAACGCCGGCATCATCCCCGAGCTGCTGCGGTACGCCCGCATCCGAACAGCAAGAGACCCGTCGTATGCCGTTGCGTGGCCCGGTCGATGGGGTGAGAATAGGCCCGCCTCCACACCCGGTCAGCCGTGGACTCGACGTTAGAGGGGCGACAAGATCCGAGCCAGGGGCGTGAAGAAGGCGTTAAGACCGCAGTAACCCTCGGCGGTTCGGCTGCAGGCTGTCGCCATGAGTGATGCCCGTGCGGCCCGGCAGTCCATGTCCCAGCTGCCGACCGTCGTCGGGCGGTCGGTCCTGCTCCGTCGTTCGCAGCTGCTCGTGCATTTGCGGGAGGACCGCGGGCTCGTCTTCCTCGAGGCTCGCAGTCGAGTCGAGCCGGCGCAGTGGTACCTCTTGTCGCTCGTCCATCGGCCGGTCCTGGCCGGCCTCACCTCGATCACCCGGCTCGGCGCGATGCATGCACTCTGCTGGGGACTGGCGTTCGGGGTGGGCCCGGTTCCCGAGGACGCGATGGTCCGGTTCGAGTCCGGGACGCTGCGCCACGCGACCACGGTGGACTCCGCGGTGCAGCGCTTGACCGACGACTGCTGGGTGGCCGACGCGAGAGGCGTTCTCACCCGGGCCACCCTCCTGGCGGGGGACCGCGACGACGTCCGCGTCCGGCTCGCCGAGCAGCCATGACGCCCGACGGGGCGACACCCCTGCCACCCTTCGGCCCGAGCTGACGAACTGAGGAGCACCGTGTCTGCCACCACCGACTCACTCAAGAAGGTCGTCATCGGCCGCGCCCTCGCGAGCAACCGGCTCGGCGAGACCCTGCTGCCCAAGAAGATCGCCCTGCCGGTCTTCTGCTCCGACCCCATCTCCTCCGTTGCCTACGCGACCGAGCAGATCGTCCTCGTCCTCGGGACGGCAGGGGCCGCCTCCTTCCTCGGGCTCGCCGCGCCGATCGCCCTCGCCGTCGCGGTCCTCTTGGCCGTTGTCATCGCGTCCTACCGGCAGACCTGCTACGCCTACCCGAGCGGCGGCGGCGCGTATGTGGTGAGCAAGGAGAACCTCGGGCGAGCCGCCTCGCTGACTGCCGCGGCAGCGCTGCTCGTTGACTACGTCATGACCGTCGCGGTCTCCGTCGTCTCCGGTGTCGTGGCCGTCAGCTCCGCGCTTCCGGCGCTGGCCCCGTATGCCGTGGAGATGTCGGTCGCGTTCGTGGTGCTCCTCGCGCTGGTCAACCTTCGGGGTGTGAAGGAGTCCGGCACCGCCTTCGCCTTCCCGACCTACGCGTTCGTCGGGCTGACGATGTTGCTGCTCGCGAGCGGCGTCTTCCGGGCGCTGACCGGCGGTATACCTGAGGCTGCCAGCGCCCACCTCGAGCTCCAGCACACGGCCCAGGTGGGCGGTCTGCTCACCGTGCTGTTGTGCCTGCGGGCGTTCGCCTCCGGCTGCACCGCACTGACCGGTGTGGAGGCCATCAGCAACGGGGTCCCCTCGTTCCGGAAGCCCAAGAGCAAGAACGCCGCGACCACCCTGGTGATCATGGGAGTACTCGCCATCACGATGTTCCTCGGAATCACGGCCCTGGCCCTGGCCACCCAGGCCCGCGCCTACGGAGACGGCAACCCCTCCGTCATCAGCCAGATCGCGGAGACGATCTGGGGGCGGGGCATCCTGTTCTACGCGTTCCAGGCCGCAACCGCCGCGATTCTCGTGCTCGCGGCCAACACCGCCTTCAACGGATTTCCCACTCTGGCCTCGATCCTGGCTCAGGACCGGTTCCTGCCACACCAGCTGCGCAACCGGGGTGACCGGCTCGCCTTCAGCAACGGCATACTGCTGCTCGCAGGAATCTCCGTCGCGCTGATCATCGGCTTCGACGCGAACATCGAAAAGCTCATCCAACTCTACATCGTCGGCGTCTTCACCTCGTTCACCCTCTCGCAGTTCGGCATGGTGCGGCACTGGCGCCGCGAGCTGAGCCGGACCAGCGATGACGTCCGCCGGCACGCGATCCGACGCTCGCAGCTCATCAACGGGACCGGGGCGGCCGTCACAGCGCTAGTCCTCGTGATCGTCGTGCGCTACAAGTTCCTCGCCGGCGCCTACCTGGCGATCGGCGCCATGATCGCCATCTTCTTCCTCATGCGAGCCGTCCGCCGGCACTACGACGCGGTCGCCGTGGAGCTCGAGCCGGAGCCGGGCGGGGTGACCCTGCCCAGCCGCAACCATGGGGTGGTGCTCGTCTCGAAGCTGCACGCGCCGACACTGCGGGCGTTGGCGTATGCGAAGGCGACCCGCCCGTCCGACCTCATCGCGTTGACCGTCGCGGTCAACGAGGAGGAGGACCGGGAGCTGCGGGCCGAGTGGGACGCGCGCGGCATGAGCATTCCGCTGACCATCGTCGCGTCGCCCTACCGGGAGATCACCAAGCCTGTCCTGGACTACGTCAACAACATCCGCCGCGACAGCCCCCGCGACGTCGTCACCGTGTTCATCCCCGAGTACGTCGTCGGCCACTGGTGGGAACACCTGCTGCACAACCAGAGCGCCTTGCGCCTCAAGGGCCGGCTGCTCTACCAGGCCGGGGTGATGGTCACGTCGGTGCCGTACCAGCTGCACTCGTCGCAGGACAGCACCGCGACACGCGACGAGAAGCCCGACCAGACACCTGACGAGACACCCGGCGACCGCGAGCGCGTTCCCGCGTGAGCGGTGGACACTAGGTCGATGACCCCCAAGTCGTCGCCGGCGCTGCCCGCAGCTTCGCTGTCCGGGAGCCAGGCCGGGGCGACCGGACTGCCCGCGGTCACGGCCGGCCTGTCGGCACGGCGTCAGCTGGCTGCAACCGGCCTCCTGCTGCTCGGTCTGCCGGTCATCTCGGCGGCGCTGGTCCCTCATCGCGACCAGCTGTCCTACGCCACACCGGTGCTCGTGGTCCTGATCCTCATCGTCGCCGTCGCGCTGGTCGGGGGGCTCAGGGTGGCGCTGCCCGGCGCAGCGCTGGGCGGGCTGGTCCTGAACTGGTTCTTCACCCCACCGTTCGACACGTTGGCGATCGAGCGCACCGACCAGCTGCTGGCGCTCGGGGTGTATCTGGCTTTCGCGGTCGCGGTGAGTGTCATCGTGGACCTGGCGGCGAGACGGACGGCGGAGGCTGCTCGGGCCCGGGCGGAGGCCCGGGAGCTCAGCTCGCTCTCCGGTGCCACCCTGGCCGGCGCGCACACCTTGCGGGACCTCCTCGAGAGGGTCCGGCGGACCTTCCGCATGCGTGAGGTCAGCCTGCTCGAGCAGGTGGACGGACAGTGGACCGCGGTGGCCTCGGTGTCGAGCGGTGACCCCGAGCCGGACGAGGTGCTGCTGCGCGTCCAGGCTGGACCGGACCTCGTGCTCTCTGCCTTGGGGCCCGAGCTCTTCGCCGAGGACCGACGCGTCCTCGCATCCTTCGCCGAGGCCGCGGCGACCGCCCTGGAGGGGCGCCGGCTCGCGGAGCAGGCCCAGGCCAACGCTGAGCTCGAGGCCGCCGACCGGATGCGGACGGCCCTGCTCGCCGCCGTCGGCCACGACCTGCGCACCCCACTCGCGGGGATCAAGGCGGCGGTGACGAGCCTGCGACAGGTCGACGTCGAGTTCACCGACTCGCAGCGCGACGAGCTGCTCGACACCATCGAGACGTCCGCCGACCGGTTGCAAGCCCTGGTGGCCAACCTGCTCGACGCGTCCCGGCTGCAGGCCGGCGCTCTGTCGGTGGTGGCGCAGCCGACCGGGCTGGAGGAGATCACCGGCCGGGTCCTCCTGGCGCTGCCGGCCGGCGATCGGGAACGCGTCGTCCTGGAGATTCCCGCTGACCTTCCCGACATGGTCGCCGACCCCGGTCTGCTGGAGAGGGTGCTGGCCAACCTGCTGGGCAACGCCTTGCGACACACTGCCGGCCACGGTGTCGTCACCGTCCGCGCCCGGGCCGACGAACACCAGGTCCGCTGCGACATCATCGACCACGGACCCGGAGTGCTCGAGAGCCAGCGGCAGCACATGTTCGCGCCGTTCCAGCGGCTCAGCGACCGCACGCCAGGTGGCGTCGGACTTGGTCTGGCCGTTGCCCGAGGTTTCACCGAGGCGATGCACGGCACGCTCTCCCCCGTCGACACCGCCGACACCGCCGGCAGCGCCGGCAGCGCCGGCAGCGTCGGGAGGGCTGCCAGCGGCCTGACGATGCAGCTCACTCTCCCGCGACTGCGGCAGCCGTCAGCACGGCATACGGACGAGCCGCTGGTCCGGCCATGACGCGGGTGCTTGTGGTCGACGACGACGCCGCACTCGCTCGAGCGTTGAGCATCAACCTGCGTGCCCGCCACTACGACGTCGACACCGCCGGGACGGGCGCCGACGCCCTTCGCCTGGCTGCCAGCCACCCTCCGGACCTCGTCATCCTTGATCTGGGGCTGCCGGACATCGACGGCACGGAGGTGATCGCCGGGCTCGGTGGGTGGAGCACCGCGCCGATCATCGTCCTGTCCGCCCGAGACGGCCAGCGGGAGAAGGTGGCGGCTCTGGACGCGGGCGCGGTCGACTTCATCGTCAAGCCCTTCGGGATGGACGAGCTGCTGGCCCGCCTGCGAGCAGCATTGCGGCGCAACGTATCCGCGGGCACGCCGGTGATCGAGACGGCCGCGTTCACGATCGACCTGGCCGCGAAGAAGGCGACCCGCGATGGCAGAGACATCCGCCTGACCCCCACCGAGTGGCATCTGCTGGAGGTCCTGGCGCAGACCCCCGGACGGCTCGTCGGGCACCGGCACCTGCTCCGGGAGGTGTGGGGTCCGGCATACCAGGACCAGACCAACTACCTGCGCGTCTACATCGGGGCGCTCCGCCGCAAGCTGGAGCCGGATCCCAGCGCACCGGCACACCTGATCACCGAGCCGGGGATCGGCTACCGGCTGGAGCTGTGACGCGCCCACCACGTCCTCCGCCGCTCCTTGCCAAACCTTTACTGAACCGGTTCACCTCAGACCCTGGACCAGCGCGGAACCCGCCGTTATGTTGCGGAGATGCCTTCGCTCGTGCGCCGCTCCATCCTCTTCGTGCTCGCCCTCGCGCTGGTGGCCTGGGCACCGGGCGTCGCTGTCGCCGGCCCCAGACCCACCACCGCCCCCGGTGTCGCCGGGCCAGTCGGGGCGGCCGGTCAGCCGGACTTCGGTCCCAGCGTCAGGGTCTTCGACCCGAGCATGCCGACCAGCCAGATCCAGGCGACCGTGGACGCCATCGCCGCGGAGCAGGTCGACAACGAGATGGGCACCCAGCGCTACGCGTTGCTGTTCAAGCCGGGCGTCTACGGCACCGCTGCGAATCCCCTGGTCTTCCAGGTCGGGTACTACACCGAGGTTGCCGGGTTGGGCGCGTTCCCGAACGACGTCACCATCAACGGCCACGTCGACGTCTACAACCGGTGCCTCTCTCCTGACAACTGCATTGCGCTGGTCAACTTCTGGCGCTCGCTGTCGAACCTCACGATCAATGTCGCCGGGGGCAGCGGCTGCCGGTCGTCCGCGCAGTTCTGGGCCGTCTCGCAGGCGGCGCCGATGCGCCGCGTCAATGTCACCGGCGGCAACCTCAGCCTGATGGACTACTGCACCGCCGGTCCGCAGTACGCCAGTGGGGGGTTCATCGCCGACTCGAGCACCGGGTTCGTCATCAACGGGTCCCAGCAGCAGTTCCTCGTGCGCGACAGCAAGATCGGCGGCTGGTCGAACGCCGTGTGGAACCAAGTTTTCGCCGGCGTGCAGGGCGCGCCCGCCCAGTCCTTCCCGGATCCGCCCTACACAACCTTGCCCACCAACCCGGCGAGCCGGGAGAAGCCCTACCTCTACGTCGACGCCGCGGGCGCCTACCAGGTCTTCGTCCCTGACGCCCGGACGAGCTCCGTGGGAACCACCTGGCAGAACGGCCCGACGCCCGGACGCTCGATCCCGCTGACCGACTTCTTCCTCGCCCGGCCGACCGACTCGGTCAAGACCATCAACGCCCAGCTCGCCCGGGGCAAGAACCTCATCCTCACGCCGGGCGTGTATGCCGTCGACGCGTCGATCAGGGTCAAGCGCGCCGACACCATCGTCCTCGGCCTGGGGATCGCCACGTTGACCGCCGTCGGCGGCGCCGTGCCCCTGACCGTCGCCGACGTCAAGGGGGTCGACATCGCCGGCCTGATGATCGACGCCGGCCCGGTCAGCTCCCCGGCTCTGCTTCAGGTCGGCACACGGCATGCCGTCAAGGGCCAGGCGCGGGAGCACAACGGCTGGAGCGACCCCGCGGACCCGACCGCCCTGCAGGACGTGTTCTTCCGGATCGGCGGACCGCACGTGGGCAAGGCCGTGGTCAGCCTCGAGGTGAACAGCGACAACGTCATCCTCGACGACATCTGGGCCTGGCGAGCCGACCACGGCACTGGCGTCGGCTGGACCGTGAACACGGCAGACACCGGCGTCGTCGTCAATGGTGACCACGTCACCGCGACGGGCCTGTTCGTCGAGCACTACCAGAAGGACAACGTCGTCTGGAACGGCGAGAAGGGCCGGACGGTGATGTTCCAGAACGAGCTGCCCTACGACCCCCCGAACCAGGCGGCCTGGCAGCACGACGGCATCCTCGGCTGGGCGGCATACAAGGTCGCCGACTCGGTCAGGACTCACGAGCTGTGGGGCGGGGGCAGCTACATCTTCACCAACGTCGACCCGTCGATCCACGCCACGCACGGCTTCGAGGTGCCCGTGACTCCGGGGGTGCGGATGCACGACCTGCTCACCGTCAACCTCGGGGCCGGCACGATCGACCACGTGGTCAACGACACCGGCGCCCCGGTCACCACAGCGGCGGTCGGGGTGCCGAGCACCGTGGCGAGCTACCCCTGACTGACCGGCCGTTCACATCACCGCCGAGGAGACCCGGGCGAGCGGGCCGCAGTGGACCTTCGCGCCGTGCGTCTGCGCCGCGCAGGACGACCGATGGGGCCGCACCTACGAGAGCTTCAGCGAGGACCCCAACCTCGTCATGCAGCTCGAGACCGCCATCGACGGCTTCCAGGGGGCCCCGGACAGCTGTCCGACACCGACCGCGTGCTCGCGACGGCCAAGCACTTCGCCGGCGACGGGGCTCAGGAGCCGATCAACGTCGGTGACGCGAGCTACGACCCGCTCTACCCATACGGCTACGGGCTGACCACGAAGTAAGCGAGGCCACGCGCGGGAGGAGGCCGGACGGGGTCAGCCCTGGCCCCGACCGGTCTTCTCCTGCAGCCGATCGATGTGCTGGGAGGCCTCCGCCTTGGTGAGGTTCGCGTCGAGGGTCTCGCCGGCGTCCCGCGCCAAGGTGTCGAGATAGCTGCGCTGGGCGCCGGTCATCGGCTCGTCGCCGGTCACCCACTGCTCCGGGTCCTTCTCCGTCGTGTTGCCCGGCGCGTCGGCGCCGATGACGTCGTCGCCGTTCGACGGGGTGCTGGAGTCGCTCATGGTGGCGACGTTACCCGGGACGTGCGGCGGCAAACGTCGGGTGGTTTGGGTCGAGACCGCGTGCCGCGTCCGGAGCCTGGTCCGCCCGGAGCCTGGCGGCTTCAGGCCGGAGAGTCCCCGGCCGGGGTCTCGGTGCTGCCGCTGGGACTGGAACTCGTCCGCTTGGCTTTCCACTCGTTCCATGGCCACGCTCCCTCGATCTCGACCTCGAGGGAGAAGCTCAGGACGATCCGGATCACGACGATCAGCCCGAGGACGCCGACGCTCTGCACCGACTGGTCGACGACGATGGTGCGCACGATGTCGGCGATGATGAGCACCTCAAGCCCGAGGAGGATGACCCGCCCCAGGTTGGCGCGCAGCTGCCGATAGGCACCGGCGCCCTGGCGCATGCTCTGCCGGGCGTAGCGGACAAACGCCACGAGGCCGCCGAGGACCATGATGGCGCCGCCGGTGCTCTCGATGACCTTGACCGAGGCGGAGGCGAAGTCCTCGTAGCTCACGATGCCCACGCTAGTGGCTGCGGCGCTGGACGGGCCCCCCGCGCCGGGCGGCATCCGGGCCCGGCTTCACTTCTCGCGCCGACCCGTCCGTCGGTCCGAGATCTACCTGTTGTCGGCGGCTGCTACTAACCTCGAGAACGCAGAGCCCACCGACCAAGGAGATCTGATGGCCTCACAGCTCAACCCCTACATCAGCTTTGCCGGCAACGCCCGCGAAGCCATGGAGTTCTACCGCGACGTCTTCGGCGGGTCCCTGACCCTGAGCACCTTTGGCGAGTTCGGCCAGCAGGACTCTCCGGATGCCGACAAGATCATGCACGGCCAGCTCGAGACGGACAACGGCTTCGTCCTGATGGGCGCCGACACCCCGTCCGGGATGGAGCACCAGCGGGGCACCAACATTGCCGTGAGCCTGAGCGGGGACGACGTGCAGGAGCTGCGCGGCTACTGGGAGAGGCTGTCCGAGGGCGGCGCCGTCTCGGTCCCCCTCGAGAAGCAGATGTGGGGTGACGAGTTCGGCATGTGTGAGGACCGCTTCGGCGTCGGATGGATGGTCAACATCGCACAGTCTCAAACCTGACCCGCGTTCCGGTCGGCCCACCCACCGGCGGGCCGACCGCCGGCCCAGCCGCGGCCGATACGGCAAGGTGTCCTCATGCACTACGTCGGCGTGGATCTCGCCTGGGGGGAGAAGAACCCCACCGGCTTGGCAGTCCTCGATGGCGCGGGGCGCCTGGCCCATCTCTCGGCCGCGGTGGCGGACGACACCATCGAGACCACTCTGCGGCCCTACGTCAAAGGTCGCTGCCTCGTGGCGATCGACGCACCGCTCGTCGTCACCAACGCGACAGGGAACCGGCTCGCTGAGGCCGAGCTGAACCGTGACTTCGCCAGGTTCGACGCCGGTGCTCATCCGGCGAACACCGGGCGGAAGGAGTTCGCGCAGACCCCCCGCGGGGCGCGACTGGCGGAGCGGCTCGGGCTCGACATCGACCCGTCGTCCAGCTCGCGCCGCCGGGCGATCGAGGTCTACCCGCACCCCGCGACGGTGGCCCTCTTCCGCCTCGGACGGACGCTGAAGTACAAGCCGAAAGCGGGGCGGCCTCTCACCCAGCTGAGGTCGGAGCTGTTGCGGCTCGCGGGTCTCCTCGAAGGCCTCGCCGAGGCCGCGGTCCCCCTTCACCTCGCCGACCAGGAGGACTGGCGAGCCCTCGTCACCCGGATCGAGTCCGCGGAGCGCAAGAGCGACCTGCGCCCCGCGGAGGACGAGGTGGACGCAGTGGTGTGCGCCTATGTGGCGATGTTCGCCTCGCTCCAGAGATCCCTCACGACCACCTACGGCGACATCCGGTCCGGCTACATCGTCACGCCGACCCTGCCGGACGGACATCAGCCGTCGCCGCGCGAGCCACGGGCGACGGCCGTACCGTCGCGTCCCCGGGGGCCCGACCTCGATCCGGTCCACGCCGCAGTGCAGGAGTATGCCGTCCGCGAGCCGGCGCTGCGGGAAGCCGCCGACTCGTTCGTCGCCATCGTCACGACCTTGCTGGACGACGCGGGGATCAACTACCTCGGCGTGACCGGGCGGGCGAAGAGCGTCTCGTCGTTCGCCGGCAAGGCGGCACGCACCGTCGACGGCTCCCTGCTCTACCCCGACCCACTCGCCCAGATCACTGACCAGGTCGGCGTCCGGGTCATCACCTACCTGCACAGCGACGTCGCGGCTGTCGCGGATCTCCTGGCCGACCAGCTGACGGTCCTCGACGACCGCGACATGGGGCAGGAGACCGCGAGCGAGGGCCGGTTCGGCTACGCGAGCCGGCATCTGCTGGTCGCGCTCGACCCGCAGCGAGGCGCGCCTTCGGTGTACGCCGAGCTCGGTGGCCTCAGCGCCTCGGTGCAGGTCCGCACTGTCCTGCAGCACGCGTGGGCCGAGTTCGAGCACGACATCCGCTACAAGGGCACCATTCCCGAGGAACACGCTCCCGACCTCGACCGGAGGTTCACGCTGGCTGCCGGTCTGCTCGAGCTGGCCGACCGGGAGTTCTCCGCCATCCGCGACCGGCTGCAGGCGACGATGACCGACCAGCGGCCCGAAGCCGACACGGGCGACCCGAGGATCAGCGCCCCGGACCTCGCCACGTTCCTCGCCGGCCAGTTCACCGACGCGGGCTGGTCCCGCACCGACCACTACGAGTGGATCTCGGGACTGCTTCTCGAACTGGGGATCACCTCCCTCGACGAGCTGGGGGGTCTTCTCTCCTCGATCGATGCCGGGGCGATCGACGCTCGGATGGGGTACCGCTACCCACCGGGCGCGGTCCGGCGCCTCGACGACGCGCTGCTGGCCGTCTTCGGCGGCCGCTATCTCGGCCTGCACGGGAACGCCCACCGCGAGGCGCTCCTGCGGACCCGGCTGGAGAAGCTGCGCCTGCCCAGCGACCACGCCGATCGTCAGCCGACCTGACCGGGTCTGGTCCCGACATCGAGCCCAGACGGCTTACCCTCGTGTGAGCGGTGAGGTCGGAGGTGCGGTGGATCGGGCCGTCGGCCGGACAACCCCGTGGATGCCCCCATGCACGACGTCTGTCGCTTGGACCGGACGACGCCACCTCAGGCACCGTAGCGCTCGACGAGCTCGGCCCCGAGCCGAGCCAGCTCTCCCCGGACGTCGGCGGAGTCCTCGACCTCGATCGCCGCACCCCAGCCGGCCAACGGCTGGGCGATCATTAGCGCGGTAGGCGCCTCGAGGCGCACGCGGACGCGCCCATCGGGGAGTGTCCCGCCGATCTGGCTCTGGCGGCCGAACTGCTTCTGCAGCACCGGCACCAGCCGGGAGTCGATCAGGACAGTGGCGCACACGCCGGCGCGACGTTGCTCGACCTCGTCGACGACCCGCTCCCACGCCTGCGCCAGCTCGAAGTCCGCCGGCCGCTCGGCCACCTCGTCGGTCATCTCGGCAGACACCACGCGGTCGACCCGGAAGGTGCGCTGTCCCCGGTCGGTCCCGGCCAGGAGGTACCAGACGTCGTCCTTCTCCACCAGGCCCCAGGGGTCGACAAGGCGCTCGGTCCGCGCACGAGCCCGCCCGGCGTAGACGAGGCGGACCTTGCGCCGACGGACCACGGCGGGCTGCAGGACCTCGACCATGGGCGGCCGCGCCGTGGCGTGCTCGCCCCACCGGGTCGGGTCGACGACGACAGCCGCGGCGGCCGACTCGGCGTCCGCGCGGAAGGTGTCCGGCAGCGCCCGGACCAGCTTGCGCAATGCCGACTTGGCCTGCGGCGCGACGGAGGCGGCCGGTCCGACCAGCAGGAACAGCGCCTGCGCCTCGTATGCCGTGAGCCCGCTGAGGTCGGTCCGGGCACCTCCGAGAAGGGACCATCCACCGCCCCGACCGACCTGCGCGTACACCGGCATACCCGCCGTGGAGAGTGCCTCGAGGTCACGTCGGGCGGTCGCGACGGAGACCTCGAGCTCGGCAGCGAGCTCGGCGGCGGTCACCTGGCCGCGCGCCTGCATGAGCAGGAGCGCCGCCACGAGCCGGTCAGCACGCATCAGCGAAGTCTCCCAGCCAAAGTGCTCAGTCGGTGAGCACTTTTGCGGCGCACGCTGGTGACTGAGTACGGCGGCACCGGGCCGTCGTCAGCAGAAGGGAGCAGCACCATGTTGCGAGGACTCGCCACCATCTCGTTCTACGCGGCCGATCTCGAGGAAGCGCGGCGTTGGTACACCGACCTGCTCGGCTTCGAGCCGTACTTCGTCGTGCCCGGCTACATCGAGTTCCGGGTGGGCGACTACGAGCACGAGCTCGGCATCATCGACAGCAGGTACGCGCCGCCCACGGCCTCGGCCGGGCCGACGGGGGAGATCGCGTTCTGGCACGTCGACGACCTCAACGCGTCGTTCGAACGGCTGCAGTCGATGGGAGCCACGGTGTATGACACCCCGCGGGAGCGCGGCGAGGGCTTCGTCACCGCGTCGGTGGTCGACCCGTTCGGCAACATCCTCGGCATCATGACCAACCCTCACTACCTCGAGATGCTGCACGGGGGCGCCTGACACGGGGCGCCTGGCCTGGGGCGGCAGACCTCGGGCCTCGGCAGGCCTTGCCGGCCGTCCCTCTCATGGCCTGAGTGCGACGTCGCCAGCCACGGAGGCCGGGTCGGCCCGGGCAGCCTGTACAGCCCGGCCGAGGAGCTGGTGTCCCACCAGGGGGATGCCAACGGCAGCGACGGTGACGGCGATGGCTCCCCAGCCCAGCCGCACGACGCCGACGGTGACGAACCCGGTGACCAGCCCGATGACGTTGAAGCCGACTGCCGCGACGTATCTGTGGCCCGGGCGTTGCCGGGTCCGACGGGGCCGGAGCCGCCAGGCCTGGGCGCTGCGGTAGGCCATCACCACGGACAGCACCAACAGGCCGAGAAAGATGAGCTGCAGCGGCGCCGGGTTGGTGGTGCGGCTGAGCCAGAGGCTCGGAGCCAGGGAGAGGGCCATCACCACAGTCGAGAACATGTGCACCGCAACCAGCGGGGCGGCGCGCAGCGCGAGGATGGCAGAAAGCAGCGCGAGGATGGCGGAGAGCAGTGCGACGGTGGCCGCAACGGTGTGGACGCTGATGAAGAAGGTGTGGTTCACGGTGAGCTCCTGGAGGGTGGCTGGACCTGGCCGGCATCGAGGCGGGAGGAATGTCTGCGGCTGCGGACCCATTGGCGCCGTCCGATGCGCTGGAGCGACAGAGCCGCGGCGACGACGACGGTGGCGATCCCCGCGACGCTGAGCGCAGCTGCGGCATACAGCAACGCGGTGGTGGTCGGGTCGGTGCGCGGCGTTTCCGGCACGGCCACGCCTTGGCTGACCGGGACCTCGATGCTGGCCTCGCCGCCACGTCGCATGATCCACTGGGCGGTGGTGTCGAAGGATCGGTGTGGCTCGGCTCCGGCCGGTGCGGTGAGGGCGTGCCCGCTGTTGGCGAACACGTGCACGGTCAATGGCCCGGTCAGCTCGGTGCGCAGGCGGGAGACGGACGTGGCGACCGGCACGGTCACGTCCTCGGCCCCGAACATCGCGAGCACGGGCTGGTGCACCCTGCTCAGCGGTGGGCGGTAGTCGGTGTAGCCCAGAAATGGCCGGCCCAGCGTCAAGTGCAGGCCGACAGGGTGTTGCAGCAGGTCCAGCTGGTGCTGGTGCAGCAAGCGGCTCGCCATCCATGCTGCCTGTTCGCCCGGGCTCACCGTGGGCGCAGAGACCATGACCACGAAGGCGACGCGGGCGTCGCGGGCCGCTGCGCTCGCGATCACCCAGCCGCCCTCGCTGAAACCCCACAGCCCGACGTGATCGGCCGCAACCTCCGGGCGGACCTGGAGCAGGCGCAGCGCGTCGAGGGCGTCGGCTCCCAACGCGTCATAGTCCCGGGCCAGGGGCGAGTAACCCGTGAGGTTCTTGTCGTAGACCAGCGTGGCGACACCTCGGGCGGCCAGCTCCTGGGCGCTGGTCAGCAGCTCGGACCGGTGGCCGGACCCGCCTCCCGCGACCATGACCACGCCGGGGTGCCGGCCCGGGGTGGCCGGGAGGAGTAGCGTTCCGGGTCGGTCTCCGCGGCCGGTGGGGATGGCGACCTCCTCGACGACGTACGACCCGTGAGCCTGCAGTGGTGGAGCGGCTGCCGGCTGCGCGGACAGTGTCGGAGCGGGTGCCGGCGGTGACCACTCCGGGGCCACGCCGACGGCCGCGGCAGTCGAGATCACCGACAACCCGATCAGCAGCAGCCCCGCCGAGAACACCTTCATGGCCGGTCCTGCTGGTCGACGTAGGTGGATGGACTGCGGCTGAGCTCGACCTCCAGGTGGTCGGCCGGTCGGTGCCGGCCCAGCAGCAGCGCCGACGCGGCGGAGCCGACGAGAAAGATCACGGCTGCGGCGCCGAAGGCGGCCACTGCGCTCACGATCGAGTCGCGCCCCTGGTCGACGACGCCAGCGGCTATCCCGCTCAGCAGCGCGGTGCCGAGCGCGACCCCGATCTGCTGGGCCACGTTCACCAGCGCGGATGCGGCGCCGGCATCCTGTGCTTCGACATCTGCGGTGGCGGTGCTCACCGCAGTGGAGAACACTGCGCCGAGGCCAACGCCGAGCACGAGGGTCGGCCCGAGCACCGCGCCGACATAGGAGCTTCGCGCGTCCATTGCGGCCAGTCAGCTCAACCCGGCCGCGGCGAGAACCATGCCGGCGGGGATGACCACACCAACGCTGACCGACCGGGTCAGCACAGCACCAAGTCCCGAACCGGCTCCGATGGCCGCCGTCATCGGCAGATAAGCCAGCCCGGTGCCGAGCGGGCTGAAGCCGAAGTCGCGCTGCAGCACGTAGGTGAGGAAGACAAAGACCGTGAACATTCCGGCATATCCCAGCAGCAGCGCCGTCAGGGCCCCGCTGCGGCTTCCCAGACCGGTCAGCGGCAGCAGAGGGGCGGACGAGTGCCGCTGCCGTCGGACGAACACCCCGAGGAGCACCAGACCGGCGACTGCGGACAGGATCGGCAGGGCCTGGAGATCGATTCTGGACAGCCCGGCGACGAGGAGCAACAACCCCGCCAGAGCGAGTCCCGTGCCGACGACGTCCACCGCCTCCTCGTTGCGTCGGCGCTGGCTGGGCACGGTCCGGGCACCAAGGATGACTGGTAGCGCGATGACCGCGTTGATCAGCAACGACCAGCGCCACGACCAGCCGGTCAGCAGCCCACCCAGCAGCAGCCCCACCAGGGCGCCGCAGGCGGAGATCGCGGCGAAGACGGCGAACGCTCGGCGGCGCGTCTCGCCGGCTGGGAAGGCGACCGTCAGTCCAGCCAGTGCCGCCGGCGCCAGGCACGCTGCGCCCATCCCCTGTCCTACCCTCGCACCGACCAGGACCAGCAGCGAGGAGGCGGCACCGCCGAGCAGCGAGGCGGACACGAACAACGCCGATCCGACGATCAGGAGCCGACGGGCACCGAAGCGGTCGACGAGCCTTCCGCCGAGCGGCAGGAGTGCAGCGAACCCAGCCGCATACCCCGTCACCACCCACTGCCGCTGGCTCGCGGCGAAACCCAGGTCGGCCTGTGCTGTCGGTAGGGCGATGTTGACCACCGTGTCGTCGAGGACCACCATCAGCTGCGCGGTCGACAACACCGCGAGGGTGAACCACGGCGTCGAGCCGGCGGAGGACGACGTTCGAGCGAAGGAAGCGGTCGGTGGCAAGGTAGCCATGCCGTCAGTCAAGAGGGAACCGCCACGAGTGCGCCAACAACCAGTACCACCCTTGACAACCGACGGTTGTTGGGTTGGGCTGGACGGCATGGACGTCGACACCGCGACGCTTCGAGCGCTGACCGTGCTGGCGGAGGAGCTTCACTTCGGACGCGCCGCCGGTCGACTGGGCATCACTCAGCAGGCCATGTCGAAACGCATTGCCCGCCTGGAAGCGGTGACGGGGGCCCGGCTGGTCGACCGCAGCGACCGCCGCAACGTCCGGCTGACCGCCCACGGCACCCGGATGGCGGACGCGGCATACGAGGTGCTCGAGGCCGTGGGCCGGCTCCCGGTTCTGGTCGACACCGCACCGGGGCGGCTGCTCATCGACGTGATGGACGACAACCTTGCGCCCATGGACTGGGTCCGCCGAGCCGCACGATCCGTCTCGGCACCCGCCATGGACGTCGTCAGGCGACCACACGATCGGGCTCCGGACACCCTGCTCCACACCGGACACGCTCACGTCGCCTTCGGCCGGGCCGGCGCGGTCAGCACACCGTGGCCGCCGGACCTGCACCGACGGCTGGTGCTGCTCGAACCGCTGTCCGTGCTCATCCCCCCGAGGCACCCCTGGGCGCACCTGGACCACATCCGGCTGTCCGACCTGCGCGGGCAGAGCTGGTGGTTCCCGATGACCGACGCGCCCTACGAATGGCGCGACTTCGTCGCCGAGCTCAGCAGCCATGCCGGAGTCAGCCTCGACACCACCGGCTCGACCTTCGGCTACGAGCAGTGGGCCATCGACGTCACCGCCGGGCTCGCGCCACCGTCCCTGCTCGGCGAGGAGATGCGGCCCCCGCCGGGCGTCGCACTGACGACCGTGCCGATTGTCGATCCCACCCCCGTGTACCCCTGGTCAGTGCTCTGGCATCGAACCACGCCAACCAACGCCGTCGACCATCTGCTCACCCTCATCGGGCTCACCAGAAGCCCGTCGCCCGCTGCCGCCGACGTGTGGATGCCCAGCGCGGACGCGGCCCTTCTCGGGGGTGCCGGATGAACGAAGCTGCGCCGGCTACCCTGGCTGGCTCAGCAAACCCAGCCGTCCGGCGATGAGCGTCGCGATCCGTCCGGCCGTCTCGAAGCCGTCGGGCAGGACGTTCTTGGTCACCGCGCGAGCGACCCCGGTCGAGGTGTCCGCGCCGGCCCAGCTGCCGCCGGCTCCCGCCATCCGACGACGTGCTCGTCCGTCCAGTCCCCCGGACCACCGACGGCATACCCGAGGCAGCGCGGCATACATCGTGGCGATGGCCCGGGAGGTGAGAACTCATCGGCCGGGGAGGGCCGAAGGGGGACCGCGAGCGCTCAGGCGGACGTCGGGTAGTCCGTGTATCCCTCGGCGCCGCCGCCGTAGAACGTGGCGGGGCGGGGGTCGTTGAGCGGCGTGCCCTCGCGCCAGCGACGGGGCAGGTCGGGGTTCGCGAGGAACGGGCGACCGACGGCGACGACGTCCGCGAGGTCCTCCTCGAGCAGCTCGTCGACGGCCTGGAGAGACGTGATGTCGCTGAACCCGGTGTTGAGGACGAGCGGTCCGGCGAAACGCTTGCGCAGGTCTCGGACGAGGTCGGCGCGGGGGTCGGCGAGGATGCTGAGGTAGGCGAGGCCCAGTGGCGCGATGCCCTGGACCAGCGCTTCGTAGGTCTCGGCAGTGTCGGTCGGGTCCTCCTCGAGGACCCCCTGGATGTTGTGCGACGGCGAGATCCGGATGCCCACGCGGTCGGCGCCGATGGCCTCGGCCACAGCGGTGGCGACCTCGATGGCCAGCCGGGCGCGCGCAGCGGGCGAACCGCCATAGGCGTCAGTGCGGTGGTTGCTGGACGGTGCGAGGAACTGGTGCACCAGGTAGCCGTTCGCGGCGTGGATCTCCACACCGTCGAGGCCGGCGTCGACGGCCTTGCGTGCCGCATCGACGAAGTCGCCGACGATCCCGGGGATCTCTTCCTCCGTCAGCGCGCGTGGCGTCGGATAGGGCTGCTGCCCCGCGGCAGTGACAACCTCACCGGGCGCTGGGATGGCGCTCGGGGCGACCGTCTCGAGCCCGTTCTTGTTGTCCGGGTGAGCGATTCGGCCAACATGCATCAGCTGTACGACGACGTGTCCACCCTCGGCGTGCACGGCGTCGGCCACCTTAGACCAGCCCGCGACCTGCTCCGGCGAATGGATGCCCGGTGTGTCGAGGTAGCCCTGACCGACCGCGCTGGGCTGGGTCCCCTCGGTGACGATGAGGCCGGCAGACGCGCGCTGGCCGTAGTAGGTGGCGTTGAGGTCGGTGGGGGCCTGCCCCTCCCCGGCCCGGTTGCGGGTCAGTGGGGCCATGATGAAGCGCTGGGGTAGATCCCAACGGCCGATCCGGACGGGTTCAAAGGCACGAGACATCTGGCGGACCACTCCTCAGTTGTGGAAAGTTCAACTTTGCAGACAAGCCGATCCGCGATGGCTTCATTCCCCCGGGCAGTTCTGTGCCGAGGGCGCCCAGCTGCTTGGTCGGGTCAGCGACGAAGGGATGCTGGTCCGGGCGTCCCCCCGGGCGGCGTTGACCTGCGGCTGGGTGATGAACAGCCCCCGGGACAGGTCGGCACCGCGCAGGTCCGCGTCCCGCAGGTCGGCTCCCAGGAGGTCCGCTCGCGAGAGGTCGGTGCCCCTCAGGTCAGCGGCGATGAGAAGGGCGCCGCGCAGGTCGGCCCCGACGAGGTCCGCGGTGCGCAGGTCGACGCCGATCAGGTCGGCACCACGCTGCAGCCGGGGTGCCTTGCCGCGACGCGAACCTTGGCGTCGGCGTGACAGGGGCCGCTTCCCGACGCGCGAGT
>JAABUM010001305.1_pt1 | contig 37826 bp, 61 predicted proteins | sample 5559161 | NCBI WGS metagenome assembly JAABUM01 (sample SAMN10711868, study PRJNA513369) | rock metagenome | isolation source: Antarctica rocks | place: Antarctica: Victoria Land, Siegfried Peak nord
GCCGAGGGCTGCATGCACAAGACACAAATTCAGGAATTGATCATGACAGATGCTTTCCATGAAGAGCTGCGCCAGCTGCCTGGCGACGTCGTCTCGTCGTCCGCCGACGGCTACAAGAAGCAAGAGTGCCATAGTCGACAGGAACGTGTATTTTTACAACACGTGATACTGGAGTACTGCGCCAGCTGCTCAGCGACTGTTGCCTCCGCAGACGGCTGCAACAGAAACGGAATGATTCAGTACGGAGACTCAGCGTTGCACGTACTACGCCAGCTGCTCCGCGACCGTTGCCTCGTCGTCCGCCGACGGCTGACAGCAAAATATTTCGAGGATTGCTGTTTCGCGTGCTAACTTTCGAGGCAGTGATACAAAGTAAGCTGTCTGATGAATTGAAGTGCTGCGCCAGCTGCTCCGCGGCGGTTGCCTCGTCGTCCGCTGGCGGCTGCGGAAAAGCAGGAAAGACCGCTCATGCATATGAAAGTTTTCAAGTATGTAGTGTAGATGGGGTGAGGTTGCAGTAGTGCGCCAGTTGCGCTGCGACAGTCTCCTCATCGTCTGCTGATGACTGCAGCGCAACAAAACATCAATGGGAAGCATTCGAGTCAGCCTCCCGGAGCTCATCTGCTGCCTCCTCCACAACACCGAAGCAGGATTTACATTCAAGCCGTGGCCCGTGTATGCCAGCCCTAGAACCCTGAACCCACCTGCGATGAACTGCTGTTGCCGCGGTTGTCTGCGCGGATAGCGGCCACCTTTTGCAGCATCGCATTCTTGGAGGCCAGCTCCGCCTTTTCCACTTCCAGCGCCGCCACGCGGCGCCCCAGCTCCGCTATCTGCTCCTGCTGCTCCGATGCCTTGCTCTGCATTTAGATTTCAACTAGGCTAAAGTTTGTGAACACAGGAAGATGCACTATATCCGACACAACTATCAGCTACATGACACGGCGCCCCAGCTCCGCTATCTGCTCCTGCTGCTCCGATGCCTTGCTCTGCATTGTTGACATGATTTGCGCTTCACCTCTAGACAGCCATGCAATCTGTACAAGCTTGTCAACAGCTTGAACCCGAGAAGATTACGTCACGGTGGTTCCAAACTGCAGCCGCCACGCGGTGCCCCAGCTCCGCTATCTGCTCTTGCTGCTCCGATGGCTTGCTCTACAAGTGAGGCATTTGCACTTCAAATCAGAGCTGTAAGCTAATCAGCACCGCCATGCGGCGCCCCAGCTGCGCTGACTGCGCCTGCTGCTCCCAGGCCTTGCTCTGCGAATACATCCCATTTTCACTTTACAGATGCTCTTGGATAGGGGTCTTGCGATGTCATTGTTTACTTCCAAGCCCTTCGCGTGGCATCTCGTAATAAGTATCCTCCTGCTGCCATAAATGCGTTGCAGGCAAAGAGGCGGCACATGTGCGCCCTTCAGTCCAGGCGTGAAGCTTTGGGCATAGCAGGTTCCTCTGAGGGTCCATCCACATCCACGAACTGTGTGTCCACAGCTATCTCCACCTCGAGCATGCATGCACCTGCTGTCAAGACCAGAGACTGCTGCCTGCAGCTGTGTGAGGCCACCCGGACAGTCGTGTGCAACCACCGCTCACTTTCTGGCGCTCACAGAAGCGCGCCTGCGCTCGCTGGCTGCGCTCAGCGTTTCTTCTCCTGTGGCAGGCACTGCTTATGCAGTGGCTTGACAACTCTGTGATGTCACGACCAGTCATAAGAAAGTCTTCTGCCGCTCCCGGCAGCGCGCCTGCACCCGACGTGTCTTCTCCTGCAGCCACCGCTGCTCGCAAAGCGCCTTGTCCTCCCAGTTTGTTGAAAACGAACTACAAAATTACGCACCTTTTGGCGCTCTCGGAAGCGCGCCTGCGCCCGCCGGTTCTTCTCCTGCAGCAGCCGCTGCTTTCGCAGCGCCTTGGCTACCGCAGGGTCCACATCCGGCGCCGTTTCCGCCGCGAGCGCCTGCTGCCAAGCGGCCTCCGCCGCCGTTGCCGCCGGGGGGTTGACCGCCAACGCTGCCGCCGCCGCCGCCGTGGCGGTGTCGGCGGCGACACTGGAGTCACTGCTCCGCGTCATCTGCAGCGGCTGCTGCTGCTGCTGCTGCTGCGGCTCCGACGGCGGCGGCGGCTGCTGCTGCGCCTGCTGCTGCGGCGGCGGGTGCGGCTGCTGCTGCTGCTGCGGCGGCTGCGGCTGGGAATACTGCGGCTGCGGCAGACAGTAGGGCGTCGCATGCCGCTGTGAGGGGTATTGTGCGGCATACTGTGCGTGCTGCGGCAGTGGCGGCATCGATGCGCCGCCCTGCGCCGGCTGCTGCTGCAGCTGCGGCTGCTGCTGCGAGTATTGTTGCTGTGGATAGTGCAGCCCCTGCTGCATTGGCTGCTGCTGCTGCAGCGGTTGCTGCGGCATGGCGGAGTCCGAGGCAAACTGGCCGTCGCGGTGCCGCGCCGCAAAATTGAGCATCGCCTGGTCACCACCGAACCGCTGCTGTTGGAGACTCTGACTGCCGTACTGCATCTGCGGCAGCTCCTGAGACATGTCGCCCGCGCCTGCCGGCGGCAAAGCCACTGGCGCGGTGAACGCACTGGGCGGCAGCAACAGCGTGTTCGGATCCGGCAGCGGCGGCTCAGCTGCTGCAGAGCACTGCCCCTGCGGACATGCACAAGTGGTGTTACATGACACAGCTTGTGCAGCGTGCAGTGTTGTAAAACACAGAGTTCCTTTCAGACACAGGCGAGCATGCGGGTTACTACTGCGCAAGGTTGGTGGCGCAGGGCGTATGTCCTGTGATACGCCGGCCACCCAAGTGCCGCCATGCCGGCGCAAGTGTACATCATGCTGGGTGTGTGGAGGCGCGAGTATCTCGTGATTGCACTAGCGATTGCGACACCGTGATCTCTAGCTGCATGGGATCCGAGTCGCTCCAGACAAAAGCCAATCCTACCTGATCCGGAAGGGAGCTATTCTCGCTGAGAGCCGCCAGCCAGGCCACAAAGCCTGCATCTTCGCCTCCTGCTATGTCTGACGGGTCCTGCATGATGCCGTCCGACATCTGTCGACTCGATGTGGGTTCGGCTCGTGCGGGAGCTCGCTGGTACAGCCTCGGGAGCTTGCAAATGTTTCACCGGCGCGGCCGACGGCCAGGAAACGCGCGGTCGCGCTGATCAGAACAGGACAGACTGTTTGGACTTGCTCGCACACGCTTTTGTGGGCGCTGTACGCGGCTTCACTTGGGTCCCTCCTGGGGGGAGGACACTTCAACTATGCACACCCCCTTTGTATGACGAGGGTTTAGCTACACCTTTGCCTCAGCTGGAGCACGACGGGATGAGGGAGAAGTACAACACAGCTGGGGCAAGGAGGAGAATCCGCAGGCGACAAACATAACTCGCGAGAAGAGGATCAAGCTTGCTACCACCAGTTTTAGATCGAGAGCACTCGATATCCAACAACACTGAACATCCGACCCAACAGCATGCAGCACCCGCAGCAGAAGATCCGGCAGCAGAAGATGCGGGTTTTTTCAACTGGCTAACCGCTCTGAGCCAAAACGGCAGCCTAGCAGAGCAGGTGAGCTGGCACACACTCGTGCCATATCGTTGGAAGCGTCAAAGTCAAGCTCCATCCTCGAATCTCAATGCACCTCTTCGTGGAGCATAGAACTCGCAGGGGCAGCACCGATCGACGATGTGCTTTCCTAGGACAGATCCAGCGCCGTGTCGGTCAGGATGGTGCATCATTGACTCTGCCATGGCGCAACGGTGTTAATCATACGCGCACAGCCCTCGACAGCTTCAAGATCTGCTGCCAAATACTCGTGCGCTGCCCTCGCAGGGGCCAGGGTCTGCGGCGAACGCGCCGCCGCCGGATCTACCAGAGCTTTCGGCGCTGCCAGATCTGGACCCGCTGCTGCGGCCGCCGCCGGCATTTTTAGATTCAGCGGCATTCGAGGTTCCAGCGGCAGCGACGCAAATGACTCTCCAGTCCGTGCCGCACATGCAGTTCGGCGGCGAGAGTGGACTCCATCAGCAGTATGGCAGGGACCAACAGATGCCGGACGTTCCGCAGCTCACTCCAGGCTCTGGCGTGCCGCTGCTGCCGCCGCTGCCGCCGTCGCGGCAGCAGCAGTGTGCACGGAGCAGTGGATCCAGCGCCGCTGCAGACACCGCCGCAGCGTCGGCGGCCGTGCGATCTCCTGAGCCTGGCGCAGACCCGGCGCCGGACGCGGATGGTCTCGACGCCGCAAAGGCGGCGCGCAAGCAGCAGCTGCTGCAGGAGAAGAACCGGCGGGCGCAGGCGCGCTTCAGGGAACGCCGCAAGGTGGGCGGCCGTGACGCTGGCTGGCGACTCCTGAATGCTGCCCACCTGGTTGTGACAGGCGTGTGCGTTGAGCCGGGTCGATGCTTCGGATCTCAATGACCCGTGATTTGCAGCGGCGCACCAAGCTGCGGAATTGCGTGACGTGCAGCATCGCTAAACTGCTGCACAGATCAGCCTGTTAGGCCCAATCCTGCAGCATTCGAGCAGCCGACTGAATACCTACCCCTCTTCCCTAGGCGCCTGCAAGGTGCCAGAGTAGACCTTGTTCGCGCCTGGATGCTTGAATGGACATTCTGCAGAGCAGGGCGTCAGAGCAGCAGCAGATGCGGAGTTGGGGCGCTGCGCGCTCATCTTCCAAGTTGTTTATCATTATATACATACATATCTCTATATATTTATGCTGATTTTTCATTTTTCAATCCGATGGGCCTCCACAAGTCTGACCTCCAAGAGCCTGAGTGAGCGACAACGCCTGTATCCTACACAAACCTGCATGCAGAGCAAAGTTTCGGAGCAGGAGCAGCAGATAGAGCAGCTGGGGCGCCGCGTGGCGGCGCTGGAGCTCGAAAAGGCGGAGCTGGCGTCCAGAAACGCGATGCTGCAGAAGCTCGCGGACATCCGCGCAGACAGCCGCGGCAGCACAGAATCGCAGGTGCGTACCAGAGCAGGGACTTGAGCAAAGCGTTCCTGGCATGACACATACTGTTCGAAATGAGAAAGGAAATGTAGCTGGCTGCTGCAGACGCTCGTGGACGTCTGTGCGGACAGCCGCAACATCGCATTTTCGCAGATAATCACAACGAGTGAGGGGCGTGGCCGCCGCCGGAGCCATCTGTAGCTGGCCGTGGCGTCTGTACCTGGCTATTGCATCTCCGTCCACTCGCCGCTGCCGCAGCAACATGCGCCGGCCGTCGCCGAGCACTCGACACACCATGACAACGCCATGCGGCCGGGCAATGAACCATGAAAATGAAAAATTCCCCCTTCCATTGCCGCAGGCGGCAGAGCAACACGAGGCGGTGTTCGCCGAGAAGGTGGCGCAGTATTTCAATGCAATACAGCCGGCCAACTCGAGCTGGCGGCCGGGCCTAACGGCCGCCGACGCCCACACCCTGGACCCCCAGGAATGCTTTGGCCGGCGCAAGGTCAGTAATGGCGGCACGATGCGGGTGGTGGAGCCTGTCTGCAGTGATGAACCCTTTGTATGTGCAGTGCGATTCCCTGCCTCCATGTGTCTTGATGTCGAGCGGCAGCTTGAGGCGTGTACTATGTTGCGCTGCTGCAATGGGGAGGAGCCGCACAAGCAACACTTGAACCTCACTGCCGCGCATCCTGACGCACCTCGAATCTCCAAAAGCTTACGCTGATCTGCTGTGACGACAGGAAGGAATACAGGAGCTGTGTGAGCTGCTGCTGGCGGGCGGAGAGGACCCGGCGTCGCCCGCCGGCAGGCGCCTTGCAGACCTCATGGCCGCATATCAACAGGCGAGCATCTTGTGACTTTGATTGAGAGGGTTGAAACAAACGGTGCATGGAGAACTTGGCGACAAGGGTGATTGCTGGGGACTGGCGCAGAGTGCATAGTGATTGCCGAGTTGGCAATCTTTCAGTGGCAGCTGATTGGCGCAGTCTTCTGGTGTTGCGCAGCACATGACCAACTGCTGCACCCGGAGCTCGAAGCTGTGCCGCAGCCTGGAGGTGGGCACCTTCAACACGCAGCTGCTGCGCCACGGGCGGCCGACTGCCGACCACTGGCGCCGCGTCATTGTGAGAAGAGATTTTGATGTCGTCATATACTGGAACACGTCATACACTGGAACATAGCTGAATGCCAGCAGTTGCATGCACACGGCAGTGGCACGGGCGGCCGCCCGCCGAGCACTGGCTCCAAACATGAATAATATTGTAAACCACATATTCTCAAACCATGCAGCTGCAGCGGCGCGGGTGGGCCCACCGCCAATGACTGGCGCCACGTCATTGCTAGTAAATGGAGGCCTCGAAAAGTCGTCAGTACCACTGTTAGACATTCGCATGGGTAGCTGCAGCGCCACATGCGGGGGGAGTTGCCACTAACAAGAGTGGCCACCTGCAAAGCGATCTAGAACGCTGTGAGAGTCCAATTGCCACTCGTCTTTCCGAATCATGCAACCTCCCTGTTTGCAAGTGCAGGAGGCCATGGGTTCCGCCGAGCTGCAAAAGGTGGCGGTGCGGCGGGCGCGGCGGCAGCTGCTGGCCAGCATGGCGCAGCTCATGAAGCAACGGCAGGAGGTGAGTTCACGGCCAAGCATGTACCTTGGTTGCAAGTGACGTGGCTGGCGCGGAGGGAGCCGGTGAGGACCTCTTGTTGCGGTTAGGTTATAAGCTGGGTTGGTAAATGCGGCGGCAGCGGCGGGAGCTGCTGGCCTACACAGCATAGCATGTGAAGCAGTAGCGGGCGGTAAAACCTCTGGCGGTCCCCTGCATCCGCATCTCTTGTTGGCCTGACTGATATTCTTATGGCAGATCTGCATATCAAGTCAACATGCAGATGTGTGGCCTGCTGCCCAAGATAGTATGTTCAAGGTTGGGCTGCAGTGCCGTTTGTGGAGCCTTTGTGGAGTGCGATGAGAGGCCATCTGCCACAGCCCTCAACAACGGCAGACGGCCCAACTCTGCGCCGTCCAATCCCTCTACTGGATCGCGACTGAGCGCTGATGCACGCTGATCTCACGGCCGCAGGTGGTGTCGCTTCTGCTGACGGGCATGCCATCTGCCACCGACGATCACAACAACGCAATCGGGTTTGACAGGGTGAGTCACTGAACGCGGGTCATGGGTCAGACAAGCCCTGTCAACAAGCCATTGGCATTGCTGTGGTCGGTCTCTAGCAGACAGACGACGACTCGCCCTTATGCGGCGGCAGTTCAACTCCCCTGCATCTTGTGGCTACCGCTGCTGTTTCGGCATCGAGCTCAAAGCAGTGCGCATATAGAGTCCTGGCGGCGGTAACAGCTTCTTTCCGCATCAGCCATGCGAATATGAAAAGCATGTCCACTACATACACTACAGCACTAGCAGCAGCAGCAGCAGCAGCAGCAGCAGCAGCAGGCATTCGACGATCCTCGCTTGACACTCCTGCTTTTGTCTCTGGGCCAGCTACAAGAGGGATTGTGTAGCCTATCATTTTTGGAATGCCAGTTTTATTAAACTCAGCGATGGGCCAGTCGGCGAGCGCGGAGCTGCGGCGGAATCTGGAGCAGGAGGAACACTTTTACACCCAGTTCCTGTTAGCACAAATAATCAATTCTATTAGTTTTCATGCTCTGTCTACTCCTTTGCAATCGATTGACGTCATTCTCGAGTTCTGCCCACCGCAGGCCAGCCAGGCGAGCGCGGAGCTGCGGCAGAATCTGGGACAGGAGGAAAACTTATGCACCCCGTTTCCGGTGCTCACACCAGTTGACTTTGTTGCTTTTCGAGTTTTACGTTGGTTTCAAATTGTGTTAAAAGTGCTGTTGCTGATTCCGCCCACCTGCAGGCAAGCCAAGCGAGCGCGGAGCTGCGGCGGAATCTGGAGCAGGAGGAAAACTTCTGCACCCAGTTCTTGGTGTCTGTGGACGCCGAGATCAGCCCGCTGCAGCTCGCCCGGTGCTATGTCGCTTCCTGGCCTTGGATGCCCGATGCGCTCGCCCTGACGAATGTCCTGGGTGCGTTCTCAGTTTGCCTAAAATCGAGATCTATTTCCGTTTCCTGCTGTTCATACATATTCCCCTTGATTATGCATGTCGACCATCTCTGCATGTAAACTTGGACAGGCAGGTGGAAGTGGCAGGCCGAAGATGCTGCCATGATGGCCGGTGGCAGCGGCGCCGCCAGGAACCGCTGGACCCTTGATCCCGGAACATGAACACGTAAGCATGCACATCAAACCAAATGTTCGGCAAATGTTCGGCATCTGTGCACAACGTGATTTCAAGTTGTTCCTCCCACATGATCCAGCCTGCCTGGTGCGGCGGAGGGCGGTAGAGGTACGGCAGGGGAGGGCGCCGAGGCTGACACAGTCATCTGCATTACGGCGGAGCCATGTCAGAGTACGGCGTCAGTGTTGATGCCACCAACAGTGGCAAGTATTTGTTATGCCTGCAGCGGAGGATGCGGGGGACACAGCAGGGGAGGGCGCCGAGGCGGACACCGCCACCTGGATGACGGGACTGGACGGCGGCGGCACGGGGTTGCTGCCGCCAGGCTCCGCCTTCCGCATGCTCGCGCAGGCAAGAAAAACAGGCAGAACTTTTCTCTTTTCAGCTTGTATTCAGTCATGCTGCATATGAAAGCGCATACTCGCTCAGATAAGCTGAGATTCCGGTTCAGTGCCTGTTCAGAAGTGCAGCAGTGATGGCATGGTCAAGGCAAGCGCTTGCCAAGGCTTTTGCGGTGATCATATTGAGTATGTATCTATTCCTGCTTCAGGGGGGCGCTCCAACGCCAGCCATCTCACAGGCGGCCTGATGGGTTTCCGGCTTCAGTAACCCCGGCCAGATCCAGCACGAGCCGGCAGGGCTCTAGTGTACACTACTTGGACAATCAAGGACTTCGAGATGTAAACCGACTGAGTCAAGGCCTTGACATAATTCCCAACCCTGCGCAGCAGAGGACGTTGGCGCAATGACTCAAAATTTCGGGGGACCTCGGATCAGCTTCGGAATTTGATGGTCGAACTGGGATATTCACTGGCAGCGTTCGCACCTCATGAGATGCGACTGCATTTCATGGCGTAGCGCTGCATAAGTTGCACGGCAACTGCTGAGATGCGCATCTCTTGTGGCGGTCCCTGACATAATTGAAACTTTGTTTTTCCGGCACTGGCAAGTGGCTCACACGCTCACCCTCAGCATGACACCACTCGCGACCACAAGCGATCGCTTCAGCCTCACAAAAGCCGCATGCGCCGCACTCTAACCTTACTCCGCCAGGAACATCGCCACAGCGCTAACCCAATGAGGCATGATGTGAAGGTGTTCCGCAGCGGTGCCAGCCACATCCACAGCGGAGTGAAGATGTGAGATGAGACGGCGGATGTGAGTGGCCTCAAAACCCTTCTGCAGGTGGTGCACAAAGGCTCATGAGAGTCATTGTGAGTGGCCGCTTGTGTGCATCCAATGGCGCACACGACACCCGAGCAACAGCAGCAAAACGTCAAAGTTGACGAAGTCCGTGACATTGCACGCTGCACCACCTCGAATGCTGGCACAGCATGCGCAGCGAATATGATTATGGTTATAACTTGCCTGAGCAACCTTTTGAGGCGTCCGCAGCCGGGACTGGTCGAGGCAATGACAAAGCCAGCGGTTGGGCCTGCCGGATCCTTTGTGAGCAGTAGTGCATTATTCTCGCTCAGGAAAGCCAGAGTGATCGTGTTGCAGCACATCTGGTGATGCTGTGTGGCTCGACGCATACGCTGCAGCTGCCCATTCAGCCGTGCGCTGATGCTGTTGGCCACTTTGGAGCTGTTCAGCCGTCGCGCCAAGCGCCACCATGTCGGCTGCCGCCATGCGGCATGGGCCGATCTGTTGAACGGCAAGCGGCATGCGCGCCGCAATGCCTTCGAAGCTGACTGTGCAAAAGAACACGTGTCAGTGTGAGGGTGCGACTTCCTGTAGCAGCTATGGTGAGATCCATTCACCACTGTTTATCCAGGTATGCGCAAAGCAGGGTGCATCATATGCAGCAGGTGTACTCATAACACAGGGCGCCACTGGAGCTAGGTGTCAGCAGTATGAAAGTTCAAATGAAGCACACCGTCGAGCAGTAGCAGGGGCAGCTGATCTGCACTCCAGAAGATGCCATGTCGTGGCGTGAGCCAGCCGGCAGCGTCAAAACTCTGCCACAAAGCCGCTGTGACTTTTTTCATCTGCAGCTCTGTCCCTCGAACTTGATGCCGCGGAAGTTTCTCAGCGACCAGCAGTGTCATGGTGGCGTCCACAACTGCTGCGGAGTGCCAAAGTATTGTTATGACCTTTTCAGTGGCCAGCATTTCTGCTCTGGCGATCCACAGCTCAAACAGTGCTCGAATGAGTATCCACATCCTAACTGCATTTATCGTACAGAGCCCCGCCTAGCTTTCAGCTGCTTCGTGGTGCATACATGCCAGACGCGCTTGGGGCCACGCTGCCAATGTGCCGTGTACGCCCTCCAGGCCTGCAGCCAGCAGCAGACTAAATCATGTGAATCATAGACAGCGTGGGAACCACTGGACTCAGCATGGCAGCGTCTAGACTCGCCTGGGGCTGCGCCGCTGATGGTGACGCTGAGCGTAATGCCCGCTTGCTGACACGGCGGGCCTTGCAACGGCACCAGATAAGCGGCCATATTGTGTGCACCATTTTGCCCGAGGTTCCACTGCTCGATGGCCGCTGGCGCTGCCGCAAGTTTTTAATGTTGGTGAGCGCTTCATGCAGCTGCACAGCAGGCGACAGGAGCCGGAGCACCCTGGCTGGGATGGCAGTAGCGCTGCTGGACATCCTACTCTGCTGCTACGAGACAGGGAGAGTAGTGAGCTGCAACATCCTGCTGGCTGGCATGTCAAATGACGTCAAGTCAGCTGTATTGAGGGTGTAATGACGGTCGGATGGCCTCGAAGTCGACGGCTGCGAAGTGACGATTTTTCGCGGATCTGTGCAAATTACTGTCCGCAAATTACTTGCGAGTGCCTGCATTGATTGAGCTGGACGCTATCGATATTATTCATGTCGAATGACCTCTGTTCCTTGTATGTTCCAGGCTTGCCTCGACAGGATCATTGTGCCGCCGATTTCGCCACAGAAGAGGTTCTGCAGCGCACACCTTGATGTGGACTTGCAGGGGCCGCATTCAGATTGTCCTGCAGGAGAATCACGCTTCAGTCGCGTCCTGATGGCATCGAGTGAGGGCACGATTCGCGAGGGTCAAATGCATCAGCAGCTTTGCTTTGCAGCTGCTGGCACATGTAGCTGAGATCAGCAGGAGGAAGCTGCAAGCCGGTAGCGTGCAGTGATCTGCCTCGGCTCTCGTGGCCATGCTGTTTGAGGCAGCAACCCGCAACGAGCGCCGCTGCCGCTGGCGCATTGGCCTCATCGCTGGCCTCCTGGCGGCGGCAACGCTTTCACTGGTGAGCATGAAGTGCTGCATTCAGACCGGGGAATGCTAATACCACAGCTGTGACGCTTGTGTCAGAAAACACCTCATTCCCGTATGACCTGTGGACTGGCACAGAAAGGCGGCAAAACTCCAGCTGGCTGACGGCTTGCCTCCCTGCATGCAGACAGCGCGGAAGGTCGGCTACTCTTGGCATGGGCCAACTTCGAATGAGCCATGGGTGCCGCTCAATGATGTACACCTCCGAAAGTCTGAGACTTTCGGAACCGCCAGCCCTGCCATTGCACAGCAGCAGCGGGATGTCAGAAATTCGAACGCCAGCGCAAATCAGCCTGGCAGTGCCTCACATAACGGGCCAACGGCACACCTGCCGACGGCGATGGCGGCGGCAGCGCAGCCGCACTCCATTCGCAGCATCGCCGGCATCATGGGTGCACTGCTTTCAGAGTTTCTGCCGAGCTGGACCTCCGCTTCTCAGCCAGCGTTGCAATTGCTGCATTCTGTTACAGACGGCCCAGCAGCAGTCAGCACGCGAGCCGGCGCATCCAGCGGCGAGGAGACGTCACTGCCGCTTGCGCCTCCCAGCATGGCCGGCAGGATCAACTGCACCGCCACCGGCTATTGCAGGCAAGCTCTGAAGCCTCCCTCCTCTGCCCACTCTATGAGCGTCAGTTTGATGCCACGCTGGCCGCGGGCCACTGCAGGGCGCATGCAGCGAGGCGCTAAGCCTGCACAGACCTGACAAATGATATAATAAAACCGGATGCACCCTAGCATCATGCATGGTCCCATTTATGCACCGTTAGGTTGTGCCGCTGACGTGTGCGCAGGCTGCCGCCGCAGTGTGGGCGTGACACAGCAGTACTGCGGCGACACCTGGAGCGCTGCCGGCCTGGCGGCGGCGGTCGCAGCTCGCGGCTTCCGGCTTCCGGGGCAGCCTGCCGCGCGGCCGAAGCTCATCCTCATTCTCGCAGGCGGCAGCACGCTGACGGCGGCTGTCAACCTCGTGCTGAACCTTCGCTCGGTGAGCAGCTGGAGTCTGACAGTCGAATGCGAAAAGAGGAGTATCAACTTGACCCGCATTCAACGGCAGCCATTGCAGCTGTGCACGTCTCCCTGTATCATCTCCTGTTGATGTTCCATGCTATACAAACATCGAAGACTGACTACCTGGGCGACATTCGTTGGGCGTCAAAGCTGCCCTTTGTCTTGGCGCGCCATGGACATGTTGCCGAGACTGCAGCAGCTCCTCGACGGCATGCAATGCCAGCCCTCGGCGTTACTAACCTGCGCAAATAAATATTCCTGTGCTGCAGCTGGGACTGGACAACACCCTCGTGCAAGTGGAGTCCGAGGCGACCTGCGGACGCTTCATGGCTGCGCTCCCGAATGCAGGCGCGCTGCACCTCCAGTCAGCGCAGCGCCGACGTCTACAGCACATTGACCTTCGTTCCAACGCATGCCCGCGCATGAGCATATCAATTCTGCAGGTGGTGCGGTATACTGTAGTATACTGCAATTCATTCAAGCGTTATGCCCAGAGGTGACTTACGTCGCCCCAGCTGAGCACGTCTTGCATTGTTTTCGATAGAAAATCATATGATCCTGAAAGGATGTTATTTTAACCGAATTGTGTCTGCCGCAGGCTGCTCCTGGTACTCGGCCGAGCCCTTTGGGACGGAGGAGCGCCCGTACGCGGTCTTTGGCTTCCGGTGGCACATCATGGCGCGTCTCGCGCGGCTCTCCGTCAACGTGCTTGGCTTGGACACGGATGTGAGGAAGCTTCTTGTCAGCATTTCACAAGTACCTTGTTCAAGCCCGATGGCGCAGCATGGCGCGCCTCGTGCGGCTGTCCGTCTACGTGCTGGGCCTGCAGGTGTCCAGCTGGACACGGACGTGACACATGGAAACCTAATCATAAATGAGATGAGAGGCTGCACCCGCGAGCTGCGTGCCAGCGGCAAACAAATGGTCAGAGACGGCATTTTGCCGTCTAAATTGATTCGTCAGGAGGATTGTAGTCAAATTCGGTGAATGTCTTCGACAGGTGATGCTGGCGCACGATCCCTATTTCTTCTTTAAGGCGGCGCCGCTCGCATCAAAGCACCTCGTCCTGCAGCGCGACGCCTGGGGCTTCCAGGGTGGGTTATTGTAAACATCCTGTTCAGCTCTTGTACGGCAAACACGATTGTGCCAACTAGTTGGGGCGTACTCAGTTGACAGGGCCCTTTCTGCGCCTCAGGGATGTGTTACAGCCAGTGCCAGCATCGCACCCTCAGACAGTCCGCCATCATCGCCAAAGCCTGTCACAGTGGCCACATGGTTTTGGTGCAGGTGTCAACTGCGGTGTGGTGTACTTTCAGAACGTGGCGCCGGACGGCCCTGTGGCATTTGCGCTCGCCGACCACGTCGACCGCCGGCTGCGCTGGTTCGAGATGTCCGGGGAGCAGTGGGTCGCACGTGAGTTTTCAAATATCAAACTCACGTGAATGATATTATGGTACATATTTCAAGACGCTGCCTCCTGCGCTGGTTCTGATGAATTTTCATGAACCAGATAGTGCATCATCGTTACGCTGGTCCTCATCCCGTGCTTGTCGTCATCATTGCTGCAGCAGCAGCACAAGCAGTGTGACGCCCTTGATCTGCCGCTCACAGTGGAACCTGGGAAATGCTGCTCTGACGGTCCAGCCGGCAAATGGTTCCGCCCTTTCAGTTCTGAAGACGCTGACGTCTCGGCGCCATGGCAGGGGTGCCATTCGTCGAACTGGGTTCCAGCCTGCCCTTCTGGGAACAGGTGATGCACTAAAATTAAACCCCTATCTGTCCGCCTTGATCCATGGCCAGTTTCGGACACGCCTTTCTGCACTGCACAGCTGCACTGATGGTGCGCCAGGTGTCATCATGGTGCGGTGTGTGATATGCAGGCAACGTGGAACGATGTGCTGGAGAGTGCGATCCTGGGCAAGTGGCTTCTACCTGAGGCGAAAAATCTGCATGCAGGGCTGCCTGCGCATCTTCTCTGCTCGCTGTGCCATAGTGGGAACGCCAGACAGATTCACATCATGACCTGTGTTGACCTGCCACTCGAATCTCAACAGCATCGGAATCGGCATTGATTGAAGCATACTATCAGCGTCTTGCAGGGCGGCCCACGTTCTTCGACACAATATGCGGCCTGGCCAACACTCCCGAGGCATTTGCGGACCGCGATGCACGGTGCGCCGACTGCACCATCGGTGACAGCCTGCCACCCGCACAAGTCGCATGACGGCAGCCTGCAGATCAGGCACCCAGAGAGTCAGGTGTTTGCCTCCCTCGGCAAGCCACCTGGAGGCTTCAGCTTCTGCTGCCCGGCGCACCCTTCCCGCCACAAGCTAGCTGTGTTTACTGAGCTGTGCTAAATGTGACCAAGTGTACCTCCGGTATGCAGCTCCTGCCTCACCTACACTGTCAAACGCTTCCAAATTCAAGATGCAGTTATGTTTCTGCCTGCGCGTGGTGGCCTGCCTGGACTGCTTCGACTTCTGCTTGTTCACCACAATCCATTTGCAGCGATATATCTCACGAAATTCTGGTTGCATTTCCGACTGCAGGGGAATTTGCTGTGACTTCTGCTGCCCGCCAAGACCCTTCCGCGCACTGCCAGTGTGTATCGCATAAACATCAAGAGTCAGACGTCTTTTTACTGCAGGGTAGTGTCTTGCCTGGGCCGCTTGGACTTCTACTGCCCGCCAAAATAACACTGCGGCGCACCTGCAGTGGTTCTCAAACATCTACGTGACACCTTAAATTTCCGAACGCAGTGTGGTGGCCCGCCTGGATCGTTTCAGCTTCTGCTGCCCGCCAAACCCCTTCCGCCCCGAGCTGCACGCCTGGCCGCATGCATGGCGGCCCATCGCCGGCGCCGATCCGGGCACGATGCTGACCGCAGACCTGCGCTTACCGCACTCTAACGGCACCTGGCCCTGGGTGATTGTTCCAGAAAACGAAAAGTAATCCCTCCCTGTTTTGGTCGTCATCAGACCTGCAGCTTTGTCTGCTGTACATTCCAGATTAGTCACAGTCCCCAGCAGGCATGCCGAGTCACAGTGCAGAGATTGAAGAGATTGTAGATACAATTTCAGAAATGTCACCTGCAGTGCAGACAGTTCCCTGGAAAAGTCAACCGGGGTGCGTTACAACCATGATGTCAAGCAGTCTGAGAGCAATGGTGCACGTGAGCAGGAGTTTGGGGGGCGGCCGCTGCCGCCAGAGAGGGGGCCCATGGCCGCGGCTTTCCAGACGCAAATCGCCAGGTGCGTTGCAGTGGCGATGATCTTGTCCAGGCGCGTTTCCAGTTACATGTGTGGTGATTGTTCAATCTTCACTACGCCGCTCGGCCAGCACCTGACCTCGCCAGCAGCTGCTGCCGCTGTGCATCACAATCACTATCTTCCGTTTCTCATGCGGTCGAACTGCAACAATTCAGGACGATTAGCGCTTGTGGCCCCTGCAGCGAGGCCGGCGCCGAAGTGCCGATGTGGCCAGACCCAGAGATTGCGGCGCAGGCCGCTGCCGTGCCTGCGGCGCCAACCGAAGAATTTGCGTTTGCTCCGGAGTGGCTGGTGTCCGCCTGGGCCGAGCGCGGCTCGCCAGGCTACTGGGGCACAGATCCGCCGCAGGTTTGGCACAGCGTGTCAATATCCTTGTCTTGCAAGAATGTTTAGCACTGTCTTGCGAATGAGCAGCGCATAAGCCGGCTGCAATCGGAAATAGCCTTGTATAAGGCTATTCTCCTAATCAGGGGATGGCGCCTTCGTCTTCTGTGGAGCACAGGGCTGCTTCCGATCATCTGCTGGTCGTGCCGCTGCCAGAGGCTGCTGTATTTTGTGTGAACACCTTTCTGACAACTCATGGTGCTTTGTATTCCTTGGCAGGTGGTGATCGCGCACACTGTGTATGTGCCGGCTCTACACCGTCTTCAAGAACCGAGCTTTCTAATGTTTGCTTTTCGACACTAATGAAACGTTGCGTCATTTTTGTGGCGCGCAGGTGGTGATCGCGCACATTGTGTATGTGCCGGCTTACACCGCCTTCAAGAAGTATGTGTGGAAGGCGCTGCGCTGGTGGCAGTGGGGCGCTGACCAGGTGAAAGCAACATGTCCAATGTGTGAGTGAGTCGACCAGATAGCATTTAAGCGGTGGGCGGGAATTCATATCGTCGACCAGGAAAATCAAGGCAGGCAGTGGGCAGGAATTCATATGGTCCTCTCAAAAGGTGCCTATGAAAGACGCAGCATTGGTGGTGCTGGGCCGCCAGCCAGATGTCGTGTTTTGCGATTGATGCATAAAGGGACGCTGAGAGCACGGCGGTTTGAAAGCACAGCTGTGTGTGTCCACAGCATTGCGCTTTTGCAGACAAGAATGGCAGGCAGCATCTCTAGCGCTTGGACATGCATCACTGGTGGTCTGCATCAACTGAAGTCTCCAATCATTGATGTCTCTGATTCCGTGCGCAGCGGCTGCAGCCGGATGGGCAAGTGCGCTTTCCGTCATCCAGCGCCGAGCGGCGCCTGCCGCTCATGGTCGCCCTGGCGCCGGGCGTGAACCTCAGCACCAGCAGCCACGAGGCCTTCAGGCAGCTCAGCCTCCGCATCGCACGAGTATGCACTGTTTGTCAATGCTCCTTTACAAAGCACTTCATCCACCCTTTGGAACCCGACCTGCATCCGCATGCCCGCCTGCGTGAGACTCCATCCTTCCAAACGCAAAAAACTGGCTCGAAGGTTGGCATGCTGTGAGGTGGTCGGAATGGGATGGCGGCGCTGTGCAACCGCACCTATGTTGAAACATGACACATAAACATTGCAGGTGGCGGTGCTGGCGAGGCGCAAGCCGGCGTGGCCGCTGGCAGACTGCTCCAGCCCCTGGGTCGTCAAGCAAGGTGTGTCAGTTTTAGAATGCATTCGTTGAGTCCTGTCGGTGCAGCGTATGTTACATACGATGCAGTGCTACACTGCTGAACCAAGCGTGCGAGACGGTTGGCGGATCCATCCAGCAGCACAGCAGGCAGTTTGCGCTGTGCAGAATCTCGTCCCGCGTCTATGGTGTGGGTGCGATGTAGGCTTTCGTTTGATGGGCTCCAGGCCCGATTAGGGGCACGCAGCGGAGCTCGGCCAGTTCACACGCTTCCGCAGGCCCAGCAGAAGGTGCCCGGCCAGGGATCATGCACAAAACCATCAATTCTGTACTAGAACAGAAGCCACATCAACACCAATACGCGTGGCATCTGCAGACCCAAATGCGAGTGATCCGGATGCGCCGCTGCACGGCGTTGACTCGCCATACGACGTCATTCCCTTCGGCCCCGCGCCGGCGGCGCCCGCGACCACGCGGTGCCTGTGGCTGCGCCATCTGGACAAGGTGCGTCTGTATTCTGTTTCACATCATGTATGTTACTCGAAATGTTTGCCTACCATGAAGCGGTGCCTGTGGCCGCGCCATTTGGACAAGGTGATGCTTCAGGCCGCTTTGTGATTTTGCAATGTGCAATTCCAGCTATCCCACAGCAGCGGTGCCCCAATTGGTCTCGCTGCGCCACCTAGCCAAGGTAACGTCACCGGCTGTGCTTTCCTTCTGGTGTTTGTTCTGGTGCTACTGGAGTCCCTAACGATCCTCGATGCCGGCGCCGGCCACGACGCGGTGCATTTGGCTGCGCCCCCTGGACAAGGCGCGCCATCGTTTTGTTCGAAACATAGTATTTCTATTTTCAAATAGAAATACAACTGCATTCATTTGCCGGAGGCGACGCGGTGCCTTTGGCTGCGCCACCTGGACAAGCTGTGTCCTGACCGTTTGTTTCTTGCTTGCTTTTGGGGAAATGTGCCGCAGTACTGCTACACAACGCCGTGCCTTTGGCTGCAACCCCCTGGACGGTGACGCCTCAGGCGTCGTTCTTGCAAAGGCTCTCTTCCGTAACAGCGGTGTCCATTTTGATCTCGGTATGCAGCGCGAACTACTGGACATCCTGAAATCTAGATTTTCCTCAGGTTCTGCTGATGATTCCAACATACCACCAGCAACGCCAATGGCTCGCTGCAGTTCTGCATTGAGCGCGTTTCCTGACCACGAGCACATCCTTTCGGAGCTGGCGGCGGCGCATGAACGAGACCTGAAAGAAGGTGGAAGTCCCACAACTTGCTTGGCGTGATGCAGGGCTGCATTGAGCATAGCGGGCGGCATGGACGGCGGGCGTCCGTGAATCGACTTTGATATTTCTGTACATAGTAGTGCACACACTCATAATTTTTACACTACGTTGGCTTGATGCAGGGCTGCATAGAACGCGGGGTGCCCTTCCCTGAAGTCGAGCGCATCCTGGCTGAGCTGGCCGCGAGCGGTGTCGATGGCAGTGCGCGGGCGGACAACACCCTGGTCCTGCATGACGGCGTTGGCAGGCGGCGCGACAAGATCGGCAAGGTGCACAAAGCACGATCCTGGACTGACTTGATCATCCGAGCAGCACATGACAAACACACCGCCAGACACCACCTCTGTGTACCTGACACTAGCCGTGCGAGGCGGCGCGGCTCAGCTGACCAGGCCGGTACTCGGTAGTACTGGAACAATCGAAAAGGTCTGTAGGGCAGGCTCACACGTATTGGGCTGTTCCATGCATGATTATGGTGCACTTGAAAATGATGCGGACCGATTATGTAACTGGCGTGCGTCCCCCATGACGTCTGACTTGGCTGCAGATCCCAGCCCTTATGTGATGAACTGGTCCTTGGCACTATCTTGTGAGCTGCTGCAGTTGATGATGTGAGCCTGCAATGCAGGAACGCGAAGACGGCGGCGGCGGTGCCGCCGCTCCGCGGTCGGTGAGCGAGAAGGAGCTGCAGAAGGCCTTGCGGCGCATGGGCGGGGACCATTCCGTGATCTACGTGCCGGATGTGGAGGTGAAGGATCTGGCGCCGAGGCTGGTTGCCCGCGCGTCGGGCATTTGCCCGCTCATGCGTGAGGCGATTCCGCCGCCGCCGCCGGAAGACAGCGGCACCGGCGATGATGGCACTAAGTAGTAGACTCTTGGCGCCATATACTTGTTACAAGACCTGGCGGTGCGGCCGGGCCCCGGGCGACCAGCGTCTACTTTGCTCATGCGGGAACCAATTCCGCCGCCGCTGCTGGAAGACGGTACTGACGGCGCCAGGTAGCGGCCTCCTGGCACCAGAAACGCTCATCATGAAGGAATGCCGCCGCTGCTACCGCCGGAAGACGCCCACGGCGCAGAAAGCTGCATTGCTAAGCACATGGCAGCTGCTTGTCAGGCCAGGTGGTGAAGGCATGGCCGTTGTGATGCATGCATGCATGCATGATTGATGTGCCGTCTGGTGACGGCGCTGTGACTGCAGCTGACATGTGCATGCACACCAAACGTGAAAGTGTGCGAACAAGATCTGATATGATAATCATGTAAAAAGATTCAATCATGCCAGGAGTGCCGATGAGGAACTTGATTTGACGTGCATGTCATTCCACGCTGCGCTGCATGTGCGGACGCCGGTGATTGCCCAACTTGGCGACGTTTCACACTTGCGCTGAAATGTTTGGGTTTAATTTCCCGAATTCCAAGACATGGAGCAGCCTGAGGGAGATACTCAAATGCAGCCGAGTCCAGGCCGCACACTACGTGCCGCTCTCTGTTGTGCAAAGGTGACACAACAACCACCCTGCTGATTTTTCGCAGGGTGGCGCATCGCATCGCATCGTGGTCCGAAAGGGGACGCTGCGAAAGGCAGAATGTTGCCAGGAGCGCAGCGCGTGGCCGCTCAAATGTTCTGGGCCGGGCATGGCCAACCTTCCAGACCTTGGAATGGTGATGCTGCTAAGACGGGGCTCGCTGCTCTGATAGGCAGAAAGCGCCGCGGACGGCGGACGATGCCCGGACATTCGGCAAGCGGCGGCCAAAATGCGTCTGCTGCAAATTTCAAACCCTGATTTCAGCCTGGAAGGCCGGCGGCCGGTGACGCCCGAGACCGCTCAGGCATGAGCATGCGCCGCTACACTCTGCAATCGAGAAAGATTCTTGCCGTGAAGGTGTACGTCGCCATGACACACAAGGGGTTTGTGGCCGTGTCAGCTGATGGCAGCAGCGCCTGGCATGCGCTTGTGCCGGCTAGGCAGACAGCACTGGCATCACTAATTCTGTCGCTCGTAAACGTGCACAACAGCCCTCCGCAGCCCGGATGTGCCTACGCCGTGGAAAAAAACCCACGATGGTGTGAAGAGAGGACAGGCCTCACAAGGAGACGACAGGCGAAAGAGAAGAGAAGATTGGGCGGGGCGCAGCATTGCGCAAAGGGCAGGCCCGGGCACCAGCCTTCGAAAATTGCGTGGACTGCCAAGTCCTCACGACTCGAAAGGAACTCGCGACTTTACATGGATGGAGGGGCGTTGAAATGATACTCGAATTCAAATGAAATTTGTAGCAACAATAGACACGGGTGTCCCTAACCAGCAGGCAACTACTGGCCGCCGCGCAGGCGCAGCACCAGGTGCAGCGTCGACTCCTTCTGGATGTTGTAGTCGGCGAGCGTGCGGCCGTCCTCCAGCTGCTTGCCGGCGAAGATGAGGCGCTGCTGATCCGGTGGAATCTGGAGCAAGACAAGTCACAAGTCAGCAAAGCAGGCAAGGAAGGATAAACCACCGACAGATCAAAAGGGGCCGCCGCATCGCAAAGTTCGACCAGAGCCCGCAAAATCCTGAGCCATTGGGCAGCATAGATCAGGCGACCACGCAGCTGAGTGCGCAAACCGCTCACCCCCTCCTTGTCCTGGATCTTGGACTTGACGTTGTCAATGGTGTCTCTCCACCTCCAGCGTGATGGTCTTGCCGGTCAGCGTCTTGACGAAAATCTGTGGCAGAGGAGCGCGCACGTCAGCTGCTGACACACATGACGGGGACGGGGCATCTGCACGTTCAGTGAGAGCAGTATGCAACCAGCTTTGTGTCAACTCAGTGTTCAACAGCAACAGAGTGTCACACAGCTCGCTCGGTCAATGCAGCCAACTCATCGACACACTGGATACAGCAAGGCACCTTGACAGAAGCTAACACGAGCTAAACACGAGCTGATGGTAGCTGAATTTTGTACTTTTTAAGAGAAAAAGCTTAAACAGTGAGCAACTTTGTTGCTCACCTGCATGCCACCGCGCAGGCGCAGCACCAGGTGCAGCGTCGACTCCTTCTGGATGTTGTAGTCGGCGAGCGTGCGGCCGTCCTCCAGCTGCTTACCGGCAAAGATGAGGCGCTGCTGATCCGGCGGAATGCCTGCGCGGCATCACCAAGTCCAATCAAGCGGAAGAGTAAATCACCCCGCAGCAGGACTGGCTCCATGGTGATGAATGTCAAGTGTGCGTCGACACACACCCGCACTTTTTACACTACTGGTTGTTGAAGGACGCAATTTGACGCTGCGGCAGGCTGTTGAGAGCGTGCGTCAAGGTGCTTACCCTCCTTGTCCTGGATCTTAGACTTCACGTTGTCGATGGTGTCCGAGGACTCCACCTCCAGCGTAATGGTCTTACCGGTCAGCGTCTTGACGAATATCTGCCAGCGCAGGGACACACGTCAGTTTCGATGCGCCTCCCAAGCCACCCTACATCCTCGACCATAGCACGGACTTGGGAGCAACACGAGATGTCTGCAAACCCAGAGCAAGTGTGAAAGCTGGAAGTCCTCTCCATCATTTATATGTGACATGACAGCGGCCACGACTGCAAACTTGCACTTGCGCATTCGCACCCCCAGCGCCTCTGGCAAGTACCAAGAGGAGCGATTGCCAGTTCCGTGGACAGCTCATCCATTCCAGCAAAGCGCTACAGCAGCGAGCTCACCTGCATGCCACCGCGCAGGCGCAGCACCAGGTGCAGCGTCGACTCCTTCTGGATGTTGTAATCGGCAAGCGTGCGGCCGTCCTCCAGCTGCTTGCCGGCGAAGATGAGGCGCTGCTGGTCAGGCGGTATCCCTGTTTGAAAGTAGCGCACACACGGAAGAGTGAGCAGACGAGCGGACTTGGCAGTGCGATGCCAAAGGTGAAGTAGGGTTGGGCGAGCTGGCTGGAAAGCAACGTTACTGGGCGCCTGCTGCGTCACAAACGGCTGCACAGGCTGTTTGCCGCGCATTCGAGCCGGAGTTAGCGCCGCAGACGCCATGCAGGCGCCCAGCGTTTAAACTGGGGTTACCAACACGAGTGTCCTCTTCAGGGAAGCTGGAGCGTCCAGGCCAAGCGCAGGGCCCGGAAAACAGCTCACCCTCCTTGTCCTGGATTTTGGACTTGACGTTGTCGATGGTGTCGGAGGACTCCACCTCCAGCGTGATGGTCTTGCCGGTAAGTGTTTTGACGAAAATCTTTTGGATGAAACATGGAACATGGTCAGTGACGCACGTAAAACAATACAACAGCGAAACACTTGCCACACAAGAAAGCTCAGTGATATGCATGCAAAGAAGACAACCAGCATTCTCAGGAAGCAACACAAGTGAGAGCCTCTGAGGCATTCACCTGCATGGTGGCGAGCTTTTGAGACGCAGGGAGTCCGCAGGGCCGAGCAGAGAGGTGCTGGGAGCTGATTGCAGGGCTAAGCACAAGAGAGAGAAGCAGATCTGAGCTCCCGACAGAGTGACGCGCACACTTAAAAAGTGCGCCGAGGAGGGACGCTCACCGGGTTAGACGGGACTCAGAGCACTTGATGCTCCGTGATTGGACAGATGGCGAGGCGCAGTTCGAGCTCACCACATCCGTTTGATTTGCGCGTTTGAATCGCTGTTCACGCTCGCGAGTCCTTGTCGTGGCGCTGGCGAAGCCTGCCGCAGAAGTTGGTCGAGGATCAATTTGAACAGGCCCAGGTGGTGCACTTTCCGAGGCGCATTGAGAGCAGAGCGCTCACAACAGCAGTATGGCCGCCTCGGGTGGCACGGCTGCCGTCGAAAAGCATGACGGGGCGGCCGAACAGCCGCCGCTGGCCGTGCCGTGGGCGCATGCGCTGCTAATCGTTGGCGCCGCGCTGCCGCTGTTTGTGCCTGTGGACACGAACGTCAACGTCATCGCCACGGCAACGCTGACAGTGTTCATCGGCTGTCGGCGCTCCGTCAAGCCGGACCCGCCGGAGGACAGCATGTCGCAGAAGGTGTGGAATACCAGGCGGCTTCACCCATTGCTGTGTTTGGGGCAGCGCCCCAAACACAGCGCAATCGACAATATCTCTGTCGTGCTGTGCATGCAGTATCATCTGGATGCTAGTCGCATGCTTAAACACTCACGTGTGTCAAAGCCTTGCAAGGCAGCTTTCATACCTTGTCTTGCCCCTGCAGGACGCGATGCGGTTTCCGCTCATCGGCAGCGCCGTCCTGTTCAGCCTCTTCGTGCTGTTCAAGTTGCTGCCAAAGGTGGGTGCGCGATGCAGCTTGCATGATTTGCATGCGCATGTCTGCTTCAGAGACGGGGTTCAGCCGCATGCATGCCTGTGTTTGGCGCGGATCTGCAGCGCAAGCTCTGTCGGAAATGGATACACTGCAGTGTGTCGAAGTCATCAGGTCAGCTCTGAGGGTTTTTCAAATCATTCAAACTTGCAGGACGTGGCGAACGCGATGCTGACAGCGTGCTTTATTGTGCTCAGACATGCTCGCGCCGGCGGCCCACAGTGCAAAATTTCAATGCCCATGTTGCGGGCTGAAGCAGTCCACCCTCTGACCCCGCAGGACCTGGCGAACGCGGTGCTGACGACGTACTTTGTGGTGCTCGGCACGCTGGCGCTGACGGCCACAATGCTCAGATTGGCAGCGCTGCATCATTTCCGAGTCACAGTGCTTCTCCGTGAAAGCAATGCTGCCGCAGGACCTGGTGGAAAATGCGGTGCTGACGGCGCTCTTCGTAGTGCTCGGGCACGTTGGTGCAGACATCTTCGGTGCAAGACATCCTCGGTGCAAAGTGACTGAAGCAACGTGTCGGTGACAAGGTCCAAACCTCTCAAACCTGCAGGACCTGGTGAATGCGGTGCTTACCGCATACTTTGTGGTGCTCGGCACGCTGGCGCTGACGGCCACGGTGCTGCCGGCGGTGGAGGTGGTGCTGCCGGAGGCCCAACGGCAGCGGGTGCTGCTGGCGTACAAGGGCCTGCGCGTGCCCGTGCTCATGAAGGTGAGGCAGGAGTTTTTAGAGTACTTCACTCCTTCAAGTTTCCCTTACATATGCGCGGGTGGAGGTTGTGCTGCCGGAGGCCCAGCGACAGCGGGTGCTGCTCGCTTTCAAGGGCCTGCGCGCCCCCGTGCTCATGAAGGCAGCATGGTTACATAGTTCTTGCGGCAAAACGTGCTTCCTGTTGGTGAATGCTGCGCTTCCGGAGCGGCGGCGGCAGCGGGTGCTGCTCGCCTGCAAGGGCCTGCGCATCCCCGTGCTCACGAACATCAGCTGTAATGTTCTATGGCTCTTTCCGCCCTCAAGACTGGGAGGGGGCTGCGCTGCAGCAGCTGGGCTGCTCGCAGACAAGGGCCTGCGCTTGGAGCTTATTTAGAACCTTCCCAAGAGTCCCCTGTCCTTCTGTACTGCATCAGTGCTACTACGGTTGCGGTGGCGCATGTGCAGCCGCTTGTTTGCGCCACTTTCTGCTGCTGTTATAGTCAGAATAAAGCTAGTAAATGTGATGAATGCCTGCAGGAGCCCATGGACCTGGAGCTGACAATGCCGGAGCTGCTGGCGGGTGCCGCCAGCGCCGCCTTCTGCTCCTGATGCTTTCAGAACATTTCAACGAATACTTGTTACTGCTTGCAGGAGCCCAAAATCCTGGAGCTCATTGTGCCGGAGCTGCTGGCCTTTCGCTGCTGGTGCTACGCCAACAAGCACTGGCTGACGAAAAAGATAGCTTAGTAACCGAATCCTATCGCGCGCAGGAGCCCACGGATCTAAAACCAACGGTGCCGGGGTGGCTGGCGGGCACCGTGACACCGCACTCTGCTGCTGATACCAAGTCACTCGCAGTACCCACTTGGCTGGTGAACTGCAGCCCTGACACATGCGACTCGTACTGCGTGCAGGAGCCCACCGACCTGGAGCTGACAGTGCCGGAGCTGATTGCTGGCGCCGCCAGCGCCGTTTTCTGCTGCTGGTACTACATGTCAAAGCACTGGCTGGCGAACAATGCGCTGGGGCTCGCCTTTGCGGTGCAGGGCATCGAGCACCTGTCGCTGGGCGCCGTGTCAACAGGTGCATGTAGCTCAAACCCTCACCTTGATGCAGCACTGCAAAATGCACATTGCGAAATCTTCACATTGCCTCACCGCCACCTGCTTCTGGTTCGGCATCATGCGTCCTGACAGGGAGCAGCATCCGCCCAAGGTGCCCTCTTGCAGGGCCAGACATCGCCCGGCTGTGCCGTCGGTCGACTTGCGTGGCTGAGCCCCGCTGTCTGAGGCACTGCAGGCGTCATTCTGCTGGCGGGGCTGTTTGTGTACGACATCTTCTGGGTGTTCTGCACGCCCGTCATGGTGTCGGTGGCCAAGTCCTTTGACGCGCCCATCAAGCTGCTGTTCAAGCGCGCCGGCGACACCGGCCCGCAGCCCTTCAGGTGCGTCCAGTACACTGATCACGATGGACCCACCAATCTGCTGTTCAAGCACGCGCTGGCGACATTTGCCCGCAGCCTTTCAGGTAGGGCCTGGACGCACTGTACACAGGTTGACGACACATCAAAACAGCTGCAGAATTTGGATGCCACTGTCCGCTTTTCAGTCGCCACTGTAGAAATTGCAGAGCGCTGACAGCACTTGGCCAGAGTGTGTTTGAGGTGTCTCTCGTGCTATCGTCGTCCACTGTCTCCTTCGTTCCCTTGCCACTCCCTTCAGCATGCTGGGCGATATAATCGACTGGCGTATCGAGGTTGATGCTGCGACGCCTGTCATTTTGATGTCCACTTCATATTCAATTGTGTTTCTGTTCAATCCCCTGCAGCATGCTGGGCCTGGGCGACATCGTCATCCCCGGCGTCTTTGCGGCGCTGCTGCCGCGCTGTGAGTCTCAATCTCTTCAATGTTATCTCTCATGTCTTATCAAGTGCTCTTCCAATTGTTTTGCAGCATGCTGGGCCTGGGCGACATCGTCATCCCGGGCATCTTCGTGGCGCTGCTGCTGCGCTACGACGTGCACCATGGCGGCGCGACCGCCTACTTCTACAGGTGCTGTTTGTAGGATTGACATTCTAGAAACCTTCTGTTGGAATGCTCTGCTGCGCTACAACGTGCACCACAGCAGCGTGACAGCCAACTTTCACAGGTTCTGCTTTTAACGTTCAGACCCTAGCACCACCTTCTGTTCGCTTGCTCTGTTGTGCTACGTGCACCATATCTACAGGTGCCACTTTTGGGCACTGCTTGCTGGCTGCATGCCCAACCGCATGGCGTTGCTAGGACAGTGACAGTTTCATGATGCGGGCATGGGGCAAATCTAAACGACAAGTTCTGTCATGGTGCGCTGGCTGTCAGAAACCAGGAGTTGCAGCCAGCACGGGGGCGCACAGTGTGCAGGGGCACGTGTCTGTGCGCATGCCGGTTGCGGAAGCTTCAAAAGCCGGCGGCAACCCGTTCTCGTTGTCACTTGCAGCGCCTTTGGCGGCTACGTGGCGGGCCTGGTGGCCACCATCGTCGTCATGAACGTGTTCCAGGCGCGAGCAGTTCACTGGAACCGATCCAACATGAAAAGTGCTCGACGTTCACTTCTCAACTTGCTGTATGTTTCGTATTGCAGCCGGCGCAGTCGGCGCTGCTGTACATCGCGCCGGCCATTCTGGGCGCAGTTTGATCTAAACTGGACACGTAGTTTGACTCGAAGTTTCTCTATCGCATGTGCCGCAGGCAGCGCAGCCGGCGCTGCTGTACATTGTGCCGGCCGTTCTGGGCGCGGTGGCGCTGCATGCGCACGTCCGGGGCGAGTTCTCGAAGGTGGGCATTTGTATTGGGCATGGCCTTCAGGAGCCGATTGCAACACACATCAAAAGTTGGTTGTCATGCTGTTAAAAATTAGACACGGCCTGCGGCCATAGTCATGCGGCCATAGTCACAGAACCTGCTTGCCCTGCTAGCAGCACTCGGCAGCGCATGAAGCTGCCTGCTGCACCCGGGCACCCGCCTGGCTTCATCAGCAGACTGATACGGCAGGCCCTGCCCAAGGCAGCGGCGTCGGATGCGCCTCTCGCAGGCCCGCAGCGGCGCCTGCCGGCCGTGCCCCATCGACACTGGGCACATTGCTGCGTCTGCCGCTTTCTGGAACGAGACATCGCGAATCGACCTCTACAATGCTCTGTCCAGTCGGCCCTGACCGTGCGCCGCTGCTGTTCGTCACAGGTGCTTCATTGGAGCGAGTCACCGGAGGAGGAGGAGCAGGAAGCAGGCGATGCGGCGGGCGGCCCTGTAGGGAAACAGACGGCCCTGGAGTCCGTGGCAGAGGGCAACGGCGAGCCGCCGGCGGCGACCGAGCTGAAGAAGAGCAGATGAATCTTTCAAGTGAGAATGTGTCGGTCGTGCAGATGTGTCTGATGGTGCATGAAGGGTGTGTGCGGAGGACTATGAATTTTAAATAACTTGGCAATGGGCAAGTCGACAGCACATAAATGAGAAGCAGCTCCAGACAAAGCAGTAGCCTCAGAAGAAAAATCAACCGCGGTTCTCACATCCTGTTCCAAATACAATGCCCCGAAATCCCCTCACTGTTCAGTTCGAAATTGGGGGCAGTCAATACATGACTCCACAAGTTGCCGAGTTTCACACAAGTGTCCAATCCAGCAACCAGACTTATGACTGCTCAGGATAGGCCCACTACTTAAATAAAGGTCCGCCGCGCCACAGCAGGGAGAGCGATCGGTCCACATATGGTACTCTGTCGTTGGGGAATTCGCAGAGCTTCCACAAGCTACCACAGGTCGGTTATTGTATCACGCAGCAGCCGCCTTGCTTTACGTCCATGGCGGATATGGCGCCGCTGTCTCCGATCTGCGTCAACCGGTCCGCGACCTTCGGCAATAAAAGCCTGATTCAGCGCTTCTTCTTCTTAGCAGCAGCAGCAGCAGCATGTCCAAGGAATGGGCAGACAGTCAAAGCATCTGCGCAGAAGGGATGCCGCACCAGATAACCTCTGCCCAAGACTGTATGGAGGGCAAGAACTGCAGTGGGCCGGTTCGCAGCCGCCGGCGCTATGCAGTCGGTGACAAGCTGGCCGAGTGTGACTGGTTTACATCGAGTTGCATCAGGTCAAAACGTGACTTGCCTGCGCGGCAGTTGGCCGATCTGTGGCCTGCTGCGCCATGCAGTCGGTGACCAGCTGGCCGAGCTCTGCGCCCCAATGCTTGGGGTGCGGCCGGCGGTAGCCCCGCGCCACACGGGTCGCATAGATCTGAAACTCCTGCGGCGGCGCAAAGAAAGCGATTCAGCTCCATGAGAACAGCTGTATGGGAACAACTGTGGGAACAACTGTTTGCTGTGCGAATAAACCATCGTGTAGCGTACGATCGTCAATCTTGAAGTTCTGCTCGGCGGCATTGATGTTGCCAGGGCCATTCGACTTGTCAGGAGAGTGACGAGTGGAGGCAAGGATCATGCCCTCGGCAGGGATGCAGCGCGCAGCTGCTCGAACATCAGAGTAGTTCCAACCAGGACGGGCACAACAGGCCGACCTCGGGTGCGCCGGTGTAGGCAATGTCGTGCGCCGCGATGGACTTGGAGAACAGCTCGAACAGGATCGTGCCCAGGCTGAAGACGTCTGCGCGCAGGCAGACGCATAGGGTTTTTAGCAACTTGATGGCGACGTGATCAGGTTTGCACGATGCTGAGATCTGTTGTCGATGAGAAGATGGCATCACATAGGGAAAGGGTGGACTGCACGCGCAGTTTCCAGGCGGCGCTAGCGCAGCACGCAAAAGGGTGCCGATGCCACAGTAGGAGGGACAGCGCAGACAAGAAGCAATGGATGATGCATCATAATCAGGAAGATCATGTGCATGACAAAACACCAGTGTGCCGGAGTTTCAGTGGGCAGTCCCCGGACACCCTACTCACCGCATTTCTGGTCGTAGGGTTTGCCGAGCACCACCTCCGGCGCCATATTGAGAAAGCTGCCCGTCTGGCCTGCAAGCAAGTGCGGCAGCATACCAAGAGCACAGTCAGAGATACTTCAGAAATACACGGGATGCGATGCAAGTGCGACAGCGAGGATGCACGACGCAAAAAGCAGCGGACAAAAACCCGAACCTACGTTGTAAAATTACAACGTAGGTTCGGCGCTCTGCTGACGGCGGCATGGCAGCCCCTGGAGATACGCGTGCAGTTTCGACAGTGGAAAGCGTGCACGCAGGCGTCACATGGGCGGACGTGGGCGGATTAGGTGCCTCATCAACGGCTACAAGTGCAGGCGGCTACAGGTGCAGGCAGCCAACAGCGTGGTTGTCGACCGGTACTTAACGCCAACAGCACCCAGCAGGCAGCGGAGCGTCAGCTGTTATGCATGTATGTGACAGACGTAAATCTAGTATCGACACATCGCAATAAAAGAAAAACAATTAATTTTATTTGGAATGAACTGTCCTATAAGGTCGTACAGCTCGTGGTCTGTCTGGTCGCTGCCCACGCAGCGCAGCTTGCGCATGATGGCGATGGCGTTTCGTACACTCAACTTCTTGTTTTGTTTCCAACTTGAAACATCTTTACCTGTCAAGTCGTACAGCTCGTGGTCTGTCTTGTAGCCGCCAATGCTGCGCAGCTTGCGCATCATCGTCGCGCGTTTGCCGCTCCTGGCCATCAGGGACTCCGGCGCCTCGACCGACTGCGGACCCCCCGCCTCCTCCTCGGTCGCCCGCTGCTTGCTGCACGCCAAGCATGTACAGCTTTCGGAGTTCGAAAACCCATCATGCACGCTGGGTTATCAGACCTTAGGCTGGCGCATGGAACCCTGCAATTCAACCGCCTCCTCCTGGAGGTTGCACATCTAGCGCTCCAGTGCCAAAAAAAACATTGGCCCAGCCGCCGGGGCGACTCAAAGCGATGACAGCATATTGCGACAGAACGAATGAGACACCCGGAATCTCACATGGACTTGAAGGCTCAGCATGGCATTATAGGGATTCCCGAACATCTTTGCTCTTCATTAGCATGTGTGGAAACTCACAGACTTGAAGGACTGGCTGGCGTCCAGCGCCTCCACCAGAGTTTCAGGCTTTACTCGTTCTCCTCACTTCCCATCTTGGATGACATCGGAGATTCTCACATGGAATTGGAGGACTTGCTGGTATCCAGTGCCTCTACCGTGGCGTGCAGCCCAAAATCCGTCAGCTTGGCGTCCCACCGCTTGGCGTCGCCTGCGTTGTTAGGGGAGGACTGTAGGGAGGTTGATGGGCTAGATCCTGTGAGAATACAATCGCAGGGACAAGCAGTATGTGTGTGCATCGTGCGGGCGCGACCTCTGGCCGCTGAACGACCAGATCCCTGTGCGCCGACGGCGTGACAAAGCCCACAACAGCCCGGAGGCGCTCCTCCCACAGCATGCATGTCCTAGAGCATGTGCTGCGCACCCGTGAGCAGCACGTTGTCCAGCTTGACATCGCGGTGGATGATCATGGGGCTATGCCGGTGCAGATAGGACAGCCCCTGCGCGATCTGGATGGCCCACCGCAGCGCATCCGAGTAGGTGTAGATGGTCTGTGTGCGCACATTTCAACGTTCATGTAGGTTTTCATAGTATCATATTCCCCTACTGATTTGAATGGCCCACCGCGGCGCGTCCAAGTAGGTGTAGATGGTCTGCGGGCGCAAATTCAGGGTCTGATAGTGTCATTTCCCACTGTTGGTCTGGGTGGCTCACCGCAGCCCATCCGAGTAGACGGTCTATACAAGGCAAGATCAGAATGATTGGAATCTGTTGGCAGTGTTGCTGCTGCTGCTGCTGCATTTTTGCGCTTCTCGCGATAGGGATGGAGACGCACAGCAACAGCTGCCAGAACGCTATTGCAACAAGATTGCCCTTCTACATGTCGTGCAAGTACAGGTGATGCCAGTCAGTTGTCGCAGCGATGTGGCCACCGCCTGCCAGGCGCCTGCCAGGCACAGTGTGGGCAAGCGGTGCTGCATCGACAAGCAGAGCATGTGGGTGCGTGCCTGGGTGTGTGCAGCCAATAAGCACCCACATGCTCTGCTTGTCATACGGCTTCGTGCAATGTGGGCTTCTGCAGTTGAGTTGGGCAATGTGTTGCCTTATTGTAGGAAACCATCTGGTCGCGCACGAGGTCCCGCAGCGCACCCCCGGTGCACACCTCCACCATCATGAACATGCTCTCCGGGCTCACCTGCGCCGGATAAAGCGAAACCAACATCTGCAGAATGTGTCATGCAAGAAGTGCATTGTAGGCATCTCGAGCATCACACGCTGCCAGGAATGCAGCCTCTGGCCTCGCCTGCACCGCAAGGGCAAGGAAGCCAACAGAACGGAAACGTAACAGCAAAGGAAAATCTGCACGCCAAGCAGCATGGCACCTTAGGTTCGCCAGAATTGAACAAGAGAGGTCCTTTAGAGGCGAGACTTTATTCGTACATTTGGAATCTCCCAAATGTTATCAACCGCACCTCCTTGCCGCCGTCTGATGCGTCGAAGCCCAGGCCTATGACCTTCACAATGGACCTGCGCGCAGAACATCGATCAGAGTTGGCCGAATGTATGAAATGGGGAGCCGAATGTATGAAATGGCTTCGCCTGGGCCTGCAACAGCGGAGTCACGACGGCGGTGGCGAATGCCAGACGCTGCGTGCCCCTGCGCGACTGGCGGCGGGCACGGTGCGCGAGAGGCTTCGAAGCCACAAAGAAGCATAGAGGCAGCGCCAAGGGTGATCCAGCGATGGCAGCAGCCAGGGACGCTGTGTTGTCTTGCGTCCGTTTCCAGTCCACATTCGAAACAGGAGAAGATTAAAAAAGCGCACGGGTGGTCCAGCGAGCGCAGCAGCACGCCCTCCTTTACAAAGTCCTCGAGGTCTGTGGAATTGTGGAACAGCTCCGCCTTGAGCGTTTTGACCGCCACCTGCAGACAGGGGGGGATAACAAGTTCGACTCTCCAAAAACATGAAACAAATGCAGCTTTGGCCATCCTAATCCTCCTGCCCAGCGGTGCGCCGATGGCGTCAACCCAGCTGGGCAATTCGTTGCAGTGCGCCGCGTGCGGACTCGCGCAAACAAAGACATTTGGCCAGGTGTAGGCCGCGGGAGACTTGCAAGCTGGTAGGGTTTAGGGTTGGGGTGTTGGACGCAGCTGTTGGACCCAGTCCATGTGCACCGTACGTCCAGTGTAGAAGGCAGCAGGCGCATGGCTGTGTGCCAAGCACAGCCTGTGCCGTCAGCGGGTGCGCCTATTCAGCGCAGCTGTACCACACCTCAAGCGCCTGAGCTGCTCTCAAGAACATCATACAGGAATTTTTAGGGTGCAAGACGCACCTGCTTGCCAGCGCCGCCGGTGTTTGCATTACCCAGGCGGCACAGGTCCACTTGATATAAATGTATGGTTATTGTAAGGGTTAGCTTGCACCCCCTTGCTGCCGCCACCAATCTTTGTGGTGTCCAGGTGGTAGAGGTCCGCTCGAATCAATATAGCAATACAGGGTTTGACAGGGTTTAGGCCGCACCTCCTTGCCGGTCTTTGCGTCGTCCAGGCGACACAGGTCCACTTGTGCGAAAGCTCCGGCCCCCAGCGGCCGCACCTGTGCAAGGGAAGATCCGCAACCTCGGCCCGGCCTGAGCCACATACCACAGTAGACCGACACCACACCGGACCACTCCAAAACAGTGATGCTCTTGGAAGAGCGCTGGAAAATCGCACAAGCGTGGGGCGCGAGGGATGGATGTAGGCGATGCCCGTGAGATCGTAGACCACTGACAATAGCACACACACTCATAGTGTGTTCCAAAAACGCACACGCGTGAGGCGCGACGGCTGGATGTAGGCGTCGCCCGCAACCTCCTTGAGTGCCTTGAAGCGGCCTACCACCTCCAGCGCCAGCGAGATTTTCCTGCATCACGGTTTGTAAAACTTTGTACGTCTCAAAGTCGCCAGCCACCTCCGGCAACAGCGAGGTCTTGCTGCGCCAGACATGACACTAGCGTCACCCACGCCGTGGGTGATGCGGGCGCAATTCGAAGAACGAAGGAAGTAACAATGGACACTGGAGCAGCGGCTCCGGCGGACGTGACAACGCTGGCGCGCGATGGCCGCCCCTCAGGCGCGACATGCATTCGATGCTGGAAGCCGGTTGGTACAAAAACGGCAGGAGGCCGCGGTGTATTTCCACATGGTAGACATGCAAGCTAGCGCGGCTGCCCCGCACTCTCAGGCTGATCTGCCGCCTTTTCATCATGTAAGGCATCGCACCTGGCAGCGTTGGACCACTGCTTTGTAGCGGACTTGGTGGACCAGGCCGATTCCGATCGTGGGGCGTCTATGCTGGGGTTGTCGATCACGCCGCCGTCGCCGCCGGCGGCGCGCGAGGCAGCTGCAGCAGGTCCGTCAGGGCACTTCAGGTATCAGCTCCAGTGAGGTGAGGTCGCAGTTGAGCATGCGGCGCCGCACAGCATGCGCTTACTACGCTGCCGCAGCAGCCTCCTGCTTAAATGTGATGGCAGCAACACTTACCACCACTCAACAGCGTCCTCAGCCCTTAGATTTGGGTGCATCTGCTGGCTTGGGCTCAGATAGGGGCACCGGCGCGCGCATATTTTCAAGCAGAGGGCCTCGAGAGGTCTGAATTGTCGTCACGCGGCAGGCCTCGATCAGAGCAAGCAAAAGAGCTGGTTCAGGCACGGCAGGCCGTATTCGATCATCAGGTGGCGCCGGGACAAGCTTGCGTCAGCATGCAGGCGAGGCCGATGAGGCCCGACAAGATGTGCGCACCGTTCGCGGCAGGCGATACAGGTGCGCCGCTAACGTCCAAGGAGGAAGCTGAGTTCATGGCGCCCAGGCCTCTTGCTTCTGCCGGATGTGCACACGCCCCTGTTTGCGTCGGTGCCATAGCGGCGTCGGACAGCGCGTTGGGAGGCACGTGACAGCCGCGCCGGCGTTGCGCAGCAGGCCAAGTCGTCGCGCCGGCCTCAAAGAAGACCTTCTACAGTTCTGCATCATGGTTCAGCCAGCTGAAGTACATGCCGTCACGGATTTTTGAGCTGGCAGCCATGACGACTGAGTTAGTGCCCACAAAAGGGGCTGACAATGACAGGTGTGGACAGACAAGATTGCCGCGAAGCAGTGCATCGATATGCCAGCGGAAGCGGCCTGCGTACACTGTCCCGCCCAAACGAGCGTGTGAGAGGTTGCACCTGATCGCGAATCTCAAGGCGGCCCGGCAGCAAGAGTCAGTGGCACTATACTGCAGTCCGCAAGCATGTTGCACTTGAAGATGAAGTGGGAGCAAGTGAGGCCCTTACCTCGCAGTTCCACGAAGATGCGACAGGCGATGCGATCCGAGTGGACGGGTCACTGCTAGGTGCCTGTGCTTCTGTGATCAGATCGCACCCTTGCGAAGCTCGCGGAAGTTCAAGACGTTTCTGGGCAAGCCGTTGCACGCAAGCACTGCCGTATTGGAGGCTGCACGACTGTTGCTGCACGGGTCGCACCTGGGCCCACGGGAAATGCACGGGACTTCCGTCAGCAGAGATTTTCCAGATAATACTCTGACGAGAGCACCCTCATTATGAGAGGAAGAAACAGCCTGTGATGTCATGCCGGAGTTGGATGGCAGGGCATTGGTCGTGGTCAATATGGCTTGGATGAATTCCAAATCATACACCATCATTTGATTCAGCAAACCAGTGTTTCATCGCACGTCATCACCTACTCTGCATCAATCCAGCTGCGCACTGGCAATCCATGGACAGTCGCTGCCCCAAGTCCTAGGTACATTGAGAGAAGCAGCGCCTGACGCTACGACTGCGGCGGCATACCTACGCGGCGCATCTACCTGGGATGCAACAAAATTGCTGGCCGGCCATGCTGGCAATGCTGGAACACAATTCCGACATTCCACAACCGCGAATCAAACGAGTGGCAATGTTGGACGATCTGCCCGCAGCATCGAGGCCGCCACGTTCCACGCCGTCTGCCCAGTGGAGGCACGGCCACGCATGCGCATGCTGCCGCCTGCCAATACGTGGCTACTCGTAGGGGGGCAGGCATGCAGGTGCTGAGATCCCACCAGTTCCATCACCGCGTAGCCACGGCATGAACATGGCCCAATGAGCGCAGCGGCGCGCTCGGGCCCCAGCGTCGATTGCCTGCTGCGGGACGTGACCCGAGTGCATGTGCTGCTGATAGGACGCTGCTCATTGTGTGAGCTGTCAGCTTTGAATCGGAGCTTTGGATATCGCATGCTGCGATTCCTGAGCCCGGTTGCGGCGCACCGCTGTCATGTGCCTCTGGCGATCGCCACTGCGGCGGCGGCGCCCTGCGCGCCGGTTGCGGCGCCAGTGGCGCCGCCATGCACCTCTGACTGTCGCCGTCGCGGTGGCGGCGCTTTGCGCGCCGGTTGCGGCGCCAGTGGCGCCGCCATGCACCTGTGACTGTCACCGTCGCGGTGGCGACGCCCTTGCTCGTCGATCGCGGCGCAGCACCGTCAGGCGCCTCTGATTGTCGCCATCGCGGTGGCGGCATCCCGCGCGCCGATTGCGGCGCCGTGGCGCCGTCAGGCGCCTCTGACCGTCGCCATCGCGGTGGCCGCGTCCCGCTGCACCGCCATGCATAGCGGTGCCATCGGCAAGATGGAGAAGCTCTCCTGCGGCAGGGAGGCAGGAAAACGTCAGCTGCCGCCACAGCGGCGTTGGCAGTGATAATGGACGACAGCGAGATAATATGAGAAGCAGAGTGCAAGGCAGATGCGACCTTAGAGCCAGACTAGCAGCAAGGAGCAGAACGGGCCTGTGAACGCACCTCTATTTGAATGCCCAGCTCGTCGATGCCTGCGCCAGCAGCACAACCAAGGTCAACACTGCAAGCACAATAGGCATCGCACAAGCTGCATGCGGCTGCGCCCTGCACAGGCTGTGTGCACAACAGAAAGGGCAACCGGGGGGCTTCGCAACGAAAGTCGACCGCCGCCGTTCCCACTGAGTCTGAAAACGACGAGACCAGGTTGTTGCAGCGACCGCCGCACCGATCAGGATATAGGTGATGACGGCGATGGCGGGCACACCGGTGGCGACGCCAGGAAAGGAACCGGCGTAGTTTGATTTTCACATGTAGAGATTGTCCAAGGAAACTCAGGTGTTTACCAATCAGGATGTAGGTGATGCCCCATCGACGGCGGGCACGGTTGCGACGCCCATGGACATCCATTGGTAGCTGGCTTGCTTCAAGGTTTTCTTTGTAGCAGAGGTTTAAGACAACGAAGAAAACGAAGAAAAGTACCGATTAGAATGTAAGTGATGACGGCAACGGCGGGCACGGTGGCGACGCCCATGGAGGGCCACAGCGCCGCCGGCAGGCTGAGCAGCCATAGCATCATGCAGCGGCTTGTGTGCCGCGTGTAGCTGCAGCGCAGGGGGCACGGTGTGTTGTCAAAAGCAAGCGCACTTCAAGCCTTGTGGACAGCGCGCCTGCCAGCAGCGGCTGTTTTGGCGACAGCACGAGGAGGCCAAACCGTATGCAAGCAAGTGCAATCGAAGCGCTAAAGTGGGCGCTGACAGGTGCCCGGTGCAATCAGCCAGTATGCAGCGTCTTGATCATCAGGGATTTCGGTGAACACCACGGCATCCATCGAATCTTGCAGGATAGGTATGCGCATGAGCTTTGCAGCATCCAGCAAGACACCAAGATGTACGGTGTGCTTTCCCGCACCTGAGCGGCACCGGTGTGCCCAGCAGCCGCTCGCAGCCGCCCGCAGCGGCGCCCAGGCCGTCGATCACTCCGTCCATCTGGACCTGCGAGACACGAATCGACATCAGCACATCAAGAAGGCCAGTTTACGGTCTGCATCGCAGCCTCATTGTCAACCAGGATGCTTCGACCTGCCTCTGCCACCTTCAGATCCCAGGTGGTCCTGCTGTCGGGTGCGGCCTTGCAGACCAGCGGCAGTCGCACAACCCTATGCCATCTGCTCATGCCTCGATACATGCAGCTGTCCTTGGCGCATGTTGTACAATCGTATAACAGGAATGATTCTGAGAAGAATGGACTTGGCCCCATCGCCGGCTGGGATGGCGGCCACCAGGTGCGTGTGCCGCAGTGCCACCGTACACATCATCAATTCTTACATTTCCCAAGAACCGCATAAAGAAGTGCTCACCGGAATGGACTAGCAGATCGGCCGCCGGGATGGCTGCCACCAGGTGCGTCAGCCGCAGCGCCACCGTAAA
>JAABUM010001306.1_pt1 | contig 37806 bp, 30 predicted proteins | sample 5559161 | NCBI WGS metagenome assembly JAABUM01 (sample SAMN10711868, study PRJNA513369) | rock metagenome | isolation source: Antarctica rocks | place: Antarctica: Victoria Land, Siegfried Peak nord
CGTCCGTCAACGTCACAATGTACTTCTTGTTCATAGCCCCTCCTAGCGCAGCCCCGCATGTGCAGCGGTTGTTGAGAGGATACAGGCTGCCGTACGACTTCGCAACATTCTCTTGACAAACCACTAGGGGGACCATGGGCGCTGATTGGCGTGGGGCGGTTATGATAGTGGGGGGCAGGGTGGGCAGCCTGCCCGAGCAACGCGGGCTAGCGAGAAAGGTACACATGCGAGGATGAGCGGCGTATTTGTCGTGCTGGCCAGTTTCCTGGCCTCGGCGGTGGAGATGGTGGAGGCGCTGACAATTGTGTTGGCCGCGGGAGTGACTCGCGGGTGGCGCTCGTCGCTGATCGGCGTGGGCGCGGCTCTGGTCGTGCTGGCCGTGATCATCGGCTTATTGGGTCCCGCTCTGGTGCTGATCCCCATCGCCGCGCTGCGTTTGGTGGTGGGCACGCTGCTGCTGATCTTCGGGCTGCAGTGGCTGCGCAAGGCCATCCTGCGTTCCAGCGGCTACAAGGCGCTGCATGACGAGGCGGCCATCTTCCAGCGGGAGTCCACGGCGGCCCGCGACCAGGGCCAGTTGGTTCGAGCTGGTCTAGACTGGTATGCCTTCACGCTGTGCTTTAAGGGCGTTGTGCTGGAGGGGCTGGAGGTGGCATTCATCGTGGTCACCTTTGGGGCTACGGCGCACCAGGTAGGGCTGGCAGCCGCCGGGGCGGCCGCGGCCCTGGTCATAGTGGTGGCCGTAGGGCTGGCCGTCCACCAGCCGCTCAGCCAGGTGCCGGAGAACACGCTCAAGTTTGCCGTGGGCCTGATGCTGTCCACCTTCGGCACATTCTGGGCAGCGGAGGGCGCGGGCGTGGAGTGGCCGGGTACGGATCTGGCTATCGTGGGCATCCTGGCTGTGTACTGTGCGGCCTCGTTCGGCTACGTGCAGCTACTGCAGTCGCGGCGGCGAGCCACGACACTGCGCACAGCGGCGTAGAGGGAGAGGCGACACGTGCGCTACATTATGGGTTTCGGAGCGTTCTGGTACGACTTCATCATCGGCGACGATTGGACCATCGCGGCGGCGGTGGTGGTGGCCTTGGCAGTCATGGCGGCGCTGGTGCGGGCCAGCCTCAACCTGTGGTGGTTCCTGCCGGCGGTGGTCGTGGCTTTTCTGGGTGTCAGCCTGTGGCGGCTGACCCAGAACGGTTAAACGCGGGGCTGGCTCGGCCTGCTCTGGGCTCGCCGGAGGCCTCCCAGAGCCGCTGATGCTGGTTGCCCGCCCAATCCAGAGGGCTCCTTGAGCGCCGAACTCCCCGTTCGGCAGGGACCGCCCGGTGTGGACTGGCGCGGCGCCTTGCCCACCGACGCCGCACTGGCGCTAGCCGCCTTTGGGCTGCTGGTGGGGGGCAAGGCGCCGCCCTGGATGGTTGTGCTGGCCGCTATGGCCGGCGGAGCGCTGCTGGCTGTCTTGTGAGGGCCGGGTCAGGAGGCCATCTGTTCGCGCAGGTTCTTGATCTCGCGCAGCAGGGTAGGGATAGAGCGGGCCAGCACGCCCAGGACGGAGAGCATCACCGCTCCCTCCAGGCCCTCTTTCTCCGACTTGCGCTTACCAGTTTGTTGCAGGATGGGCACCACGGTCTGCACAATAATGGAAAGCACGGTCAGCACGGCGGCGACGATATTCAGCGTGCGCACCAAGTTTGTGCTGGGATACTCGATGACCTTTGTGTTTTTGACATCAGCCACGGCTATGGGCCTCCTCTCGGGCAACCAACTCAAGATCAGAGTCCACCATCAGGCGGACAAGGTCGGCAAACGAGGTCTTGGGGCTCCAGCCCAACTGGTCATGGGCTTTGCTGGGATCGCCGAGCAGCAGGTCTACCTCGGCGGGCCGGATAAAAGCTGGGTCAATCACCACATGGTCTTGCCAGGTGCGGCCGATGCGCGCGAAGGCGATCTCCACAAGCTCCTGAACGGTGTGCGTCTCGCCGGTGGAGACCACGAAGTCGTCCGGCTGCTCCTGCTGGAGCATCAAGTGCATCGCCTGCACGTACTCAGCGGCATAGCCCCAGTCGCGTCGGGCGTCCAGGTTGCCCAAGCGCAGCTCCTTGGTCAGCCCGTGGTGAATACGGGCGACGGTGTAGGTCACTTTGCGGGTGACGAACTCCAGGCCACGGCGCGGGCTCTCATGGTTGAACAGGATGCCCGAGCAGGCGAACAGGTTGTAGCTCTCGCGGTAGTTGACCGTGATCCAGTGGCCGTACACCTTGGCCACCCCGTAGGGGGAGCGCGGATAGAAAGGTGTCTGCTCGGTCTGAGGGGTTTGCATGACCTTGCCAAACATCTCAGATGAACTGGCCTGGTAGAAGCGAATGCCCGGATCAACCAGGCGCACTGCCTCCAGCATGCGGGTGACACCTAGGGCGGTAAACTCGCCGGTCAGCACCGGCTGTGACCAGGAGGTGGGCACAAACGACTGGGCGGCCAGATTGTAGACCTCGCTGGGGCGGTGACGCTGCAAGATATCAATCAGCGAGAACTGATCCAGCAGGTCGCCGGATACCACCTCAATGTCATTCTTGAGGTGTTGAATGCGGCCAAATGTCTCCGTGGAGCTGCGGCGCACCATGCCGATGACCCGGTAGCCCTTCTGTAGTAGCAGCTCCGCTAAGTAGGACCCATCTTGACCGGTCACGCCGGTAATCAGTGCCGTCGGCACTATCTATGCGCTCCTCTCTGATCCAGTACTTCAGCGGTTATTGTACACCACGTCCCAATGGGCCGCAACGAGGATCTTGTTCTACTCGCTGATTGACGGGCGGCGCCGTGCCTTGACGGCCCCCGCCGCCGCTGTCACACTAGTACAGGTGGGCTGAAATAGCCTGACGTTCTGTCGGGACGCCGTCACGCCCAGCTGCCACAGGCGCCCCTACCGCCAGGAACCTTCGCCGCGATGTACGTAGCCGTGCAGGGCGGGCATGGCCGTGGCGGCGCGAGAAGGAGCTGATGAAAGAGGTCGGGGCTGAGGTGATCGCCGCTGATAGCGCCTGGGCTGGCGCGCGGCGGCTGGCGCTGCGCGCGCCGAGCATCGTGCGGGAGGCCGCGCCGGGCCAGTTTATCATCGTAGCCTGCGCCGACGACCCCCTGGGAGGAACGCCGCTGCTGCGCCGCGCGCTATGGATCGCCGGTATGTCCCAGGCCGCTGGCGACCTGGTGGCGCTGTACACCGTGGTCGGCCGGGGCACGCGCTGGCTGGCCTCGCGTGGCCAGGGTGACATCGTGCGCGTGCTGGGGCCGATTGGCCGGCCGCTCAGCGTGGACGACAAGACGCGGCGGGTGCTGCTGGTGGGCCGGGGGGTGGCTGGCCTGGCCCCCCTGCTGGGCCTGGCCGCCGACCTGGCTGGGCGGGGCCTGGCGGTGACCCTGCTGGCCGACGCGCCGACCGCCGCCGACCTGCCGCCAGCGGCGCTGCTGCATCACGAGGTGGAGTACCTGGTGGCTACCGCCGATGGCAGCGCGGGCAAGGCTGGCAGCGTGCTGGACCTGGCCCCCGACTATCTCTCTTGGGCTGATCAGGTGTGCGCGGCCCTGCCGCTAGCCGACTACGAGCCGCTGCTGGCCCTGGTGCGCAAGGGCACACTGCGCCCCCGGCCCACCTTTGTGCAGGCGCTGTACTGCGGCCAGGTGGCCGTGCCGTGCGCCACGGGGGCCTGTGATGGCTGTACGGTACGCACGCGCGATGGCTACCGACGGTTGTGCCGCGACGGGGCCGTGTTCGCCCTGCCCGAGCTGGTCGGCTGATCGGCGCGGGGCTGTGTGGTTACGGCCGGCACCGCCGGCCCTGCTTCTTCTTGCGCGTATTTGGGCTGTGTGCTCCTGGAACAGCCGTGCTGTCCGGCCACCATCTCTGAAGGAGAGCAACTGGGTACAACCGCTGAGGACCCCACATTGTGGGGTCCTCAGCGGCCCTTATCTTCGAACCGCTCGGCGGCTTAACGCGCCACGCTCGTGATAGGTTAGGCGCCGGCGAGAAACTGGGCGGCCACCTCGACGGTGCGCTTGCCCTGGAAGCGGGCCGAGCCGAGCTGCGTATCGTCGGGAGGGGTCTGGCCGTTGTTGCTGGTGTGCGACGCGCCGTAGGGGTTGCCTGCCTGGAACTGGATCGGGTCGGCGTAGCCGGGCGGCACGATGATTGTGCCCCAATGGTAGAACGTGTTGTAGAGGGCCAGCAGGGTACTCTCCTGACCACCGTGGGCGGTGGCCATGGAGGTGAAGGCAGGGTATGGTCGGTTGGTTGTCACATGGGCGGAGTGACCGAAAGATTGATGTCCCCAACCCAAGCCACTGCCTTCAGCAGCGCTATCATCAAAGCGCATGGCCGGTAGTGGGCGATCAGGAGAGTGGTACAATCTGGCTATGATCCAAGCCGCGCCCCCGCCACTTACGCCCGCGACGCGTCGGCGTTACGCGCGTGGCGAAGCTGGCCGCGGGCAACCGCGCTCAGGCCGTGGCTATCGTCCGCCATCGGGGCTTGATTAGTTACACCGCCAAGGAGCGGCAAAGGAGCGCCGGATGCACAGCCAAGGACAGGCGGCCCGAGTGGACCATACAGGCCAGGATAGAGAGCTGGTCACCGCATCACCCCTGGCCAATAGCTGTGCGCTGTCGCCAGTGGAACAGGGCATCCTGGAGACGATCCAGCGGCGTGTCCTGTGGCTGTCCACCCTGATGATTCACCACGCCAACTATGGGCGGCCCAACCCCGATGACCTCAAGGTGGGTGGTCATCAGGCCTCGTCGGCCTCAATGGTGTCTATCCTGACGGCGCTGTACTTCCGCTACCTGGATGCTGGCGACCGCGTGGCCATCAAGCCGCACGCTTCGCCGGCCTACCACGCCGTGCAGTACCTGCTGGGCAATCTACCGGCGGACTACCTGACCACGTTGCGCCAGTTTGGCGGCCTGCAGGCGTACCCCAGCCGCACCAAAGACCCCGACCCCGTTGATTTCAGCACTGGCTCGGTCGGCCTGGGCGCCGTGGCCCCCGCCTTCGCCGCCGTGGCTCACCGCTACGCCCAGCGCCACTTTGGCGCGGTGACCTCCCGGCGCTTTGTGGCCGTGGTGGGTGACGCCGAACTGGACGAGGGTAGCGTGTGGGAGGCCGTGGCCGAGGAGGCCCTGCAGGGCCTGGGCAATGTCTTGCTGGTGGTGGATCTGAACCGGCAGAGTCTGGACCGCGTGGTGCCAGGCATCCGCGCCGCGCAGCTCAAGGCGCTGTTCACCGCCGCTGGCTGGCGCGTGCTGGAGGTGAAGTATGGCCGGCGGCTGCAAGCGGCTTTCGCCGGGCCAGGTGGCGAGGCGCTGCGCCGCCGCATTGATCAGATGAGCAACCAGGAGTATCAGAGCCTGCTGACCCGCCGCGGGGCCGACCTGCGCGCTAGGTTGACCCACCCTGATGGCCAGGACGGCGACGCCGCCCAGGTGGCCGCCGCGCTAGCCAGCACGCCCGACGAGGCCCTGCACGATCTGCTGGGTAACCTGAGCGGCCACGACCTGAGCGAGCTGCTAGGTGGCTTCGCCCAGGCCGACGATACCACGGCGCCCACGGCGCCCACGGCGCTCTTCGCCTACACGGTCAAGGGCTGGGGTTTGCCCTTTGCCGGCGACCCGCTCAACCACTCTATGTCGCTGACCAAGGAGCAGGTAGCAACGCTACGGGCGGAGTTGGGTATCGCGCCTGACCAGGAGTGGGCTGCCTTTGCCCTCGACTCGGCGGAGGGCCGCTGGTGCCGGGCCGCCGCCGAGCGGCTGCGCCAGGGGCATCGGGGCGCCGCCCCGATGCCTGACCCCAGCCTAATACCGTCCGCGCTGGACCTCTCCTATCCGGCCACCCTCTCCACGCAGGAAGCGCTGGGCCGCGTGCTGCCCCGGCTGGCCGACCTGCCCGAGGTGGGCCGGCGGATCGTCACGGCGGCACCCGATGTGGCCGTGTCCACTCACCTGAGCAACTGGATCGGGCGGGTGGGCGTCTTTTCTCCTAGCGCGCAGCGCGACTATGACGGCGACGCGCAGCGCCGGCCGCGCTGGCAGCCGGGACCCACTGGGCAGCATATCGAGCTGGGTATCTCGGAGATGAACCTGTTTATGCTGTTGGGTGGTCTGGGCCTGAGCTACGAGCTGTGTGGTCAGGCGCTGTTCCCTATCGGTACGGTCTACGACCCCTTTGTCTGCCGGGGGCTGGACGCCCTGATCTACGCCCTGTACAGCGGCGCCCGCATCATTTTCGCCGGCACACCGGCTGGGGTCAGCCTCAGCCCTGAGGGTGGGGCCCACCAATCCACGGTCACGGCCAGCCTGGGCATTGAGCTACCCAGCCTGGCCTACTATGAACCCGCCTTCGCCGTCGAGGTAGAGTGGATTTTGCTGGAGGCGCTGCGGCAGTGCTGTGATCGGGTAGACGGCCGCTCCACCTACCTGCGGCTGTCCACCAAGCGGGTGGATCAGCGCCTGCTGGAGCCAGCGCGTACTCGCCTGGGCGCTGCCGAGCTGCGCCGGCAGACTCTGGCCGGTGGTTACCGTCTGCTGGAGGGCCGTGAGCTGGTCCCGGAGGCCACGGCCCGCGAGGTGGTGCAGGTAGCCACCTGTGGGGCGATGGCCCCCGAGGCAGTGGCGGCGGCGCGGCGGTTGGCCCAGGAGGGCGTGGCGGCAAACGTGCTGATGGTAACCAGCCCCGAGGCGCTCTTCGCCGACCTGCGTGGGGCCCGCGCTCACCGCCGCCACAACGCCGGAGCGCCCCTGGAAGGAGCCATCCTGGAGACCCTGTTGCCCCCTGGTGAGCGCCGCGCGCCCATGGTCACCGTGCAGGACGCCTCGGCGCACAGCCTGGCCTTTTTAGGCAGTGTCTACGGCGTGCCCACCGTGCCGCTGGGTGTGGACAGCTTCGGCCAATCCGGTTCGTTGGACGCCCTGTACCACTACGTGGGCATCTCTGCCGACGACATCGTCAGCGCGGCTTACCTGGCCCTGGAGCTGCGCGACGAAGCGGAGTAGCGGCGAGACCCCGTCATCGTCGCTTGATCTATGGACATGTGGCGCGGCGAGTTGTGGGGCAGGATAGGGCGAGTGACGCACACGATGTGCTATAATCGGGCCACGTTGTCGCCCCTGCTGTGCGGCATCGCCCTGCGCGCCGTCAGCGCTCTCGGGGAGGGTCTCTACTGTGCGCCGCCCACAATCGTCCATTGTTATGGCCGTGGCCCTGCTGCTGGCCGGGCTACCCATCGCCGCTCCCGGCTTTGCGCCACGCCTCGAAGCCGCCGCCGCGCCGCCGTATCAGGCCACGGTTGCCCGCATCGAGAACAGCCTGGATGTGAAGTCCGCTGGTAGCTCAAAGTGGCGTGCGGCCCACCTGCGTGCTCACCTCAACGGTGGTGACTACGCCAACACCGACGCCAAAAGCTCGGCTACGCTGCTGTTTCGCGACGGCATGCGCCTGGATATGAACCACAACACCGACGTAATTGTCCGCAACCCCAAGGATGTACATATCAGCGCTGGTGAGCTGTACGAGCGAGTGCCCGCCGGCAAGGGCAAGCGCAACGTCAACACGGGCAACGCCGTGGCCTCGGTTGAGGGCACCAAGTTTGACGTCAAGGTGGAGATTGTGACCGTTGGTGGCCGGCGGGTGCTCAAGACCACCCTCACCGTGGTCGAGCACAAGGTGCGGTTCCACAATAGATACGGCACGGTGCTGGTGCGGGACAACCAGCAGAGCGTTGTGCTGGGCGACCGCGCGCCCACGCCTCCGGTCACGGTTGACGCCCGCGCGGTGGTGCGCTGGGCCCGCACGGTGGGCTACTCGCCCCAACTGGCCTATGCGCCGCACTACCCCACCGCCGTGCGCCGACGGGCAGCGGTGGCCCGTGCTGTTGCCGATGAGCAGGTGGCGCGCAATCTCTTTGCGGCCCATCTGGCCCTGGCCGACGCAGCGGCCGATGAAGGTAGGGCCGCCGAGGCGCGCGTTGAGTATGGCCGAGCGCTGGCCCTGGCTCCACAATCTCCGGCTGCCCTGCTTGGGCTAGCTCAGGCGCTGGTCGTCTCCGGCCAGCCCGCTGCGGCGGCCCGCCTGTACGTGCAGGCCCGAAGGCTTGCGCCCATGGCGGCGCTGCCGATACTGGGCCTGGGTCATGTGGCCCTGTTGGGCGACGACCCGGACACGGCGGCGCGGCTGTACCGCGCGGCGGCGCGACTGGCTCCCTCCGACCCCTATATCCCCTTTGCACTGGGCCAGGCCCTGATCACGCTGGGCGACTACACAGGCGCGGTACTCCAGGAACAGCGCGCTCTGGCATTGGCTCCCACACTGGCTGGCCCTGCGGTAGCCCTGGGCGACGCATATGCCCTACAGGGCAACGCCGCGCCGTCCGTGGCCGCGTTTCGCCGCGCCCTGCGTGCCGACCCACGGCTGTGGGTGGCCTGGAATGACCTGGGCATCGCGCTCAATCTGCAGGGCCAGGCCACCGAGGCTGTCGCAACGATGAAGACGGCGGTGGGGTACGCGGGCACGCCGTATCAGCGCTCCCTATCGCTGGGCTTCCTGGCCTCGTTGCTCACGGGGTTAGGCCGGTCGTCCGAGGCGCTCCCATACGCGCTGCGGGCGACGACGGTTGATCCGACCAACGCGCAGGCTTTGTATGCCCTGGGCGACCTCTATGCCTATGGCGTCGCCGACTACCCGCGCGCGGAGGCGGCGCTGCGCCTGGCCCTGCGCCGGGATCCCGCGTCAGCCTCGGTCTGGGCCACCCTGGGGCAGGTCTACGCCCGGCTGAAACGCTACGACCAGGCCATCGCGGCGGTGCATAAGGCCATGGCCCTGGCTCCCACTTATGTCTATCCGCGTACCCTGCTCGGCGAGATCTACACCGAAAAAGGTGACCCGCGGCGGGCGCTGGTTGCTTTCAAGGCGGCGGCCGAGGCCCTGCCTGGTTCACCCGAGGCGTGGGTGGAATACGGGGTGGGGCTGAACAATGTGGACGAGTCTCGGAGCGCGATCCAGGTGCTGCGCCGCTCCATTGCCCTGCTGCCGCCGGATAGCCCGTCTAGCGCCACGGCCTACGGATACCTGGCCGCGACGTACGCCAACCTGGGCGATTCGGCCAGCCTGGCCCAGGGACTGGCCGCCGGCCAGCAAGGTGTGCGGCTCAACCCCTCCGACGATATCGCCCTGGCCAACCTGGGCCTGGTCTACCTAGACCTCGCGCGGTACGCCGACGCGGCGACCTTGCTGACCAGGGCCCTGGCCGTGGCGCCCCGCGAATCAGACTACTGGCAGCTACTGGCTCAGGCCTATCACTTTATGATCAAGTACCAACCGGCTCTGACCGCTCAGCGCGCCGCCGAACTGGGCGCCGCCCAGCAGGCCGTCGCCGTTGATCAGGCTGATAGTGGGGCCTGGTACTCCCTGGGTGTGGCCCGGCAGGACAGTGGCGCGCCGAGTGCCCAGGCCCTGGCGGCCTTCCAGCGCAGCGTTGCCCTTAATCCACGCAACGCGGGCGCGTGGCTGGAGTTGGGCCGCATTGATGATCTACAACTGGCCCGATGGGACCAGGCGATTGTGGCGCTACGCAAGGCCCTGGCCGTGAACGGCGCCGACCCGGCCACCTGGTACTATCTGGGTGATAGCTACTATAAGTTGAGCAACGCATCAAGCGATCTGGGTGGTCTGGCTAACGCCGTGACCGCCCTGACCCACGCCCTGGACGACCCCGAGAATGGCCGCTCGGCGCGCACCATGCTGGTAATCACCTATGGGCGGATCATCGGGGTGTACCTGCGGCGCGGCGCTTACCCCCAGGCGCTGCGCTGGAGCGCCCGCCTGACCAACGTAGCCACTGACCTGGGCTACTACTGGCAGGGCTATACCTTTCAGCAGATGGGTGGCCACCGCGCCCAGGCGCTGGCCGCTTACCACAAGGCGCTGGCCGCCGCCCGCAAGGACCACAACACGACCCTGGCCGCCGATATCCAAAGCCAAATTGCCCAACTAAAGTGAAGCCGGTGTGAAACCCGCGGCATCGGCCCGAGAGGCCATGTAGATTCCACCGTGGTACTACTTTAGGCAGCACACCCTAGCCGAGCCGGGGAGCCGCGAGAGGATGGCGGCCTGACTGCCACGACTATCCTACGAAGTGAGGAGGCCTGGGACCATGAAGCAGGGGTGGAGCGCGCGAGTGCGCGCCGGGCTGATGATCCGCTGGACGCTGCTCCTCTACATCCTGGTCGGAGCTGGCGTGACGGGGGTGATGGTGGGCCTGACCTGGGCCGACATCGGCCAACTCCACTCGGCTAACTACAACTCACTTGAAGCTATGTTCCGCTTCCGCGTGGAGCACGGCCTGCCGGTCAAGAAAGCCCCGATTGCGCTGATCACCTTCTCCGGCATACCTAGCCGGGCGGAGCATGCTCAACTCGTGCGCAAACTAACGGCGGCGGGGGCCCGGGTGATCGCCTTCGACGTGCTGTTCAGACTGCCCAAGGATTCCGTTAACGACAACGCGCTGATTAGGGCTATCAGGGATAGCCACCGCACAGTGCTGCAGTTTCGCTGGACCTACGGTGATAACGTGAGTTATGCCGCCGAGAAGACGTTCGACATGCCGCTTAAAGCTATCGCCGACGCGGCTAGTGGTATCGGCTATGCCAATCTGCCGGAGGCCGACGACGACAACACGGTGCGCACGGCCACCTTGTTCGATGGCGGCCTGCGCAGCGACCAACTGATGTCCTGGCCAGCCGCCGTAGCCCGGCTGTACCTGGGCCATCTGCCCGGGGATCTGGTGGCCCGGAACAAGTTTGTGGTTAACTTCCTGGATTACCCGGGCTACGACTTTAGGCCGTATGGGTTCCGCTCTTTCTTTTCCCCACCTGAGCCGCCCGCCTCCGCCTTCAAGGACAAAATCGTGATCATCGGAGCCAGCGCCCAGGAGAGCGCACTGCAACACGACATCCTGAGCACCCCACTGTCGTTTGGGCCACGCTTTGGGGTGAACTACATGGCCAACGCCCTGAACACGATCGTCACCGATAGCCCGATCTGGCCCGTGGACGCGCCGACCCAAATCCTGATTGTGCTGCTGATGGGCGTGCTGACCACCGTGATAGCCGTGCGGTTCTCCATTCGGGGAGGCGCGCTGCTTGGGTTGGCCATCGTGGTCGCCTGGGTCGCCCTGGTCTATTACCTGTTCATGGCCCACCGGGTGTGGCTCAACGTGACCGCGCCAGCGGTGACCGCGCCAGCCGTCTATCTGGCTATTATGGCCGTGCGCTACTTCACCGAGGAGCGCGAGAAGCGGCGCATCCGCAACATCTTTAGCCACTACGTCTCACCCCAGGTGGTCAACAAGCTGGTGGCTCAGGGCCAGGGTCTGGCCCTGGCCGGAGAACGCAAGCTGATCACCGTGCTGTTCTCGGATATCCGCAACTTCACCACCTTGTCGGAGAGCTTGCAGCCAGAGCAGGTGGTGGGGTTCCTCAACCTCTATTTTGAGCAGATGGCCGACATCGTGTTCCGCTACGGCGGCACGCTGGACAAGTACGTGGGCGACGCGGTGATGGCCTTGTGGAACGCGCCCGATGATGTGGAGGATGGGTCGCTCAAAGCCTGCCAGGCCGCGCTGGAGATGCAGGCCGCCGTGGACACGTTGCGGCCAGAGTTCGCCAAGATCTCGCCGCACAACCTGGAGATCGGCATCGGCATCAACACCGGTCACGCCGTGGTGGGCACCCTGGGCGCGGGGCGCAAGAAAGAGTACACCGCCATCGGCGATACGGTCAATGTGGCGTCGCGGCTGGAGGGCCTAAACAAACAGTTTGGCACGGGCATCTGCATTAGCGGTGAGATGGCCGGCTATCTGCCACCCGACGCCGACCTGCGCCCTCAGGGCGAGGTCCACGTCAAGGGGCGCGCCGAGCCGGTTCAAGTGCTCTCGCTGCATGCGCTCAGCGGCGGCGCCCCGCGTGCCGCACCTGTCCTACCCGCCGACCTGGCTGCCGCGCGGACCTGACGGCTCCCCCCACCGCCGTCGCTCGGGTACAGCCTGGTTGATTCGACCTGGCGGTGTACAGGGGGGTAGGCAGGAGGGACAGCCCTGCCGCTACGATGTGGCCCTGCTCGTCGACCTCGACGTTCGGGACCTGGAGTAGCGTCGTCACAATCTCCGCGTGCGTCCAGTGCAGTGCCACGGCGAGGTGGTTGTGGGAAACGGGGCGCCCCTGGGCCAACAGTCTCACCAACTGGATGCACAGGGTGGCGCAGGCCTCGTCCGCGCGACACAGACTGGCACTCAGTGCCGCGCCCATGGCCTCCACGGTACGTCCCGCCATCAGGTGGTCTCCTCTCTGTCCGCCGGTGTCGTTCTCAGATGCCGTCCCTCTGACGGCAGGGGCGCCCACCCACTACTCCGCGCAACACGACAGCCGGGTCGGGTCCTTGTAGCGTGAGATGGCCACGATCTTGAGAGCCTCGGCCATCGTCGGGTAGACATGGAGCAGGTCGATAAAGTCGTCGATCGTGGCGTGGAAACGCATGCCCATGGCCGCCTCGTGGATCACCTCAGCCGCCTGGGCACCGAGCATGGACACGCCCAGCACCTCGTGCGTATCCGCGTCGGCCACCATCTTGATGACTCCCCGCGTGTCGCGGATGGCGCCCGCCCGGGGCACAAGCTCCATGGGCACGGTGTTGCACCAGCAGCGATGGCCGGCCGCGACGGCCTCCTCGTCGGTCATGCCGACGACGCCGATCTGTGGGTCGGTAAAGACGGCGCGGGGGATCACCCGGTGATCGACGCGCCGCGGGGCCTTTTCGGAGAGGGCGTTGTGCGCCACGATGCCCCCATCCCGCGCCCCCACCGGCGTGGCCATCTGGCTGTCCCGCTGTGTGCCGATCACATCGCCCGCCGCCCAGATGTGCGGCACACTGGTGCGCAGGTAGTCGTCTACGATCACGGCGCCAACCGCGTCCAGGCGCACGCCCGCCTCCTGCAGGCCCACGTTCGCCGTATTGGGGCGGCGGCCCGTGGTCACTAGCAGTTGCGCCACCACGATGTCACGCAGCCGTCCGTTCACCAGGGCGGTCACGACTACCCCAGCACGGTCGCGGCGCACGCGGGTGACCTGCGCCCCTGTATGCACGGTGAGCCCTTCCTCGCCCAGGATGTCGGCCAGGGCGAGGCCGATCTCCGGCTCGTAGGCCCGTAGCAGACGCTCGCCGCGCTCCAGGATGGTCACCTGGCTGCCAAACCGGCTGAACATCTGACCCAACTCTACGGCGATATAGCCGCCGCCGATCACGATGAGCGACTCCGGCAACTCTGTGAGTTCCAGCTCTTCCCCGCTGGTGAGCAGATCGCTGGTGAGGTAGGGCACGTCCTGGAGCCCCGCGATCTCAGGGATCACCGGCGCGGAGCCTAGCGCCACCAGGACCTGGCCGCCGGTGATCTGTTTTGTCCCCTCCGGCCCCTCCACCTCCACGGTGTGGGGATCACGGAAGCGTACGCGGCCGTGTTCGATGGCGACCCGCCCGCCCGGATCGAAGATGGAGAGATACTTCTTCTCGCGGTAGCCGGCAATCACCGCATCCTTCTGAGCGATGAGGCGCCCAAAGTCTAGACCCAACGCCTGACCAGTGAGGCCGGGGTAGCGCGGCTTCCGCGCATCGTGCAGCAGCTTGGCCGCCTCGATCAGGTTCTTGGAGGGCAAGCAGCCGCGGTTGACGCAGGTGCCGCCCACTGTCCGCAACTCGGTCATCACCGCTGTCTTGCCCAACTCGTTGGCCGCGATGGCCGCGGCGAACGCCGTCGAGCCGCTGCCCAGGATCAGCAAGTCATAGTGGGTTGTCTCCATACGCCGCTCCTCCTTGTAGGAAGGAGCGTACACCTTCCACTGGGGTGGAAGGTCAAGTCTCCAGACGCTCCAGATTGAGTTGCGCCCAGGCCCAAGCCGTCACCAGGCGCACAGCGCGGATGGCCAGTCCCTGGCCGTGCTGCTCCGGCGCCACTCCATAGGTGATCTCCCCCGTGGCGCCGTGGAGAAACAGATGCACGACTCCCCACAGGTCGTCAGTGGGCGGCACGGTGATGATGAAGGTGAGCCCGAAGTGTCCCTGCACCGACTATCCCTGCGCGAACTCGCGGGCACGTTCGGCCGCCACCTTTACAGGACAGGGCATGGGAAGATGCAGCCAGAGGTCCTCCTCCAGCGGGGGATCCTGGCCGTACCAATAGAGGGTGTTGCTGTTGCCGTCGTGAGGCCGTCGCAGGAGCACCATGTCATCTGTGAGGAATGTGGCAAAGGGGGGCGCGGGGCTAGGATGCATCACGCGTGTCGGGACCAGCCTCGTCGAAGGCAAGGCAGATGGTGGCGGCGGTCGCGCAGGCCGCCTCCACCGCGCCGGCGCGGTCAGCCAGGCGCAGCAGCTCGTCACGCAGAACCTGGAGTGCGCTGATGCGTTCCTCAATCAGGGCGACCTTCGCCGCGGCGGTGGCCCGTACATGGCGGCAGGGCGCGGTTCCTGCCTCGCGCAGGGCGATGGTGGCCGCTATCTCCTCCAGGGAGAGCCCCAGGACCTGAGCACGGCGGATGAAGGCCAGCCGCGCCTCGTCCGGGGCCGTGTAGAGGCGATACCCTGCCGCTGTGCGGGCGGAGGGCACGAGCAGGCCAATGCGCTCGTAGTAGCGGAGCGTACGGGGGTTGATCTGTGCCTGCCTGGCCAACTCCCCGATTTTCATAGACATGGTCATCTTTGGTAGTGTAGCAGGCGCACCGGCATCCAGGTTCTATTCCAGGCCCTGCGCAGACCTCCTCCTCGGGGCCGCCCGGCTCCCTACTTTGATCGCTACATAGTTGCCTTTCTGCTACACTTCTCTTGCGATGTGCGTGGCGCTTGCCTACCCCGCGCCCCTGTAAAGAAGGAGTCCTATGTCTACCCGCCCACGGCGCGCTCGCCAGGGATGGCGCCTACCCGTGCTGCTCTGCGTCACGCTGCTCTGGACGCTCGGCGGGGCGACTGTTACCGCCAACGGCGGTTCGCGTGCTGGCCGCCCCGCCGGGGCCACGCACAGCCAAATGGCCCTGGCCCTGCAGACGGCCAGCGCGATTGCCACTATGCCCACGCCGCCGCGCGACCTGCTTGATCTGTCCCGGCGGCTGCGCCTGCACCAGATAGCACCGATTGACCCTTACGTGGTGACCACGCCCTGGGATTATCCGGTTGGTCACGAGGACTCTTTCTATGTTGCTTACGCCCAGAGCGGCTTCTTTAGCATGAAGGCTACAATTCTGTACAAGACGGCCCATGCCTACTGGTATTTTGCCTCCGGGGTGAAGCCCGACATGGCCGCTCTGATCCGCTCGGCGCGGGTTTTCGAGGCGCGCACCTACCCGACGAATCATGCTAACTTCGGCATGGAGTGGCAGCCCGGGATTGATCGCGACCCGCGTCTGACCATCCTCAGCGGCAAGGTGCCTGGGGTGGGTGGCTACTACTCCGCCGAGGACCTGTACCCGCGGCGCATCTCGCCCTACAGCAATCAGCGCAAGATGCTCTACCTGAACACGGAGTCGGCCACCGTGGGCACCGCCGGCTTCGACGCCACCCTGGCCCACGAGTTTCAGCATATGATCCACTGGCACATGCACCCCCGCGACGACGCCTGGATCAATGAGGGCTCTTCGATGCTGGCTCAGCAGCTCAACGGCTACACGGCTGATGGCGATGATGGCCAGTTTGCCCAGATGCCCGATACGCAGCTCGACGCCTGGAGCATCAACTCAGATCGCGACATCGCCCACTACGGCGGCTCGTTTCTGTGGATGCTCTACTTTTATCAGCACTACGGCGGCCAGAAGGCGCTGCGTACCCTGCTGGCTAATAGTGACAAGACGGGCATGGCCCTATTTGATGACACCCTGCGCAAGCTCGGCTCCCCGGACACGTCTACCGATATGTTCCGTAAGTGGGTGATCGCCAACTACCTGGATAACCCCGCGCTGGGCGATGGATCCTATGGCTACCGCAACTGGTCGGTCAAGGCGGCGATCAGCCGCACCGTCTCCGCTTTGCCGGCTACCGTGTCTGGCAAGGTACCCCAGTATGCCACCAACTATATTGACCTCAAGCCGGTGGCCGGCTCAACCGCGCCACTAACGGTCACGTTTCACGGCAACGTGACCACTCCGCTCTTGAGTGTCGCGATCGATCATAGCTTCTGGTGGAGCAACCGTGGCGATGTGATGGACACCACGTTAACCCACCCGTTCGATCTGCGCCATGTCAAGGCGGCTACCCTGCGCTACGCCCTGTGGTACGACACCGAGAAAGACTTTGATTATGGTTACGTGGAGGTCTCCACCGACAGCGGCCAGACCTGGTACACCCAACGCGCCACCCACACCATCGATCGTGACCCCAACGGCCAGAACTACGGCAACGGCTACACCGGCGCCTCGGGAGGCTGGGTGCGTGAGGCGGTGGATCTGTCCCGCTACGCGGGCAAGGCTATCCTGGTGCGTTTCGAGCACGTAACAGACGACTCCTATAACCAGCAAGGCCTGGCCCTGGCTAGCGTGAGCGTCCCGGAGATCGGCTTTGCCGATGGGGCAGCCGCCGATAGCGGCTGGCAGAGCGCTGGCTGGGTGCATGTGGGTAACGTGCTGCCCGAGACCTGGCTGGTGCAGGCCATTGTGCAGGGGCCGCGGGGCACAAAGGTGATTCCCCTCACGGTCACCGATGGCGCTGGATCCCTGGCGCTCAAGACGGACGGTGTGGATCATGTCGTGCTAGCCGTCTCGCCGCTGGCTCCCCAGACCACCGTGGATGCCCTGTATAGCCTGTCGGTGAGCCAGTAAGTGGCGCGCGGGGTGGGCGATGGGCTGTGCGATGATGAACCTGCGTGATGTGACGGCTCTGCCCGCCGGCCATTGGGATAGCCTAGTCGCGGGCAGCCCTGGCGGCGGTCATATCTTGCAGGCCCATGCCTGGGGCGAGTTCAAGCGGAGCCAGGGCTGGCAGCCGCTACGCTTGCTCCTGGAGGACGCTGGACGGCCCGTGGGCACTGCGCAGCTGCTGAGCTATCGCACTCCCCTGGCCGGACGGCGGCTGCTCTTCTGTCCCAAAGGACCCTGGTTGCCCTGGGGCGACCCCTGGCCGCTGGCCCACTTCTTTGCGGGGTTGGGCAAGGTGGCCGACGACATGGGCGCTTTTCTGCTGCGCATGGAGCCGGAGGTGGTGGAGGACGACCTGATAGCCAGAGCCCACCTGCGCGACTTCAATGTGCGCCGGGCGCCCTGGGAACTGCAATACAAGACATCGTGGACAATTGACCTGAGCCTTGCCGAGGATGAGCTGCTCAAGCGGATGAAACCAACGCATCGCCGCAATATCGCCAAGGGCGCGCGCAACGGCATCACCGTGATCGAGGATAACGGGCCAGCCACGAGGGCTGGCTTCTACGAGCTGCTGCGCGAGACGGCTCTGCGCGATGGCTTTCCGCTGCGCACCCGTGACTACCTGATGGCCGCCTGGGACGCCATGTACGCGGCGGGTCAGGCTCACCTGTTCCTGGCCCGCCATGATGGTCAGGATCTGGCTGGCATCATGGTTTACACCCTGGGGACCAAGATGTGGTATCAATACGGCGCGTCGCGCACCGAGGGCCGCAACCTGATGCCCGCGCCGCTGCTGCAGTGGGAGGTGATGCGCTGGGCCAGGGGCCAGGGCATCACCCTGTACGATATGCTGGCTGTGCCCAGCCCACCGCACCTGGATGAGAGCCATCCCTGGTGGGGCCTGTACCGCTTCAAGAACGGCTTTGGCGGCCAGATGCTCGACACAGTGGGCACGGCGGACGTGGCCCTGCACCGCCGCACTGCCCGCCTATGGGGCCACGCGGAACCGGCCTACCGCCGCTGGCACATCTGGGCGCATGGCAACGACTACTATTAGTGGATGACTGAGGCTCCACCAATGGCTGAGACGCTTCTGGTAGGGCCGGTCGTGGTCGCGCTGGCCAACCCAGGATCGGCCCGCTCGCTGACCCGGCTGGGCATGGCCATGGCGGCTGCACGGGGCAGCCGGCTGATCGTGGCTACCGTGGTGCCGCTCAGCGCGGAGGGGACCGCGCAGGCCGGGGCCACGCGGCTGCTGCGCGGGATGGTCCACCGCATGATTGAGATGTCCGCCGCGGCGGGACACGTGGCTCTGCCAATGGTGCGGGCGGCCCGGGGCGTGGTGGAGGGGCTGACCGAGATCGTGCGGGATGAGGGGGCGGGCCTGCTGGTGGTCGGCTGGCCAGCCCCCCACATGGGCAACGAGAGCCTGGGCCCGGTGGGGCTACTGGCAGCGGGGCCACCCTGTGAGCTGCTGATCGTGCGGGGGCGGGTGGGCTCGCGCTGGCGCAAGGTGATGCTCTCGCAGCGCGGCGGCGCGCACACCCTGCTAGCCGGAGAGGTGGCCCTGGCCCTGGCCGCCACGGGGGAGTTGGCCCGCCGGGCGGGTCAGGAGCGGTCGAGGCCGGTCACGCTGACCGCCCTGCATGTGCTGCCGGACTACCTGCCCGAGGCTGCCGCCGCCATTGAGGAGGCCGCATTCGCGGCCTACTGGACGCGCGAACAGCCCGCGCCGACCCGCCCATTGGTCGTACGGGGAGCCCTACCGGCTGAGCAGATCGCGCGGCATAGCCGGGGGCAGGACCTGCTTGTGCTCGACGCCGCGCCGACGACGCGGCCCTATCCGTTTCCCCTAGGGCGTAGCGCCCACGAGGTGATCGCCACCGCGTCGGCGACCGTGGTGGTGGCCAAGTCTCCCCCGCCGCCTCGCCGCGCCTACGCTGCCGCCCCTGCCGCGCCGCCCGATCTCGGCGCCGCCGTGGCACCCATCTCAGCGGTGGACCGCTGGTTTGCCGAGCACACCTTCGGCGCGCGCGAGTTCGCCAATGTCGCTGAACTGGCCGCCCTGAAAGACCGGCTGGCCCTGACGGTGAGCGTTTTGCTGCTAGCCTCCGAGGATGAAGAGACGATCGGCCCTCTGCTGCAGGGGCTACGCGGCGAGCTGGGCGCGGCTGGCGCTGGTTTGGTGGACGAGTATGTGGTGGTGGACAGCGGGTCGGGCGACGCCACTAGGGAGATCGCCCGCGGCCTCGGCGTGCCCGCGCTAGACACCCGTGAGCTGCTGCGTGGGGCAGGGTCCTACCGAGGGCGCGGCGATGCGCTATGGAAGGCGCTCAGCATGGTGGCAGGTGATCTGGTGGTCTGCCTCAACGCCACCGCGCTGGCCGGGGCGCCGCGGGCTGTGCTGGCCTTGCTGGGCCCGCTGTTGCATGATGAGCGTCTGCGGATGGTCACCGGCTTCAGCCGCCGCTCACTGCGCGGCCCGCATGCCGTGGCCGAGGGAGTGGCTGAGACGGTTGTGCGGCCACTGCTCAACCTGGTGTTCCCCGAACTGGCTGGCCTGGTGTCACCGCTGCCCAGCGATTTCGCCGCGCGTCGGGCTACCCTGCGCCGCCTGCCCCTGGCCACCGGCGAGGGCCTGGAGCTGGGCCTGCTGCTGGATGTGCTGCGCGCTCATGGCCTCGATGCGCTGGCCCAGGCCGACCTTGAGGCGCGGCCGTTGCGCACGCATAGTCCTCAGGCGGCCAGCCGCCTGGCCTTTGGCCTGGCCCAGGTGATTCTACGCCGCCTGGACGCCATCCACACCGACGTGCAGCTACTGGGGCCGGTCCACCACGTGCTGCGTCTGCCCCATCTCTACGACGACCGCCTTGGGCTGGACAGAGCCGACGTGCTGGAGATCGAGCGGCCCCCCCTTGATGACTTCATCGGCGGCGCCGACGCGCCTAGCCCTATCGGAAGATAGCCCCGTGGGGCTGATGGAGGATCGGCCATACCCATGATCGCCCAGACGCCAGCAGTCATGGGCAGAGTACCTGGGCAGGGCTGGTTAGTTGGAGGGGACGGCGAAGGCCGTGACGATCTCCCGCGGCACCGGACGGGGCCGGCCGCTGTGGCGATCCACCCACACCCATAACGTCTGGGCGGCCACCAGGCGCTTGGCGCTGTCCGCGTGGTGGATCTCGTAGGCGCGCCACGCGCGGACCCCGCGTAGCGCGGCAGGCCATGTCGTGATGATCAGCTCGTCGCCACCGCTGGCCGGGCCCAGGTAGTCTATCTCATGCCGCCGCACCACGAAGAGGCCACCCAGTTCAGCCAGTCGGGCCTGGCCAAAGCCCATGCTCTGGGCATGTTCGATGGCCGCCTGCTCCAGATAGCTCAGGTACACCGCGTTGTTGACGTGGCCCAGGCTATCCAACTCATAGTGGCGCACGCGCAGATGCAACTGAAAAAGCGGCCGGCCATCTTGGGGGGGACCACCGGCGCCCCCACCCAGGGTCTGTAGGGTGTTGTCAGAGAGAGCGGCCATGGCCCGGCTCACCGCACGCCCGGCCACGATGGATGTGCTAGGCGCCCATCCTCTCCGGGCGCGCGGGCCAGGGCGCGGTGGGCCGGCACGTTCAGCCGCGCCCCGTGAAGACGGTGCGCCGGATATCCAGCAGGCCCTCCTGGATCTCGCGGTCGCCGGCGGCCAGGGCGCGGGCGATCTGGGCGTGGCCGTGCAACACCGTGGAGTGGTCGCGGCCCAGTTCACGGCCCACGCGGGTGACGCCCAGACCGCTATCCTCATGGAGCAGGTACATGGCCAACTGGCGCGCCTGGACCGTCCAGGGGTCGCGGCGCTTGCTCAGCAGGGACTGCTTTGTGATGCCGAAATACTGGCAGACGGCGCCCAGCACGCGGTCCACCGACGGTCCGTTACTCCCGGCGGGCCGGGCCTCGGAGAGGCCCGTAACGGCAGCCCGCAGCATCTCCGCCTGCCCCAGCTTCGCATTGGCGCTCAGGGCCTCGCTCATGCGCTTGACGGCCCCATCCAGGGCACGCACGACCCCCGCGCCTGGCGCGGCGTGGGCCAGAACGCCATCAACGAGGGTGGTGACCGTGTTGTCGTCCACGGGCAAGCGGCTCTGACGGCAGCGCTGGCGGGCGATATGCACCAATGTGGCCTGGCTCGGCTCGCGCAGCGCGACCACCAAGCCCGAGCTGAGGCGGGAGCGCAGCCGCTCCGGCAGGCGCAGCAGCAGAGAGGGCGGCTGGGCGTCGGCGACCACCACCTGCGCGCCGCGCTCGTGCAGCTGATCCAGGGTATAGCACAGCTCCTCCACTGCCGCGTTGTGGCCAGCTAGCAGGCTCACATCGTCGACCAGGAAGGCGGTGGCCTCGCGGTGGTGCTGGCGGAAAGCCATCATGCGGCCGGTGCGGATGTGCAGGGCAACCCGCCGCGAGAAGCCCTCAGCGGTCACGTAGAGCACCCGTTCGGGCATAGCCGTGTTGCGCATCAGGGCGCAGGCGACCCCCTTGAGCAAGTGCGTTTTGCCCAACCCCTGTGGCCCAGAAATAAACAATGGGTTGTGCTGCGTCCCCGGAGCGCGCACCACGCTACATGCAGCGGCGTAGGTGTGGGTGTTCTCTGGTCCAGCGACGAACGACGAAAGAGTGCTCGCTGTGGCTTTAGGCGCTCCTCCCTGGGCCACCGTGCCGGAAGGGGCCATCAACGCACACATAGAAACAACCTCCCCATCTCTACCTCGATACAAAACATTTCAACCTACCACCCGTGGACCCGTCACCTGGCCAGCTTATCAGACGCCGGATGCGCTGGGCTTGATCGCCCCCGCGCTCCACCGTGCAACATGCCTAATGGTAGAGGTCTCTCCGCGGGATTGCAAGCCCCTTGGCGCGCAAATCTCAGGCGGTGGAGAGGCGAGATATCCACAGGCCAGTGCGGGAAACGATACCCCCAGCTGTCCACCGGCACAAGCAGGTTATCCACAGGCTATCTACTACCTATTCACATCTTTGTCCCCACGGACACAAGATACAGGGGGAGTGCGATGCGCGGGCACTGACGCGGCCGATGTTCATCCAGGGCGACGGGAGGAGGGATAGCGCACGCGCTTATGCCTGGACAGGCGCCCTGGGCGCAGGTGGTCCGGCGCTCCGGACGGCGGGAGCGCCTGATGGTACAATACGGACATAGGCTGCTCTTGAGCAGCCTGCCTGTAAGGGTACTGAGGGTAGAGAGTGCGCGAACCGGCGCGGAGGCCAGGAGTATGAGCGAGCGTTACCACGCCTCACCGGCCTCACCGCCCAGCGCGCCAGATGGTGAGGCCGCGCCGCGTCGCTTGATCCTGGCTGACGATAGCCCAACCAGCTTGGCGCTGTTGCGCGCCTATTTGGAGCGGGCTGGGTGGCTCGTGGATGGTATGTCCGATGGCCTGAGCGCGCTGCGCGCGGCCAAGGCGCGGCCCCCAGCGGCCATCGTCACCGATGGCCTGATGCCCGGGATGGATGGCTTTCTGTTGTGCCGGGCCGTCCGCGCCGACCCCGATCTGTCCGGAGTCCCCGTGGTCATCTACACCAGCGTCTACGACGCCGATGAAGACATCTATCTGGCGCGGACGGCCGGGGCGACCGCCCTGCTACCCAAATCCAGTGATCCCACCCCCCTACTCGCCACCCTTGAGGCCATCATGGCCGGCCAGATGGAGCGGGCCCCCCTGCCGCGGGTGGATGACTTGAACTTCGCGCGGGAGCACCTGGACCGCCTGGTGGCCATTCTGATCAACCAGCAGGTGGCCCTGGACCAGGCGCTGGCCATGGAGCGGGCGCACACCCGCGCGCTGGCCGACCTTGACCGGCTGCGCGGGTCGCTGATCAATGCTGTCTCCCACGAGCTGCGCACCCCACTGACCGTGGTGCGCGGCCATGCCTCGCTGTTGCAGCGCGCCCGCAACCCTCTTGGCCCGGAACAGAGCCACCGCCATGGCCAGGCCATCCTGGACGCCTGTAACCGGCTGACCGCCCTGCTCGATGACATGCTGCTTGTGGCGCAGCTTGAAGCCGACGAGAGCCCCCTGCAGACCTCGCCCGTCGCGCTGTTGACCTCCATGACCACGGCCAGGCTGGCTGTGCAGGGACGGTATAGCTCCAGCCCCTGTCCTGTCGAGGTCTCCTGCCCGGACGATCTATGGGTGCAGGCCAACATGCGCTACCTGACGCATACCATGACGCACCTGCTGGACAATGCGGTCAAGCACTCGCCCGAAGGCGTCTCGGTGGAGGTCTCCGCGCATGTCGAGTACCCGTCCGGCGTCGTGCTGATCAGCGTGCGCGATCATGGGCCTGGCCTACCGCCAGGCGATGTGGAGCGCCTGTTTCAGAAGTTCAGTAAAGGGGCCGACGACATGATGCGGGCCGCCCGGGTGGGTGTGGGCATTGGCCTCTACCTCTCACGTGCCCTGGTGCAGCGCATGGGTGGCGAGGTGGGAGCGCACAACGCGTCCGACGGCGGGGCCGAGTTCTGGGTGCGTCTCCCCGGGGTCGTCGGCGCCTGATGACGCAACTCTTGGCTTCCGCGCCTTTTTTTCATTCAGGCGGCTCGGCCTGCTCCACCCGGCCAGGCCCCGTTGATGTTGATCTACTGCTATGACTGGGAGGACGGCATGCGTGACAGCTCACCGGCGGTGAAGCCCGCGCGGTGGCTGGCCAGCCGTCGCTAGGAGAGAAACGGTGTCAAAAGCACAGGCTGGCACGCCGCTCAAGATCATCCCTCTAGGCGGCGTCAGCGAGGTAGGCAAGAACTGTACACTGGTGCAGTACGGCAATGACATGGTGTTGATTGACGCCGGAGTGCAATTCCCCAACGAGGACATGTTGGGTGTGGACCTGGTCATTCCTGATGTCAGCTATGTGCGGCAGCACCTGGCGGGGCTGCACGGCATCGTGCTGACCCACGGGCACGAAGATCACATTGGGGCGCTGGCCTACGTGGTGGCCGAGCTGAACGCCGAGCAGCCCATCCGCATCTACGGCACGCCGCTGTCGCTGGGGCTGGCGCGGGCGCGCCTGGAAGAGCGCCGCGCCCTGCATCGGGTGGACCTGTGCCAGATTGACCCCGGGGGCACGTTGAGCCTGGGCTGGACCGACCTGGAGTTTGTGCCGGTGGGCCACAGCATCCCCGACGCCGTGGCCGTGGCCATTCACAGCCCCGTGGGCACGGTGCTGTACACCGGTGACTGGAAGTTCGCCGACATGCCGCCCGAGGGCATCGAGCGGCTGCGCCAACTGGGCGACGCGGGCGTGCTGGCTCTGCTGGCCGACTGCGTGCGTATCGAGTCGCCTGGCCGCACGCCACCGGAGAGCACCGTGGCCGACGCTCTTGAAGGGATCATGCGGGAGGCCCCAGGCCGGGTCATCGTGACCACCTTCGCCTCAAACATCTACCGGGTGGCCGAGGTGATCCGGCGCGCGCACCGCCTGGGCCGCGCCTCCTGCCTGGTAGGGCGCTCCATGGAGCGCAATATCAGCGTGGCCCAGGAGCTGGGCTACCTGAACCTGCCCGAGGGCGCCCTGGTTACCGTGGAGGCCATGCGCGACTGGGACCCCACCCGGGTGGTGTTGATCACCACGGGCAGCCAGGGTGAGCCGGCCGCCGCGCTGTCGCGCATCGCCGCCGGTGAGCACCGCCAGATCCGCATCATCGCCGGCGACACGGTGGTGATGGCCGCCACGCCGGTACCGGGCAACGAGGAGAGCGTCTCCAAGACGATTGATAACCTGTTTCGCGGCGGGGCTGACGTGCTCTACCCCCGCACCACGCCCAACATCCACGTCTCCGGCCATGCCGCCCACGACGAGCATGGCGAACTGCTGGACATCGTGCGGCCCCAGTTTGCCGCCCCGTTCCACGGTGAGTATCGCATGATGGTGCTCTACCGGCGGGTGGCCATGGAACACGGCCTGCCCCGCGAGCATGTGCTGATGCCTGAGCTGGGTGACGTGATGGAGTTTCGGGCCGACTCCGCCCGCGTGCATGGCAAGGTGCCCGCTGGCTCGATCCTGGTGGATGGCATCACCGTGGGCGCGGTGACCCAGGTGATGCTGCGCGATCGCCGCCATCTGGCCGCCGATGGCATCGTGGTGGTCAGCGCAGTGGTGGACGGTCACACCGGGCGGCCCATCTCCGACCCGGAGCTGCTGACCCGTGGCCTGCCGCATTCGGCGGAGAGCGGCCTGATGGAGGGGGCGCGGGCCAAAGTGTTGCGCGTGCTGCAGCGGCGCCACCTGGGTGAGGTGGAGCACCGCCTGCTGGGCGACCTGATCAAGGAGAGCCTGGGGGCATACATCTATCAGCAGACCGGGCTGCGGCCGATGATCCTGCCGGTTGTGACAGAGATATAGGCGTATAGGCGCGTATATAACAGGGGAGGGGGAGGCTACGCCGCGCTATCCTCCTCTTCAGCGCCCAGCAGGCGGCTCTCCAGGGCATGGCCGTTGCGCAGCCACCAGAAGATAGCGTACCCGATGATCAAGGTGGCGATGATCACACCGGCCGTGCCCAGGTTTTTAACGATGCGTTCCAGCTGATCCTTGTTCTTGCCCAGGATATAGGCCAGCATGCCGAAGAACGTGGCCCAGGCTATTCCACCGGCGGCGTTGTAGGCCAGAAAGGCCCGCGCATCCATGCGGTTACAGCCGGCCAGGAAAGCGGCCCAGGCGCGCAACACGGCCAGCCAGCGCCCGAAGAAGACCACCTTGCCGCCGTGCCTGGCAAATAGCATCTGGCCCAGCTTCAGCTTGCGCTGGTTGAGCAAGATGTATTTACCATAGCGCTCCAACAGGCGGTAGCCGCCCTGGCGCCCCGCCCAGTAGCCCAGGTTATCGCCGACGATCGCCCCAGTGGCGGCGGCGACGATGACCAGCACGATAGAGAGCGAGTGGGTGGGACCGTTGGAGGCCCCGGCGTACCCGGCGGCGATCAGCAGCATCGTCTCGCCGGGGCAGGGAATGCCGGCGCTCTCGATCATCACGATGATCAGCACGGCCCAATACCCGTAGGTATTCAGGAAGTGCGGTAGCGCGTCGGTAATAGCTGACATAATAGTAGAACCTTAATCGGCCTTCTGGATGTTCGCGCCCAGGGCGGAGAGGCGATCCACAAAGTTCTCGTAGCCGCGTTCTACCCACTCCACATCGTGGATCTCGCTGCTGCCCTCGGCGGCCAGCGCGGCCAGCACCAACGCGGCCCCAGCGCGCAGGTCCGGGCTATGGGCCACGCGGCCGTGCAGCGGCGTGGGGCCGGTAACCACACAGCGGTGCGGATCGCACAGGATAATATTGGCTCCCATGCTGACCAGTTTATCAATAAAGAACATGCGGCCCTCATACATCCAATCGTGGATCAGCGTGGTGCCGCTGGCCTGGGTGGCCAGCACGATAAAGATCGAAGCCAGATCAGTGGGGAAGCCAGGCCAGGGATCGGTCGCGATCTTACGCGTGGAACGCAGGGCCCCCGCGCGCACCGAGACCGACGAGGCGCCCATCTCCAGCTCCACGCCCATGCGGCGCAGGCAGAGGGCGATCATCTCCAGGTGATCGGGCACGGCGTTGCGGATAGTGATCTCACCGCCGGTAATCGCGGCGGCCACGGCAAACGTGCCCACATCCAGGTGATCGGAGATGATCTCGTGCTGGGCCCCTTGCAGGTGCTCCACGCCCTCAATGGTCAGGATATTGCTGCCGATGCCCTTGATGCGGGCGCCCATCTTGACCAGGAAGGTGCAGAAGTCCTCGACGTGGGGCTCACAGGCCGCGTGCTTGAGCACGGTGACGCCTCGGGCCAGGCAGGCGGCCATCACCGTGTTCTCCGTAGCCGTCACCGACGCCTCATCCAGGAAGATATGGGTACCGGTGAGCTGGGTAGCGCTGATCTCGTAGCCCTCGCGCAGATACCCCACGGTAGCCCCCAGGGCGGTGAGAGCCTCCAAATGCGTGCTGACATCGCGCCGCCCGATTGAGCAGCCGCCGGGTTCCAGGGTACGCACATGGCCACGGCGGGCCAGCACGGGGGCCAGCAACATCACCGAGGCGCGCAGGCGGCCCACCAGGTCGGCGCTGAGCGTGGTCTCACGCACATCAGCGCAGGAGATATGCAGGGTATTGGTGCCCAACCCCTCCACGCGCGCGCCCAGGCGCTGCATCAGGTTGCCCATAACCGTAACATCGCGGATGCGCGGCACATTGGTCAAGACGCATTCATCATCGGTCAGCAGCGTTGCCGCCATAATCGGCAGCACCGCGTTCTTGTTCGCCGCCGCGTCGACCACACCTCGCAACGGCACTCCGCCTTCTACCACATACCGTGACATGACGCCTCTTCGCCCCTCTCCAGCCCTGTTTCGCCTGTTTTCTAGCGCTGATCAGCCCGCCCCATTATAGCGTCTGCTCACCTACCGGGTCGGCGCCACCGCACCCAGCGCCACTGCGCGGAGCGCTCGGCATGCGCCAGACCGGCCGTGCGCCTCTTAGCCACCAGATAGTCAGTGCAAGGTGGTATACTAACGGCGCCACCCGTATGCGCCCGTAGCTCAGTGGATTAGAGCATCGGTCTTCGGAACCGAGTGTCGGGGGTTCGAGTCCCTCCGGGCGCGCCAGAGTACCAGAGAACAAACGATCTAGCAAAGGTCCGGCGACCTGCCCTGAATCTCACAAGAATCTCACAACGGATCATCGGGCGTCCTGCTCCGTGTCGGTGGTTGGGTCACCAGTGAGCGCGTTTTCCAGCGTCTGCGCGGCCTGGCGGCGCAGATGCTTATTGCTGTGTGTGTAGATGCCCAGGAGCACGCGCGGGTCGTGCCCCAGCCTCTCCGCCGCCGTCTTGGGATCGATGCCCGCGGCGACAGCCCAACTCGCCACGGTGTGGCGCTGGTCGTGGATAGCGATGTGGGGCACGCCGGCCAGTTCCTCCAGCCGGCGATACTCGCGATAGAGGTTAGGCGCCTGAATCGCGCTCCCCACCTCGGAGGCGAAGACCAGATCAAGGTCGTACCATGCGGGTCCGGCTTTGAGGCGCTGCTCGTTCTGTCGGCGACGGTGCTCCCGCAGGTCGTCGAGGAGGGCGTCCGTCACGTCTACATCGCGATCGCTACGGCGATTTTTGGTGGTGTCCGCCGTCATCTTGTTATGAACCGGGCCGATACTCTGCCGCAGGCGCAGAACCCTGGCCTTCCAGTCGATGTCGGACCAGCGCAACCCGAGCAATTCTCCGCGGCGCATCCCTGTCACGAGCGACAGGCGGAAAATCGGGCCATAGGCGCAGTGCTTCTGAGCCGTGTCCACAAACGCGCGCGCTTGCTCCGTCATCCAGGTTGGTCGCTCTGGCCTCTCTTCTTGCTTGGGCGGCTTGATGATCTTCGCCACGTTGCGCGGGACGACACCATGAGTCAGCGCTTGTTCCAGAGCTTGAGAGAGCCGGAGGTGAGCCTGGCGGATGGCACGTGGGCTTTTGCCAGCCTTGCGGAGGTCGGTATGCCAGCCCGTGATGTGCCGTGGCTCCAGCGACTGGACCTTCATGGCTCCAAGGTACGGCAGCACGTGGTGCTGTATTTCCCAGCGGTAGTCAACCTGCGTGCGGGCCTTCTTGGTGATGGCATAGGTGTCGAACCAGTAGGCCATCATCTCCGTCACGGTTTGCTTCGAGCGCTCCACGGCAGTGCCCTGGGCCAGATCGGTTTCCCACTCGGTGCGGAGGCGCTTGGCCTCACGCTCAGTGTCGCAGGTCTTGCTGCGCTGTCGGCGTCTGCCTGTCGCTGGATCCAGGCCAAGGTCAGCGACCACCTCCCAGCGGGTCTTCCTGCCACGCACGATCTTGCGGAAGCTGACGCCCATCTCCCATCAGCTCCAGCTTGCCGTGTCGGTAGTGAGGCGGTCGACCTCGGATCGCGGGATCATACGCCGGCCACCCAAGCGAACACTCCTGATCTCGCCCCTGGGGATCATACGCCAGACGAGACGTTCGCTCACGTTCAGTAGGTGCGCCGCTTCAATGACGGACAGGAGCCGCGGGAGTTCGCGCTCTTCGCTATGTTGTGTGACCATGTCTTTCTCCTCATGCAGACCATTCAGTTCATGATAGAAACAGCAGTGCGTTGTTCAGATCATCCAGTGATCGCCATGCGCGTGACAGCGCCCCTAGCCCATCTATGCCACGACATGTGTCACGAAGAGTCAGCAACCTCTGGTGCAGTGGGCATGGCAGCGTCCTCCTTTCGGGTACGGCAATCAGGATCACAGGGATTACATAGACAGTGGGGGCAGACCCCATAGGCGCCGCCTGTGTAGCGAGCAGTGCCCCCGGCATCCTTCCCGGTGGCTCGTATTCGTCGGCGAGTTGCCGGGTGCCCTGCGGAGGCTTGGGTTGGTTGTTCGCCGGTCAGGGCAGGTAGGCGCCGCAGCACAGTGAAGAGATAGGGCATGGCGTTGCTGCCCGGCCCAGTTTGGCACCGCTTGGTAATCGTCGCGCGGTGCGCCCGCGTCCTTTGTGCTGCTTCTGTAAGCACATCAAGGAACGCCTCAGCGGAAAGGCCTGAGATCTGGAGCAGTGTGTAGGCACGGGTAACGCTGGAGCCTGGCGGGGCGTCGTCGCCCAACTCCTTGGATAGGGCATTGATCGTCGCCACAAGCGCCGGGTGGGTGATGGCGATCTGCTTGTGTTCCGTAGCAGGAACCTGGATCTGGTTTGACGCCTCGTCCGTCGTGGCCCCGTGATCGTCGGCCAGCGCGCAGGTCCAGGGCGAGACAAGATGTATCTGCTCCTGGAGCAATGGGGTGTTGGTTGAACTCGTCGTTGGCGTCGCTCCTTTCTGTCGCTCCTCGGTGGATTGGTATCCGGGTCCCTCGCCCGCGTTTGCACGATGGCTCCTGGATGAGCTGCGCGCATGGGGCTGTGCCCTCAAATCACCATCAGAATCTGTCTTTTGTTCTACTGTTTCTTGTGGGGCCGATTTTCGGCCCAGGGCTGGGCTTGTTTCCGGCCCAGGGCTAGGCCGATTTTCGGCCCAGGGGGCTAGGCCGAAAATCGGCCCAGGGGAATCTTGCACAGCTACAGACTGCGCAGCGATATGCAGGCGGAAGGTTGTGGCCTCGAAGCCACGCTTGGCGCTCGACCGATGAGCCGCCACGATCACGCTCTTCGCCAACAGCGCCTGCAGAGCGACCTTGACGGTACTGCGGCTCAGGCCAGTGCCACGATCCAGGAGCCGGCCGTTCCTGGCCTTGATGCCCTGACAGATCTGGTTGAGCGAGATGTCGTCGCTGTGCTTCTTGAAACCGAAGGTGCGACGGATGATGTACAGCAGCACCTTGAGCTCTGCGCCACTCAGACCGGCCATCAGGTCATCGAACAGGTCATCAGGCACCATGGTATAGTTGGGGCTACGGAAGCCGGGGAACTGGGGTATTGCTTGCGGCTCGTCCATAAAATCACCTTCACGCATGGAGATCAGGCTACGGCTGCTATGAGATCGACGTCTGCTGATCTTGCACGGCACGACGCCGGTGAGCTGTCACGACAGGTGAGAACCAGTGGTTTGGGATCCACTCAGTTCAATGAGACCTCCATTATACTGGATTATTCCACAATACTGTTTGAGCACCATGATACTAGGTACTGACACGATCTGTCAATACCCGCATTCTCCTGCTACGGTCGATCAACGCGTCCATGCGTGTGAGATCTGCCGCCCAAGGTGGCGGATGGAGGACAGCACACCGCGATGGCTTTCTGGAAGGCTCCGTGAGGCCGGGGTGCTTGCTGAGGGCGCGGTGGCCAGTCTGATTGTGACGGCCGAAGCGCCCAGCCGGGATGGATGTGCGAGAACCGCCTTGCTGACAGTGTCGTACATGCCGGGCACCACGAGAGTAGGCGTCCGGTGGGGCCGAGTTGGCGGTTCTGAGACTGGCCTGAGATGATCCGCGTCGGCACATCAGGCTGGAGCTACGATCACTGGCAGAACGTCTTGTATCCACCCGCTACACCCACGTCAGTACGGTTGGCTCATTACGTCCCGCACTTCTCGACAGTAGAGGTCAACAGCACCTTCTATCGCTGGCCCCGATCAGCGACCTTCGCGAGCTGGCACAGACGCGTGCCGCCGGAGTTCATCATGTCTGTCAAGGCCCCCCGGGGGCTCACCCACGGCGCCCGTCTCTATGCTCCAGAACGGTGGATCCCGCGCATCACTGAGAGTGTGAGCTCCCTCGGCGATCGACGCGGTCCCCTTCTCGTCCAACTTCCTCCCGATCTGAGCATCGATTACGCCCGCCTTGCTTACTTTCTCGCGCAGGTTCCTTCCTGGCTGCGTGTTGTCGTCGAGTTGCGTCACCCTAGCTGGCATCGCGAGGACATCTTTACCCTGCTGGAGCGCCACAGCGCCGCCTACTGCGTGATGAGCGGCGCCGCGCTGCCCTGCATCTTGCGGGCCACAGCCTCGTTCGTCTATGTCCGGCTGCACGGCGCCGATCAGCATCATCTCTACGCCGGGTCCTACTCCGAGGAGAACCTGCAGTGGTGGGCAGCACGCTGTCGTGAATGGGCAACAGGAGGACGCGATGTCTTTGTGTACTTCAACAACGATGGTGAGGGGCACGCGGTTCGCAATGCGGCTCGTCTTGCGACACTCCTCCGCTGAGACCCCAAGACACGCGTCTTGCCAGGGTAGAATATCCGTGGAGTGCCTGAAGTTGTGCCCAGTGGCACGTACGACAGACCTGACGGAGGAGAAGCACTGGCGTGACCTCGATGGATGGGGTGTTCATGCTTGGAGTCCGCGCCGAGACCCACGCGAGTGCCGGTATCGCCAGCGATGGAGGGGACAATGACAAACACAGCGAAGCGCGCAGACGTGCCGCGGCCAGCGCCCTGCTGGGCGAGAACCTCACACGAAAGAAGGACGGCTCAATGAGTCAGGTAGACCTGGATCTGCTGCGCGCCGCGGCGGCCTACGGTGGCGAATGGATAGCCTATCAGCAGGAACGCCGCGATGTGCCTGGCGTGGTCGTCGCTGTGTGGGGCGGCGATCACCTCCTGCTCTCCCAGGGTTACGGCTACGCCGACCTGGAGGGCCAGGAGCCCATGACGCCGGCGCACATCTTTCGTATTGCATCCCACTCCAAGACGTTTACGGCCACGGCGGTGATGCAGCTGGTGGAGCGCGGACGGCTGCGCCTTGATGACCGCATCGCCACGTTTGTGCCCTGGCTGCAGGGCCTGGCTGATCTGGATGCGGTCACCGTTCGGCAGGCGCTCAACCATACCTCGGGCATCGTGCGCGATGGGCACGACGCCGACTACTGGCAGCTGGAGAGCGGCTTTCCCGATCAGGACGGTGTGCGGCGTCTGGTCGAGGAGGGGGGCCGGGTACTGGCCACCAATGAGGCCTTCAAGTACTCGAATATCGCCTATGCCTTGCTTGGTCTGGTGATTGAGGCCGCTGCAGGTCTGCCCTACAACGACGTTGTGCGGCAGCAGATCATCGGGCCGTTGGGCCTGCGCGACACCGGGCCGGAGACCGACGCCCATGCCCGGGAGCGTCTGGTCACGGGCTACACGCAACGGCGCCTTGGTCTAGCCCGGCGACCGATTCCCGATGTGCCCACGGCCGCATTGTCACCTGCCACAGGCTTCTACTCCACGGCGAAGGATCTGTGTCGCTATGCCGCCGCCCACTTCCTGGGCAACCAGACGCTGCTGAGCGATGCGGCCAAGCGGGAGATGCAGCAGCCCTCCTACACGATCACCCAGAGCGACGACCGCTACGGGCTCGGGTTGAGCAGTGTGGAGATCGGTGAGCGCCGCCTGGTGGGCCACGGCGGTGCCTTTCCTGGCCATAGCACGCGCACTCTGTTCGACCCCAAGGAGGGCATCGCTGTCGTTGTGCTGACCAACGAAACGCGCGGGCCGGCCGCCACGCTGGCCGCGGGCCTCTGGCGGATCATTGACTTCGCCCTGCGCCAGCCCTCGGGGTCGGGGCAGCGCACGCCAGCCCTTGAGCAGTTCACCGGACGCTTCGTCAACCTGTGGGGCGTCCTGGACGTGGTCGCCTTCGGCGATACCCTGATCGCCCTGGCGCCAGACGACGAGGATCCGGGCAAGACGGCCACGCGGCTGGTCGTCCTGGACGACACGACCCTGCGGATCACCACGACCAGCGGCTATGGGGCGCCCGGTGAGACCGTACGCTACGTGCGGGACGCCACGGGACGCGTGGAGAAGATCATCAGTGGGGGCCTGAGCAGTTACCCGCTCGACCTCTATCGCCAGCGGGAACCCTCCGGCTGATCGGGCGGGTTCCCCCGGCATGGCGGGCCAGCTGGGCAATAGCTTCAGCCAGGAGAGGACGCTATCGCCCACCCTCGGCCGCGCCGGGCACCCTCCTGGCCTCCAGGTCGCTGCCGTTCTGACGCAGGACCAGGCTGCCCACTGTACCTGCCTCGTCGCGGCGGAAGGTCACCTCCACGTCGAGCGCTTCCGCGTAGTACTCCGTGCCGGACGAAGGGAGCAGCGCGAGCGGAGGTTGCCCAGGGAACTGCAGGGTCAGCCTGGTGTTCGTGCGCGCCACCCGCACCAGGAAATCTGGGCGCAGCGCGTAATCGCCGGAATACGCCTCCTCAGGGCTGCCCATACCAGCGGCGGGATGCCGTGGCGGCGCAAAGAAGCCGACCTGATCTTTGGGTCCCAGCGGCCAGTTGTACTCACGGGCGATGGCGCCGAGTACCTCAGCCCCCACCTGCCACCCGGGATCAGCGTTGGTCATGATTGCCGCGCCCAGCCCCAGCTCGGCATAGGCCACCAGTTGGCACTTGAACCCCTCATTGGAGCCGCCGTGCCCAAAGCGCAGGTGTGCCCCCTCCCCCTCGATAAAGAAGCCGATGCCCACTGGGCCGCCAGCCTGGGCGACGAGCATGGTGTCCACACTGGCCCGCGTCAGCACCTTGCCGGGCTGCCCTGCCCGGACGGCCTGCACCTCCAGGGCCAGCCGGGCCAGGTCCGTGGGCGTGGTCCACAGGCCCGCCGCGGCCATCTCTGGGTAGACGTGCCAATCGCCCTCGACCGCCCCGCCACCGTAGCGGTGGCCACTGGCCGCCTCGGACCAGCGCTCCCGCGGCAGAGGCTGCTCGTAAGTGCTGTGCTCCATGCCCAGCGGGGCCAGCACCAGGTCGCGCATCAGTGCTGGAAACGGCTGGCCGGCCACGTCCATCAAAAGCTGCTGTACGATGGTCGTGCCCCCGCCGGAGTAGCAAAACTGCCCGCCGGGCACGGTGTTCACACAGATTGGGCCAGTGTTCGCCGGCGCCGCGCCATCGAGAACCTGTTGGAGGGTAGGCAGGGCATGATCGCGGCGATAGCCGGGGAAGCCGTGGACGGTGGCGCCTGCCGTGTGGCTCAGTAGGTGGCGCAGCGTGATCCGTGGCTGCCAGTCACCATTGGCCGGGATCCGCCATGAACGCAGATAGGCCTGCACATCCTCGTCCAGGTCCAGACGTCTCTCCTGCACCAGCCGCATCACGGCCATCGCCGTGGTCGGTTTGCTGATGGATGCCGCATGGAAGAGGGTTTGTTCGGTGACCGGTGCGCTTTCGCCCGCCTGGCGCACCCCGTAGCCACGCGCCCAGGCCAGCTCGCCATCAGCGATCACGGCCACGCTGACACCTGGCACATCCAGCAGGGCCATGCGTGCGGCCAGAGTTTGGGGCGTCACGAGTTGGCTCCGCAGCGGCGACTCCGGGAGCAAACCCTGCGCCACCCGGCGCTGGGTCTCTTCCACACCCGTGATCGATTGCCCTGTCATGGCTCTCTCCTCCCTCGAGAGTACGGCCGCTACGTGCGCCCGGGCCGCCTCTCCCACAACTATAACGCGGGCGTGGGCTTACACCAGCCAGACCTGCTCGGTGAGCCAGGGTGGAGTAGGGACGAGGTGGCGGGAGGCCACATGCTCACCGTGGGCATGCACATGGATTGGGCACTACGCCGCTCGGGTCAATTAGAAATGCCGGCGGCGGCAACAACACCTGCCGGTCACGCAGCAGCGCAACGTGCGCCGTGCGGCCCCACCTGTTCGGGGGCGGTAGACCGCCGTCCGTCCGTCACTGGATTCCAGCTGAGCAGTGTGACGAGTAACAAGACATCGCCCGCGTCGCTGGCGCCGCACCCGCGCTACGGCCCAATCGTCACCTGCCGCAGCCCCCAGCACCAGCAGACGCATGTCTAGGCAGCGATCTTCATCAGCAGTGTCTCGTGGTCTCAGCGCACACGCGGAGTAGCATGGCAGCCCGCCTTTCTCCTGGGGCGAACCGCGTCCCCACGTTGCATGACTATGCGGATCAATGAATACTTATGCGGTGTCTGCGGTTGATCGTCTCGGGATGGTGGTCATGTGGAGAACGGCGGAACTGCGCACGCGGGGAGCGCATGTCTTGCATCACCAACGCTGGAACGGGCCGGACGAACCAAGCGGCCAGCACAGAGCGCACGTCATGCATCGTGCGCCTGTCCCACCAGCCTCCGGCCCGGTGGCATGCACCAGCGATGCTCCCGTATTATGAAGAAGTCAGAGACGACGGGGGCCATGGACGAGGCACGCCTGGTCGCAGGAAAAGGCAGGCTCTCGTGGCCCCGGTGCGACGGGAGCGCACGCAACGGGAGGGAGGAGAGCGGTGGTCCACGCTGTGGTGGTAGATCCTGAGGCGGCTGGCCGCCTCGTCCTGTGGACATTGATCGGTCTGGATCGGTAAAGTATAGCAGAGACCCTGGGGGTGAGCGTCAGAGCTAGGCGCTGAGGCAGCCTATCTGCGGCCTTGTCCTTCTGGGCGGTACTCCCCCGAGCACGAGCACACGGCTTTTTCGCGGCTACCTACCTTGTTGATCTTCATTTCTGCTGATGTTCCTCTACGATGCACCGCCCGCCTTAGCGAAACGACAGACCCGACAGAAGGAAGCGACGGACCAATGGACGACTCCCCTGAGACGCCTCTCTCACAGACTGTGCCACCGGATGCGCCATGGCGGTGGGTGCTTGAGTTTGCCGAGCGGATGGCCCTGCTTGGCGATCAGCGCCGTCACCGCCTGGTGCTCATGGCGCACGAGGCGCTCGATGCGCGCGAGATGGATCCGCCGGAAGCGTTGCGTCTGTACACTGAGGGCCGCGCAGAAGCCGAGCGCCTGCGTGAGCGGTGGTGGGTGTTGTTCTTCGATTGGTTGCGGTTGCAGGTCATCGTCGGAGAAATGGACGATTATGCAACCGGCCGCGAGATCGTGGTCTGGGCGGTGGAAGAGGCGCGCAAGCCGCTGTACGGTCGGTTTCCCCAGCGCATCTGCCTGCAGGAAGATCTCCTTCGCATCCACCTGGGCAGCGATCCGCGTGGCTATGCCGGAGTGATCGAAGAGGGCATCGCGTCTATGGCGCACGTGTTGCCGGAACTATCGCCCTGCCGCGAGTGCCTGCAGACTCTCCGCACGCGCCGGGCGGTCGCGCTGGGACGATGGGGCGAGGCGCGTGTGGGGTTGCTTAAGAGCCTGAACGACGATCGAGTCCGCCACCAGATGCCTCCCCAATCGGAGCGGCACTGGGTGGCGCAGACGTTTTCAGCCGAGAAGAGTCGCGCCGCCGAGCTGACGCAACTGTGCCTGGTGGCCTGGCATACGCAGGAGTACGACGATCTGCGCGCCTGGGCGGCGCAGGGAGAGTCGGTGGCCCGCCTCGTCGGCCAACAGGGGTGGCTGGCCGAGTTCCAGGTCTGGCAAGCGCTGCTCGCGCGGCGCGACGGCTCCGAGCCGCTAGCACAGCGGCTCTGCAATAACGCGGTGCTGGAGGCGAAGCGTAGCACCCGCATGCCGGCCTACGCGTACTTCACTGCGCTATGCACGTTCTATGAGCAGGGCGGTGACCTTCGACGGGCCTGCCAGGCACGCGTGTACCAACTGCACCTGCTGCGTGGCAAGGGGCAGACCTTCGTTGAGGTCCATGCTCACCTTGAGCAGTGCCGTCTGCTGGCTCGCCTGGGCCACTCGCTGGCCACTGCCCTGCCGGCCGCACGCCTCGCCGCCCTGTCGCTGATCGATCCGTCGCCGGCCCTTGAGCAGCTTGACCGGATCGCGCGGGGCTCGGCCTGAGCGTGCGATGCTGCTCCGGTCGCGTCGGGTCCGTGCCACCCCACGACCGGTACGTCAGGCGTGTGACGTGTGCCAAGCGCGCAGAAGAAGCTCTGGGGTCAGGGATATGTCCGCTGCGTCCGCTGTGTTGCTTGCGTGTCCTGACAGTTGGCTCCCTGTCCTGGGCTGCCTCAGGTGGACCGAGACCTGGCCCGCGATCCGGGGGAGCCCCGAACCGAGACGGGAGCTGTGTGCCTTGCTACCCGACCCCAGAGCGTCTGCGCGCTTCGTCGAGGTAGGGAAAGACACCACACCCCCCGGCGCGAAGGGTATCGCCATCAGCCGACACCGGGCGTCCAGCACACAGGCGCGGAACGACAGGGGCAAGGTGCTGTACACGGGCGGGTGGGCCGGCACATGGGTCGCCACCCGAACATGCATCATCTTCTAAGTACCGTGAGATGTCAGCGCCCGACTTGCATGGGGAAGGCGCATGATGCTGACCCATGGCGCAAATGGCTATAGAGCGGCGCGAATAAGTATGCATCGCCTGAGGCTGCTCATGCCGCGGTCAGAGACTGATCGGAACAGCGCGATAAGGATGCATGCGGTAGAGTAGGCCGCCGGCGAGGTAGCGGTAGCCCGCCCCTTTTCCGTCGGCCCCTCCCCACACCGGACGTACACCTTTCAGCGTATCCGGCGTTCCAGTGTCTGCCTGCCGTTTG
>JAABUM010001307.1_pt1 | contig 37786 bp, 72 predicted proteins | sample 5559161 | NCBI WGS metagenome assembly JAABUM01 (sample SAMN10711868, study PRJNA513369) | rock metagenome | isolation source: Antarctica rocks | place: Antarctica: Victoria Land, Siegfried Peak nord
GAGCGAAGGCCAATAATGGCGTCAAGGCCAGGCAAAACACACAGACAAACAACCAGGTGTTCATAGAGAGCGCAAATGCACGCGCGATGCCCTGCCACAGCCGTGTCTACTGTCGGAAGCCAGCTGACACACGGGCCGCGGCTTTAGGATTAGTGGCAGTTCAGTATAAATGTTTGAAGAATGGTGTCTTTTCGTAAACAAGAGCACGGTCGTGCTCGCTAGGAGCAGAGCTGTCTATTGCACCACTTTTGAGCCGCATACGAACTTGTTCCCTTCTGGTGCTCCAGGGGGTTCTGAGGCATGCTACTATATTAGGTCCCACGTGATGTTACCCAAAGACATGCCAAATTAAATGGAAAAAGCAATAGGCCCTAATCTGCTTGGGTTCTATCCTAATTTGCTTGGGTTCGACAGCAGTTTCGTTCGTTGTTCCGCAGACCGCGCACAGACTCGTGTGCACTTGTCCCAAACTCCTAGACCTGCTACACCCTCTGATCATCCGCAACAATGTCCAACTCGGGGCCCAGCACGGACAAGGTCGAGTTCGATGCAGTGCAGACGCATGGCACCCCAGTTGATCTTGCCGGAGAGCCGATGGCCAACCCGGGAGTAGCGCCGGGCGAGGCGGTGGCTACGAAGGGTGAGACGTTCACGAAGAAGACCACGAAGCGGCCTGTTGGCGAGCCAAAGGAGCCAAAGAGCGATCAGGACCTTAAGCAGAAGGTAGGGGGCTTCCCGCTGGCTCCCAAGACCGCAAGCGCTGCAGCCAGTAGTGCATCTTTTGCACGTGCCCTGGTTTTTCAATGTGCAATGCTGACACCCTTATCGGACTGTCAGGCATGAGGAGAGCTGTGTGCTGGAGTTGATCACAGTTGTACACGCACGACTTGTCTCTTTCTGCAGCTGCTGTCAGCGGCCGCCATCGTGGCTGCCGGCGTCGCCATCGTGATGGGCGTGCGCCACCTCAAGGGCGAGGACGAGCCGCTGCGCGAGGACACAGGGCACCAGATCAAACGCAAGGTGTCGTCACTGCACTACGCTCGAGGGACATGTCTTTTACACTACTGTCCCCTGGTCCGCGGTCGTATGCGGATCGACGCTTATCTGCTCTCGCAACAGCTGGGTGTACCACCATTAATCGTATCCACCCTGAGCAGTGGTGGATGGGAACAGCGGCGAAGCGGACCTTACCAGTATCTAATTCGCGAATGCGACACTCACCCCACTGTGTTCGATGTATCCATCCCAAGCGATCAGGCGATCTGCAGTGAGCTCTTGGCATCGCTGCCAGAACCATCCCAAAAGGGTTGTGACCATTTCTGACGGTCAGCGAGGCCCGCAAACCCCAGGCGAAGGCGGCAAAGCACAAGGCGGAGGACGCAAGTGGGGACGCGGGCGGCGAGGGCAAGAACCTGCTGGAGGAGGCGGGCGACAAGGTCCACTCCGCAGCGTCGGCCACCGGCGACAAGGCGCAGGAGGCCTACGACGCGGCAGCGGCAAAGGTGTGCTGTCTGTTGCATGTGCCGTCTGCAGCATGTGGGCCCTCTTGCCTCCTGGTCCACGAAACTCTGCGTGTCGTCTTGGGACTAGGAAGCCTTGACTCATCAGCCCAATTGGCAACGCAGGCGGCGGAGCTGCAGAGGGAGGCAAAGGAGAAGGCAGAGCACGAGACGAAGAAGGCGGACGCCAAGGCCGCCAGCCCCGGTGTGGCCCGCCTTTACAACCCTAAAGTCTCACACGGTTTCACCCTTCTGCTGGGAATGCCGCTTCGCTCTGGCTCGCAGTTGTAGTGCCTCAGGTCGCACACCTGCCATGCATCAGAGCATAGCGATTGATACAGGGAGCGCACAGCGACCGTGCAGTGCCACGCATGCTGGAGTGACAGTGAGGATTGCTCACAATGTGGATCCTTAGCCGTGCCGTTGCCTGCAGCAGCGGTGGTGGAGCAGCGGAGGATGACCTACGGACAGGTGAGCGACCGTTTGAACGGCCCAATTTGCTGTGTGCCTTCTTTGCTAATCGCCCCCTTTGCTGCACGCCCTTTTGCTAACAATTCATGTTGCCTTTGCTCCCAGGACGAGAACGGCCGGCCCAAGGGGCCTGTCAAGGACGCCGGCTTCCTGGGCTTCCGGAACTGGTTCCCGGGAGCCAAGGGCGACTCCGTCTGAGCACGCCCCTGTCAGGGTCGGGCGGCGTCCGCGGACACCTTGGGGGTTGGAGGCCAAACTTTTCCAGGATGCCATGCACGATCCTCTTGGGGATTTGGACTGCGGCGAGCGAGAAGTGCTGGGGGGAGGGGGGGGGGGGGGGTGGCTTCTGTCACATTTCGAGCGACGGTGATCGTTCGGGTCTGATTGGACCACGAGCGCGCTCCGAAGCATGTAGCACGGGGGCTGACATGTTTTATGCGGGGCATACCTACCTATCGTTCAGATATACTGGCAGCTCCTAGATGCCACAGCATGTGGTGAATACGGGTGGATGCGGCACTCTGCCCATCCATTCCTCTGATCGACTCCAGAACAATGCACACATGCCTCTCGATGCGCGTAGTGATTTGCAGCACCATCTTGCGTGGAAGCCGATCACTTTGCAATGCCTCGAGCTGATTTGCGAGGCTGTCTACTGTTGCGACTAGGTGTTTGAACAGCATCAACCGCATAACTATTCAAGATGCGGCACAGGATTTCTGAAGGGCCGAGCTGAAACCACCAGCTACAGGACTGCCAGCACAATGTTCTGAAAGCAAATTTTCACTTTGCAAACCGGCAGTACCCCAACGATCACCCACTATTGATCCATGAAGCCGACAGATCGTGCAGAAAGCCTCGTGTTTAGTCAAACGCCAATGACCTAACGCCGACCGTTGCCAAGCTGCCGTACATCGCGACCTAGAGCCATCTCTGCAGGGCAGGGGCTGCGGCACGCAGCCAGGTGCGTCTTGAGGGCGGGAATGGTCCGCTCGCCGGCGCCGCAGCGGTGGCACCGCAGGTCCGCCTTGAGCTGCGCCTCCGCGACCGCGTGGTCAATGCGCAGGCAGCCCTGCGACACGCGCAGCGGAGCCATCACAATTAGACAGACTGTCGCTGGCGTGGGCGCACGGTAGTTATCGAGGGTCAGTCGAGGTAAAAGCCACCAGCATTCTTTCGGCATGAGATGCAGCTTGCGTTGGTGGTGACAGCCACCGCCGAGTGCACGAACGCTGCTTGCCACGATGCTGGTCAAAAGAGTACCTTGTCAGCAAGCTCCGCGATGACATCTCGCGGTGGCAGGAAGAAGCCGTGCTGCGTGAAGCTATTCCAATGTTTCTTGTTCTTCAGCGTCGGCGAGTCGAAGTCCTGCAGGCGGCAATGGTGGCGGGCACTCGATACAGAAGCGAGCTTTCTCCCACGATTGTATGACGGCAGCACTGCAAGGCGACATGCACAGTACGACACACGAATTTCACAGCCGAACTGTCAAGTTTCCTGTTGGAACCATGCGTGAGACGTGGCTGAGATTTGCAAAGCAGAAGGACTGCTGGCAACATAAAGCCAGTACATGAAGCCAGAAAGGGGCCCAGCAGTCGAACACCTCGCTAATGACGTGCAGGTGGAGCTGCTTCATGGAGGGCACAGCATGGAAGCCTATGCGGAATGGCGCGGCGCTGGCGTTTTCCACAATCCAACGCTCCGCCACCAGCTGCGCAGCCGATGAAGAAGATAGTCGATTTCGCGAATAGCGCATGCAAGCTGCTGATATGCTGGGGCTCGCAGCCTGTTTTGCGCAGCCTGTTTCCTCCTTCCTGAAGCACTTGACACCCCACAAGCCCGAGCCATCACCAAATTAGTTTCAAGGTCAAAATGCACTCCAGCATCAGAGTCTGTGTTGATATATGTGCACCTGCATGTGGCGCAGCAGCGGGATGTGCTCCCGCCGCAGGCAGTCCACACTGTCCAGGCCTGCTGCGACCCAGAAATCAGGGTTTGAATATCTCATGACGCCCCCGCCGAGCAGAATCACACAGGAAACCAGCAGGGCTCATCACTGCAACAGCGTGCCAGCTGTGAAGCAGAGTGTGGCGTTTTGACTCAAAGGCGGAATTATGTCTTCAAACACACCATGAGCAGGGTTTGAGAAAGATGTAACAGGATCAAGACACGGCACGCACCTGGCTCCCGCGCGATGATGAGCTGGTGGTGCCGCGCCTTGGGGAAGGCATCGCGGATGTTGATGCACAGGTCATCCACCGCCATGTCTGGCAGCATCGACCTGAAGCTGCGCGCAGGGAGCAGTGCGCGTCAGCCAGCATGCTTGACAGTTTGACGACCTCAAGGTGATGTGCAAGCTGACATGCCGTGCATCACAGCATGGTTCCACCCGTACCTCTCCGGATTTTCTGCATAGCTGCACAGCTGCAGTGACCACTCGCCCCACTTCCTGGCTGGTGGCCTGTGAATTGTGGTGAAGTCGTCACTCCCCAGATCAACCCTTGGCTGGCAAATTTGGCACCAATTTCGAATGTCATGGTCCCGTGCACGATTGAAATAGTGGCGACAGCCTCATGACGATCCTCAACAATGGCTGCACTCCTGTCAGGTTTGTGGCATTGCTGCTTGGCCCAAGCCCAAGCAGCGGAATTGCAGACCTGGGGGGAGCTGGCGATATCGCTGGGCTGTTGCCGGCGCCGGCATTGCGGCTGGCGGACATCATGGCCCCGAAGGCATTGGGCCTCTTGGCCTGCCCTGCGCCTTCGCGTTCGCCGCCGCCGGTGCCTGCAGGTGCTGCTGCACCCGCCGACGCCGTGCCGCCGGACGCAGCTGAAGCCATGCCTGCTGCGCCGCGGTCTAGCGCGACCGTGGCTGGCGTTGCCGCCAATGCGGGCGCCGAGGCAGGCGGCGCTGCAGGCGTCGCCGCCGCATGCGCCACGTGGGGCAGCCCTGAGCCGTCGGCGGCCGGCGACCGAGTGGATGCTGTGTCTGCCGCGGCGCTGGGCTGCGGCGACAGCTGCAACAGCGCCTGCGTCGCGCCGCTTGCCCGCGCGGCGGCCGGTGTGCCATTGTCGACCGGCCCTGCTGCCGCCGCCGGTGCTGGCGGCCTGCCAGCGCCTGTGGCTGCTGAGGACGCTGGCGGCGGCGGCAGCTTTGGGCTGGGTGCGGGGCCGGCGCCGGCAGCGGAAGAGCGCGCGGCGCTGCCCCAGGCCGCCACCAGCGTCCCTTCGCCGCGGCTGGCGGCAAACTGCTGCGCCGCCGCCGCTGCGCCGCCGCGGTAGCTGGCCCACGCGGACAGCGCAGATGCCGCCTGCTTGTCAGTGGTGCACACCTGCACAGATGTTGCAGACACGCCTCTGGCAACCTGATCTCGCTTTTTGATGGGCAGCCACTGGGCCGCATGATGTGCAAGCGATGCAATTCGGTCAACTTCAGCGCTGGGCTCGGAACTGGCAAGTGGAGAGCGCAGTTGCGCCACCAGGGTGCTTTCGCTGGCAGTCTCGCTAAGTGGTCAGACAGCCGCCAAGCGGGATGCAACGAGCGCAGTCACCATGATGCTGTCGAAGCCCTCGGACTTGGTCGGCAGCCCCGCCTTCACCATCGATCTGTGCATGCGGCCCACCGCAGCAGCCGCGCCCGGCCCCTGAACATGTACGCAGGAGTCAACATGCCTTCGTCAGACACGACGTGTGCATTTCAAACCGCCTGATCGCAATGCATTACACTTCCAGGACCTGCGCCAGCGCTACCCATGTGCAGCTCAAGTGCAGCACGTTCCAGGCTGCAGCATTTTGATTGCACCTGTCGGGGTTCGCCCCGCCACTATTTCACCTAGCCGGAACGGCCAAATTGCTGTGCACCTGCAGGTCGCCCTCGTGATTGTGGCGCTTGACGGCGCGCTGCACGCACAGCTTGAGGTCCAGGTGCAGCACCACGCAGTGCGCCGCAACGCCCAGCTCCTTTGCTAGCTGCAGGAAATCCCGCCGCTGGGCTGTGTCGAAGTTGGTGCGGTCGATGATCACGTTGATGCCTGCGGGGACAATACATATGGACTCAGTGTTTGAGTGTCTCAATGTTCCCTGACACCTGTGTTGCACATGGGGTTACTGGCCGCTGTAGGGAAGGCGCTATGACCCAGTTGCCGTGCATGCACAATTTCTGGCGTTGAGACGCAGGGCGCACCAGCGGCCAGTGCGGCTCGCGCTTGTTTGACACACTCCTCCCGTGTGCCGCGTTTGCCGTCCCTTATTGTGTCCTGCAGCCGCAATGAAACGCATGGCTTTCCTACGCATGTAACGCTTGGCATTCACGCCTGTCATTTGACACCCAACGACCCAGCCACCAGGGGTGCGCAGCGTTCAACACTGGCAAGGCTCTTGTGTGTGGCATGTTGTCGGGCTTGCCTGGTTTATGCGCTTCCAGACAAGCGACGAATGCTCCTGCAGGGAGGCGGCCAATGTGCTCTTCCCGGACCCGGGCGCCCCCACCAGAATGATTCCGATCGGCCGGGTGTAGCCATCCCCCGGCGGCGGCGACGGCGATGGCTGCCCATTTGCGGCTCCCTGGCTGCCCTTGTGCCTGTGTGCGTATCCACGGTAGCCTTTCCGACGTGTCCAGCCAGTATGTGTTGCATGTTGTCAAGCATCGTCCCACAGGACCAGCAAATGATCAAGGCGTCTCACCGCTTCAGCGCTGGCTCATTGTGCTCTGGCGCAGGGTGCATTGCTGGCTCGGCAGCAAACATGGCGTGGCCGTCGGCAGCTGCAGGTGCCCTGGCGGCATTTGTGGGTGTTACAGCTGGGTGTGCAGCCGCCTCTGTGGCTGCGGCCGCGGAAGTCGATTCTGCGGAGGCGCCATCGCTGCGGATCTGAAACAGTGGGGCGTTGTCGGTGGTCAGGAGTGCGATGCAGTCGCCCGGACGCAGCACGCAGCTGTCATCTGCGCATGGGAGTGCGAACATTGATTATGATCGATCTCCCTTGTCTAGATTTCAAGGACAGCCATGCACATGTGTGCGGCAGGCATGCACTTGAGCGGCTCGTTCATAATCACGGGCGCCTGCTTGGTGGCCCTGATCTATGCGTTCATGTAGGTCACCTTTAGCCAGCTCTGTGCGCTGCGGGCTGCCGGGCACCGAGCCTCTGATGAGTACCACGGCCGGGTTCAGCGTTGCCGTGCAGGTGGCCACCGCTGTGCCGTCTGACCGAGCCTCAATTTTCACATGTTTCCTGTAGCCGTCATCCACTTCCTGATGACGTGTTCTCACGAGCGCAGCGACGGGAAGAACAGCCGGTGTTGGCCAAGGACATCCGTGTGCTGTGCATGCTGCGAATGGCTTTCAGAAGCATGCTCCGCGATGCAGCCAGATCGAGGTCCTGGAACCTACCTGCTGACGCACACGTCAAGAGGAGGGGCGGCAGCATCCTGCGTGTTCCTGCGAACATGGTTCCTGCCGATGATCACTTCCTGGCCAATGGGCAGACGCAGCAGCTGGCCCTGCGGTGTCGACAGCAGCAGGCCCGACATGACTGCATGCCACAGATTTATTTCAAACGCCAAGTGCTGCTGACAAAGCTCGTGCATCACCAAATTTCAGCAAAAAACATTACGACCCAAGGGCGGTCTAATGTTAGCATCGTCACCTCGGCTTTTGCGCTGCACAGCCTGCAGAAGCGCAGTTGCAGCACAAAGCAAATATCTGTGCATCGCACAGTCTTGTTTGGAAGCATGCTCAGGCGGCCTCTCGTGCGAGCATCGGTAATCCATGCTATATTTCAGCGTGCCCGTATTGTCCCGTCCCCTTGCAGCAGTCTGGTGCATCGCTTTCCGATGAAACAGCCTGCACATCCTGCGCACACGATGGCGTTCGGCGGCAAGCCCGTGCGTAGCCAGGTGGCTTCATACCCGCACCCCTTCCGCGGCGTGGCCAGCGCCAGCGCAACTGGCAACGGCGCCAATGGGGCAGGTGAGCGAAATGGAAGGCTTAGTACAGTGGCAGATCACTCGCTTCGTCGATCACCTGCTACACCTGCTGCGCATGAGGCCAGCCAGCATGCGTGTGCATGTGCGTGATTGATGTCTGCGTGACGCCGGCAAACATTGCATGTGCAGCGGCGCCGGCCCCGGCGCCGGGAGGCGTCAAGAGCGTGGAGGGCTACCAGATGCCGCCGCAAGAGATTGTGGACCTCATCGATGCGCCGGTCCAGCCGCTGCTGTCCTTCAGCCCCGACCGCTCGCAGGTGCCGCGCAGCCCTGCCCGAACCTGGTGGTGTGCGTTCTGCACTGTCAGAGACTTTCTGGCTCCATGTCAGCCTCATATTGCGTTGGCGAAACGACGAACATCTGACATGATCTCTGTGTTGAACAGATCCTGATCATGGACAGGCCGCCGCCGAACCCGCCCATTACAGAGCTGGGCCGCCCAGAGCTGAAGCTCGCAGGCACGCACCCTGTTGCTGCTGGCACTTGTGCAGTGGCTTTCATTCACACTTGCTGCATTTGGTTTTCAGCCCGCTTGTTGGCGTGTGGAATGCACTTCTGCATCTCTGCATCACCCTGCTATGGCAATCGACGTTGGGCAATTAATGAAGGCAATCAATGACCGGTGAATGGCGTCATTCACATTCAGGCCTGCGAATCGACCCGGAGCAGACCTCGCGAAGCCGCATGTCGTACTACACGCGACTGGCCCTGATCCAGGTAAGAAAGCGACTTCACTTGTCAAAAATCATGAGTGCGTCTTTCGCTAGTCTGGTGATATATTTTAGGCATGCTGGCATGAGGCTGCCGCTCAACCGGATCTTTGCGAGTTCTTGTGGACCCGGCTGAGAGGGACTAGGAATGCTGTCCAGGTGACCGAGGAGACCACGATCCCGGTGCCGCCGGGACAGCAGCTGATGGTGAGCGGCGCGCCGGCGGGGCAGTACATCAACTTCCCCTCCTGGAGCGAGGATGGCAAGCTGGTCGCCTTCACCGTGCGCAGCGCAGGCACGCACACTACGGGCGACGCTTGCACCACCTGCATGCGGGTGACTTTGTGTTGCGCTGGCCATGCGCACCATGGGGCTGTGCCCCGCACTGTCGCATTTGCTGCCTGCATGAGGGCGGTCTGTGTCAGGAGTGCCTCTGCCGGTCGATGCAGGCGTGGTGCGCGGATGCCTAGGCTGTGCTTGTCAGGCGCCGTGGAATGCATCAGCACTTCAAGTGATGAATGAGCGGCAGACAGGGCAAATCGTGGTTGCGACGGAATTTGCAGGTGGTGCAGACGACCCGCCGCGGGGGCCGCTGGACCTCTGGGTGGCGGAGACATCGACCGGGAAAGCGCGCAAGCTGCTCGGAGGCCTAAACACCGTGTTCGACGAGTGCGTCCACCTCCTCCCACCCTTTTCCCTGTATTCTTGGCACCGAGCATTAGCAGCACGATGCCAACATCATATTGCAACTCTACATACCTTTGCGACAGGTCACCAATGGCTGTTTTGGTCCCTTTCAGACTGGCAAATTTCAGGTTACGACATTTGGCAGCACCACCCGCGCGCAGGTACACCTGGGTCGATGACGACACGATACTGTGCAACGTGATCCCGGAGGGCGTGGGGGCGCCGCCCTCGCGGCCGCCGGCGCCCACCGGCCCCCGCATCCAGGACAACGCCACCGGCACCAAGGTGTAGTAATTGCACAGCCTCGCAGCATGTCACTGCATGGGAACATGCTCACCTTATACTATGGTCATACTATGGTCATGCTTCGGAAAAACCACTACCTCTTTGCTCGTTGTCGCCGTGGTGTGCAGCCGGATGCTCGCGCGTGCCAGGACCTGCTGCAGGGCCTCCACAGATGTCTGTGCGCTCAAATCACAAGCTTTCGTCTATTGCCTTGCGGAATCATTGCGATACGTGGTGTGCTGTGCTGCGCAGTCGGAGGCGCGGACGTACCAGGACCTGCTGCAGGACCCACATGACGAAACCGTCTTCGAGCACTTCACCACCGTGTCCATCGTCAGCATCAAGGTGACCCGCTCATGCCGCAACCCCAATCCGGCACGCATTGCATAGTGCACTGGACCGTTCAAATGGATGCAGATTGCGGTCGCTTCACCTCGGGCAATTGCATGCTTACAACCATGCCAGTGCCACAAGCGGTGCCATCTACGCTTTTTAACATCACCTGAGAGGCAGATAGACGGCCTGGGTGTCACTGTTGTTCTAACAACCCTGCAAACGCACTTGCAGGTGTCGACGGGGGAGGTGGAGCCGTTTGGCGAGCCGCGCATGTACTGCGGCACGGCGCCCTCGCCGGACGGGCGCTACGTGCTGGTGGCCTGGCTGGAGCGGCCGTTCAGCTACGAGGTGCCCTGCGGCCGCTTCCCCCGCCGCACCCAGCTGTGGGACAGGCGCGCTGTCCATTCACATTCAGCCTGTGGGATTCTCCAGACTGGAGCCAGCTGCGAGGTCCCATGCGCCCGCTTCCCCCGCCGCACCCAGCTCTGGGACCGGCGCGCACGATGATGTGCCATTCGATCGTGACTTGTTTAGTTTGTTCCAGACCGGAGTCATCTCGTCGCCACCTTTTGCGCCTGCACACTAGCCTCCAGGATAGGGACCACGCTTCCCTTCATGGTGTCGAGGAGGAATCAGCCGCAGTTCACTAATGGGTCAGCAGCTCGCCTTTGCTCGTCGTAGCTCGGCTTTGCACAGAACTGATGCATGTGGCAATGACGCAGGGCGGGCAGCTTGGTGCGAGGGTTGTTGTACCTGCCGGTGGCGCTGGACATCCTGGTCGCGTTTCGAACACAAAACAACAAGTGCTTGTGACAACGATGCAGGGAGGGCAACTTCGTGCGGGAGGTCTCGTACCTACCGCTGGCGCTGGACATCCCGGTCGCCTTTAACAGCTGCCGCAAGGGGCCGCGGGGCCTGGAGTGGCGGTCGGACAAGCCCGCAGAGCTCTGCTGGATGGAGGCTCAGGTGTGTGAAGACAAAATTTTCAGATCTCTCATCCTTGCTCTGTGTCACATAACCTGAGCGGCGGTCGGACAAGCCTGCCAAACTTGCATCGAGGCTTGAGCTGCGCAGTGGTCTGTGGTCTCACGGGCTTGCCGTGTGCAAGGCATGTCCAGATCTTCAATCACTTCAAATGATGTTCTTAGCACTTGAACCCATCAGATTCTACAGCTTCGTCATCCGGCATCGTAAATCCTTACATTGCATCTGCAGGACAGTGGCGACCCAGCGGTGGAGGCTTCCCCGCGCGACATCGTGTACACGCTGGCGGCAGACGACGCAGGGCCTGGCGGCAAGGAGCCAACGCAGCTAGCAGGTGCTAATGTCAGATTTGTCAAGGCGCCACGGACCATGACTGGAAGCCGCAGCGCTCGACAGCAGCTCTTTGGGCAATCGCATGCCCGGACTTGGCTGATGTTGACAGCGACAACAAAAGCTCACTGCATGTCACTGTCTTTGGCCGGCCCAAGCAGACCTGGTCTCGTTCCTGTCGAACCTTGAAGCTCATACCCGTGTGCTGCGCAGGGACGGAGCTGCGGTGCGGCGGTGTGTCCTGGGGAGACGACGAGCTGGCATTGGTGTACGAGTCGTGGTGGAAGAACCGGCGTTCTGTGATCCACACCATTGCTCCAGCGCGGCCCCAGGACGGCATGCAGGTGCCGTGCTAGTGTGGACCAGCGCTGTGCCGTTTACTCCATCATGACAAGTAGAATATGTGATGTGATGCTGTTGAGCGCCTGCCGAACAACAAATATGGGGACAGGAGGAAACATACCGATTCAGAGTCTATGGACTTGCCCTGGGCACACATAAAACACCTGCAGAGTGCCGCAGGCTCGGCACTTTCCAGCAGGCTCGGCACTTTCCAGCCTTGGAGGCTGACATAACAACATATGGAATCATGCCGCAGGTGCTGTTCGACCGCAACTACGAGGACGCATACACAGACCCGGGAAGCCCCGCCACGGCGCGCACCCCGCTGGGCACCTATACCCTCGCGCAGCTAGCAGGGCCCGCGGGCGGCCCCAGACGCCTGCTGCTGCAGGCGCGCTTTTAAATGCAATCTGGAAGTTACCAGATGCACTTTTGACCGATCCTATGCACCCCGCTGGGCCCTACACCCTCGCGCAGCTAGCCGGCCCCGCGGGGGCGGCCCCAAGCGCCTGCTGCTGCAGGTGCGCATCCCAGAAGAACGCTTGAATCCAGTGTGATAACGGCACGCCCCTAGCCACCCACACCCTGGCGCAGCTGGCAGGGCCTGCGGGCGGCCCAGGCGCCTGCTGCTGCAGGTGCGCATCCCAGAAGAACGCTCGACAGCATGTCCAACAAAACATGCACGCCCCTGGCCACCTACGTTTTGGCGCAACTGGCAGGGCCTGCGGGCGGCCCCAGGCGCCTGCTATCGCAGGCGCGCATCTCATAAACGCTGGAAGCATAACGATTACGGGAAGTCCTACATGTTTGGTATCATATGCACGCCTCTGGGCGCGTACCCTCGCGCAGCTGGCAGGGCCCGCGGGCGGCCCCAGACGCATGCTGCTGCAGGTGCGCTTTGGAGGGGAGTATCTGGAATTTTCTTAGTACTTTCTAACCGTTTCCTGCACGCCGCTGGGCACCACACCCTAGCGCGACTGGCCGGCCCCGGCCCCCAGGCGCATGCCGCTGCAGGCACACACTTGGAGGCTAGGCTCCCCGCATGTATTCCCGAGTTGTCCTTCCCCGGCATTCTCATGCGGCTGCACGCCAAAAACTGGCATGCGCAAATGCTGAGCAGGCCTTCCACTGTTCGTGCTGGTTGTCTTGGACGCTGCAGGCCCTTAAGACGGCTTTGTTCACCCCTTCTGCCAAAGATACTTGAATTTGTTTTGCGCGATGCAGGGCCGTGGCGCCAGCTCAGAGGGCAACCGGCCGTTCGTGGACGTGCTGGACCTGGAGACGAAGGAGACGCAGCGCCTGTGGCGCTCGCAGCCGCCGTTCTACGAGTCCACAGGTGCAATGCGGCACAGAGTTTCTGCTGATCCTCTTGGTGCCATAGCCAGGGTATTGGGGATGTCGATCGGCAATTCACGCACAACCTGCAAAAGATGCCACGGCTGGGCTGGACGGCACATGGACATGCATGGCAGCTCACTTGCACATTGTGGATGTCCACTGCAGGCAGCATCCTGAGCGAGAATCCGGAGGGCGGCCCGATCAGCCTGGAGTCGCTGAAGCTGCTGCTGACGCGCGAGTCCATCACCGAGCCAACGCAGGCAAATTCCTCTTCTCACCACGTCTCTGAGCTCCATGCAACAGGCTGCAGGACGTTCTGGGCTCGATGCTGCACACTATCTGGCCCGATTCCGGCATCTCATGCAGTACAGGTCCGCGGCCACCCGCAATGCAGCGCGAGTGATGCGAAGCGCTTACGAAGCAACCAGCTAATGGCTTGCATCTGATTCCGTTCTGACTCTCTGTCTTTGCTGTCGTTGCCGCCGTGGTGATGCAACCGGCTGATGGGTTGCATTTCACTCTGATGTGACTCCCATTATCTGCTGTCGCGCAGTTCTACTTCCTGCAGTTCAAGGGCGGCAGCGAGCCGACGGAGCGGCAGCTGTCGTACTTCCCGCACCCCTACCCCTCCATCCGCGACCTGCAGAAGGAGATCCTGCGGTTCGTTTGTTCGTTTGTTCGTTTGTTTGTTTGTTTGTTTGTTTGTTTGTTTGTTTGTTTGTTTGTTTGTTTGTTTGTTTGTTTGTTTGTTTGTTTGTTTGTTTGTTTGTTGTCTGTTCATGCGATGCATGCTTCGGCTCTCCGGAAGGACCCCGGGCTTTGGCTTTGGCTGCACCTGCATTGCGGGCTCGAATGCTGCTGGCACCTGGAATATGCATGCCGATGTGGCTGTCGCACTGCCTCTGCGCAGGCTCGCCGTCCTGCCTTGAAGTGTTCGCCGCCTGCACCGACATTTGACGCGTGCCACCTCCTGTCTCACCAGGCATAGTGTCGAGCACGCTGTCTGCTTCTCGACAGGTACAAGCGGGAGGACGGAGTGGAGCTCACCGGGACGCTGTACACGCCGCCCGGGCACGACCCGCAGCGCGACGGGCGGCTGCCCTGCCTGCTGTGGGCGTACCCCCGCGAGTTCAAATCGAAGGTGGGGTGCCGCTGCCGTTGTTGTCTGCAAATTGTGTGGGACATGGCTCAAACACGTCCTTGCACATGCGGCCTGTCGTGTCAGGGTGCTTGCAGGGTAGCGCAGGCATGTGGCATGCATGCGCAGCGCGCAACGAGCAGAGACACAGACGACGAGCCCGATTCAATGTCAGCTCTGAACGTGTTTCTACATCTGCAGGACGCTGCTGGCCAGCTGCGGCAGTCACAGCACACGTTCAGCGGCGTCAGCCCCATGAGCCCGCTGCTGTGGCTGGCGCGTGGCTATGCCATTTTGGTGCGCCATTTACTTTGCATTTGAACCCCAAAAATTCTGACAGATCTCGGCAACTCGCCCGACCTCTCCACCGTGACCCTTTTCCGACTGGAGAGAGGCGCAGGCCCGAATGAGCCATCGGTGTGCGGCAACGCTGTGCTTTTGCACACAGCATATTCCAGGCCGCAATTTCGGGCGCCCTTGGCTGGTTGCTTGCTGTTTTGTCGACGCCTTCCCTATGCTCTGCAGTATTGGACTGTAGCGACACCAATACACATGATTTACAACGATTCGCAGGATGGGCCGACCATGCCGATCGTGGCAGAGGGTGATGAGGAGCCGAATGACACCTTCCGGGAGCAGCTCATCGCCAGCGCGGAGGCAGCCGTCAAGGTGGGGATTTGGAGATCGATTTGACTGATAGGCAAACCCCTCCTGTGCAGCAGCAGCACGGCTTGGTCCCTCCAAGCAGCTGGCTGAAGTAGCGAGAGTCACACCTCACATGCTTTTTTGGGGCGGGAGCTCATGCGCAAGCACACATGTGGAGCAGCGGCGGGTGTCAGCGATTTGCGCCGTCACCACACTCCCCTCGGCTAGAAGGGTTTTAGACAGGTGAGTGGCTTATTGCGACTGCCGCCAGAGCGCTGGTAGCCTCCGAAACGATCGAGTTCGCTGTCGCGGATCCGTCCCATAACTCAATGTCAAGGCTTCTGCAAGCGTTCATATATGCGCTGCAAACCCTTTCTGGCACGCATCCCTGCACCTGGGCTCCGCGGCACTCTCCGCCAGGGTTGCAGGCATTGCACCCCCTAACCCTAAATAGTGTTCTCGCACTTGCCCGAAAGGGCAGCTCGTTCGGGAGGTCTTTACCAAACATGCTTCCCTCCTCGCCCAACAAAAGAAGCTCTCAAGAGCGCCAAAAAAGCTCAGAGCAGACACTGGGTTGCGGCTGCTGCTGAGGGCCGGCAGAGCATGCAGCTGAAGATTCGCTGCACGAGTGGTTTGGCCACGCTCTCTGCCAATTCCGAGCGGCAGCCGAGCAGAGGATGCTGCAATTTTTAAGCATTGGCCAGCGGCGTATTCGACAATCCCGCAGCGGCGGCTTCAGTGGACACTGGCTTGCTGGTTCACAGCTTGACACTTGCAAATCTCAGCCGCGTGTCTTTTCACACATGCTCTGCCCTGAATTTGCAGGCGGTGGTGGTGGCAGTCCCCGAGTGCATGGCGGTGGTGCCTGCACACCGCCCTGCTGCTGGCCGTCTCGATGAGCAGCATTCTTCACGACTGTTTCCTTGTCGACGCGCCGCCTGCATGTCACCCTGTCCCCTGTAGGCGGTGGTGGACAAGGTGGTGGCGAATCCCAACAATGTGCTTGAGGACGTCAAATGAATTTACTCCGACACTGTCTGCAGGCGGTGGTGGACAAGGGGGTGGCGGATCCCGAGCGCATGGCGGTGGGCGGGCACAGCTATGGCGCCTTCATGGCCGCCAACCTGCTGGCGCACACGGGCCACCTCTTTGCCGCCGGCATCGCCCGCAGCGGCGCCTACAATCGGCGCGTCTTGTCGTCATGTTTATGGCTAGCTTTGCAACTCGCTGGCGCACGAGGGCACTCATTTGCCGGCATCGCACGCAGTGGCGCCTACGACTGGCGCGTTAGATGTTGCACCCAATTGCCGAAACACGAAGCTGCTTTAGGACCGAAGCGCTCATCGGAACCCTGTCCGGCAGCGGCGTTGGATGCGGCACCGGCGCCGAAGCCGTGCCTGAAGAATCCCCAATCAATTGGAGTCGCATCAGTGGACAGTGGTTTGATGGCAATCCTCCTGCTCCGCACAGGACGCTGACGCTTTCGGCCTTCAGGCGGAGGAGCGCAGCCTGTGGCAGGCGCCAAAAACTTTGAGCCATGCATGAGAACGCAGGCAGAACAGTGTTTCAAAAAATTGACAATGCGATCCTCGTGTCGACCGCAGGACGCTGACGCCATTTGGCTTTCAGGCGGAGGAGCGCACACTGTGGCAGGCGCCGGACACGTACGCGCTGATGAGCCCCTTCCAGAACGCCGACAAAATCAAGAAGCCGCTGCTGCTGATCCACGGCGCCGACGACAACAACTCCGGGACCTTCCCGCTGCAGGCGAGCAAAGCAAGCTTTATGTGCATGCGGGTTCGCCTCTGCGGTAGCGCTATCCTCGATTTCGTGCAGTATGAAATGCAGCTGCTCTGCTGGCCGCCATCGAGCAGGGCCACTGAGCTTGGATGAGCTCAACGCTCTTTAGACATATGCAGCCTCCTGCTTGCTCGACCAATTGGGTACTGCATACTGGATGCTGCTGCTTTGCCATCTAGTTCCAGATACTGTGAACGTCCTGACGTTGTCGGTGCAACCCTGTGCCGCAGTCAGAGCGCTTCTACGCAGCGCTGAAGGGCAATGGGGCGCCCTGCCGGTTGGTCATCCTGCCGCACGAGTCGCACGGCTACAGGTGCGCCAACCCCATCCCTTCTGTGTGCTCGCTCTTGGGATTCATGCTGGTTCTCAGATTCTGAACAGCACGTGCAGGGGCGGAGTGCAGATCTGATGGCTCCCACACTGTGCAGCTCGAATATGAAGGGGGGTTTGTGCAGTGTCTGGAGTGCTCTGATTTGGCGCAGCGGATTCCTGCCACGTCAACCTTGCAAGCCGCATCATTCATCGTTTCGTCTGATGCACAGGGCATCCGAGAGCCTGATGCACATGGCCGCCGAAATGGACGCCTGGCTGGAGACATTTGTGACCAACAAACAGAGCGCGCCGGCGTCGAAGGCGGACGCCGAAGAGCCAGCCGCTGCCGCCAAGCTGTAGGTCGCCTCTGATACCTAGACAATGGAAACGAAATCCGTCATGCGGGCGGCGGCCACTAGCTGTAGCTGTGGCGTGCAAGCAGGAGGTCACAATGATGCGGCCACAATCGTGCGTATGAAGATCCGAAATGGTCAGCCACAGTCATTATTGTATTGCAAGTCATTCTTTTCACGGCCATGCTTTGGGTTAGCAGATATCTAAATTGCTATGACAGCCTTGCAGATGATTTCAGCCAACGCCAGAATTGATGCAGTTGACTGTCATGGCTCAGGACGACGGCTGGTCAAACGTCACGCAGGTGCTTTGTAATACGCAGCCGCGTGCTCTCGTTTGTGGTGACTTATGGGCGCACCAGTCCCAGACAACGTCTCAGATAACTAAACATCGGATCGAGATCCGGGAAAACTCCAGTCACACGAGCTCCAGCTGCATCAGACAAGCTACATGTGCCAGCCCAGCACAGCCGCATGCTGCTCGGCGTTTGCCACCGCGGCGGCGACGGCCTTTTGAAGCTCCTCCTGCTTTGCGCCGATGAGCTGCATGTTCGTGGCCATTTTGGCTGCGCCGTTCTCCTCCCTGCACAAGACATCAAAGGCCCTGAGCCAGCGCAGATGTGACGGCGAACGCAGCAGCCGTGCGGCAGTGCCAGCCTCTACAGAAAGCCAACAAGCGGGCGATCACGTTAGGCAAGCCACTATCGAGGCATCGCAAGGTACCCAAGGCCAGATCCTCAGCCTCCAGCAGGGCGGACTAACGGGATTGTTGCAACAATCAGCACATCAGACACGCAACAGGTGACAACCAGCCAATACGCACTTTTCACCAACAGCCGAATCGCACTTTTCGTAGATGCCGATGAGGCCGGCCAGCGCGTCTAGCTGCGACGGCAGGTCCCCGATGTTCTTGGACAGCGTGAAGCTGGAGGACAGCATGTTGGCCGCGCCGCTCAGGTCCGCGCGCATCTGTACCGGCGCCAGCGCATTCAGGATCTGCAGCAGCAGCCACGACGGATCTTAACTTCCGGCAGGAAGTCGAAAGATGGAGGCATTGCGCTCTGGCACGCAATGCAACGAGCATGACGCTGTCGTGGCGCAGAGGCTGTACCCCTCTCAATTCCGGCTGCCCAACCCCAGTCGAAACATGAACGCCAATGCCCATTCCATCAGCGGGTGCCGGCGGCAGCCACTGCAGGCCAGAGGCGCGGGGGTTGCGGTCACACTGCATGATCGATCAGAACCCGACTGCCAGAGTGGGCAGGAGCCCAGGAGAAGGCCCTGAAACTCCCACCTGGGAGACGAGCTGGTGGTTGGTCATGGCGTTGTGGGCGACCTTGAGGGCCCGCGTCAGCAGCAGCTTGCCGTCGCCGCGCCCCTGCCCCAGCTGCACCACCCCCGCCACCAGCTGCCCCGCCGCCCTGCGGTGTTGGAGAAAATCTCCAAATCTCGAGAGAGATTCAAAAATTATCAGAGCATGTCAAAGTCAGCCGGCGATCATACGACCTGGCGGGCCCTGCCCGCTCACGACAGCACAGACCTGGCACCGCCTGAGGTCGGCCGGACGCGGTCTGCTGCAAACGCGTACGAGCGGGGCACGGAGCACTTCGTTCGGCCACAAAGTACCAAAGCATATCAAACAGGAACAGGAGGGGCGTTCTCGGGAGGGTCAACAGACATACCGCAGCTGATTGGGCAGCTGGCGGTCTGGGGTGCCGTACAGACCCTCCGCGCGCAGGCGGCTGATGGCGCTGCTGACTGCCGCCGCATCGCCGCTCGCCGCCTCTGCCGCCGCGGCCTGCCACCGTCAACAGAGCACCATCGGACAGAGTTGTCCCGTCGCAGAACCAGTTGCTGTGCACTTGGGACCCCGAACAAGTGGCGGATATGTGCATTCTTGCATGATCACTGTGTGGCGCACTCCACGCGATGACTTCATGACACACTATTCTGCCAGGCAGCTGCATGGCGAGGATGTCAGATCATTTGTCCTCGGGCAGGATAATCAGCAGACCTGTATGGTGGCGAAGCAGCGCGCTGCTGCGTCCGGCGCCGTTTCCGCTGCGCTGTGGAAGTGCTGCGCCGCGGCCTGCAGCTCCCCGACCGACGCCGCATATGCTCCTGTACGAGTTTGACAGATACCGTGGAAGTCGGCCTCTGCACGGTTGCAGGAGGCCAGCGGACCACCGAGCCACTCTGCAACATCTCGAAACATGCTGAAGGGCTTGCTAGGCTTTCGCACATGCAGAGCCCTGCAGCGAGCCATGCTCGGCAGATGGAATCAAACAGCTCCTATGTCGGCCGGTGCATCATGACGCAGCCTTGCCATTGTCAAGCAGCACACGTGCCGCTCGCGACGCAGCTGCAAACATGGCTGTGCATCTCACCTGCCAGCGTGTGTGCCGCGCTGCGCAGAGGCGCCAGCAGCGTTGGGAAGGCGCGCGCCGCCGCCTGCGCAAAAGCGCGACTGAGTCTACTTGGGTTGCCTCCTGCAGTTCGTTCAATGATCGACGGCTGAACATACACAAGCTTCAGGCAATCATTGGGTTACACACGTTCATTCGAAGCCCCTACCTGCACCTCCACGATGTGGGGCAGCGCAGCGGCCAGGCGGCATCGTGTGAGCTCCGCCGCCGCCGCCGACTCGTGCAGCAGGCAGGCCAGCAGCAGCGGCAGCCGCCCCTGCGCCCAGCCGTGCAGCGACAGCGCCGCCTCGCCCGCCTGCGCCGGCTCAACTCTCTCAATCGCATGTTTATGGCAACTCTATTGCGATTTTCCAGCATTCTTTGTTGCCTCCCCCAGCGATGCAGCGACAGCGCCGCCATGCCCGCCTGCGCCGGCTCAAATCTTTCAATCGCATGTTTCAAGCGACTCTCTTGCGGTGTTTCAGCATGCATTGTTGCCTCGCCCAGCGATGCAGTGACAGCGCCGCCTCGCCCGCCTGCGCCGGCAGGATTCATGTGCATTGCTGCACTCGCATGCAGCGGGGAATTAATGTGGCTTGATAATTCCGGCATGCAGCTTCGAGGGTTTGCAGTGTGGTAGCGTAATGCAGCTCTTGCCAGACTCGTCGGGCAGGACGGCCAGAGGACAGCGTCGGGCAGAGCCTGTGCTCATACGATCATTGGATCTGGCCTGCTGCCTCGATAATGGAAACAGACGAAGACATCAACATGATACGGCACCAGCATGTCGACGCCGGCCGCCGTGAGCGGCGCCCGCAGCCCTATGATGCCCCGAATGAGTCCACATGTTACCTGCTGTATCATCCTCGATACATAAACACACAGGGTGTGTTTTGATGCAGCACCTGCATATTGATGCCGGCCGCCGCGAGCGGCGCCCGCAGCTCGACGATACCTCGTTCCGCCGCTGCCACCGCGTCCGGCAGCCGCCCGCCGGGGCGCGCCATCGCGGAATCCAGCAGCGACACCAGCGCGGCGGCCTCGGCAGGGATTAGCCACTCGTGCGCCCAGGGGGCGCCGCCGGCGCCCGCCGCCGCCAGCAGCCGCTGCAGGTCCGGCGCGCTCGGCGGCGGCAGGGGGTCAGGCGCCTGCTTCTCCCGCCCCTGCGGCTGCTGCTGCTGTGGTTGCTGCTGCTGTTGCTGCTGCTGCGCGCCTGCAATGTACAGATGACACATCAGCGCTTGCACAACGGGCAGGAACTGTGATGGCACGCTGCCCCGGGCATGACTGGCCTGCCATGCACGTGACAAATGAAAAACGAGGGACAGGTTGCTCTGGGGTTGTGGGTTATGCTGGGTTTGTCGTGCTTTTATCATCCCGGATGCTTAACGATGCATGCATGCTCAGGCCTCGGTGATGGCAAGACGCCCGATGCCTTGTCGTCACCAACGATGCGTCAGTGCAGCCAAGTACGAGAAGCACGCACTCTGCTGCACCTTTGGTGTGCGGCCGCGGCGCAGGAGGCAATCAATATTGCTGTTGTGCTGGAGTATTGAGAGGCCAAGTGGTGGCGTTCGGTATCAGGCAGACATGCACGCACTCTGCTGCAGCTCTGCTGTGCGGCCGCGGCGCAGGAGGTACAGCGCGTGCAGCACGGCGCAGTGCAGACGCAGCTGCGCTGCCAGCGGGCCCGCCAGACCCTTCACGCCGCTCAGAAAGCCGTGCGTCGTCGCGTGCGCCGTCTCAAAGGCGTCCGTCGCGCCGCCCGCCAGCAGCAGCTGTAGCTCGAACAGCATCGCGGCCGCCTGCGTGCGCATGTTGCGAAAGGTGATCAGTGGACATGAGGCCCTCCATCGCGAGGCCGGCACCATGACCATGCTGGTTGCGGCAAGGCAGCTGCAGCAAGCACAGCTAACCGCAGGCTGTGCACACCACAAAATTGTGCCTATGAAGCGAACAAGCATACAAACAAGGTGTGGTACTGACCTCTGCGTGCTGCTGCCCGGACTGCCGCGCCGCCTGTGCCGCCGCCGCCGCGTGGGCGCGCGCCGTCGCCGCATCGCCCTCCGCGGCGTCCAGACGCGCAGCCGCAAGCTGCAGCCGCGGCGCCCACGCGCCCGCGACGGCGCCGTGCGGCCCGCCGGCGGCGGCGACGCACAGCTCCAGCGCGCGGGCGTATGTGGACCGCTGCTGCCGTGGCTGCCGCAGCAGGCCCAGCGCCGCGCCCAGCTCGCAGAGCACCTCGCAGCGCAGCCCCAGGTGCGATGGCAGCTGGCTGAGCACCAGCAGCTGCATGCACGGATGAAGGTACGTTTGTTGGTCGCTTTTCCATTCTGTATTCGTGGTTAACCCATGATCTGGCTGCTCCGCACGGTGCAGGTTGTATGGCTCGTGCATTCCGCCGTGCCGTGCCGGCAGTGACTAAACACGCTGCGCCACCGCTGTATCACTGCGTGCGCTGCAAGGCTGCTCGCGATCGATCCAGTGCGTGCTGCATGTGTAGGACCGTGCGGCATGTCTGTGTTCATGCCAGCATGACGGCTGAAGATTGAATTCCAACGCGACCCACCGCGCGCTCGAGCTGCTGCCGCGCCTCATGCACGTTGTGCGTGTGCCGCAGCAGCAGGCGCGCCAGGCGCAGTCGCGTCGCCGCCTCCGTGTGCGGCAGCTCGCCGCCGCTGCCCAGCACCGCCTCGTTGCACTTTGCGGCGAGCGGCCAGTTGCCAGCCGCCTCGAATTTGGCGGCTAGCAACCCCAGGCCCTCCGCCAGCGAGGCCGCCATCGGTCGTCGGCACAACGTGTCACTTGTGCAGGATTGGCAGTACCTCAAATGCCCTCTAGTTACTGCACAAGGCTTCGGTTGGCTGAGCTGATGTGCGCGATGTGATCAAATTCCACCTGTGCCCAGACGCAAATGAAACTCTGTTTGGTTTGCTCAGAGGCCGTCTTTATCAAGTTGATGCGCTGTTCTATGAGCAAGGACAGCACACCAGGCTTCGAGGCTCCTAGTTACGAATTTGAAGTAGCGGTCGGCCTCAACCACACCGGCTCTACCGGCTCCACCGGCTCTCTAGCTGCCGGGCGGCAGGCCCGCGATCTACTGGGATCGACTTGGAGACTAGACAAAGTTCTGTGGCATTCTGCAAGTGAAATTAGTATCTGCGGTTGGCGTGCTGTGCCGTGATCTGGGTCATTTGCTGACGAGAGCACCAGTTCTCAAAAGCTCCGCTTAGGGGTAAGTGGCATACTTACCTTGGTACCTGCAGCTCGTTGCTTCCTCAACGCGAGTCATCGATGGCAAAGCTGGTATGAGCGCAGCGACAGCGTGAGATCGAGCTCGCACCTCGCGAACGTATTGACAGCACGTGTCTCGCGAGCTTCCCACAGCTCAGCAGCAGCGGCAGCCCGGTCTTCTCGGAGTACTGGCAGCACAGCATCAAATCACGAGGCGTTCCGGCTGCCGTACCCGTAGGAGGCCGTCTGGGGCTCTGCGACCTGTGATGGCAGAACATCGCGAGGCGGAGTCGCAGCTCGGTTGAGCGCGCCTCGGCGAAGCAGATCCAGCAGCTTTCCGTCAAGGCGGACGGTGTGACGGCCATGCAGCAGCCCGGGCAGCCAGCCTAGCAGCTGGAAACCTTGCCTTGCACCAAGGAGTTGAGACACCAGTTGCAGGCCATGCAGGCTGGCGCAGCCGGCATGGCGAGCCAGCAGGCGACGCCCGGCAGGCATTTTCAGGGCTTTGACCCGGTAGGCAATGCAATGGGCACAAGCCTGACTGTATGCGCGGGTACCATCCCTGTGCACACCAGTAATGCTCCATTGCTGGACCAGTGATCTGACCGCGCGTGTTCCCTGATGCGGTGGCCGGCCTCTCAGGCAGTGGACATGGGCGCGGCCTACGGCCCTCCCGCCGCGGCATTCCAGACCCCGCCCAAGCCGCGGCACTCGCTGACGAAGCCGGATGTGCCGCAAGGCAACAACGGGTGGGACAATGAAAACTCAGACCTGATCATCAGCATCGACGACGAGCTGGCTTCGGCAGACGGCGCAAGGTGAGAACAAGGCGCTGCGAGTGCCTGCCGCAAGGGTGGCGGGGGACTGCCAACGAGCCTAATCAGCGCGTCAGCCAACCAGCTTGCAGTGCACTGCTGCAGGGGCCAACCTCTTGTCAATTCAGTGCATCGCGGCAGTGCACGCAGCAGCACTGTGCCCCATGACATGTGTACAAGGTATCACCACTCTTCCAGCCATGCTGGGGCAAGGACCTACTGTGTGCTTGAATGCAGGGGCGACAGTCCGCCCAGCATGGCATCTAAGCGGTCTAATGTTTCTGGTTTCCGCCTTCTGCTCTCAAGCGTGGAGCGTGCTACCTGCCGCAGGTACACTGTCAGGGGCCTGCTGGGGCAGGGAACCTTCGGGCAGGTTGTGGAGTGCACACGCCTCGGCCTGGATGGCGGCGCAGAGCAGGTGGCCGTCAAGGTCATCAAGAACCAGTCCGCCTACTTCCAGCAGGTAGGCTGTCCTCCAGGAACCAGCCCGCAGAGCTGCGCCATGTGCAATGTTGGGTCATCTGGTATCGCGCCGAGGGGCACTGCCGCAGGGGAACTGTGGCTGCAGCAAGAGTGCATATCTGGGAGGCAGTCTGGACTTGAGAAGGCGCACTGATCGGAAGAGGGACTGTAGCCGCATGCTGTTGAGGCTCAATTGCGAACTGTTGCTATTGCAGCTGTCAGAACTAGCAGTGTGGGTCAGAGCGCGGATGCTGAGACGGAGTAAGGTGGCAAGCAGTACCCTTCCTTAGTGAAGGTACTTAGTACGCTTCGATACTCTGCAGGCGCGCGTGGAGGTGGGCGTGCTGCAGCTGCTGAACGGGCGCACGTTGGCGCAAAGACTTGGCATCGGTCAACTTCTGCATGTTCAGACAAGGGTTTGCAATATACATGACCTTCGTTGTGTGCAGGCGCGTGTGGAGGTGGGCGTGCTGCAGCTGCTGAACGGGCGCGCAGACGCAGGGGACGGGCACCACATCGTGCGCATGCGCGACTTCTTCGTCTTCCGGGCGCACCTGTGTCTCGTCTTCGAGCTGCTGTCCGTCAACCTGTACGAGCTCATCAAGCACAACCAGTTCCGCGGGCTGTCCATGAACCTGCTGCGGCTGTTCATGACCCAGGTGCTGCCCCTCAACTGCCCTTCATTCGTTTCTGCATGCTTGATTCTTGCCTTGCAGACGGCAGTGCCCTGGTGACTGGCACCTCTTTCATGTCTTGTGTGCACAAATGACCACACAGCTGTGCACAGAGCCTTGCAACGGAGCTGCTACAGAGCTCAGCCGCATTTCAGTCCCAAGATTTGTGGCTTCCAGTGCATGCGTCCTGAAACACTCCCAAATCTGGTTCAAGCTTGGGAGGACCCAAGCGCTGCAAAGCAACACATATATCGCTGCCTCTGCAAATGTTGCATCCCGTCATGCATCTGTAGTCCATGTCATCATCTCTTGCTCAATCTGCACATTCTAGTCGTGCTGCACTCGGAGGCCATCATACACTGCTGTGGATTCATGGCGTAGATTACACCTGCACTGCAGATCCTGGACGCGCTCGCGGTGCTGCACACGGAGGGCATCATACACTGCGACCTGAAGCCGAAGAACTCGCCTTGAACTCTTGTCATGTGCCTTCACTCCTTGTATTCATAACCTGCAGATCCTGGACGCGCCGGCGGTGCTGCGCACGGAGGGCATCATACACTGACAACTCGTAACGCTATGAACACTGCTATCGCCCTGCAAAACGCAGTTACGAATTACTCCTCATCATCTGCAGATCCTGGACGCGCTCGCGGTGCTGCACACGGAGGGCATCATACACTGCGACCTCAAACCGGAGAACGTGCTGCTCAAGGGGGTGGAGACGGGCGACATCAAGGTCATCGACTTTGGGTCCGCCTGCTTGGAGAACCAGACCGTGTACTCCTACATCCAGAGCCGCTTCTACCGCTCCCCCGAGGTGCGCGTTCATTGCATTGCCTTGCCTTGACTTACGCAGGGCACCCCTGTGGTGCAGGGACAGCACCTCTTCGGCAGCCGTCTTTGCGAGTCTCGTTCGACTGAAGGCATCTGTTCTTTCTCTGGTCAATTCCCGCACTTGCTGCTCAGTTTGGCAACACCCCTGGGGCTGTCGATTCCGCCTGCGGCTGTCGATAACACATGCAGTTGGAAGACTTTGCCTTGAGAGAATGTGAGCACGTATTGTGCGGCAGGTGGTGCTGACTGAATTTGTTCCTCAACTTCTTGATCCTGATTGCAAGGCCTGTGCCCGGCAGGTGGTGCTAGGCTACCAGTACACCATGGCCATCGACATGTGGTCGCTGGGCTGCGTCGCCGCGGAGCTGTTCCTGGGGCTGCCGCTGTTCCCGGGCGCCTCCGAATACGACCTGCTCTCGCGCATCGTGGAGATGATGGGGCCGCCGCCGTCCTACGTGCTCGCGACCGCCAAGAACACAGACAAGTACTTCCGGCACTTCGAGAGCGTCATGCCCCGCCCCATGGGTGCGCTCCTGCCCTTAGAGACGGAATCCTTGTAGGAACGGGTGTGCTCGCCACAGCCACAACATGGACAAGTACTTCCGGCGCTTTGAGGGTGGTGCCAGGCCCCAAAGGTGCACTTGCGGCCAATGTGCCTCGTTGCGTCCAGCCTCCCTCTGTGGTGTCCTCGCCATGCCAGCAGCTGAGATCGTTTCTGCTGCGTGGCCTCATGGTATTGTCATCTGCACACAACGCACATGTCAGCATCCGGACAGCAAGAGGCTGGTGGTGCAAAGAAAAGTGTGGACTATGCTGACATTTGGTAAGTATTCAGAGGCGCATCTTTGCAGGGCAGTCAGGTGCCAGCTGCACAGCAGGGAGGCCAGCAAGTGGCTGGCGGAAAGGGACTGGTCTCGGCCGGCTTTGTTACTGAGATGTGCTTTCATTCACAGGGCCAGCGCTGCAGTCCGGGCACCAGTTGCGCAGCAGGGAGGACTTTGAGGCGGTGTCGGGCGCCAAGTCACCGGCCGGCAAGCGCTACTTCAAGCACACGCGGCTGTCCGACATCATCGGCGCCTACCCTCTGCGCGACGGTCTGTCAGACATGGACGTGCGTACTTCCGCGGTCCTATCAGCCAGCAGAAACTGATGGAATGACTTGACGGCCTGCAGTCTGGTGAACGCTCAGGCGGCATCTTTGTGTTGCTGCACACTACTGCCTGACAATGTTGTCAATCGACCCGGAATGGCCGAGACGATACCAACATGCACGATCGGTTCAGCAGCACCCACAAACATCCGATGCGACATTTGTTTTGCCGCTGAGCCACAGGTGGCGCAGGAGCGGTCGCTGCGGGAGGCGCTGGTAGATTTTCTGCTGGGGGTGCTGGACCTGGACCCCTCCACGCGGTGGACGCCGCGCCAGGCGCTGCAACACCCCTTCATCACCGGCGGCATCTTCCAGGTGCTGGTTTTCCTGAGCCGACGTGCACAACCTCGATCTTCAACCATGCATGAAGCCAGATGCGGTGTGGATTAGTTATGTAAGCACAGGACGTGCATCCAGCAAGGCTGTCAAGATACGCATTCACACGAGGAATCTGGCATTGGGAGCAACCCTGAAGCCGGTAGCCGGTGCTGCAGGGCCCTTTCCAGCCGCCGCCGGACGCGCGTGCCGCGCTCACGCGGCGCGCCAGCCTGCCGACGGCCGCGCTGGCGGTGCCCATCGCCGGCGCCTCCTCCTACACCAGCGGCACTCCTTCCTGGGCTACGCTGGTACGTCTCTTTCTGCATGTACATGCTGTTGCGCTGTCTTGCCGATGTGCCACCTGTACAGCTCAGCCGCATTGACGAGAAGGAATATCGCCACTGAAACACTTGTCGCAGTCCAGTCACATGGCATGCATTGCGGCGTTTCGAGCCTCCCGCATCGAACTTTCCTGCGTGCCATGCTGCAGCTGCAGCCGGCATCGATGTCGGGGCGCGCGGCGATCCTGGCCACCAGCCCGGAGCAGGCGCATGCGGCGGCGCACGCGCAGGCGATGGCCGCCATGGCCGCGGGCTTCTCGCCGCACACCTCCCTGGCCGCGACCTACGGCCTGCCCGAGGGCGCGACCCCGTACGGCAGCCATCCGCTGCTGCAGCTCAACCCGGGCGCATTCGCCGCTGCCGTCGCGCAGCAGCAAGCGGCGCAGGCGGCTGCGGCGCAGCAGCAGAGCCCATACGGCGGCGGCGCGGGATCGTACATGACGGGGGGCCACGACAGCCCCGGCGGCGGCGGTGTGGGCGAGGCGGCTCTGGCGGCGTCGCCGCAGCTGGGCGGTTACGGCCGTGAGGCCGGCAGCCCACTGGTTCCCTCCGCGCTCGCCGCCAGCAGTGACTCGCTCGGCAGCGGCGGCCTGGGCCGCGGCAGCATGGACCTCAGCCCGGCGCGGCGGCCGCCCATCTCGCGCCTGTCCTCCGGCAAACTGCAGCAGCTGGCGGCGCACCAGCTGCGGGTGCACTACGCCGCCGCCGCCGGGCAGCAGCAGGTACAAACATTGAGCCCTTTCGCAGTAAGCCGTAGAGCCTTCACTTCAATTCGTGTTGCTGACGGCGCACCAGCTGCGGGTGCACTACCCGCCGCCAGCAGCAGGTACAAAACCTGAATTTACCTCCAGAGCCCGAGCGCTACGCCTGCATATCTGTTGCTGGCAGCACACCACGCCGTTGCGACCGGGCAGCAGCAGGTGCGAATACTGAGCCGCCTCGCTACAAGTAAGCCCTGTGCCTCAAGCCTTTCCCTGAGCCCGACACCTCCTTGCCTGCTAGTGGTCCGTTTCCCTGTCGCAGAGCAGCCCTCCGGCCGCTGTGGTAGCGCCCTGTGCCTGGACATGCGACTGCCTGCTGTCGTCACAATGCTGTAGGGTTTATTCGTTGGATTTAATTTCGAGTGTGCGCACGTGCGACTCGACCTAGAGTAGGCTTTGCGCTAGTGCGCATGGGGGATGAGATTGCTGTCTGCTGACAAGGTCCTCGTGGGCCAGCTGTGTCGAGTCTCCCATCTATATTGAGACAACTGATATCTGTCCACAGGCGTCGCGCTCGGGTTCGATGGACCAGGGCAACAGCCTGTGGCCGCCGGCCGACGCGCGGCAGTCGCAGGCCGGCGGTCTGCCGGCGCGCCGCAGCAACAGCCTCACAGGCAGCGGGAGCCTCGGCGGGCAACCACGCGTCAACCCCTTTGCGGCGCCGTTGCAGCAGCAGCAGCTCCTGGCGCAGCAGCTCCTGGCCCAGCAGGTACATTGTGCGTGAAAGTGTGGTCATTCCAGCATGGGCACGATCGGCAGCAGCGCGGTTTGCACCAGCGCTGGCGTCACTTGCATGCAAGCGCCCTTCGATTAGGACCATGACAACAATTTGCTGCAAACTGCCACTTGACAGGCTGCATGGTCATGTTCTTCTGCAGTCAGCATGCCTCTGTGCGTGCAGTGTGCGCGCATTTGCCAAACAGAATCGGTTGTCGACCCACAGCTGGGTGGCCAGTCGTACCAGCAGCCACTGGCGTCATCGGCAGCGGCGGCCGCGGCGGCGCTGTTCCAGCAGCAGCAGCAGTACAGCCAGTCGATGCCGCTAGACCAGTACGGAGGCGCATCCGGCCTGATGCGCTTGGGCAGGTGAGAAGTTCCGCCTGCCAAATGGATGTGGTTGCTGCATCTGCCGCACATTCGTCGCTGGTTGAAACCCCTCTCTCCTGCACATGCCTGCCTACCATTCCGCCTGCCCTCTGGAAGCTACATTGTGCGCAACAGCCAGCCACATGGCAGCTGGCACATGGCAGCGACCTTACAACCAGGTTTACGGGCGTTCTACCAAAGTGATGCCCACCAGAGCAATCGCTCACATGGCCTTGTGCCTCCCCTGCAGCGGCGGCTACGGCCAGCACGGGCAGCCGGGTGCGGCGGACGTGCTGGCCTCCTTTGGCGGCAACGCCTACATGGAGACGCTGCTGGGGCAGCAGCAGGCGGTGGCGCAGAATTTGGCGGCGGCGGCAACCGCAGTACGCCAGCACTCCAGCGAGCTGCCGGACCCAGCGGAATGGGACCCGCTGTTCAGGTGCGGCCCGTGTATTCGGCTGCTAGCCTGCCCAAATCGCAGGCTTGTTGCGGGCCGGTCCTGCTGCGATTCGTCATCTCTGCGGTCTGATCTGTCCTGGAAACGCCTTCATCGTAGTATGCCTTGTGTCAAGTCAAGTCGTCATCATCTGCTGCAACGTCCTGCGAAAACCTCTCCTACCCATCAGACCAACTCCCAAGACCAACGAGCATAAGTTGAAACTACCTGTCACGTGTGCGCTGCAGCGACGACCAGCTGCTGTCGGGGGAGGCGTCTCGGAGGCAGAGCCTGGAGGCGGGCGGCTCCCTCGGCGGCGGCGGCGGCCACCGGCCAATCGCCTCTGGCGGCTCCAGCTTCAGCCTCGGCAGCTCGGGGCAGTTCAACCGGTGAGCTTGCCGTGTGAAAACCTGAGTGAGCTCGCCATCAACCCAGCCATTAGTCCAGCCACTTGCTACTGATGCCGCATTCCCTGATTTGATGCTGCGCCGCAGCAGATTGTCTGCGTGGGACGGGCGCTGTCATGTGCATCTCCATATGTCGCCTGGGTGCGTGCATCCCCCAGCAGCCCCAACTTTCGCCTGGCTCACAGCGTTTCCTATGCTGCCTGCTGCAGGTCGATGCTGGGGCGCGTGCCGGAGCACAGCAGCTCGGACGCCGTGCAGTGGCCGCAGGTGAGCAACAGAAAGTGTAGAAGGAATGATGTTTCCAAATCTCGACCCGAGTTCTCTATGTGTACAGTACCAACGTATATTGTATTAAAACAGTATGCCTTGTATGAAAACCACAGTGTTCTAAAACTTTCAACATCTCTCTGCAGGTGAGCGCAGAGGCGGGGGGCGCTGGCGGCGGCAGCCTCGCCACGATGGACGGCTTTGTTGGCAGCGACTCCGACGCGCTGGCGCCCATGCACAGCCTACCGCAGCCGGAGCTGCCAGGCAGCTACCTCGGTGGCGGCGGCGGCGTGTTCGGCGGCCACCGCCGCCGATCCTCGGGCGGCTTTGGCGTCGCCGCGATGTCCGGCGTCACGTCCGACGCCCTCGGTCACGCCTCGCCGGGCGCGCAGCAGCAGGAGCAGCAGCGGCAGGAGCTGCTGGCGTTCCAGCAGCAGCAGGCACAGCAGCAGCAGCAGGCGCAGCAGCAGCAGCAGATCCATCTGCAGGCGTTCCAGCAGCAGCAGCAGCAGCAGCAGCAGGCGGCGGCGGGAGCCGCGTCGCAGCAGACGTTTTCGCACCTGAGCAGCCTGCCGGCGCCCGCAGCGCCGGCAGACGGGGCGTGGGACTATGGTCCCGGGTAGAAGTGGCTCGAAGGTTGAATGGAGAACTTGCACATGTCGAGCTTTCTGATGTTGCTGGGGCCGCACAGGTTCAGAGTTGCCAGTGGTTTGGAATTACTCGCTCGCCCTGCAGGCCCGGTCCGGAGCGAACAAGACAGGATGGCCGAATGCAAGGATGCCCCCAGCCGGTTTGTGGTCCTAGATTGCGGATGCTGTGGCGCAGGGCACGGTGAGATCAGCACCACATGTAAATGGAAACAGAGGCAATACAGAGATGGCATTTCGCATACACATTCATGCAGCAACATGCGGATGTTCCAACGACAATGCTGCAGTGCTTTCAATACCTACACGGATAGGAAGAGAAGTGCACCAAACCGCAGGTGTAAGTGGGTCTGTAAGGAAAGTGGCAAGATGCATTGTGGGTGGCAGGGTGGGAACATAGGACAGCTACATACTGATTGCCGAGCATTACATACACAAACATGCGACGCACAAGAGGTACGCATGTGTAGATACGCGCCCACGCCCTAAGTAACACTTCCCAATTTGGTCCAGAAATGTAACGCGACCCCCACTGCTATGTACAAATCACCAGATGAAGCGCGCCCCGAGTCAACTCAACTTCGCTGCAGTCAAAATAAGCTATGCTGATCTAATGCGGTTCAAACCTGGATGTTCGCTTGCACGCAGCAGCGAGCCCCACATTCTCTGCTCTGTTCTAGACCCTGAAGCCGGGAGGACGCACCAACAACATTGGCCGTCCCATGACACAAGCAGCGCAGCGCACGACAGGTGCGCGCACCACAAACGCTGTGCGAGCGCCCGACAAAACAATTAGTGTTAGTGACAGTCAGCCACGTCCAGCTGCGACAGCGACAGCGGCGTCGCAACAAAATTATCGGATCGGCAGAAAAGCATCATGCTAGTGCCTGCAGCGACACCGCCGTGTAAAACGAATACATCTCGATGCCGAGTAGCTTTTGTCTTCTCGCTCTTGGGAAGCGGCAGCAGGCTCGGAGTGGTCGCGTGAAACGGCACGCGCGTGCCAGAAGGTGTTGCGTGTGATACAAGGTTCTACCAGCCCGTCGGTTCGGGGTCACGCATCACCCGAACCGTGCGGCTGCTGAAGTATACGGTAGCGCGCCCTGCAGGCACGCCGACGCCACAGCACCCTAAGCATGATGGATGCTCAGGCAGTGCTGTAGGCCGACGCGGCCGGGCTGAATCCGCCAGGCATGAAGCTGTCGACACCGTCCGAGTGGTAAAATGTGGAACAGGAGCCGGCGGAGGCGCCCTGCGTCGGGCGCGCCCCGCGCATAGAGGAGAAGCTGCTGTCCCGGACCAGGGCGTTGGTGCAGTCGCGCGGCGGCGGGCTGCAGCCGAAGATGCACGACTTGGAGTCCGCGGACCCCGGCGCCACGTGCCGGCTGCCCTTCAGGATGGCCTGAATCTCCGCGGCGATGGGCAGCGCGCTGCACAGCTGCAGGCCCTCCTTGCCGCTGCGGTTGCAGGGCAAAAGCAAGCGAGTCAGTGACGAGGCACACTGGAAGTAGCAATCAGGGGATGTTTTGAGCCTGCCCGAGCGACCGGGGCCTGGCATGCCGGATGCCTGCAGTGAAAACGGTAGTTTGGAGGGCAACTTTAGAGCTGCCAGGACCCAGCCAAGGTCATTCGCGAGTACAGTGGCCGGCTGACCTCACAGTGCGGTGCGGCAACCACGTCAGCGCCAAGCCCAGCTGGCAACACGGCGCAGCAAGGCGGCGCAGCAAACTGACTAAGGCTGAATCTTGTGCTCAAGGGAAGGCCGTGGCTGCAGGCACGCAACTGTGGCGGCAGGCATAGTGCGGACCGGAAACCTTGTTGGTCAACGCCTGCTGACGCTTCTGCCGCCCGCGGGCTTACCGATTGGCCTCGCCGCACAGGCGCGCATAGGATGTGCACTACATGGCAGGCAGAGCCCGTTCGGCGCCGTGGTAGGGTGTGCGCAAGCCGCCGGGAAGCTGCTGGTTACATATGTCGGCGCGGCTGTAAGAGTCTGTACCTGCGGAACTGTGGGCTGCGTCGGCTGAAGTCTGCGCCCAGCGAGCTGTGGGACGACGGCTGTGCCGCCTGCGGTCCCGCCTCGGTGAGCGCCATCCGCAGCAGTCCGACCTTCGCCATTCGCAGTGTTCGAGCGAGGGGCGCAAGCTGAGCGCGGCGCTGGCTGAGCGGCTGTGATACGAGCCGGGACTGGCTGGCAGCAACCGAGCTGGCGAGGACTGTGCTGAAAGCTGACGGGGTTCGGCGTGAGTAAGAAGCGCTTTCGTGTGCGTACGCTAGGGCTCTCTGGAAAGCGCTGTGTCTTTGTTGGAGGAATGGCTGATGGGCTAAAGTGTTTGCAGGGGCGGGCCAGCGCTGAACATAAGTCGCGTGACGGGCTACGAGATAAGACGACCGAACTGTGGCCCACCGGGCGGCGGCCCGGGGGCCATAGTCCGGGGTAATAATGAAAGCGCCAGGGGCAAAGGGGAGGAAGGGGGAAGGAGAGGAAAGCGAAAGGAGAGAGGGAGAGAAGGAAGGGGAGGAGGGAGGAAGAGGAAAAAAATTGCCGCTGCCGCAGGCGGCGGCTGTCGACGAGAGAAAGGAAGGGGGAAAGGGGGAGGGAAAGGGAGGAGAGGAAAGGAAGGAAGAGGAAGAGTTGCCGCCTCCGGCGGCGGCTCTGGACAATAGCAAGTAGGAGCGATGGGAGACGGGGAAGGCACAGGAAGAAAACAACTGTTGCCACCGCAGGCGGCGGCTGTGGACGAGCCAAGACAGGGGGAGGGATACAGGACAGCGGGACAGGAAAGAGGAGACACATCTGTGCCGCTGCAACTGTGGCCGCGGCATTTGACCACATCGGTTAAAAGGGAGTAAGTCAGAGGAAGGTGAAGGATCATGGAGGTGAACAGGATCGTGGCAGTTGACGTGCGCACAGCCAAAAAACGTTGCACAGTGATGGCAGATATTGCTGAAGTTCTGCTGATGTCCACCAACGACGGTCAAATGCGTGAGGCAAGGTACAATGTCAACGCTGTTGGATGTCCATTCAAGGATCGCCCACCACCTCGCCTGTTGCTGCAAACTGATTCTCTCGATACCGGCACACTCGCGGCTGACGCGCGCTGTATGCCTTCTTAGCATGATTGCCCTTGAGGTGGCCGCCGCAGTTGCCGCACCGCTTGGGTGTGCCCACGCCGCCTCGCCGTGTGGTGGCTGCAGTCTTTTGCCGAACGATGCGGGCCGTGGCTGCTGCGGCTGCTGCTGGGCTCGTTTTCGACGGCGTCATCTTCAGCTTGCGCTTTCTTGCCAGGTTGGCCTTGGCTGCCGCGCGGTTCAGTGCAGCTGCGCCGATGCCGCCGGCGAGGGCAGCCGCATCTGTCTGAGTGGGTTGCGGCGGTGGCGCTGCCAGCCAGGCTGGTGCTGCCAGGCCGAGCTGCGACGCTGTGCCAGGCTGTCCAGGCCCGGTAGGACTCAGCGGCAGCGGCGCCGCCATTTGCCATGCCGCAGAAGAGGTTGCCGCCGTCGGCATTGCCGCCGCCGCCCGCATCATCAGCGGCGGCGTCGCCACGGACCACTCCATTCCTGGTGCTAGCTGCGGCGGCTGCTGCGCCCACGCATGCTGCTGCTGCTGCTGCTGCTGCTGCTGCGCCCACGCGGCGGCTGCGGTTGCCCCCAACCCCTGCTGCTGTTGCTCGCTTGCTGCCAGGGTGGTGGCATGAGGAACGGCTGCACGAATGCCGCCTGCTGTGGCTGCGCTGGCAGTGAGGGCTGCGGCGCTGCAAGGGACTGCGCCACGGACGAAGTCGCCTGTACACGACTCAAAATAAGTGATGCTCGAGAGTTGCTCTCAGCATCTTGAAACTGGAAGCTTTCGGCTAGCTGTTTCTGGTAGTCTTTGACATGCTGCACACGTTTGAGATACACTCTGTCATCTGGCGCCCAAACGCGGCCTGCGGCATGTGCGTCACTGACTATGGCACCAACCTTCACGTTGAACTCAGCTGTGAGTCGTGTAAGGGTCAGAGCAGGCTGGTCCTGCATGATCTGCTGCAGCAGCAGCCACTCCGCTGGGGTGGCAAAAGGACTCGTGTAGTCTATCGCCTTCGGCCGCTTGCGGCTATACCTACCACGAGGGTTGCTGGGCCTGCTCGTGATAGGAATGCTGCCTGCCGATGCTGCAGGAGCTGGCAGGACCGGCATGCTGTTCGTCATTGCGGTGCTGCTGGGGCGGACAAGATTCCGTGGCTGCCCATGCTGAGCAACTGTCTGCACCTGTGTGGGCCCAGCTGCCAGGGTCTGAGCCAGTGCGGAGGCTGCGCTTGTGGCTGCACATGGAGACGGCCATGGCTGCCAAAAAAACCATGATTAATGGACATCAGCAAAGGTAAGGATGGCGGCAGACATGGTGTCCGTGACTTCGATTCTGCATTGTGTGGGACAACGAAAAGCTGAAGCAGGCACACCTTGGACGCTGCATGAGTGCTTCCACCCGGCGACACCACAGGCGCGCTGCCTGCCGCCAGCATGCCTGCATAATATGCAGATATTGAACTTGCAGATGCTCGTCAAACTGCCTGATGCACGTGAATGATGTCTAATGACATCATAAAGACAGCTCTGCTTGCTCTATATGCGATGTACCATCATGGCAAGAATGCATAGATGCACCCTGAAGAGAGACGGTATGATAATGGCGGCAGAAACTCGCCAGCAGCAGTTGGGCGCGGACTTGCGGCCATCCTGTCGGCGTTCATGCTGCCCTTGCTGTCGCCGCCCACAGTCCCGCCCGGCAGCGACAGCGTCGCGCTCGCTCCACCCGCTGGCGACGCCCCTGCAAAGAGGAGAGACAACCGTCAAAGGCCGATGTTGTGAAAGTGTGGAGGCGGGAGAAGCGATATGCATGAGGCCTACTGAGGCAAACAGATAGCATGCGACTGAAAAAGGGGAGCTTAACCTCGTTGTGGTGAAGAAAGCTCACAAGCGCCAGTCGTGCGGGGGCTTTGTGTCAGCAGGTCGATGTACTTCACGCCATCTGCGCCAACGGCCTCCGGCGGCGGCGGCGATGAGGTGGCAGCCGGCAGGCGGAACACTGCGCCTGGGCATGCAATGCCAGCGGCGTGCTGCGCTGCTGCTGCGCGGCGGAACCGGCAAATATATGCCTCTGCGGCTTGGAGGCTTGCTGCTGGCGCGGCGCCATCCTGCTGCACGCGGCGCCGGAGCCAGTCGACCAGAGCTGGCGGGCTGGCGTCGTGCCAGCTGCAGAGCCCGCCGCCTGTGCGCGGCCAGTTGCGGCGGCGATGCCAACGGCTGCAGCGCCGCCTGCTGCTGCCCGGGCTGCCGCCCTGGTGTTTGGCGCTGCAGCGTCAGTAGCGGGGACGCCTGCTTGGGCGCCTGCTGCCGGCACCGCTTCCGAAGACACTGCTGCGGTGCTGTTGCTACTTCCCCGCCGAGTAGAGCGCCTGGTCGGCCCCTCTACATTGCCCTGCGCCGCGGCCGTCTGCGCGGGGGCGCCGCCGCCAGGGAGCAGCGGCTGCTCAGCTGCTGTTGTTGCCAGGAAGTCGCCTGGGCGGCGCCAATCTGGTGGCGCTACCGCAGCCGCTCCGGTTCTTGCGGCACTGGCAGCAGCCACTCTGGATCTGGCTGTATCCGAGAGCTTCTTCGTCAGCCACACCAGCGGGTTCCACTGCTGCCACAGCTTGGCGGCTTCGTCTGATTGTCGCCTGATGGCCGCGCTGAGCTGCTGCCGGTGCCGATAGTCCGCCTGCTGCTGGCGCGACCGCTGGTTGCTGCCAGCCGCGACTGGCGGTGCGCCCTGGCGGGCGTCTAGATGGAACTGCAGCTCATCGCGTGCGGCTGACGCAGCAGCGTATGCGGCCTTGGTAGCGAGACTCGCATTCAGCATGGCCGCTCGCCGTGCCAGCATCTGGTCCAGCGGCCAGCTGCTGGCCTGTGCCTCTAGTGCAAGGTACGCCTCATCTGCCGGCTCGCCGCGCTGGTCACCGGCTGACAACTCCGCCAGGAAGGCCTCCACTTGCGAGGCTGGCCAGCTGCCCGCCAGCTCTGCGAGTGCAGCGCTGGCCGGCCGCCAGTCGCGCATTGCCGCGGCGTCCGCCAGAGCTCTGGCGGACGGAACGGTAGGCAGTGCGCCGCCGTCAGCGCCTCCCGCTGCGCCTTGATCCTGCAGGATGTCACAAGTGTGTCAAGGTGGCATGGAGTCCAAAAACATCATGGCGCAAGCCTCAAACGGCAGCATGCCGATACAAAGCGTCCGCCATGCATAATTGAGATATCTGCTGATTGCTGTGATGTGAAGTCCAGCAGGGTTAGTTGTTGCACTCTTACACACCTCAGCTGGTTGGCTTCCGGAGTCACTGGGTAACAGCTGCCAATGCTCTGGCAGAGAAAGTAAAGCACGTGAGGTGCTGAGTTGAGACGTGCGACAGGCCACCCACCTCTGCCGACTCGCTGACTGCGCCGGTGCCCATGCTGGAGAGCTCCCGCGCCGCTGATTCATGCAAGCCGGTCTGAGGCACCGCCGCCGGACCCTGCGGCGAGCGGCGCCAGCGTCCGTCTGCCCGTCGTCTGCTGCCGCCGCCGGACTCGCCGCCGCCAGCTGTGGCTGCAGGTATGCATCCAGGCGCCCCTGCCGCTGCCGGCTGCCGCCGGCACCCGTCGGGCTTGCCGACACCGCTGACGCCGACGGCGCACCACCGGCAGCAGCCGCCGCTGCCGCCGCTGTCGCGCGTGCACCTGCC
>JAABUM010001308.1_pt1 | contig 37730 bp, 72 predicted proteins | sample 5559161 | NCBI WGS metagenome assembly JAABUM01 (sample SAMN10711868, study PRJNA513369) | rock metagenome | isolation source: Antarctica rocks | place: Antarctica: Victoria Land, Siegfried Peak nord
CCTCGCGGGGGGCGGGGCCCCCCCCCCCCCCCCCCCCCCCCCCCCCCCGGGTGCCCAGTGCGCAGCCTGCAATCGATGCATCGATGGGTCATAACAGCGTCACCTGCGCCCTGGCAGGCCCCTGACCGTTCGGCGCAACGCGCAGGCCGCTGCAATGGTGGCAGCGACACTTTTCGCGTATTCGCTTATCGATGTGATTTAACGCCTGGCCGGAAATTCTGACGCCTGGCTGAAATTCTGATCTCCGCTGACACCTGCAGGCCATTCCCACCGCCAAGTACGTCACTGGAAAGGGACCCGAGTTCAACATGGCCCACAGGTGCGCTGGAAGCGACTCGACATGTCATAGAAAGCTGGAACTGCCGGGTGGAACAACATCAAGCGCCTCTGCATCTGGGCCTGCTTCTTTTAGCGCCTGCTTCTTCTGGAGGGGCCCGATTGGCCTTCCGATTTGGCCTTCCGATTGGCCTTCCGATTGGCCTTCCGATTGGCCTTCCAAGTCGCTGGACTGCTGTCGTTTCGTCGGACGAGAAGTTGGTGCAGGCCCGACGCACTCTCTGCTGCCCCATTGCTGGACGACGTGAAGTGCAACACGCTGCCTGTGCCGTCAAAACCGTCATCTCTTGAACGCTGCAGCTTCGACCACCGCCACGGCTTCCTGGAGCGTGCTTCCGACACGCACATGCTGAACGGCGCCGCCGGCTCGCCGCCGCCGGCGGCCGGCAAGCCCGCGCCGATCCAGGAGCGCCCCGCCAACAACTTCCAGGCCGTCGAGATGGTGTAGCCGGCACCTGCGGCGCTGGGGATGCGAGCCGCTGGCGTCACACGAGGGCTCGTGGGGAAAGGGCATTGCCTGCGGCAGGCCCGGCGGCGCGCTGCGACGGCTGCCGTCATTTGTCTGCGTCTCAGGTGACACGGCAGCAGCAGCAAGCAGCTGCTGGTGGCGGCCGTGTTGCTGGCGGTACTGATGTGACACAAGGGCCGGAGCTGAACTGAGAATGCCACGGACTGCTCTGTTAACTGCCAGGTGTTTGTGTTTGCGGGCCCATGGCCTCAAAAGCCCGGCAGCCCCGGAATGGGTGCGCCTGGCAAAGGCAACCGACGGAGTCCCTCAGCGGCTCCCTCTGTGAACTGCTGCTTGCGCTGGCTCTTGCATTTGACACACTGAACTGCATTCTTCCTGTATCTACCTCGAGGGAGGGCGGTACAGGTTTTTGCTATTGAAGTTTGGCGCTGTTGTGATTGGCGTGGTGCCGCTTGTAACATCGATATTAACATCGACATCCCCGTCGTCCTGATGCGGCAGCCAACGGCTTACGAGAAGTTCCGCCCCCGACTGTGCACACACCCCCGCCAGAAGATTTGCCAGCTCCGACACACCCAATCAGCTTGCGCAGCAACAATGCGATTCGCCTTGCGCCGCTGTGCGAACAATATTGTTCAACATGCAGGCGCAATGTCAGCACGAGTCGCCTTGGATGGACACTGGTGGTGCATATCAAGTGATAGAAAGCAGGCAGGCATGGTAAGGCGGCGGTGATCTTCACCAGTCATGAACGACACAGAAGTTGGCGGCGCACAGCAGATTTGACCCTGATGTGAAGGCAGCGTTTCAAGGTCTCGTGCCTGGTACCTGTCCGTCAAGTCGAAGTCAGGTGCGGACTCTGTGCCGTTCAATTATAAGGGCTCACGCAATGTGGGCGGACATGGAATGTGAATTGGGCAGGCAGCCAGACAGGGTTGAGATGCGTTTCTTGGCGCACCTTGTCAAATCGCTGGTTTGGAGCAGGAATTCCCTCAATAATAGCATGTGGAACCAAGGGACAGGTCCAGGTTACATACAAGAGCCGCACTCGCCCACAAAGCTGACCAGCCAGGATAGCACGCAGCACTATTCAATCCCACCGTCGCCACCATCGCCGACCGCCGCCACCATCGCCGCCGTCCGCCACTGATGATGGCACGCATTCGAAGTTCGCGCTTGATGACGTGTGGCGCCCCGTCCCAAGCCGTCGTGTTGACGCAACAACTCGTATGCACAGGGAATTTCGAGTACCATTGAGGGTGGGCACAACGACTACTGGGTGCATTGTACCGATTAGGTGGATCGGAATGAGGTGGCGACTGCCAAGATGCAGCACGTGACAGTTTCAGAGGTACATGGATGCAGCGGCTGATCAAAGTGGCCTGCATCTACTCCTTTGGACACATCGATCGCACGCTTTGACTGCTGCACCACCGCCCAGGCAGTGCGGATAGCAAATTTTACCAGACCGTGACCGATGGAGAACGACCGCGAATGCCGTAGGTTCCAATAGGTTTCGAGACTGATGCGCGCCATGAAGTATTCCTTACCGGAAGAGCAGTGCCCTACCATTGGAGACACTTCGTCCGTTCCAGGTCGGCAGCTCTCGAACAAAGCAACCGCTGTAGCATTAGACCGGCTGCATGTGATTGCGGCAACACCACTTTCGAGCGGAGAAACTCTAGAATATCCAACATTTGAACCAGACTTGATTCAAATCAAGGCAAATGAGTCTGCACACGATCTGCCTGCGCTAGTCTGGCTCACGTTCAATGTGTGTGCGCTGCACTGTGCGTGGGTTCATGTGAGATGTGCAACCGGAAAGTGCATAGTCAAGCCCCGTTGCATATGCTGGTGTTAAACAGGAGAGGGCTGTAATTAAATATCACAAGCTTGAGTGCTCGGTGTGCACATGTGACACCAAACATACCATGCGGCTCCCGCTGTGGTTAATTTCGACAGCCAGACCTCGCCAGGCAAACCGAAGAGCTGCAGCGCCGTCGCAGCTGCTTGCAGAACAATTGAGCTTCGGCTGTGGGTCCGCAGGAAATGGTGACTGCTGCGGGCCGCCGGATGAACAGCCTGCCACCGCTTGGCAATCGATCCGGCTTGCCGCAGCCATCATCACTGTGCTCACAATCGCCAGCGTGTGGGTGCGTGGCGCAAATTGCAGCTGTAGTATGCCTTGACACATGCCATCATGCGCGCTGGCAGATTGCAGGTGCCGTGAGGTGGCATGCGCCGCACCTCGGTGCTGTCGACGCGGCGCGCTGCTGATGCTGCACCACATGCGCAGTCGCATCACGTTGCACTGTTCTGGGGGATGGCACTTCAGACGCAAGCTGACTACGCGTCGTGATTTTGGCGTGAGCTAGTACCGGTTCCTAATCGCATCTATTCTGCGCCACAGACTCTGCACCGGCAGTGGGGCAATGCGTCCTGGCAACGCTCAAATGACCAGCAGCAGCAGCAGCAGCAGCGGCGGCAGCGGCCAAGGGTGTGGCTGAACGCGCTATTCGGGACAGATCTTCCAGGTAGGTAGCCGCACAGATGACGATCAAATTGCAGACCCCCAGATAGCGAGGACCCAACGTGTGAGGTATCACAAGACACGGCAATCAATGTGCCTCTACTGCGCCCGTCAGTACAGTGTCTGCTGTGGTGGACAACGCATCTTGCAGAGTGAAAGTTCAGCTGCGCCAAAGCAAGGATGCAGAGCCAGCCCGTGTTCAACTGTGGGTTTCCTCCTGCAGGAGCAGCGGCGATGCTGCCCCACTGGCTGCGGCACTATAACGCCATGGGATTTGAGCGAGAGCGAATGCTCATGATAGTGCACAGCCACGAAGTTGGTGCGCATTTCTGAGGGCAGCCTGGGAAGTAGCTTACCCAATAACGCTCCGGCAGGGAGATATCCTGAAACAGCAGCGCGGCTGGATGCACCGAACACTGAGCAAGGTCGGTGACGCTTCTGCGTGAGCATTACACCGTGCAGAATCAGTACGGCGGAGGAGTATGGGCGGGGCAGTCTGGATGAGCTCAGACACCGTGTGCTGTGTTCCGACGCGCGCTTCCGCACCTGCAACAGGTCCCAAGAGCGAGCTGGATGCCGTGAAGCGGATCCTGGAGGGCCACAGCATCAAATACCTTCACTGGAACGGGGAGGCCTATTCCTCTGACGCCCATCTGGCGGTGCGGCATTCTGTCGTTGTGACCGCGCAATCAGACTGCTGCATCGCTGCGGCTGTCAGCTTGGAGTCTCAATACTTAAAGTTGTCTCCACCGGGAGTCACTCTTAGATCTTGGCCATATGACGGCGCTGCTGCGGCGCATCGTCATGATAACATTGTGCAGCACTTGCAATATGCACCGAGGTGCTTCGAGAGGCAGGTAGCCAGCAGCGAGCCACACTCCCTGTCGTGCATCGTGAGAGAGCCCCTCGCCAAGATTGTTTGCAGTATGCATGTACGTAACACATCATTGCACCGGCCACACAGCGCAGCTCAGGGTTTACTAAATCTTAAGTTAGGATTTCATCTCAGAGGGCTGCGCCATGCTGTTGCAGGTCAAGCTGCGACAGCTGCATGAGCATGTCAAGTCACCGGGGGACTGGATCGTCATTGCAGACAGCGACGAGCTGTACGATTACACGCCCATCGCCCCCAGCGTACAGGTCGGTGACCAAAGGTCATTTTCCGCTGCCCCTTGTCGTCAGTTTTCCCGCCATCAGGTCTCGTGCCCCTGATTCCCTGACTATGGCGCATCGTGATGAGGTGCCATAAGCCAAAGATAGTTACCCTGCGGCAGACGCAGATAGCGTCTACGATGACGAACTCGGTCATCACAAGCGCAGGAGTACGTGCAAATCCTGGCAGCGGCCAATGCCACATTTGCGCGCGGCAGGTTCGTTGACAGGTGCACTTGTTCTCCTCTCCGACGTTTCTTCCAACCAGCCGCGGTCACGATGGTCATGTAATATTCGCCACGGTACCGCACTTCCTTGCTTTGTCTGGCCAGCCCCACGCCGTGTAGACCTCCGATGCACCAGCGCGCGATATATGTCACTCCTCAGTGGTATATTGACGGTTGATACGTTTGTACTGCACCCCCCCATTTCACACAACCAGTCAAGACGATGACTGTTGCCCTATTGTCAGTATTGTCCTGCTGCTCTCATGTACAGGGTGTCAGAGTCCGGCGAGCTGGCGGCCGTGCAGCCACAGCCGGACATACGACAGCAGTTTCCGATGCACTGCGACATCGTTGGCGGCCTCATCAAGGGCACAAACTGGAAGGTGGGGTTATCAACCGAGCTGACCAGTTCCCTTGGCACTTGATAGCAGAGCTGTAGATGAGAATGGTGCGCATTGCGGTATGGCTATCTGCAGATAGCCATGCCAGCTGGCAGGCCAGACACAGGCCTGGGCTGGGCAGCAGGCAAGGTAAATGTATCTATGCAGTGTCTGCAAGAACTCTCCAACATGTTGTTCACCATTGAATGTGCTCGTTGCAAACGGTCGTCAGACTTGAGTTCCACGTAAATATGTGGCGCGGCGCTCTGCGCTGGCGGCTAATCATCAGACATGTCAAGCGCGGCGCTCTGCGCCGGCTCATCTTGCATTGGCAGAGCTCGACGCAGAACCACCATACGTATCCTCGGCGCGGCCGAATACCTCAGCTTGATCAGTGCGTAACGCCTGCGCCATTCGTGGAGCAGGTGGTGGCGGCAAGGGCATATCTGCGCACAAACACGGGCAACCATAAGGTGATCGGCCCAGCATTTGCGCCAGCCTACTATGGGCCTGCGCCAGCTGGCAATCTGAGCCTCAGGTATAGCAGCGTGCTGCTTCACTGCCTGTACCTCCAAAGAGCGGCAAGTCTCCATGCTAGTGTCCGTGCAGGTTCTCAAATAACCCTGCATGCGCGGGATGCCAGAGCACAGGCCGTTGAGCATCTGAACCCCAGCTCTCGGGCCCTAGACCCTAAAACCCCAACGAATTACGCGCGCAGGTATGGCTACGAGGGTGCCGCGGACCTTTTCAACTTGACGCCCTACTGGCGCTACCCGGACATATACGTTTTTGACAAGGAGCAGAAGCAGTCTGCCGACCTGTGGCGTGCCGCCATATATCCGTCCGCCATCCCGGTCAATCACTACAAGTGGCAGGCCAGCGTGTACCAAAGGTGTGCGATGTGCTCGGGGCTTGGATTTTGCATTATATGCAGCCACCCCTACTGCCTTGGTGCATGAGCTGCATCAAGCAAGCGGTGGCCTGACAGTGGCGCCTCGGACTGGCAGGCACCAGCGCAATCAGCAAATAAACAGCAGATGTCGCACTGCCTTCCAGCCTATCTGGATGCCTGTGCGTGCAGCGCGCTCGATCGGCTGAAGCACTTCCGTGGGGATGGGGGCAAGCCGCGGTACCTCTTTTATGGCGAGTCCCAGAAAATCGCGGACCTGGTTGTCAACGGCACCGTCTCCCTGATGGTGGGTCCAGCATATGGCTGAGCGCATTCCGCAGCCATGGCGCTCATGGAATCCACACAATGTTGTGGACTGTCTCCCTGGAACAGCAGTCAGGGCATGCACGTGCTTGTTCTCATTACAATGGTGCACTCGCTTGTGCCGGAGGTCGCAATGCAGCGCCCGCGCACCCAGCCAAGCCATTTTAAAGGCTTTGGGCGGCGAGGCAGATTCACCATGCCCCACGAATGATGTTATTCCCATGCAGCTGGGACGGTGTCAGCGCGAACCGTTCTGGAGCGACACCGGAGGTGTGTGTCAAGTGACGGAACGCGGCTGGGCGTAGCGAATGGGTGAAGACAGACGACACCGAAGTTGGCGCCACACAGCAGATGGATGCCAGGCGGCGGCTGCGGCGTAGTCGCTGGAGGCTTTAGACCCTGCTTGTGATGCTGCGCTGGCGCTCGAGGTTCGAAATGAGAGAAGGAGTGCCGCGGACGCTGTCAGGGCTCACACATGGGGTTGAAAATTTCCAGGTCAGGAATTACCTGCATTTGACGAAAGCTTATGAAGTAATTCGTCCATCAGAGCAAACGAGGAGATTGATAGACGCAAGTATACTTGCGTACGTACCAGCAAGGCATCATGCGCAGATTGGTGCCGGCGTGAATGTCATGATCCGGGCGCGGTGTCATGCCGCCACGCGTTGCCGCACACATGACGGTCATCGCTGGCGTACCAATACCCACACAGCCGTCGTTGGTTGCTACATACGAGTGAATTGCTGCAGAAAGCTCACCGCCTTGTCCTGTGGCCGACTGCGTATTCAGCTCGGGACACCCACACGAAGTCGCTACAGGGTCACCGTTTGTAACATCTGGTATGGCATTGACCTAGCAGATGAGTTCGCAACTGCCAAGACGCACGTGCATATGACACAGACGCACAGCTCGTGCAACTGCATGAACTCTACTCTATAGTGAAACGAATATCGCACACCCAGCGCGCGTGGAGGCACCGCTGCAGAGTGTACCGTTCGCGAGCCTATCCTTCGCTGTTTGCCGCGTATTGCACCTCCTCACATCCGCTGGGCTCCACATGGACGAACGCGAGAGAGACAATGAGCACTGCGTCAGCCTAGAGGGGCTTTCTAACGCTCCAGGTGCGATCTTCCAGACGCAGAGTATACCGCGTCGGACCATCCTACTTGCTTGCGGCTTCTATCTGCCAGCCACAATCGCACCCACACCAACATGATGACCAGTACTGCTGCGGGGTGCCGATGCACTTAAGTTTTCTGGTATCATCACTGTCAGCTGCAATGATCCCTTCACAGCCTTGCTAGCGGCATACACTCGTAGCATGCATGCACCGCCTTGTGTGTTGTGCATGTGAGCGTCCATCTGCGCGCAGCGCTGACTCAAAGCCTGGAGCTGCCGCAGAGGACTGTCAACATGGCTGCGGGGTGACGGAAGAGAAGCAAACACCGCGCGCTTACATCCAGGTGGCGGCAGTCGTCATCGCCGTGCTTACGTGTGGCGGTGTTTGGGTGCGTCTTTGCGTCACATGCATGCGCCGCCACTCAGCTTTTGATCTTGAGCCGGTCGTTGGCTTCACACATTCCGACGCGGTTGAAAATCGTATGTTCCGTGCCTCTCGCTGTTGACTTATCAATGTCGATGCTGCTGGCAAGGCTTCATCACAACTGGTGCTGTCGCACCTGCCCGCAATGCAATGTGCGGCAATCAATGTTCCGCGTTGCCTGACCTGCTAGACCCCTGTGTGTGCAGATCTTGCAACAGCACTGGGGCGCGTCACAATGGCTGAGCCTGGTGCCAGAGGCAGCGTGCCTTCCATATGCGGCGGATCCTGCGGGCGCTGGCCCAAGTGTCGGCGGCGTTGCTGGCTTTCGACGGATGGCGCGGGATAATAACTGCCGGCATGGGGCGAGTAGCAAAAAGCAGCCGACAGTGTGGCTGTACTCCCTGATAGGGACCGACTTTCCAGGCGCGCCCTGCGGCATGGCAGCAGTTTAGGGTTTGGGGTTTAGGGTCAGGGTTAGCGCGCCTGGCCCTGCTGCCATGCATGCACGACCCGCACCTGCTTCATCACCGGCAACCGCTGCTGCCGTTCCTGCCCACAGCCGTGCCAGTGACCGTCTGCTCCTGGTCAAGCACCTTGCAGTGCTGGCCTTCTGTGTGACTCTGCCCAGTGATAAAGCTGCCCATGATGCACGACGATGCAGCTATGACGGACAGAGTCGCTTGACACGTTGAACGTCGCTGCTGCAGGTGCCGCGGCGATACTGCCGCACTGGCTGAATCACTATGTGGACATGGGGTTTAGGCGCGAGCACATGCTACTGAAGATCCACACCTGGAAACAAGGTGAGCCAGTGGAGGAAATGCGAATGAAGGCTGCAGTACCAAGCTTTCAATCCGGCAGCAGAACTGCCGGCAACTATAATGTCACCGGATTTGTTTACTCTGCTGCAGGGCCGGAGAACGAACTGGCAGATGTGATGAAAGTGCTGTACGACTTCGGCATCAATTACACGCTATGGGTTCGCAATTTTTCTTAGCATGTAGGCCCGCGTTGCCCTTCCACACGGGGTTTCAGCACTTCCTGCCGTGTCTTGGTGTTGTCGCTGGTTTCTCGTGTTATCGTGGATTTCTTTGGTTACCAAACGTTTATCCTTGCTTTCAGGCAGGCGAGGCTTACACCTCAGACCATCACCTGGCGGTGAGTTGACAACCCACTCCTGCTGCCCCTCGGCATTGGGTGCCACAGGGCCGTCAAACTGCTCGAACAGCACACGCCGGCGGGAGCATGCCTTGCGCTTCTGGCAGGCTCTGCAAGTGGCAGGCAGCAAGTTACGCCGCACTACCAGAGCATTTCTACTGCCAGCTGTGCTCGAGTTGTCGGCACTACAGAGGACAGGGCTGACGGCATGCTGCACATCATCAAAGAACCTCACCGTTGCCGCCGCTGCCCTTGGCAATGTTCACGGCAGCGCTCACAGCACTATTATCTGCAGCTGTCCATCATCAGGAGCCACGTCCACTAGTGCACTAGTGCTAGATGCAGGCCTGCACCTCAGTACCTGCACCTCAGTACCTGCACCTCAGTACCTGCACCTCAGCTCTTCCAGTACTGGAAGAGCTGAGGTGCAGGTTTGATGCTCTCATCGACACCAATCGCCCCCTGACGCCACAGTTGCCGCAAATGTGCAGGTCAAACTAGCGAAGCTGCAGGATCGCGTACACTCACCGGATGACTGGATCGTCATCGCGGACAGCGACGAGTTCGAAGACGTCCTATTCATGAAGTACCTTTCTCTCTTCCGCAGCACTACGTTCAGCTGCTGGATGCCGCCAACGCAACATTTGGCAGCGGCAAGTTCGTCGACAGGTAGGCGCGACATACATGTTGACACACCTGTCCCCACACCTGGAAAAGAATGCATCACTGCACGGACACTGTGCCCCGCTATCGGTGGAAAAGGTTTCAATCCCAGCGCCACGCCTGCACAGAAGCAGCCGGCAATCACACCGGCGCCATTTCGCATTCAGACCTGCGACATAGACTAGAACGTTTTGCATAGTTTTGTGCATGGGCGTCTGATGGCTTTCGTGCATGTCCGGCAGGGTTGCCTCTTCAGGCGAGCTGGCGAGCGTGCAGCCTAAGCCAGACATCCACAAGCAGTTCCCGCTGCACTGCGACATCATCAAGAGCCTGATCCGCTCCTCCTACTGGAAGGTGATTCTTTGCTCACATCCAGCCGCTCAGGTGTCTGCAAGCACACAGCTAGGGGACAGCGAGACAAACTGCATATTTTGGTATCTGTGCCACATGCGCCTTTCAAAAGGCTCTGCTCTGAGGAGGGCCACTACTGGTGACCTTAGTGCCAAAAAATGCCATCAGAAAATCCTACATTATATCGGGATCGGACCCAATTTGCCATCTTGTTTTCTCAGGTAGTGGCGTTCAAGGCTTTCCTGCGCTCAAATACAGGCAACCACAAGATAGTCAGCCCGGGGTATGCGCCGGACTACTTCGGTCCCTCGCCCGCCGGCAACCTCAGCCTTAGGTGATCTCTTTCCTTGTTGCGTTGTTTTGTCTTCTTCCGAAGCCGCATGCTACTAGCACTGAGCGCGCAGAGAGGTGCAGTGTGCCTCGCCGTGAGGCGGCTTCTCGTTCCAATTGCACCTGCCAATGGCAGACTTATATTGCAGCGCCAATCAATGTTGTGCTGCCCTTGGAAAACACTCTACGGCGGCTGGGCAGCCCGTTCTACCTGGTGGCGAGCTGTGCCCGCTGTACTGGTTTCTGTCAGATACTTCGGAGAATCTATCGGGTGGGCTCACAACAGCGCCGCGGACACCTAAACCCTGACGCGCCACTGCAACGCTTTCCATTCAATATGGCTCATAAAGTGCCGGGGTCCATCCTCATGTGGGACCCCGGCAGGTGGACGCACCACGGCGCGGCGGACCTGGCACAGGATATGTTGGAAACGCCGCAAGCCTTCCCACGTGGCGGTATATGATGCCGAAATTGTCGGTCCGACCTGCACAACTCGCCGACATGCGGCGATACGGCCTTATACATCTACATCTAATTTGGATGGTTTCTAAGTCCCAGGCGGACTTGATACGGCGCAGCAGACCGAAAACCCAACGACATGCGCCAGCGCTGCCTTGTCTGTCTGACGACCCCTAATCCTTCTCATACACTCCAGGTCGACCTACTGCGGCGCGGCAGACCTCATAATTCGATGGCGCACACCTACGCTACCTTCCACATCTTGGAACACTTATGTAAAATATTCATGAACCCCAGGTGGACCTACTATGGCGCGGCGGACCTGTACAATATGACGCCATACGCCGACACCGCATATCGGGACAAGTACCTATGGGGCCGGAAGCAGGAGCCGGCTGAAGGCAAGTGGCGCGTTGCTAGGTTCCCGCACGCCGTGCCGGTGGACCATTTCAAGTGGCACGCTGGCGTGCTGCGCAGGTGAGATACTAACTATAGGTGTACACCAAAAAGAATTGCGCCCGCACACCCCTGTCAGATAACCGGAGAGGTCGCAGGGTGCTGGAGGAGATGCTGTGGAGGTCTCAGGCGGCACATGTGAACCCTAAATTGCTGGAAACGCTCTATTCCTGGCCACATGCTCAGTGTGTCTGGTCCGTCTGTGCTGCTGTGTGCTGGCTGCAGCAGCAGGTGTGATGCATGAAGGTAATTGTTCATGTGTGCGGCCGAGTTGTGTGATGGCCATTCGCGATCATGTCGCTGCTGTGCTTGCAGCGCGGAGCAGCGCCTGAAGTATTTCCGCGGGGAGGGGGAGCTGCCACGCATGGCCCATTTCAAGGATTCGCAAAAGCTGCTGGACCTGGTCGGTAACGGCACTGTGCCACTGGCGGTGCGTGTGTCAAGCTGATTGAACAGCGTGCTGGCTGCTGGCGTGCGTGCCATGTCTCGGCGCCGTGCAATGTGTCGCTTAGGAGCATGAACCGCTGCGTTACGCACTCCATGTGGCGGTCTCCACTCTCACTGATGACGAGCAGCGCTGCATTGAAGATTCTTCACGAGCAGCTGCCCCATGCCAGTGTCTCCCGCTATCTACTGACACTCTAACGCTCTATCACGCCGGCGTACAGGCAGCGCGCTGTGACCTTGAGGCGCCCTGGCGGGACACGGGCGGCGTCATCGAGGCGCCACCGCATCAGTTCGTGTAGCCGTAGCGCAGAGCCGATGTAGCGCAGCTATGGCAGCAGGACGACTCCTGCTTGGTTTCAAGTCACGTCGCCTCTGCCGCATCGCGATCTTCGCGACACGAATGATCTTGAGCAGCAGCGGCTGGTGGACCGCAGCACCGCACCGCGGCGGCGGCGCCAGTGCAGGTTCGAAAATGTCAGTGTTGCATTGGTGAGCTTCGAAGGCGGTGTTCAAGTTCCTTTTCGGTTGTTCGCGAAGCAATTTCGCTGCTGAGGCGGCGGATGGCTCAACAGCTAGTTGTGTACCTAGAAGTCGCGCGAAACGGAGCCAGGTGAGGAAGCCATGTGAGACAGAAGCCATGCCGGTGTGCGCATGTAGACTCAGCTGATGCCAGCTTGATTTCGACGAATTGCAACTTGCGACGCGATGAAGTTGAGAGCGTTTTCATCGAGTATGCGCGCCAGGTAGCACTGGCAGCAGTGGCGGAACTTCTAAGGACGACGCTGTCGCTATCTGTCCACCGACGACCTCACCCAAAGCCCTGCTGATATTCCTCAAGTACTGCTGCGATTCCACTACGACATGGTTCAGGTCGGTGGGCATTGCAGTTTCGCTTTCCTCGACATTAGCTTGTCATTTTTGTGAGGGTGCAATGCTGAGGAGACAGAGCCTCCAGGCTCTCCGGGCGGCGAGTAAGGCGGCGCGCGCATTCAGCACCCAATCTTCATACCCGGTCATCGACCACACCTATGACGCGCTGGTTGTAGGCGCGGGTGGAGCCGGCCTGCGTGCCACTGTGGGACTTGCAGAGCAGGGCTTCAATGCAGCGTGAGTGCTGCATCCCTAGAACGCCTTCGTCTTAGAGAGTGATGACCAAACCAAAACCCGAAAAGTCGCTGTGTCGATAGTTTCAACGTCTGGCGCTGAATTGGTGTGGTCATATGCACTGCTGCGGTAGAATCTTGGCCGATGGCGCAAGGACGCCTTTGCAGGATGCAAAATGCCATCACACGGTTGCCTGCCACGTCACTCTCCTTACGCCAGTATGGAACTCGTCGTCGATCGCAAAAGTCATAGAAACCGACGACTGTTGCATCTCGATTGCTGCTGGGCTGCCGTGGTTCACGGTGCTACAGGCCCTCTCGTAACATCAGTGCATCAGGCGAAGCTTGGTTGCACTGACAGGCTGGGTCCCGACACCTCGACTTGTCAGCTGCATTTCCTGACTGCTGCACTTGTAAGGGACACCAGCTGTGACGAGGCCTTCTTGCAGCATCCATTTGGGCGGGCTGCAGCATCCATTTGGGCGGGCTGTGTCGTAGCGGCGGCGGCTTGCGGCGCCAGCAAAACGTCGCGGCCAATAACCACGCGATCAGACCTCTCCCTGCCACCGATCAAGCTCGCAAAGGGGTGCGGCGGAAACGCGCGGCGCTTGCTGACATCCTTCTCCATGCGCCGCGCAGGTGTATCACGAAGCTGTTCCCGACGCGCAGCCACACAGTGGCGGCGCAGGGCGGTATCAATGCAGCGCTCGGCAATATGAGCGAGGATGACTGGCGGTGGCACGCGTACGACACCATCAAGGGCTCCGACTGGCTCGGCGACCAGGTGAGATGAACGTCCCGAAAGTGTGACCAAAGGTCATGCGGCTCAAGCTTCAAGGGCTCTGTGCGGTTCGTCGTTCAGCGGCAACTGTTGAAGGAGACCGATCGGTGGTGTGGCTGAGCGACTGGCGCAGAACCATCTGGCGGTGTCCCAGGGCTGTTGCCTGGCAGGACCCCTGGACCTCGAGACAAGGGAGCCTGCAGTGGCAGAGGCCGGCAGACTCCACAAAATACCACAGAGAAGGCAGCGTGGTACCGTATATGCGCTGAATCTGATGCTGTCAACTCGAGTGCGTCTGCCCTGAGACGTTCAGGACGGCGCGAGAGCTGGAGCACCTTTCGGCTCTCAGCCGGGTATGGGTCCCGCCAACCTGTGTTTGCTAATGCAACACGGCCGAGTACATGCGCTGGGAGGCGCTCGAGGCGGCGCGCGAACTGTGAAGCCTTGGCGACGAGTGACCAGAGCCCTTGCAGATACTGTTCTCTTATTTCGACCGTGTCAATGCGTAGGACGCTATCGAGTACATGTGCCGGGAGGCGCCCAAGGCGGTGCGGGAGCTGGAGCACTATGGGCTGCCATTTTCGCGCACCGAGGACGGCAAAATCTATCAGCGCGCCTTTGGAGGCCAGGTGCATACCAACACCTCCATCTGCTGACGTTGCAGTCTCTTGCTCATGTTGCTCACGCCTTCATGTTGCACTGCATGGCAGTTTGTTGTGCCCACTGCGCATGTGCTGCCGATCACGCTCCGCTGACCGCACCAGGTACGCGGTGCTGCACAAGGTTCTGCATGTGCATACTTCACGTCTGAGCCATGCATGCATGCACTGCAGAGCCTGGACATTAGCAAAGGCGGTCAGACATACCGCTACACCTGCGCTGCACGCTACTCCTGATGACGTTGAAGGACTGCATCTCAAGTCGACTTTGATGTCTGCCGCAGAGCCTGGACTTCGGCAAGGGCGGGCAGGCGTACCGCTGCGCGTGCGCCGCCGACCGCACCGGGCATGCCATGCTGCACACGCTGTATGGCCAGGCCATGAAGCATAACGTCCAGTTCTTCGGTGCGCCCTTCTGAGGCTCTGGTCCGAGACGGAATGACAACGTGAAGAAAGCTCCTGTCGATGTGTTGGCTCTTCCGCAGCGTATTTCTCTCGCCTCTCTTGTGCGCCTGCGGGTGTCGGTGCTTCAGAAGGAAACACCAGGATCAAAAGATAATGCTGGGGTTTGCCCCTTGCAGTGGAGTACTTTGCACTGGACCTGATCATGGACGATCAGGGCGCCTGCCGCGGCGTCATCGCCATGTGCATGGAGGACGGCACGCTGCACCGCTTCCGGGCCGCCCAGGTGCCCACCCTCTCTGCCTGACGTGACCACTTCCCTGCTCCTTTGTGTCTTTCTTGCACTTCGTGCCCGTCTGAGCTGGTGCATCGGAACGTTCGATGCACCATTTGCCCTTTCGTCTGCTGAGGCAGCCTTGAAGGGGCGGCAGCCATACTTGGATACTTCTGCCGCGTGGGCTGTTGAGCTCATCTACCTTGCTGCTTCCCCCCGTGAGCCATGCCAGCAGATGCAGAAATGCTGCAGCACAACCTGTTTGTACCGCTATTAACCCTAAACCCTACCGCTTGCACTGCCTGCCAGCATTCCCTAAAGCATCTCATGGCGGCGAGCAGACCATCCTGGCGACGGGCGGGTACGGACGCGCCTACTTCTCGGCGACGTCTGCGCATACGTGCACGGGCGACGGCAACGCAATGGCCTCTCGCGCCGGCATTCCACTACAGGACCTGGAGTTTGTGCAGTTCCACCCCACAGGTGGGCCGTGCATCATGCATTGCATTTCGTCGCACGTGCTGCAGTACGGCTTTGATAACCTACAAGAACAGCAGGCATGTCAGCCCGGTGCCCAGCTGCACCGGGAGCTCCTGCAGCGCTGCTGACGGCGAGTTAGTTCTATGCATGGTGCACGCTCAACGCCCGCCCTGTTTGTGCTCGCCCCACAACATCGCTGACGCCTCGCCTCCGACTCCCCACAGGCATCTACGGCGCGGGCTGCCTGATCACGGAGGGCTCGCGCGGAGAGGGCGGCGTGCTGCGCAACTCCGAGGGCGAGCGCTTCATGGAGCGGTGCGTGTCTGGGTTTTGAACACCCGAAAGCAAACACGTGAAAGCCTCCGGTGTCAAAGATGCGATGTGCGCACTTATGAGGGCGATGGCTTCATGGAGCGGTAGGGTTTGAAGCCTTCGGTTAGTAGCTGTGGCTCCTTGCGTATGGCCATGGGCCCTGCACAAGCTGTGTGCGTGTTTGAGCGCGTAACACGCACTTGGAACTGCCCATCGTGGGCAGGGCTGTCGGTGACACAACAGGAGTACGTGCCTCTCCTTTCCATGACCCGTGTGGCTGCACCAGCGGCTCTTGCCAGGGCTGGGCTTGAACTCCCGCCCTCACTGCCCGCGGCAAAACACCGTGTCAACTCTCGAGAGCTGCACAGGCATGCGCTCATATCCATCTTCCTGCAGGCTCGCTGCCTTGCTGACTGACCCGAGGTACCTCTCTCTACCATGTCCAGATACAACAAAACAGAACCTTCGTCACATCTGCTGTCTGCAGGTATGCGCCGACAGCGAAGGACCTGGCGTCTCGTGATGTTGTGTCACGGTCCATGACCATGGAGATCCGGGAGGGGCGGGGCGTCGGGCCTGAGAAGGTACCTATCGCTCCTATCGCTTGTAGTTTGCCTTTGTTTCTTGTGTCGACGGCAGGTTTCTGCCTGCATGGTAGCCTGCCGGAGGCTGTGCAGCTGGCGGAGCTCATTCTCGTCGCCGAGTTCAGCTCTTGTTGTTTGCTCCTGCCAGAACCACATCTAGCTGCACTTGAACCACCTGCTGGAGCTGCCGGCAGAACTGCTGCTCAATTAATCAAGCACAGCATTCTTCCAACCCTCCATGACGCAAGATCTCTATCTGGCGGTCACCACAAGACCACCTGTACCGGCACCTGAACCCCCTGCCGCTGGAGCCGCTCGCGGAGCGGCTGCTGGGTCTATCCAGAGCAGTTTTCACTTCAATCGGCATCTTCACGATTTGCCTGTGGTGCCTTCACCAGGACCACCTGTACCTGCACCTGAACCACCTGCCGCCTGAGCTGCTGGCGGAGCGGCTGCCGGGCATCAGTGAGACAGCCGCCATCTTTGCCGGCGTCGACGTAACGAAGGAGCCAATCCCCGTCATTCCCACCGTCCACTACAACATGGTGCGCGCAGCAGCTGGACATCAGCACGGACTGCGAAACTGCTGAGGACAACTGCTGACATCTGCGTTGAGTCTGCGGCATGCTCATCGTTGGTGGATGCAGACTTTTCATTGAATCTCCATTGGCTATGTATGAGCGCACACAAGACCGATAATGGCGACAGGCGGCTCCTGGCTGTGTGGACCCACTGCCCACGACTGCTCTGCGCAGGGCGGCATCCCCACCAACTACCGCGGCCAGGTGGTATCGCCGACAAAGAAGGACCCAGAACACATCGTCCCCGGGCTGCTGGCGGCGGGCGAGGCGGCGTCGGCGTCGGTGCACGGCGCCAACCGCCTCGGTGCCAACAGCCTGCTGGACATCGTCGTCTTTGGCCGCGCCTGCGGCATCACCGTTGGTGCGGCTCTGAACCAGGCCTTGGAATGCTCAAGCCCAAAAAGAAGCTGCTGGTCCTCGAATGCGCCTCCGGCATTACCATCGGTGCAAGTGACGCGTGCTTCCTGCTCCTGATCATGATGCCTGGTGCGAACCTCAGATAACCTGCCCAAAATATACGAAATAACAGGGTGCAGATGAGGCGACGATTATCTGCCTTCATGTCAAAACCATGTTCGCACTCAAGGTACGCACTCAATAAGACTTCGAGTTCACTCCCCAGGCGAGGAGATGAAGCCAGGCGACGCGCAGCCAGAGCTGCCCAAGGACGCGGGCGAGGCGACGATTGCGCGGCTCGACAAGCTGCGCTTCTCCAAGGGCAGCCAGTCCACCGCGCAGATCCGTGGCAAGATGCAGCGCGTCATGCAGGTGCGCAACGCAGCCCACCGGGCTCAAGATTACCGTCTGCTTCAATCGCCCTGCATTCTGCCGGCGTTTCGCATCTTCTGCTTTTGGTCCACCAGTTCCCAGATGTATCAGCTCTTCGCATACGAATCATCAAACAGCAATGCTGATGCGTAGCTGTGTGTGCTGCCGCAGGAGGATGCCGCAGTTTTCCGAACCCAGGAGACTCTGGAGAAGGGTAAGCAGCGCATCGACGAGGTTGTCGCCGACCTGGACGACATTGGGGTGCGCTGTCCGAATGCCTAAACCCTGAGCTAGTCTTGGAGGAGCAACTGTTGGAGGCAGCAGGCAACCCACCGTTTAGGCTACGCAGCTTGCGCCGCATGGGCATGCGAGTGGCCGCGCCGCTGCTGCATGCCGACCTGATGCAGTGCAATAGGAGGCGTTGCTGTCCTCAATGCAGCAGGCATGGAGGGCCTTTCGAGAAGCCTCTCACAGGCAGGCATCTGGCTGGGCATGACGGATGAACAGAGGGCATGTGCTCCACATCCAGTGCCGCAGCTGGCGGACCGCAGCCCGTTGTGCTGTGCTTACTTTTGCAGACTCGTTGGACCAAACCAAGTTACTGACAATGGCGGGCACGCAAGCTGAACCAACTGCTTTTCCTGCTGTTGCAGCTGACGGATCGGAGCCTGGTGTGGAATACGGACCTGACGGAGGCGTGCGAGCTGGACAACCTGCTCACCAACGCCGCCATCACCGTCCACTCCGCCGAGGCCCGCAAGGTGACCTGCTCCGAGCTGCCCTTGCGAGTTGCTCCGAAAGGGTCCCTTGCGGCCTTGTGACGGTAGTGGAGAGAATGAAAGTGCACGTGCTTTCATCTGTGCTCCATTGTTGCCATGTCCGTGCACGCCTTCGAGGTCTGCGATGTGCACATCTGCACCTAGCCACGAACAAGGCATCTGAGCCCAGCCACCGACGAGCATCTGTAGCGCTGTAATACTGTGGCATCTGCACATCCTGTCAGCGCTGCCTGCTCCAGCCGCGGGATGGCGCCTCGGCGTGTCTGATGGCAGAACCGATGCTGCAGGCCAGGTCCAGACCTCACACCTGTTCGGCACAACACCAGGGCAATGCGTGTTCGTGCGATCGAATCGATGTGTGAATTGCTGAAGCGTGGACTCTGCCGCTGTTGCAGGAGTCACGGGGCGCGCACGCTCGCGAGGACTTCCCTGACCGCAATGACAAGGAGTGGATGAAGCATACCATCGCCTGGTTCGACGGTTCCAAGGGCACGCACGACAAGGTGCGCATGCGTGTTCTGCAGTAGGGTGTTGTGGTTGCTGGCGCTCCTGGAAGCGCACTCAGGCCGCAGCTGGGTCAGCCCGCCGCGCCATCGCTCTGCCACACCAGGTGCCTCTCGACGGGCGGGTGATCTTCGTTCCACAACACTGCGCAGCGGCTGTCACGACCGTTTTCCACTGCCAGCACCGCCTGCTGCTGCCCCCTGGCCAGTGCCCAGCTGCAAATTTAGGGGTCATTCAGTTCGCATATATCGCATGGACCCATTCCCAGACCCTCCCACAACCTTGGATTGTCTGAAGACCCTGCGTTGAGCCGTGTGTATCTTCTTCCCTTGTAGGTGAAGGTGGACTACCGGCCGGTGCACTTGCAGCCCATGGACGACGAGATGCCACACATCCCGCCTAAGGCTCGCACCTACTGAGCGCGTCTTGCGCACTGTCGCTTCGCTCGCTCAGCCGCCACCCGCCGCGCTGTGGAAGAGCCGTGTCGTCAGGCGTTGCGCTGAGTCAGTGTGCTGGCAGGCGGTCAGTCATGGGGATCTGGCGAGCTCAACGTATAATTTGCACATCCGCGGCGGCGCATCAGCTGCATGAACGTCACCCGGCAAGTGAGCTTGTTGTCGGCCGCGGCCGCGCTGCAAGTTTTGGGTTTAGGGTTTAGGGTAAACCCTAAACCCTCTCGCAGCATCATCTCATCTCAGCGGCGGTGGCGCACGCAGCTCTTGTGCAGCAGCAGCATTGGATTGTTCGGTCCCGCATGTGTTTTAGGAACCTGGGGTAGCTGGTCTGGGGGGCGCTGCATCGTCTGTGTGCACCTGTCGCGAGGCTGTCGAGGGGCATGCTAGTGCACGTAGCAGCCTCATGTAACAGTGCCGATGTCTCAGTCTTGCTAAAACCCCACATCTACGTACGAGAGAGAGCTAAATATTACACCGTGTCGCAAGCCCTGAGGGGCCAAAAGGGTGGGAACTCCCCGTGAGGACCTTCCCACGGGGGTGGGAACCCCTCACTGCTGAGCTAACCTGTGTGAACGAAACTGTCGAAACAAGCAACGATGAAGTCCATCACAGCAACCTGGTCTGCCTGGTTGACGAACTCAGGCATTAATTGACCGTCCCAGAACAAGTCAGTTTCTGGTCGCGAATCTGCTGCACTGCTGGGCACTCAAAACATCATGTGCCGCTCGTCGCCCACCACCGCGGCGTCGCACTGCTGGGCAGTGCCGCCGATGCCTGGTCTGTGGTCCCGCCTGCCCATCACCACTGGCAGTGTGCTGCAGCCAAGTCGAGACCGTAGATAGCTGCCGATGCGCCGCGCCGAGTGCCGCTGCCGGAAGATCCGCAGGCGCACCTGCTGCCGCGGCGGGAAAATCCTCGCCAATACGTGCACTTAGCTGCACCCTCGGTCCGGCACGTCCGAGGGCACACGCTGAGGGCCTCCCATGCCCGCTGCTGCTGTGTTGCCTGCAGGCCCAACACATATTGCACGTCGACGCGCCGCGCTCGCTGCGTGCTGAGCGGCAGCTCATACCCCAGCCTGTGGCACTCTCGCCGCAGCCCCCACACCCAGTTCCTAGTGCCGACCAGCAGCGCCTCGCTCTGGGCGTCCATCAGTAGCTCGTAGTGGAGACTGCCTCACGGCTGGGCGCACAAGCTGTTCTAGAAGCGCACGTTGGCGTCCGTAGGGCTAGTTGCTGGACGTTAGGTGTCAATACGAACCAGTGACCATTTTATCAACGCCCCCTGCAGCTTCTCGATCAGACTGGAGATTGCGCGCGCCTCCTCTGTCGTTTACCACCTCTGCGCGTGCATCACCCGCTGCGAGGCTTTGCGATGGCTTCCTACACAAACGTCGGCAGTCTGCCGGCCGTCCACCCCCGGTGGCGGCCCACCCAGCGCCCATGCAGTACTCCCCGATTCCAGGGCATGCACTGCAGAGCGGCGGCCAGCAGCGACTCCAGCAGCGGCTCGCCATCCACCAGCGGCCGTGGAGAGGCGGCAGGCAGTCAACGAAGTGCCGTGCGGCTGGCGCAGCAGGCCGCTTTCGCCGCAGCAGGACTCGCAGGGGCGGTCGCGGGCGCAAGTGCGGTGTCGGCCCTCTTTGCGCCTGGTCCCGCTGGTGCGGCCACGCAGGCCATAGGTGAGAGTATGCATCGCTGTGGATCGCCTGCCTCAGTGCAGAGCTGCTGACGGCAGCAAGCGAGAGTGTTGTTATTGACAGCATGCAGCGGTTCATGCTGGCGGAACAAGCCCAAACGCAAATGAAATTGAGTGTGTCAAACTTTTTCAACTGTACTAGGTGACATGGCAGACGCCGGCAGCCTGCCGCTGGCGCTGGGAGGCGCCGCAGCCATCGCCGGCCTCGGCGCTGTGCTCGTCAACACAGACCCAGAGCGAAGGTGAGGGTGTGCATTATTTTCGGTCCAAAAACATCCGAGTGCAGCTCGGTGAGCCTGGACGAAATGCAGCACCGTCTGATCTCCACTCGAGCTGATGTGTCCACCCAAGCTTGCCGCCAATGTTTGCCCCACCCTGCGCAGGCGGCAGACGCAGGCAGCGGCCGCAGGCGGTGACGAGATGGAGTCGGTCAAGACCTACTTCAACGGCACCGGCTTCGAGCGGTGGAACAAGATCTATGGCGAGACCGACGACGTCAACAAGGTAGGCTGGGTTTCGGAATACGGTTTCATTTCCATAGTGCCATGGATGGAAACCCGCTGCGGATGGAAATGCCGCTGTGGCCGGCGTGGGAGGCTCTGCACTCTTGAGACGGAAGATGATCATCAAGACAGTGCCCACTAGCATGCCAGCCATTGTCGTGATGTGCACGGGAGCTGATGCCGTACTACTTGCCACCACCGGACCGTCTTGCCCGTCATAGTTGTTTGTCACGCTCAACCGGTGCAGCTGGACATTCGCAAGGGGCATGCGCAGACGGTGGACAGGGTGCTAGGCTGGCTGGACCTCCTAGATGCCGCCTGCTTCAGCTTCTCTCCTCCAAACACCTTTGTCCTGTGCACATTACAACAGGTGCAGCTGGACATCCGGACGGGGCATGCGCAGACGGTGGAGAAGGTTCTGGGCTGGCTGGACGAGGAGGGCGGCATCAAGGGGACCACCGTGTGCGACTGCGGGTGTGGCACCGGCAGCCTCGCCGTACCGCTGGCGCTGCGGGTGCGTCTCAAAACATCGGTTTCTTTGCGCTTTCTCACGAGAAGTAGCAGGCGCATGCAGGACAATCGTGGAGGGCAGGGGGATCAGGCACCACAGCAGGTGCAGCGGCTGAAGCTAGATTCCTGTGGTGCACTTCAACAAGTCAGAACAGGCGACATCCTTGGAAGCCCACTGCGCGGCCAGGCACCCCGCTTCAGAGGCGCCACACGGCACGCTCGCCTGGCCTCACACTTGTACCATGCAAGGTAAGCCTGGCAGCCATGCTGTGTGCACAGATCGCAGTCGCCTGGATGCCAATGCGACGCATCGGTATGCTCAGGCCGCGGAGGTGACACCGCTGGACATCACTCTCTCCATGGCGCAGAAGGCGGAGCGGCAGTGCAAGGCGGCAGTTGCGATGGCGCTCAGTAGAGGATCCTCGATCGGAGCTCTACTGAAACGCAGGCCGCAGAGGTGACGGCGTCAGACATTGTCTTCCGTGGCGCAGGCGGCAGAGCGGCACCATACATGGAACTGCGTGTCGCTCAAAGAGCCTGCCTGAAACTCAAAACGCAGGGCGCGGATGTGACGGCGTCGGACATCTCCTCCTCCATGGCGCAAGAGGCGGAGCGGCGGTACAAGGCGGCCGTCGCGGATGCGCCGGAGTCGCGGCCGGCGGCGGAGCCCAAATTCGCGGCTGCGGACCTGGAGAGCCAGGGCGGCCGCTTCCACACCGTGTCCTGCCTGGACGTCATGATCCACTACCCGCAGGTGCGGCCAGCTTTCGGGACTTGGCATTGAGGCTATGGTTCCGGATAGTGCTGTGGTTCCGGCGTCCTACATCTTACCTGGCCGTTGTGATCCGCTACTCACAGGTGCAGCAGGGTCTGACCAGAGTCTTTCACGAAACCCTAAACCCTAAACCACATTGTTCACGTTCAGCCCAGGCCTCGGCCACGGTCACCAGTGTACGAAGACTTCTCCACCTGGTGGACCCCTAAACGACGCACGCCAGGTTCTCACAGCTTCGAGTTGCAGGGCCAGAGTCACCACCCGTGCACGCACCCATCACCAGCGCCTGAAACGTTTTTGTTCCCATACCGCAGTCCAAGGCAGACGCGATGGTGGAGCACCTGGCCAGCCTGGCGGACAAGCGTCTGGTCATCAGCTTTGCACCGTACACGGTGCAGTACGCCATCCTCAAGCGCATCGGCGAGCTCTTCCCCGGCCCGTCCAAGGTACACCATCCGGGAACTGTGATATGCATTTGCATTGCTTTGTGCGCGGGCGTGATCGTGGTGGTGCTGCAGCGCTGTGCAGTGCGCCAGACAGGCCGCAGAGTCCCTGACAGTCGATCGAGCGCCGCAATCGCAGCGTGGCCTGGCCGCGGAAGCTGCTCTCCTGCCTTTGCAGCTGTCCTTCCCCGACCCTAAAGGCTCGTGACATGGCACAGCCCTAAAGGCTAAACCCTAAAGGCTCGTGACATGGCACAGCCCTAAAGGCTAAACCCTAAAGGCTCGTGATATGGCACAGCCCTGTCTACAGACCAAAGAACCACAACCAATCTCACAGAGGATTGCCATCGATAATCGCAGGCCACGCGGGCATACCTGCATGCAGAGAAGGACGTTGAGGCCGCACTCAATCGTGCCGGCTTCAAGGTGCGTCCGATAGGATCGTCCGATAGGATCGTCCGATAGGATCGTGTCCCAAATCTTTTCAGTTCTCACATCTTGCTCATCGCCCATGCGGCCGACCCGATGATGCCTGCCGGCCGCTGCGATTGCGCACTGCGTGCCTGCAACCTTGCAACACCCAAGGCGCACCGAACGCAGTGGCCCCGCATTGGGAAGCTGATGCGTGAGGTGGTGACATCGTTGTGGCGGCGGCGCAGGTGACGAAGCGGGAGATGACAGCAACGTCCTTTTACTTCTCCCGCCTGCTGGTGCGCCCAGATGTCAACTGCGCATGGATCCTCCAGGCAGTTGTTCTCAAGGTTCCTTAACCGGTGCCGCCTGGCCATTGTTGCGACATTGCCCTGTGGCAGCCATGGGTGGTGCATCCTCGATTGTCCGTCGTGTGCCCACCCAGCATAGACAGCAAGCTGCAGACGGTTGAAATCCACACAGAAAATCCAATGTTGTGACGACTCGGATGTGGTGTGCAGCAAGCGGATCGCGTCTGACGTGCCACATGAATCCTGCTGGGGTTGGCGGGCTGCGGACAACGCAGTAGATACCTACTGTGAGCTGGCTGGAGATTGAACCGGGCAAATGACAAGACGTATTTTCACATAAACTGTTCCAGCGTTTTGATGCCCACTTCTGCTGGTTCATTGTGAATTCTGTTGAGGGACGTCTGCCAGGTTTCTGTGCGCCATTGTCATTGTGTCTCGAACGAGTCAGGCCCATCAAACGTCCTCACCGAATCTGCAGGGTAGCACGCCTGTTTCCTTGGCAATCAGGTCCGGCAACTGGGGGTCGCCTTGTGTGATGCCCCAACCGTGATTCAGTACCAATATTCACATCAACCGTGCAGTGCCCTGGAGCATACAAAAATTGCACCAGCTCCCTGCTGCGCTTCTCCTCCTCCGACGCTTCAATTGCGCTGTGCAGCACTACACAGCTCCCGACAGCCAGCTGAGCACTGCCAGGAAGGAGATGCCTGCGCAGATCACGGCAGGATCGATCATTCATGTCCATCTGGCCCCATCTTGCACTCTGCAATGCCTGTACCAGTACATGGTTGGAACAATATGTGCAGCATCACCGTGCGCTGCAGGACAATGTCTCACCGATGATGATGTACAGGAAGTAGTTGGGAATGGGGCTGTTTGCGCTTCCGCCTAAGCTCAGGTACTCCTCACGCAGCTTGGCCTTCTGCTCCTGTAGCTCAGGCAATGATGATGGCTGAGCGTCGGACCCATGGTTGCCACTCTCACCCTGCATGTACTTCGTCCTCATGGCATTGTGCAGTGCTCAGGCGGAAGCACACGCCGCACCTTCGACATCTTCTTCTGCGGCAGCGGCTGCACAGAGGGCACAAGGGCGGGGAATCAGTCTTCGATGCTACTCGCTGGGGGGAGAGGGTGATCTGACTTTTCGAGACGAGCACCGACACGAAGATCATGCAAGTGCCGGATCCGTGTGGGAGCATGCCCACCGGAAGCTCGTCTGAGTACAGGGGCTTCTTCTTCCCGTCGGTGGTCTTGCCCGACTCTTCGCTGTATTCACGGTTCACTTTTCCCTCTGCCCGAGCAACTGTTCGCAAGTTTGTGCGACGGACAGCCAGAGATGGCAGTGAAATGGGCTGCCGGGTGCAGAGGCGCGTCCGGAACGGCGTGCGCACTGCTGCGGGCTGAATCATGGAGCATGTGGTAGTGGATGCCATTGGCCAAGACTGCGTGCGACGAGAGTCTCAGATGATATGCAGACGATTGCGGCAGCTCGATCAAACGGCTTGTCGTCTGCGTGACTGCAGTGCGATGTAATTACTGGAATCGTTGACTTAGACTTGGCTTTGACGTGGAGCTGTCACTTCCTCGCAGTTGGTCTCGAGAGCGACTGATGCCGTCACCGAACTGCCAGAAACCCTTTACAACCCACTCCAGGAATAGCTTGGAGTTCAGCACCAAAGATCAGCCAGTCCACCCCGAAACGAAATTTCCCGAGAGCACTGCCCGTGCAAGCTCGGTCACGACGAGCTCCTGCCGCTGCGATAAGTACTGTGCATGCAGTTCATTCCCTCTGCCACAGGGGCGCATGGGGATCAATATTGCAGCCCGATGACCAAGCAGTGGCGAACGGCTCGAGCAGTAAGGACTCTGGTGGGTGTGAGGGACCACAGCCTGGCAGGAGCAGTCGCGCACCGGTGACCGCCGGAACAAGGCCGACACGACCCAACTGGTACACAGCCGCTGCGCGCTGCATCTCCCTCTGCGTTCGAGGACTGAGTATGTTCTGCCAGTGCATGCACTGCCATCCGCCGCTCACCAGGCTGCGCGGGATTGCGTATCTGGCAAACGCTACCACGTGCAAGATGCATCCCTCTGTGCTTCCTCCAAGGAGCCGTCCCCACAGCCGCTTATTCCACATGCACTGGATATCAACGTGTGCTCTGTCTCTTCTGCTCTGCGTGTGGCTCACCTTGGGCTTGCTGCAGCGGCCACATCTGGATAGACCTCGAGGCTTTGTAATACACAACTTGCGCTGCATTTGCTGTGGGCGTGCCTCGCTGATGTGCAATGTCAGCAGCGCACGATCGTTTCTGGCTGCAGAGGTCCGGTACCCTCACAGGTGCTATGCCAGAAACAGACCTGTGTTAGCCAGTACCGCGTGTGCCCTGTGCTGCAGGCATCCGTGGAGAAGCCTGTTGCTGGGCAGGTGGCGAACAGCCGAGAAAGCTGAGCCGGGGCTGCGGATGCTCGTGCGCAGCACAGGGCGCTGTGTCCCCAGCCCGCTGACAGCCTCCGCCGCCGTGGACTGCGGCCGCTGAGCAGTGGGTGGAGCAAAGAGCACCAGCAAGGAGCCGGTTCCGCTGCCAGCTGTCAAAACGACGATGAGAGTGCTCGCGCGCAGCGTACGACGTCAGTACTGCTGCGTCCCCTCCCCCCTGACGGAGGCCGCCGGCGCAACAGCGCATCAGGCCCGCTGAGCTCCGGCCGCGGACACGCGTGCCTTTGCAAGCAGCCCCAGTCGCCTCGGCGGATCGACGGCAGACTGCGCCGGCAGCTCACAGCACAGCCGGGCAACAGCCACGGCGCCGGCGACGGCCTCCAGCGTGGCGTTCCCGCCGGCCACCCTGTAGGCGCTCGGCACTAGGGAAGGGCGGCGTGATGGCGGGCCTGGCGACGATGTCCGCAATGCGCGGCTACTCCGGCGATTCGCAGCGCTTCAACATGGACGTCGATGATTTGCAGGTGGGGTGGTGGTGGCGCTTTATGCCCCTGCTCGTGCGCTGCTGCGCCAGGGCTTTGCATGCCCCACTGCCGGCGCGTTATGTGCTGGCACCTCTATGTGAGCATTCAGCCCACATGTCCAGCTCAGGGGAAGCGCAGCAAATATCTCCCCTGACTTGGCGCAGCCCTGGTCGAATCCCTCCGGGTATCGCTTGTATTTGCCGCCGCGTTGAACCCCCGCTCCAAGCCCTGACCCCTGCGACGCAGGCGCTGGCGGAGCGCACGCCGTCGGCCACCGGCAGCCAGCTCACATCCGCCAGCAGCATCCCCAACATGAACGATTTTCCAACGGCGCGTCGCCTCGGTGGCGGCGACGCGCGGCGGGAGAGCTTCAGGTCCGTCGGCTTCAGGGTTCATGCGTTCAGCGGTCGTTGTGGCGGCGGCAGCAGACACATACCTACTGTTCTGTATGGACATCGCACGCAAACTTGCAGCCCTGCTCTTGTCTCTGCCACGCTCGTGCACGAAGGTGGCCTTATGGTTGCGTCGCCGGCGCTGCCTCGTGCGCGCCGCTTATTACTCCGCATTTGACTGCTGCCGCTGTTACTGTTCCCCCGCAGCTCGCAGCCGTCGGCAAGCGGCAGCAGCGGGCGGCACGGCCGCTACCCCACCGCCAGCGGGGACTACCAGCTGCTGGCGGAGCTGGGACTCGGCGTCACCGCGACCGTGTACCTGGCGCTGTGCAAGCCGCTGGGCCGCAAGGTCGCGGTGAAGCTGCTGGACCTCGAGGCCATAGAGATCGCCGGCGGCCTGGTGAGAGTTGCTGTTGAAGTTCGATAGCAACTACACATGTTCCATCTGGCGCTGTGCAAGCCGCTGGGCGGCAAGATCGCTGTCAAGCTGCTGGACCGTGAGGCCATCGAGATTGCCGACAGCCTGGTGAGCTCACTCAGAATGCCTGGACATCCTCCCTTGTCCATTTGGCTCGTCAACAGACTATGGGAGCTGTTGAGTGTTGTGGCGGCTGTTGCTTTTTGACTGTGTCTTGTGTGTCGCAGGATGTTGTGATCAAGGAGACGGCAGTCATGGCAGGCATGCGGCACCCAAACGTGCTGCCGCTGCTGGCGGCCTTTGTGGAGGGTGGCTCCCTGTGGATGGTGCTGCCCTTCTATGCCTCCGGCTCGCTGCTGTCCATCGTGCAGTACCGCCACCCCGAGGTGGATTTTGCAACATATCCCGTGAGTTTTGACATCAAGACTAGCGGGTCTGTTCGAGTGTGCCAGCATGCATGAGGCAGCATGCAGGCTACGCCACCAAGGGCACTAGGTTCACCAGAGTATCTGGATACTACTGGCTCCGGCAGCCGATGCTGATTGAAGTGGACTGGCAAATCAGGCCAGGCGCGGGAGCTGGCGCTCAGGCTGTGGCAGCAATCTGTGGTGTGATCTCCGACGGCAGGGCCTGACCGACTGGCACGCTGTGGCGACGGTGATGCGGGAGGTTGCGCGTGGGCTGCGCTACATGCATGCCAGCGGCCGCATCCACCGCGACCTGAAGGCAGCCAACATCCTGGTCGCGCCCGATGGCCGCGTCGCACTTGCAGGTACGGCCAGCCGTCTGTAGCAACATGACCTTCCAGCTTTGAGCATGGGAGCTGGAGATCGCGGGCTGCATGGTGGAGATCTGTTCACTGCTCGTTGTCCAAGCGGCGTGGCCCAGACGGTGGGCGTGGAAGGGACGTGACCCGCCCGCCGCAGAAAGCGCGGCGCTGCAGGGCTGATGCGGTTGAGGTGCCCGCGGGCGGACGGATGCCATGCGGCTGAGGGGCTAGAAAGGGCTTCCCAAAGGGGAACGCCCTTTGTGAAGCGGGTAATGGACTCGTTACACATGCCTGTGTAGACTTTGGCGTGTCGGCGGCGCTGGAGACGACGCCTGGGCACGACGGCGCCTCGCAGTCGCAGCACCAGCCGGGCGCGACGGCCGCCTTCGACGCCGCTGCGCACATGCGCCGCGTGTCCATCCAGCAGCAGGCCAACTCTTCCGCCGCCAAGTCCGCGGCTGCGGGCAAGGCGGCGCCGGTGGTTGCCGCCGGCGGCGGCAAACGCATGAGCGCCGCAGAGTACCGGGCGGCGCGCCGCGCAGGCAAAATCGTCCCCTCCACGGTGAGCTGGGGTCAGTTTCATACCTCTTGTGTTCAGGGGTTCACATTATCAGGATTGTGGAGTGTTTGCTGGGTATAAGAAGGCACGGCGGGTGGTGCAAATCCGTCACCCATGAGGAGAAGCCAGCTCGGTGCTGTCAGAGTTGCACACCGCTTGGGGCCGCAACTTTCCCGCTTCACCTGCTCAGCTTCTGTTCCGTGTGCCCCGCAGCCGCCGTCGCTGCTGACGCAGTCGCTGGGCGGAAGCAAGAAGGGCGGCGGCGGCGGCGGCGGCACTGCCGCCGCCGGCGGCGCCTCGGACGGCGACGGCAGCGTGCACGGCGGCGGCTCGGTGTCGGGCCGCCTGCGCCCGATTTTCAGCAACGCGGCGTCCGCAGCACGCTACCTCGGCCGTTCCACCTTCGTCGGCACACCTTGCTGGATGGCGCCGGAGGTGCGTCCCATGAAATTGGATGAAATGCGACCGGAATTGCGCTCCCTTCTGGTGCTCGGCGGCGGCGGTGGGCCACCAATCTCGATACTGAAACTCCGAGCACCCCTGTCAGGAGAGCAGCTTTGGCAACCAACCCCGCACGTGTTGCATTGCCGCTTTGTCTGTTGAAAAGACTTCGGGGGCGGCCAATGTGATGAGAACACCGCCTCGTGGAAGAGTATGCTGCTCACTGTTCACCTCCCTTGCTGCAGGTTATGGCGCCGCAGGTGGAGGGCTATGGCCAGGCCGCCGACATCTGGTCTTTCGGCATCACGCTGCTGGAGGTGGCGACGGGGCGGGCGCCGACGGCGCGCCGGAGCGTGGAGGAGATCCTGATCTCCGTGCTGTCCAGCCCCGAGGACGACCCCTCCTCCATCGCCGGCGAGCTCAGCCACACGCCCGAGGTGGGACATGGTGTCGAACGCGTGCGAAGGTCCATTCGGGGATTCAGATGCTGCAGTCAAGCCGCGAGGACAGCCCTTCCTCCACTGCGGGGAAGCTCGGGCGCACGCCCGAGGTGGGTTTCATGTGACTCGAGCCGTCACGCCCACGGTGCAACAACATTCTGCTGTTGTTTCGTGCATCGTTTTCGTGTCAGAGGGCGACCCCGCCTGAGGTGGGACATACTGTCTTCCACATCCCATGAGAGGCAGAGGACTTCAAGGTCGGCTGTTCTCATGCCGTTCTTCTCGGACTGTAGTCTGTAGTCTTTGATGCTGCGTAGGCGTTCCAGGAGGTGGTGCACGCGTGCCTGGCGAAGAATCCGGCGGAGCGGCCCACCGCCGCGCAGCTGCTGCAGATGCGGTTTTTCAAGGTGTGCCTGCCGACGAACCTTGTATAAAGGCGGAGGCTGCTGCTTGTGATGCATTGCGCAGATGAAGGTGATGGATCCTGCGATGCTGGCAATGCTTGCAGTGCGATGCTGCTAACCTGCCCATCAAAAAGGCTTGCCTCAATGCCTGTTCCAACTGCAGACGATGGCGATGGACTCTGCGACATTGGCGATGTCGCTGCTGGACGGGGTGCCGCCGGTGACACACCGCGATGATGCACACCCGCCGCCGCCGCCTGAGGCGGGTCTGCAGCCGTCAGGCGGCAGCAGCCGCTCGCTCTCCGTGTCCCGAACCACGTCGGTGCGTGCCGCCTCTATTACGAGCCTCATGTGGGATTCACGAAAAGTATGAAACCCGACGCCGCGGCCCGATGCCGGCCCGCAGCCATCCGTTGGCAGCAGCCGCTCGCTCTCCATCTCCCGCACCACCTTGGTGAGTGTCATCTGCGGGCTGCCGAAGCCTGACCGCAGCTGTGCACAGCCGGAGCAAGAAAGGTCGGTGTCTCGAGGTGCCTTGACGCTCAGCAAGCCATCGGGCAACTGCACAAGCCTACTTTGCTCCTGGAGAGTGTATTGCTGCACAACCTCGAAATTCTTGCTGCTCCTGACAGGCTGACAGCAACGCAGGATGCCGCACCCCGAACTACTCCGTACACAATGCAGCGCTCAGGCAGTTCTGATGGTGACTGCTGTGGTGCAGGGCGTCGGCTCAACGCACTTTGGCGGCGGCGGGCGCGGCGGCGGCGGTACGGCGGCGGCGGACGCGCTTGAGATGGCCCTCGCGCTCATTCGGCAGCTGGGCCGCACACCGCTGCCGCTCAAGCAGCAGAAGCACGCGCTGCTGGCGGAGGAGCTGCGCGTTGCGCGGGTGAGGCGCACGTCTCTTGATAGCTGGAGCCATCTGTGGGCTCCCAAGTTCAATCGCTTTGCTTGGATATTATCAAGCAGGGTCAGTGACCGCAAGCAATGTTGCACAGGGTCCAGTGCGCTTTCTGACCCCACGTGTTTTCGAAACATTCCAGGGCTTTGCGTTTGCGGTCATCAAGCGCGGCGGGTACCTGCGGGCAGCGTCGCGCGGGCGCGGCTTTGTGGTGGCGCGCCTGCCGTCTGACGACGCTGATGCCGTCTGCTGGAGCGCCCCATCTTGGTTCCTCTTCCGCATCTCCTGCTCCGGCTTTACCACAGGTGGGCAATGTGTGGATGCGAAACACGAAACGTGCCCTCGTACTCTGCACTCCCAAAAGGTTGCGCTGTGCCGAGCCCCCCTTGGGTCTCGTCTCCGTCCTGAAGTCTGGTGCGACATTCAGCAGGTTTGCAGACCCAGAACTGCACGATTGCGACTCTGCTGTTCGAAAGAAAACTGCTGAATGCAAGAAGAAGAACCTCCAAGAAGCAAAAAGTCCTGCCTGCTGGCAGGCAGGCCCGGGGCGTCAAAATTTTTATTCTTTATTTAAAACTGGGTATCTTGCAGATCTCGATGAAGAGAATGTGCATTCGTGCTGGAGAGCCAGTGCAACCTTTGCTTGGGCAGCGCATTCTATCCGTGGCACGAAGACTTGTGTGGAGAACGAGCGTCTTGCTCGCTGCATCTGAGCCCGCCAGCACATGTGCGCAGATACCTGTGAGTTGGCGTGTGTGTGTCGTGATCCACCGTCGCGGAGCTGCAGTCTCGCACTACTCCTCCTTTGAAACACTGTGTTCTTGTTCAAAATATCTTTTTGAATAACATGTCTGTGTGCGCACAGGCAACGACGAGGTGGCGTGTGTATTCGTCATCGGCAGCGATGCGGAGCTGCAGGCGTATATGGCAGAGGCGCTGGCGCCGGTGCGGGCGGCGGAGAACAAGAACCGCACACTGCGCGCCTGCCGCAGCCTGTCGACGGCGTCGCTGACCGAGCTGTCGCTGTCCAAAGGTGGGCACCGCCAAATCAACGCCTTGCAATCCTGAAGTATCATTCGGGGTGCCCGGACGCCAACGCGCCGCTATAGGAGCCGCAAAAGCCGGCGCCGTCTTGACTGCTTCCGGCAGAACTGTTCAGGGACAGAAAAGCAAGAAACGACAAACTAGCGGGGTCACAGGCGGCTCGATCCCGGCGGGCCACGAGGCCGAAAAAGCGCTGACAGCCTCGGCCCAGAGGCGGGCTCTCAGCCCAGCAAATATGATCCTGGACGCTGTCCTCCAACCCCAGACACGCGCGACTCAATGCAGGCGGCTCCATCTCGGCGGACCAGGAGGCGAACGAGTCGCTGTATGGCGCCGGCGCAGAGGCTGGCGCCATCCTCGGCGGCCGTGTGCGCCCGCCGCCGGCGTTCCAGGCATGCGCTCGAGCTCCCGCATGCCGACTCTGGTGCAGCCAGGGATTTCACTCAGATCACACCACGCACTTGGCTGAGAATAGGCGAATGACAACAGGAAGCTTGAGGACTCTGATGGACGAACGGTGTGTTTGCTGTCTGGCAATCTCACACCTCCTGCAAAGTCAGCTGTTGTCGCTGGCGCCTCAGGCACTCTACGAGGAGCTGAGCGGTGTGCTCAGCGGCGAGCCGCTGGAGGGGCCAGCCGGCCTCGCGACGCCCGCTGACGCACGGGTGGGCCATACATCATATGCATCTGTCGCCTCTGCTTGTCACCTCTGCCTGTCGGCCCCTCCCGCCATGAGTCCCGCCATCACTGTTGCTGCATGCAGCTTTGCTGTGCCGTGCAGCGCGCTTGTCTGTATCTGACACATTTGTGCATTCCCCTTGATCCGCGCCAGTACACCCGTTCTTCCCCCCTCACCACCCCTTACCCGTTCTTATGTGGCGGTTCCTCCAGAGCGTGTCCGCCAACCTGGACGAGCGCATCAGCGTGGCCAGCTTCCAGCAGCAGCGCGGCGGCCGGCGCGCAACCGCCTTCAGCGCCGGCGATGGCGACGTCATGCGGATCGGCGGCGCTGCCCCTGAGGCGCGCCTCCAGTGCTGCGCTACTGTGCCCGCCTTGGAATCGCCTTGGAAGTGCAAACAACAGCAGGCCATGGCGATGGCCGGCGCAGTCTTGCCGAGGCTGAACGGCGGCGGCAATGTTGCATGCAAACTGGCTTCACTACATAGCTGTAAGGCCCTGGGGCTGCACCCTTGAGTGCCGCTTCCAGAACATGTTGAGACTCACTTTACTGCTCTGTCACCATCGCAGGCACTGTTTGGCGAGGACGCCACCGCCAGCGACAATTCGTACCCGCGGCCCGTGCGCCCGCGCGCCGTCACCCTGCAGGTGATTTTGGATATGACATCAACGTTCTCAACCGCGACTGCGCGTCAGCTTCCAATGTCGTGGTTCACATGCCCTGGTGGCAAGGCACGGCGTGCCGGAGCGTTGATGGTCAGCCATCAACTCTCAACGACGCCCAATGCAGGAGGAGGACCTGGTGCTGGCGCTGGATGCCTCCGGCAGGAGATGCACGTCCGTGTTGCCCTCCGCCGGCGTGCCGGGCGCTGCGGCTGCAGGCGACGGCGACGGCAGCGGCCGGCCCATTCTGGTGCTCCTTCCCCGCCTAGGTCGTCATTGCACTGTCCGCTGGTCTAGAGGTCGGATCCCAGAGCCTCGCCCCCACAGCTCGCCACCGCTCCATGTGCGGGGTCGTGAATCATTGAGGCACCTGAAGCAGTGCGACAGCTCCACGATGAGCCGTGACGGTATGTGCTGCCGATGAACCAGGTGCGCCTGAGCACCAGCTCCAGCGCGCCGGACCTCAACAAGCTGTCCAGCGAGACCGAGGCCAGCGGCGCAGGCGGCGCCGGCGGCGGCGATGCCGCCGGACCGCCGACGCCCGACATCGCCAATCTGTCGGCAGGCGCGTTTAGTTCTACACCTGGGGCTGGTTCTTCACACGTCATTTGCCGTCGGCCTTACCAGGAGACATGCGTTGCTGGCGCGATTCCATTTGACTCTGTCACCACCCGCGCCCGTCAGCACTGGGACACAAAGCCTGCCGGCGAGATCTGCAAACTAGCGTTTCCCCCTTGCGTCCCTGAAGCGCTCGTCGTGCCGTTTGGATGTCCAGGCGCGGCCACCACAGACGACATTCAGATGGGCAGCGGGGCCCATGACCACTCCATGCCGCCGCCGCCGCGGCACGTCAAAGTGCGTGTCAAATCGCCCCGCCGCGTGGCGCCAGGTGTGTGCACCGCGCTATCACTCTTGAGAGTCCGCCTCGAGATTCTCTCCGGAAATGTTTGCTCACACCCATACCTGGAACCATCTAGCTTCACTTCAGAAAGCGTGACAGTCCCGCAATTTTTGACTGCTGATGCACCGTGTGTGGCGCTGGCTTCAGGTCACCTGCCCTGCCCACTCCTCGCGTTTTGCTGCAGTACCAAGACTCTGTCAGTCCGTGAACACAGCGGTGATACTTGACCGGCCTGCCGCAGACACAGCAGACGACACCGCAATGGACTACGGGCGGTCCTTTTGGTCCGAAGCGCCAGCGGCGGCCGTCGCCGGCGGCGCCGCAGCGCAGCCTGGCTCCCCAGCAACGCCGCCACCCGCCGCCGCCGCCGCCGCCGGCAACGTGCCTGACGGAGAGCATCAAAGGCTGAGCCCAGCGGGCAGCGCCGGCGCCCGCGGCCCGCGCACGCCTTGTGGCTTGGAACCAGTGCTGGAGGATCGCACGCTCATTGCCGCAGCCGACCTGGCGAGTTTCTTTTTTTCTCGATGCTCTGACGATTACCTGCAGGTGCAGCCTGCTCGCAGACTTGCCGTTGTTCCTTGCCTTGCCCCGACCGCCTGTTTCAACGCGGCGCGCGCTGCGACCTATTCGTACATTGACAATCTCAAGCAAACCCTGCCAGAGTGTGTGTGCCGCTGAAAGCACTGAGGCTGATGCGGCGCTTCTAATCATCGCGCAGCAGCCGTGTTCGGCCGCCGGCAGCGACGGTGCCTCCAGCCCCGATGCCGGCATCTTTGCCTTTGAACGATGTTACCATGGCACTCATCAACATTCAATTCCCACCGCGCAGCGGCCGCCTCTCTCGGCCGCTGGCAGCGACGGTGTCATCCCTCCCGACGCCTCCATCTTCGACATCGGCGCGCTGGCGCTGCTGAGCGAGCAGGACGCCGAGGCGACGGCGGCGGCGCTGGACGGCAGCGAGGCCGACTCGCCACAGGGCACCGCCCATGGGGACGCCGGCTTCGCCGGCCGCGGCGGCGCCGCCGCAGTGGCCGACGCGCCGCCAGGGCTGCCGGCCGTTCGGGCCAGAGCGGCCGGCGGGGCCGGAGGCCGCGGTGGCGGCGGGCTACACTGGGCGGGGCCTCAGGGGGACCTCACGACGCCACGCACGCCCGGGGTGAGACGCACAGCCACTTCCGCTCTGCTGCTTTCCCGGGGAAATGACGCGCTGCAGCAGCCTTTGCAGCGCGTCGTTTTCGTGATTCATCTCCATGCCCGTCCCTCTGCGCATCACTGCCACACAGCTGATACCTGTCATCGACCCGGGCACAGCCCAGGCAGCAACAGAGATGTGCAGCAGCCGAACTTTGAAGCGGATTGACAGCAGCTGGGATGTGCGTTCCAGGGTGGCGAGGCGCTGCGGCGGCTGCCGCCAAACCCCACCAGCGCGCAGGCTATGCCGCGCAACCACACCGGCAGCACGCCCCCCAAGGGCTCCGGGTGCGACTCCCTCCCTTGCTTTAGGGTTTCTTGGTGCCTTAGGGTCTCTTGATGCAATAAGACCACCGATGCCGGGGATGCTCCATGCCACGCATTGTCTGACATGATGGATTTCATTGGCGGGTGGCGGGAGTTTGCGGAAACCAGGCTCAGGGCCCACGAGGGACAGCACTATGCTCTCGATGCAGGACGCCTCGCATCGCAGCTGCTGACTGACTATTGTGTATCAATGTAGTGTTTCCGTGCATACATCGTAATTTTTTATTATATCAATTTAATTTAAATTGATTTTAAATTGATTAAATTAAGATAAATTTTAACTACTTTAGTCTGCGCTCGCGCTGCAGGGGCGCGGGCGAGGACCCGTACCGGTGGTCCTTCGAGCGGGATCCGGACTTTGGCTCTGTCAGCGGCCGCCGCCGGCCGGCCTCCATCTCGCTGCCTCCGCGTGAGACGCTGTCCGAGGCCGACCTCTCGGTGCGGCCTTTCCAAACCCTGGAACCTGGCCATCCTGGAAGTCCATGTGCAAAACTGCTTTATGTCAGCATGTCTGCCGGCTGTCATCTCGCTGCCGTCGCGCGAGACGATGTCCGAGGCCGGCCTCTTCGTGCGGCTCCTTCCTGCGCCTCTTCTGCCCTTCTGCAGTGAAAGCTACGTACTCCACAGCGACACGTTTCGCCGTGGGAGTTTGCCCTAAACCCTAAACCCTAGATTGCGCCGTCTTGTTCTGGAAGCTGAACGACACAGGTGGTGCACTGAACAAGGGCTCTGGGCGGGCTGATGCTCAGCAGGCTCATGCTCAGTATCAGCATGGCCATGGCTGTTCGGTGCAAGATGTTGCTGGTCCGTCTGTTGAACCTTGTCAGATTCTACCGCTGGCAGGCAGCACTCTGGGGTCGATGTAAGAAAATCATCAACCCGCTCCCCACCGCCCAGACACAGCGAGGGTGGAGCCGTTGTCGCCGCCGCCAGAAGAAAGACCTCGGATGAAACGACAAGAGACGATTCAACAAGGACGATGCGCGTGCGTGCAGGACATCATGGAGGCAGGTGTGGCGGATGCGGAGCCGCCAACGCCGACCGCCGTGCCTAGCGGCGCCGACGGCAAGCCCGGCAAGGGCGGCCTGAAGGCGGGCGCCGTCAAGTTCGGCCAGTTCCTGTACGGCAACCAAATGCCGACCTGGGGCTACATGCCCACCTGCTGATGCGCCATGGACGGTAGTTCATGGCGGCAGAACTGGGCGGCCGCCATTTTGACTCCGCTTTCGGCCCTGGACCCTGGGGGGTGGCCGCGGCTCCTGCACAGCGTCATGAGCCCAGCCGAGGCCTTACAGTGCGGCACGCTCGCCAATGTGGGGTACTGTGGGCTGCCATCCCGCCGTGGGCGGCGGCGGCACGGTGGTGCGCCGAACAAACCCCTGTACCGCAACCAATCAGTTTTATGACAGCCGATTTGTTGCATTGATGGCTCAAACGAGCAGGCGCAGCATCACAGCAGCGGACTCTGATCACAGAGTCGAAATCAGACATCAAGGAAAGTTGTTCCTTGCCAGAGGCAGCAGTTCTTAGCAGGCGGTGTCACTGCCTGCGCTTGGCCATCATTATGGTCCAATCGATTCGTTGGCACGCGTGC
>JAABUM010001309.1_pt1 | contig 37726 bp, 41 predicted proteins | sample 5559161 | NCBI WGS metagenome assembly JAABUM01 (sample SAMN10711868, study PRJNA513369) | rock metagenome | isolation source: Antarctica rocks | place: Antarctica: Victoria Land, Siegfried Peak nord
GGAAGCCACGCAGTGCAACCTCGCCCACAACAGGACAGAGGCTGGTCTGGGCTAGGACCGCGTTTGCCGCCTCCGTCACCCCGGCCCTCTCCCGGAGGGAGAGGGGGAAGAAAAGCCGTCGCCCTATGCCTATCCGCCCTCCTATCCGCCTCCCCCGCCCAAGCCCAAAAATCCGAGGACACCCTCCGCATCGCCTGGCGAGACGCCGTGCCGGACGTGGACCCCTACCGCAACACCCTCCGCACCGGCCTGGTCCTGGCCCACCACGCCTGGGACACCCTCATCTTCCGCGACCCCGAGACCCTGCAGCTCAAGCCCCTGCTCGCCACCACCTGGCGCTACCTTGACCCCACCACCCTGGAGTTCGAGCTGCGGCCCGGCGTCACCTTCCATGACGGCAGCCCGTTCACCGCCGCCGACGTGGTCTATACCGTGCAGGCCGCTATGTCCGAGGCCGTGGCGGTGCCCAGCAACTACAGCTTCCTGGCCGGCGCGGAGCAGGTGGACGACTTCCACGTCCGCATCCGGCTCAAGCAGGTGTTCCCCGCAGCGGTCGAATATATTGCCATGGTGCTGCCGATCCTGCCCCGCGCCTACCGCGAGCGCGTCGGCGCCGCCTTCTCCGCCGAGCCGGTCGGCACCGGCCCCTACCGCATCACCCGCGTGGACGGCACCAGCGCCATCACCCTGGAACGCAACGACGCCTACTTCGACGGCCCCAAGGGCAAGCCCGCCATACGCCGCCTGGAAGTCGCCGAGGTCGCCGACACCGCAGCCGAGCTGGCCGCGCTGGCGGACGGCCGCGCCGACTGGATCTGGCAGTTCGGCCCTGAGCAGATCGAGGCCCTCGCCCGCACCCCCGGCCTGCAAGCCCTCCGCCAGGAGAGCATGAGGTTCGGCTACATGCTGATGGACGCCGCCGGGCGGGGCGGAGCCAGCCCCTTGGTGCAGCAGAAGGTGCGCCAGGCCATCATCCACGCCGTGGACCGGCCGGCGATGGCGCGCGGCTTCATGCCCGGCGGCTCCCGCGTGCTGGACGCGCCGTGCTTTCCCACCCAGTTCGGCTGCGACCAAGCGGCTGCGGCCAAGTACGACTACGACCCCGCCAAGGCCCGCGCCCTGCTGGCCGAGGCCGGCTACCCCGACGGCTTCGAGACCGAGCTGGTCGGCTACCTGCTGCCGCCCTGGCAGGACGCCATCCGCGCCTACCTGGCCGCTGTCGGCATCCGCGCCGAGGTGTCCAACCTGCAGCCCGGCCCGGCGATCTCCCGCAGCAAGGCCGGGCGCAACCCGCTCGACGTGGGGAGCTGGGGCAGCTACTCGATTAACGACGCTTCGGCGTCCCTGCCGGTGTTCTTCACCTTCGGCGAGCAGGATTACGCACGCGACCCGGAGGTGCGGGACCTGCTCCTGCTCGGCGGCGGCAGCACGGACCCGGACGTGCGGCGTGACGCCTACCGGACCGCGATCAAGCGCATCGCCGGGCAGGCTTATGTCATGCCCCTGTTCACCTACGTCACGACCTACGCCACGTCGAGGAGCCTGGCCTTCAAGCCGTCCGGGGACGAGCTGCCCCGGTTCTTCACGTCAAGCTGGCGGTAACCGGCGCAGCGTGCCGGCCCCGGGAAGCCGTGCCGGTCGCCCTCGACCCCGGCCGGCAGTTTCTTGCGCTGCCCGTCGTCAACGGTCGAGGCAAACAGCAGACGGCATCATGCCGATGGTCCCCCCGCTCCGGCTGGTCCTGTGGTCGCGGCGCGACTTCGACAGCGCTGGCGGGGACGGTCGGAGCGAAGGGCCGTTGGCGTCAGTAGCCGTAATAGGGCTGGGGCTGAACCAGGTAGGGCGCGGGCTGCACGAGATACGGCGCCGGCTGCACGAAGACGGCCTGGCGCGGCACCTCGTTGCCCCGGGACGATTGGCAGGCGACGTAGGCGTTGTCATACTGCGACTGGATGCCGTACTGCGTGTTGGACGACCCCGACGCGCCAAAGCCGGTGCCCAGCGCCGCGCCCGACGCCGCGCCGATCCCTGCACCGCGCCCGCGCCCCACGGCAGCGCCCAGCCCGGCACCCAGCAACGTCCCCAGCACCGCGCCGCCAACCGCCTGCCCGTTGGCCCGCTCCGCCTGGCCCTGCACGGTGGAGGCGGCATACTGGGTGCAGATGGCCTGGTCCTGCTGGAACACCTCGAACGGCTTGCCGCGCCGGGGCAGCACCTGCACCGTCGGCCCCAGCGGCGTGGACGCGCAGCCCTGCAGCAGCAGCCCGCCCGCAACCGCCAGAACCCCAACCCTGAACTTCATCGTCATAGCCTCGTTATGTTCTCGGGCGCGAAGCTACACCGGACCAAAGCATCCGGGAAGACAGCCACCTTCCCCCTCTCCCTCCGGGAGAGGGCCGGGGTGAGGGGGTCTTGAGGCGCAGTCCCAACCGAGGCACGACCGCGTGCCGCCTGGACCGGCGGTGCCCCGCTCCGCAGCCCAGATCCCCTCACCCCAACCCTCTCCCGGGGGGAGAGGGAGAAGGAGCGGCGATCCGCTCCATTCCGCCCATATATGGCACCAGCGCCGCTGGCACCCGCACCGAGCCATCGCCCTGCTGATACGTCTCCATCACCGCGATCAGCGCCCGCCCCAGCGCCACCCCGGAGCCGTTCAGCGTATGCACCGGCCCCGCCACCTTGCCGTCCGCGCCGCGCATCCGTGCGTTCATCCGCCGAGCCTGGAAGGCCCGCGCATTGCTGCAACTGCTAATCTCTCGCCAAGCCCCTTGCCCCGGCAGCCAAACCTCCAGGTCATAGCACTTGGCCGCCCCGAACCCGGTGTCCCCCGCGCACAGCAGCACCCGGCGGAACGTCAGCTCCAGCGCCCGCAGCACCGCCTCCGCGCAGCCCGTCATCCGCTCGTGCTCCGCGTCGCTCGCGTCGGGATGCGTGATGCTGACCAGCTCCACCTTCCGGAACTGATGCTGCCGCAGCATCCCCCGCGTGTCGCGCCCCGCCGACCCGGCCTCGCTCCGAAAACACTCCGACAGCGCCGTGACGCGGATCGGCAGCCGGCTCTCCGGCACGATCTCGTCCATCACCAAGCAGGTCAGCGGCACCTCGGCGGTGGGGATCAGCCAGCGCCCGTCCGTGGTGCGGAACAGGTCGTCGGCGAACTTCGGCAGCTTGTCCGTCCCATAGGCCGCGGCGTCGTTGACCAGCAGCGGCACCGCCATCTCGGTGTAGCCGTGCTCCCCGGTGTGCAGGTCCAGCATGAACTGCCCCAGCGCCCGCTCCATGCGCGCCACCGGCCCGCGCAGCAGCGTGAAGCGGCTGCCGGACATCCGCGCCGCCCGCTCGAAGTCCATCCCGCCCAGCGCCTCGCCGAGCTGGAAGTGCTCCAGGACCGGAAAGCCGAACTCGCGCAGAACACCGGATTGGTGGACGACGACGTTCGCGGCCTCGTCCAAGCCGTCCGGCACGTCCGCGTCCAGCACGTTCGGCAGCACCGCAAGCTGCTCGGGGATAGCAGCGTCCAGCTCCGCCGCACGGGCCTCCAGCGCCGCCATCTCGTCGCGCAGCGCGGTCGCCTCGGCTTCCCACGCGGCGGTGTCGGCGCCGGTGCGGCGGCCCTGGCCGATCTGCTTGGCCAGCGCGTTGCGCCGGGCCTGCCGGTCCTGCACCGCGGCCAGCGCCGCCCGCCGGTCCGCGTCCACGGCCAGCACCCCGGCGGCGACGGGCGGCAGGCCGCGCCGCGCCATGGCGGCGTCGAAGGCGGCGGGGTCGGCACGCAGGGCGCGTATGTCGTGCATCAGTCCGCCGCGGGCTTCGGCGCCACCCAGCCAGCCGTCACGATGGAAATCTCGTAGAGCAGGATCAGCGGGATCGCCAGCCCGGTCTGGGTGATGACATCCGGCGGCGTGATGATCGCCGCGATGATGAACATGCCGACATAGGCATACCGCCGATACTTCTTCAGCCCGGCCTGCGTGATGATCCCCACCTTCGCCAGCAGGGTCAGCAGCACCGGCAACTGGAACGCCAGCCCGAACGCGAAGATCAGCCGCATCACCAGCCCCAGGTATTCGCTGACCTTGGCCTCCAACTGCACCGGCAGCCCGCCCGCGCCGTCCGAGGTCTCGAACGACAGGAAGAACGTCCACGCCGCCGGAAACACGAAGTAGTAGGCCAGCGCAGCGCCGCCCACGAACAGCACCGGCGTCGCCAGCAGGAACGGCAGGAACGCCCGCTTCTCGCTGCGATACAGCCCCGGGGCCACGAACATATATATTTGCGAGGCGATCACCGGGAACGCCAGGAACGCCGCCCCGAAGAACGACACCTTGAGGTAGGTAAAGAACGCCTCGTAGAGCGCCGTGTAGATCAGCCGCCGATTGCCGCCGCGATTGATGAGTATGTCGGCCAGCGGCTGCGCCAGGAACGAGTAAATCTGCTTGCTGAAGTAGTAGCAAAGGAAAAAGCACAGCATGAACGCGCCCATGGACCAAAGCAGGCGCGTCCGCAGCTCGATCAGGTGATCGAGCAGCGGCATCGGCTTGTCGTTGATCGGGTCGTCCGTCGCCGGATCGTCCGTGGTGGCCAAGCTGGGCGTTCCCTTCAGGCGTGCAGCGGCGGCTGCTTGGCGTCGGGCGGCGGGATCATGGACGGTACGAGGTCGTCCACGGGCGCGGCGGCCGGCACATGGACCGGCGCGGCATGGGCCGCATCGGGCGGGATGAAGGCCGGCGGCGCCGGGGCCAGCGCGGCGTCCGGCGCCGCGATGACATGCTCTGCCGTGGCGGGCACCGCCGTTTCAGTCAGCGGCGTCCCAGTCTGCGGCGTCCCAGTCAACGGCGGCGGTGTCACCAGCGGGCCGGGCGCGGCGGCGAGCGGGTTCTCGGCCATCGTCTTGCGCAGCGTGCCGTCGCCGTCCATGGCATTCAGTATCTTGCCCTTGATGTCCATCCGGCGGAGGTCGTTGAACTCCTGGCGGACCTCGTGCAGGTCGGCCTCGCGCACCATCTCGTCCACATGGACCTGGAACTCGCCGGCCATCTTGCGGGCCTTCTTGACCAGGCCGGCGACGGCCTTGATGGCGACAGGCAGGTCCTTGGGGCCGATCGCGATCAGTGCGACCACCCCGATCAGCGCAATCTCGGACCAGGCAAAATCGAACATGGCGGCGTGCATCCCCTCCTGGGCGTCCTAGCACGGGTATGGGGAGTGGGGAACCTCGGCGCTAGCCCGGCGCGCTGCGCCAGGCGCCGCGTCGGGCTAGCCGCCAGATCACATGGCCCGGCCCAAGCGGTCCAACCCGTGCAGATCGTGACCTCTATCCAGCCGCATAGGATGTAGGGCGGATCAGCGCAGCGCCATCCGCCGCAGGACAGCGCTGGCCGTTGGCAGGCGGCGCTGCCGCCGTCCCGCCTCGCCGCGCGGCATGCCGCAACAGGTCGGAACCGGCGGCGGCTGGCATCAGGCAGCCCTGCTCAGGCAGCCCCGCTCAAGCCGCATTGAAGCTGAGGCGAAGGACCCAGCCGACCATCCAGGGAATGCCCTGGTCCAGCGCCCGGCCCACCGGATCGAACGCAATGCCCACCTCCGCCAGCAGCCGCGGCAGCACGAAAACGCCCAGCAGCACCGCCAGGATGCCGGCCCGCTCCAGCCGCGTCCAGGCCCGGGCGGCATGGGGCGGCAGCAGGCCGACCACGATGCGCCCTCCGTCCATCGGCGGGATCGGCAGCAGGTTGAACAACCCCAGCGCCAGGTTGGCCAGGATCAGGAAGTAGAGCAGCAGGCCGGCGCCCTCGGCCAGCCCGTCCGGCAGCAGCGGCAGCGCGTGCAGCAGCAGCCCGGCGGCCCAGGCCAGCAAGAAGTTGGACGCCGGCCCGGCAGCGGCCACCAGCGCCATGCCCCGGCGCGGGTTCGGAAACCGCCAAGCCTGCACCGGCACCGGCTTCGCCCAGCCGAACAGCACCACGATCCGCCCGATCAACGCCCACTGCACCAGCAGCAGCGCCCCCGGCAACAGGATGGTGCCCACCCGGTCCACATGGCGCAGCGGGTTCAGCGACACCCGGCCCAGGCGCAGCGCCGTGTCGTCACCCAGCCACAGCGCGGCGCAGCCATGCGCGGCCTCGTGCCAGGTGATCGCCACGACGGCGGCCAGCACCGCCAGCGCAAGCTGCGGCAGGGCGTCGCTCATGGCAGCAGCCGGCCGCGCTCCGCCGTCAGCGCCGCCGGGTCCAACGGGCGCCGCGCCGCATCGGCCTGCGCCAGCCCGGCGGCCATGCGCGCCAGCACCGCCTCCGACGCAGGCGGCACGCCGTCCAGCACGGCCTCCGTGTCCGCCGGCACGCCCGTGCAGTGCAGCGCCAAGTCGCACCCGGCGGCCACCGCCTGCGCCGCCAGCGCCGCAGGCGTGCCGTCCAGGGCGCGCATCGCAAGGTCGTCCGACACCAACACCCCCCTGAACCCGATCCGCCCGCGTATGGCCTGCCCGATCACCGCGGGCGACAGCGTGCCCGGCAGGGCCGCGTCGAGGCCGGGATATAGGAGGTGCGCCGTCATCATCCACGGCAGGTCCGCATTCGCCGCAAACGGCTGGAGATCATCCGCCAGATCCTGGTCCGCCGGGACCGAAGGCAGGGCAAGGTGGCTGTCCACCAGGGCGCGGCCATGCCCCGGCGCGTGCTTCGCCACCGGCTGCACCCCGGCCGCCAGCAGCCCGTGCGCCACGGCGCGGCCCAGTTGCGCGACGGCGCCGGGGTCCGCGCCATAGGACCGGTCCCCGACCACGTCATGGGCGCCGGGCACGCGCAAATCCAGCACGGGCGCGCAGACCAGGCCGATGCCGCCAGCGGCGCACTCCGCCCCGATCAGCGCCCCCGTCAGCCAAGCCGCGCGCAGCCCGGCATCGGCGTCCCGCGCGTGCAGCGCCCCGATGCGCCCCGCAGCGGGATGCGCCAGCCAGTGCGGCGGGCGCAACCGGGCGACCCGCCCGCCCTCCTGGTCCACGGCCACCACGGCGCCCGGCGGCAGGACCGCGCGCAGGGCATCCGTCAAGCGGCGCAGTTGGAGGGGGTCCTGGACATTGCGGGCAAACAAGATGACGCCGGCAGGCCGCAGACTGCGGAACAGCGCAGCCTCCGCAGGGTCCAGAACCAAACCGCCGATGCCGACGATGGCGGCCCGCATCACAACCGCTTCCTTCCCCCTCTCCCTCCGGGAGAGGGCCGGGGTGAGGGGGTCTTGCTCGCGGAGCGGAGAACCGCGCGTGCCGGCGGCGCAAAGCCCTGCACAAGCTGGGGACCGCGCCTCAAGACCCCCTCACCCCGACCCTCTCCCGAAGAGGGAGAGGGAGCAGGACGCGCCCGGCGTCAGAACGCAGCGATGGTGCAGGACGCGCCCTTGGCGCGCAGCCGGGCGCAGAACGCGGTCGCATCGGCCACATCGGCAAAGCCGCCGGTGCGTACGCGCCAAACCGCCTTGCCGTCACGCTCCGCCCGTTGCAGCACCGGGCGCCGGTCGCCCAGGATGTCGGGCATCCGCCGGGCCAGGCGCTGCCATTCCGCCTGCGCCACCTGCTCCGTGTCCACCGCCGCAAGCTGCACCAGCGTGACGCCGGCTGCGACGCCGGCAGGCGATGCCGGACGGGCCGCAGGGCCTGCCGTGCGAGGGGTGTCCGGCAACGGGCTGGCGCCGGAACTTAGGGCAGCAGGGCTTGGTGCAGCGGGGCTTGGGCCAGCAGGCGCGGCCCGCACCGCATCAGGCACGGCCGCCGCCGGAGGCTGCAACTGCGCCCGCAGCGCCTGCGGCGCCGGCGCCTCCGCCCGGGGCGCCATAGCCTGCGGACGCCCGGCCTGGTCCCCCATCACCTGCTCGTCCGCCCCGGCCACCTGCATCCCCCCGGCGTTGTCGGGCTTGACGCGCAGCGGCCGGCCATCGGCCTCGATCAGCGGCACCGCGGCCGAGCGATGCCCCAGCAAGGCCCACCCCCCCATCCCGGCCAGCAGCGCCCCGCCCAGCACGACGGCGGCCACCATCAGCTTGCGCGTCATCCCGTCCCCCGCCCCGGTCTGGGCGCGGTAGCTCGTGTGGTAGGCGTGGCCGCCGGCGGCGGGCGGTATATGCAGGTCGTCAGGCACGGTCGGACTCTCCTTCTATTGGACGCAGCTCCTCGACAGGCACGACTCCCAGCACCCCCAACCCGGACCGTATGACGGTCGCCGTAGCCTCCACCAGCGCAAGCCGGGCCAAGGTGTCCGCCGGCCTGTCCGGGACCAGGAAGCGCAGCACCGCATCGGCCTGCCCACTATGCCATAGCATATTAAAGTCGCCCGCCAAGTCATAGAGGTAAAACGCAATCCGATGCGGTTCATACGCCAGGGCCGCCGCCTCCACCGTGCGCGGCCAGGCCGCCAGGCGGCGTATCATCGCCATCTCCGCCGCCGTCCCCAGCACGTCCAGCGGCACCGCCGCCAGGGCACCCGGGGCCAGCGCCTCCGCCGCGAACGACTCGGCCGCCTTCCGCAGCACGGACCGGCAGCGGGCATGGGCGTACTGGACGTAATAGACCGGGTTGTCCCGCCTCGCCGCCACCACCGCATCCAGGTCGAAGTCCATCTGCGCGTCGGACTTCCGCGTCAGCATGGTGAAGCGCACCACGTCCCGCCCGACCTCCTCGATCAGGTCGGCCAGCGTCACATAGGTCCCGGCCCGCTTGCTCATCCGCACCGGCTCCCCCCCGCGCACCACCCGCACGATCTGGCACAGCACCACCTCCAGCGGCACCGGCTGGTTGCCCGATAGCGCCCGCACCGCCGCCTTCATGCGCGACACGTAGCCGCCGTGGTCCGCCCCCCACACGTCGATCATCAGCCCGGCGCCCCGCCCGATCTTGTCGGCATGGTTGGCGATGTCGTTGGCGAAGTAGGTGTTGCTGCCATCCGACTTCCGCAGCGGACGGTCCACGTCGTCGCCGAACCGCGTCGAGCGGAACAAGGTCTGCTCCCGCGGCTCCCAGTCCTCCGGCAGCTTGCCCTTCGGCGGCTCCAGGATGCCGTCATAGATCAAGCCTTCGGCCTGCAGCCGCTCGATGGTGCGGTCGGGCGCTCCGGCCCGCAGCAGCGCGCGCTCGCTGCTGAACACGTCATGCGCGACGCCCAGCGCGGCGAGGTCCGCGCGTATGGAGTCCATCATGGCCGCCACCGTGAAGTCCTGCACCATGTCGAACCAGCCCGCCGGGTCGGCCACGGTCCCGCCGGGACCGGCCAGCGCCCCGCCATGCGCCGCGAACAGCGCCTGCCCGACCGGCACCAGGTAGTCGCCGCGATACTGCAAGCCGCCGGGCACCGCCGCCGCGAACTCCTCCTCCGTCAGCGCCGTGCCGGCCGCTTGCAGGTAGCGCCAATAGGCCGCCCAGGCCAGCGCCGCCACCTGCGCGCCGGCGTCGTTGATGTAGTACTCCTTGGTGACGCCGAACCCGGCCTTGGCCAGCAGGTTCGCCAGCGCGTCCCCCACCACCGCGCCCCGGCAGTGCCCGACATGCAGCGGCCCCGTAGGGTTGGCCGACACATACTCCACGTTCACCGCGCGCCCCTGCCCCGCCGTGCCGCTGCCATAAGCCTCCCCGGCCAGCAGCACCGCCGGCAGCGTGGCGCGCAGCGCCTCGGGGTGCAGGCGGATGTTGACGAAGCCCGGCCCGGCCGGCTCCGCCCGCAGCACGCCCGGCGCCCCCGCCAGCGCCTCGGCCAGCGCCTGCGCGATCCGGGCCGGCGCCTGCCGCGCGGCCTTGGCGCTGACCATCGCCGCGTTGGTCGCCATGTCGCCGTGCGCGGCCTCCCGCGCGGGCGTCACCTCCACGCGCGCCGCCGCCTCGTCCGGCAGGTCCGGCACGACCCGGCGCAGCGCCGCGACCACGGTGTCCCGCATGTCGGCAAAGATGTTCTCGGTCATGTTGAGGGTCAGCCTATGTGGAAGGGGTCGGTCAGCCGCCGGTGCTCTTCCAGGGCAAAGCGGTCCGTCATGCCGGCGATGTAGTCCGCCACCGTCAGCGCCGCCCGCGGCCCGTCGCCCTCCCCGGCCACCGCGCGCCAACCGTCCGGCAACATGCTGACATCGCCGTGCAGGATGCCGAACAGGTCCTCCGTCACCTGGCGGGCCTTGTTGGTCATGCGGTTCACGCGCCAGTGCCGGTACATGTGCGCGAACAGGAACTCCTTGACGGCCCGGTTGGCCTCCGCCATCGCGGGGCTGAACGCGACCACGGGCTGCTCGGCGCGGCGTACGGCGTCGGCGTCCGCCGGGTCCAGCGCGTGCAGGCGGCGGCGGCTCTCCTCGATCATGTCGGTGGCGAATGCGTTGATGACCCGCCGGATCGTCTCATGCCGCAGCCGCGGCGGCGGCACGTCCAGGCTGCTGACCCGGGCGCGGGCCAGCGCGGCGCCCACCACCGGCAGGTGCGCGATGTCGTCTGGCCCGAACAGCCCCGCCCGCATCCCGTCGTCCAGGTCATGGCTGTGATACGCAACGTCGTCCGCCATCGCCGCCACCTGCGCCTCCGCCGAGGCATGGGTGTGCAGGTCCAGCGGATGCAGCGCGTCATACTCGGCGATGTAGGGCGGCGGGTTCCGCAGCGGCCCGTTGTGCTTCGCCAGCCCCTCTAGCGCCTCCCACGTCAGGTTCAGCCCGTCGAAGGCGGCATAGCGGCTCTCCAGCCGGGTCACGACCCGCAGGCTCTGCGCGTTGTGGTCGAAGCCGCCATACCGCTTCATCCGGTTGTTCAGCCCCTCCTCCCCGGCATGGCCGAACGGCGGGTGCCCCAGGTCGTGCGCCAGCGCCAGCGCCTCCGTCAGGTCCTCGTCCAGCCGCAGCTCGCGCGCGATGGAGCGGGCGACCTGCGCCACCTCCAGGCTGTGCGTCAGGCGCGTGCGGTAATAGTCGCCCTCGTGGTTCACGAACACCTGCGTCTTGTATTGCAGCTTCCGAAACGCCGAGCTGTGGATCACCCGGTCGCGGTCGCGCTGCCACGGGCTGCGGCCCTGGCTCTCCGCCTCGGGATGCAAGCGCCCGCGCATGGTTTCGGGCCGGACGGCATAGGGGGCGTGGGACATGGCCGGGGGGTGGGGCCTGACTTGCGTGGGTGGCGGGCTTATCACATGCGGGCGCATCTTCAATGCGCCGCGCTGCGATACGCCTTGCCTGCATACCCCAGCCTTTAATGCCCAGCCTTCAATGCCCAGCCTTCAACGTCCGGCCTTCAATGTGGAGGGCGGGCACGCTATGTCTTGAACATGGACAACATCGCAGCCTCCATCGTCTCCGCCCCGTCCTTCTCCGTCTCCGACCGCGCCGCGGAGCGCGTGGCGGAGATCGTCGCCGCCCAGGGCAAGCCGTCCGCGCTGCGCGTCGCGGTGCTGGCCGGCGGGTGCAGCGGCTTCCAGTACAAGTTCGAGCTGGACGAGGCGGCCCAACCCGACGACCTCGTGCTGGAGCATGGCGGCGCCCGCATCCTGGTGGACTCCGCCAGCCTGGACCTGCTGGGCGGCTCGCAGCTCGACTACACCGACGCCTTGATGGGCAGCCACTTCACGGTACGCAACCCCAACGCCACCTCGGCCTGCGGCTGCGGCACCAGCTTCGCCATAGACTAGCTCCGGCCCAAGGCTAACCCGCGTGCGTATCGCCACCTGGAACGTCAACTCCGTCCGGATGCGGGAGGGGCTGATAGCGGACTGGTTGGCCCGCGCGCAGCCGGACCTTCTCCTGTTGCAGGAGATCAAGTGCGAGGCGGCGAACTTCCCCGCCGCCGCCTTCGAGCAGGCGGGCTACCACGCCGAAATCGTCGGCCAGAAGTCCTACAACGGCGTCGCCATCTTGTCCCGCGTCCCGGTCGAGGTCACGCACCGCGCCCTCCCCGGCCTGCCCGCCGACGACGCCCAGGCCCGCTACCTCGAAGTGGCGGCGGCCGGCATCACGGTCGGCAACCTCTATCTACCCAACGGCAACTCCGGCGGCGAAGCCGGCTACGCCTACAAGCTGGCCTGGATGGAGGCGCTGGCCGCCCGTGCCCGGACGTTGCTGGACGCCGACCGGCCGCTGGTGCTGGCCGGCGACTACAACGTCTGCCCGGCGGATGTGGACTACGCCCCGGGCACCCTGCCGCCCACCGACGCCCTGGTGCGCCCCGAGACGCGGGCGCGGTTCCGGGCCATGCTGTGGCTGGGCCTGACGGACGCCATCCGGGCGGTGCAGCCGGACGGGCCGACCTACACCTTTTGGGACTACCAGGCCGGCGCCTGGCCGCGCGACCTCGGTCTGCGCATAGACCACGCCCTGCTGTCCCCGGGCCTGGCCGAACGGCTGGTGTCCGCCGCACCGGACCGTGCAGAGCGGGACAAGGCGCAGCCCTCGGACCATGTGCCGGTCGTGATTGAGCTGGCAGCGTAGGCCAACGGCCTCCGGCACCCTCCAAGCGGCAGCCTATGGAGTGATCGTCACCACGACGCGGCTGTGCGGCACGTCGCGGTCCACCCGTATGGCCTCCACCCCATCGCCCTTGGCCAGGGCGGCGATCAGTCGCATTCCCAGCCCGGTCTTGCGCCGGGGATCGAAGCTCTCCGGGAAGCCCGCCCCCCCATCCTCGACCGCGACCTCCAGCCCGACTGGCACCCGGCGCAGGCCGACAGTCACGTCGCCCTGCCCGTATTTCAGGGCGTTCGTCATCAGCTCGGACACGATCAGGCCCAGCGGCGTCACCTGGTCCGCCGGCAGCATGATCGGCTCTGCCCGCAAGACGATCTCCCGCCCGCCGGCCGTGTCCGCCAGCATCGCCCGCATGTCGCCGATCAGCGCCCCAAGGTAGGCGGCAGCGTCCGTCTCGGCGACCGAGCCGCCCTCGTACAGCCGCTGGTGGACGGTGCCGATGGTCATGATCCGTCCCGCTGCCTCGTCCAGTTGCGCCCGCGTCTCCGGGGAGGCGGACCGCCCCTGCAACTGGAGCAGCGTGCGAACCAGTTGCAGCGAGTTCTTCACGCGGTGATGGACCTCCTGCATCAGCAGGTCCTTGTCGCGCAGCAGGTCGTCCTTGGCCCGTTCCGCCGCCATGCCGGCCGTGACGTTGCGCGAGATCGAGATCAGCCGGGTCGGCTGCCCGTCCGTGCCGAACACCGGGGCGACCAGCACGTCCCACCACTCCTCGCCGCCAGCCTCGTTCGTGGTCGCGGCCGTGAAGCGGTTGACCGCGCCGCCGGCCGCCGCGGCAACGGCCGCCCAGGCGAGCGACCGCGCCTCGCCGGCCCACCACTCCGGCCAAAGCGTGCCGACGCGGCCCTGCACGTCGGCGATCTCCAGCGCGATGGCGCCGTTGGCGTTCATCGCCAGCAGCCGCCCCTGCAGGCCCAGCACCTTGATGCAGTCCGGGCTGCTCTCGAACACCTGCTGGGCCAGCGCCTGCTGCCGCTGCGCCGCCTGGTCCATGTCATGCCGCACGACCGCGGCGGCGAGCACGTTGGCAAGGGATTGCAGGAACACGGTGTCAGGGGCGGAGAAGTCGTGCCGCGCGGTGCTGTCCACCTCCAGGACGCCATACGGCTCCTGGCCGGCAACGCCGATGTGGACGTTGATCGCGCTCTGCACCCCATGCTCCGCCAGCAGCGCCGGCATGCGGAAGCGGCACTCCTCCCGCATGTTGTTGGACAGGACCGGCGCATTGGTGTGCAGGGCGTAGCCGGCGGGGCTGTCGAGTTGCGCGCCGAGCGTCGCGTGGCCGACGACACCGGGCCGCCAGCCGATGCCGGCCACCACAAGCAGATCGTTCTCGGCGGCCCGGGGGCGCAGCACCTTGGCGAACTGGGTCTGCAGGCCTAGGGCCGCGACACGGCACGCCTCGGCCAGCAGCGCCTCCAGCGCCGGGCTGCCAAGCGCGAACAAGCCCAGCTCCGCCACCAGCTCCTGCTGGCCCAGGCGCAAGGCAAGCTCGTCGAACGGCATGTCGCGGGCCAGGGATGTCATTGCGTCACTATAATAGAATGAGTCGCGCCCATTGTCACGGGGTCGTTAGAATGTGGGATGTGTTAACATCCGCTGTGCCAGTCTGAAACAACAATTTCGGGCTGTAATCCTTTAAAGCGTTAGCCGTCCGACACAGAATTGTGAAACTGCCGCGCCCCGTACCGCTATTCGTATTGCATCGTACAATGACTGTCATGTCGCTAGCCGTAGGCGACCTTATTCCCATGATGACATCCAACGGCACGGCCCGGCGCGGGCGCCCGCAAGCCGACGAACCCACGGCAACAGGCAAGCAGCAGCCCGGACGCGGGCGTCTTGCCGTCCAGGCTCGGCGCCTCCGTCTCGTCCTGCTGCGCCGCGATTGCCGCTGCCTGCATGGGTGCCCAGTTACCCCGCCTGGCGTCCATCCGGCGCCCGGGGACAACCTTTCCCTGCCATCCCAGGAATCAGTCTCATGACGCGCTTCGCCGCCCTCGCCTTCGCCCTGCTGTCCCTGCCCGCCCTGGCCCAGACCACCCTGGCCCAGACCACCCTGGCTCAGACCACCCTGGCTCAGACCGCGGCGCCGGTCCGGGCCGACCAGCCCTGGGCGCGCGCCACGGCGCCGCAGCAGGAGATCGGCGCGGCCTACGTCACGCTGACCAGCCCCGCCGGCGACCGCCTGGTCGGCGCGTCCAGCCCGCTCGCCGGCCGGGCGGAGGTGCATTCGATGCGCATGGACGGCACGGTGATGCAGATGCGCGAGGTGGGCGACGGTCTGCCGCTGCCGGCCGGGCAGCCAGTCGTGCTGGCCCCCGGCGGCTACCACATCATGCTGGTCAACCTGACCCGGCCGCTGCGTGCCGGCGAGTCCATCCCGGTCCAGTTGCGCTTCCAGAACGCCCCGCCGCTGGACCTGCAGTTCCAGGTAGGCCCCCCCGGCGCACGCGGCCCGGCCGCGCACACGCACTAACCCCGCCCTGCTGCTCCCTCTCCCTCCGGGAGAGGGCCGGGGTGAGGGAAGCGGCCGGCGCAGACCCTCGCAGCAAAAGCGCCGCTCCCGCACGCCCAAGAAACCGCGCGTGCCGCCTTCCTCACCCCAACCCTCTCCCGGACGGAGAGGGAGCAGGCCGCTAAGGCTCCCGCTGCGCCGCGGCCAAGATGCGCTCGAACTCGCCGCTGCCGCGCTCCACCGCAAGCCAGCCATCTACCAGCGCAGCCAACTCGGGATCGCGCGGCAGCAGGTAGGCCTTCTCCAGCCGTGTAAACGGCGCCGTCACATGCGTCGGGCACAGCTCCGGGTGCAGGAAGCTCTGGTGGTCCACCTCGATCCCATCCGTCACCATCACATCGGCGCGGTTGGCCAGTATCTCGTCGAACACCGTCGAGTTGTCCTTATGCACCGTGAGCGTGGCCCGGCGGAAATTGGCGCGCGCGAACTCCTCATTGGCCGCACCGGGGTTCACGACCACCCGTACACCGGGCTGGTCAATGGCCTCGACGCTGATGAAGCGGTCCTGGTCCGGGCAGCGCGCCACCGGCCGCTTGCCGTCCACGAACGTCACCGCGGAGAACGTCCCCCGCGCGGCGCGAGGCGGCGTCACCGACACCCCGCCCATCGCCACGTCATAGCGCCCGGCAACAAAATCCGGCAGCAACGAAGCCCAGACCGTCGACACCACCTCCAGCCGAACCCCGAGCCGCTCGGCCAACCGCCCCGCCATGACGATATCGGCACCCCTGTAGCTGCCGTCCGCCTGGCGGAAGGTGAAGGGCTTGTAGTCCCCGGTGGTCCCGACCCGAAGCACGCCGCGCGCCCGGATCGCATCCAGCGCCTCCCCGGCCCAGGCGGAAGCGGACAGCAGCATCAGTGCGGCGATCAGACTTTTCATGTGCCATCCCGGGGATAGAAGGTGGCGCGCCCTGAGGGATTCGAACCCCCGACATGCGGATTAGAAGGCCGCTGCTCTATCCAACTGAGCTAAGGGCGCTCGCGCACGACACTACAGCAGCGCCGGCATACGGCTAGTGCGTCCAGTTCTCGGACCGACCGTAGCGGAAATTATCGGCGTAAGCCTTGGGCTTCACCGGCCGGGACGCCGGCGGCGGCTCGTAGTCATAGGTGATGCCGTGCTTGTCGGCATAAGCTTTGGCGTCGTCCGGCCCGTCGAAGCGCAGCCGCACCGAGCCGAGCGTGTCGCCGCTGCCCCACCAGCCCATCAGCGGGTCGTTCAGCTCGCGCTCGGTCGGCTGATACTCCAGCACCCAGTCGCCGGTATGGGCGAGGCCGGACTGCATGGAGGTCTTCGGGCGCTGGAAGATGCGGGCGCGCATCGGCTGGTCTCCGTTCGTCTATCAAAAATGGTCGGGCAAGAATGTCGGGCAAGAATATGGTCGGGCTGAAAGCTGGTCGGGGCGGCCGGACTCGAACCGGCGGCCTCGTGTACCCAAAACACGCGCGCTACCAGGCTGCGCCACGCCCCGGACCCGGATGCAACCTAAGTGCCGGGGTGCGGCAACGCAAGCAGCGCGCCGCACCGGGCCGGCAAGCCCCTGCGGCTCCCGCCCCGCTTCTTGACACACCCCCGCCCCGCCGGTAGCAGACGCGCGCCGTCCCGAACGGGTTCCCAATGCGTCAGAGGATGCGTCAGGGAGTGCGTCGGGGCTGCAAGGGGCGCACATGAGCGACAAGGAAGGCGGCTCGTTCGAGGCGCGGCTGCAGGCGGCCAGGACCAAGCAGGCCCTGGACAACCTGGCTCCCGCGCCGGGCACCACCGGCACCGCAAGCCCCATGGGCATCGGCGTCCGCGTCGGGGTCGAGCTGGTGTCGGCGCTGGCGGTGTCGGTGGCCATCGGCTTCGGGCTGGACCGCTGGCTGGGTACGACGCCGATCTTCATCTGCCTGTTCGTCCTGTTGGGCGGTGCGGCGGGTGTGGCGAACGTCTGGCGCCTGATGATGCCGAAGGGTGCGGCCAAGCCGCGGGACTAGGGAGGACACGACGTTGGCGGCCGAATCCAAGATTGACGCGCTCGGCCAGTTCGAGCTGCACACGGCCCTGGGCGGCATCGGCCGCTCGGTGAACTTCACCAACTCCAACCTGATGATGGTGCTGGGCGGCGCCCTGGTCCTGGGCACCCTGTTCATCGGAATGCGCCCGCGCGCCGTGGTGCCGGGCCGGCTGCAGTCCCTGGCGGAAGTCGCCTACAGCGGCATCATGGGCATGGCGGTCGGCAGCATCGGGCCGGAGGGCAAGCGGTTCTTCCCCTTCATCTTCACGCTGTTCTTCTTCGTGCTGATGGGCAACCTGCTGGGCCTGCTGCCCTACAGCTTCACCTACACCAGCCACATCGCCGTGACCTTCGGCCTGGCGGCGCTGGTCATCGTCATCGTGACCGCGGTGTCGCTGCACATCCACGGGATGCACTTCTTCAGCTACTTCTTCCCGGTCGGCGCCCCGAAGCTGCTGGCCCCGCTCATCATTCCCATCGAGGTCATCTCCTACCTGTCCCGCCCCGTGTCGCTGGCCATACGGTTGTTCGCCAACATGGTCGCCGGGCACGTCATGTTCGAGGTGTTCGCAACCTTCGTGGTGCTGCTGGCCGGCGCCGGCATCCTTGGAACCGCCGCCGGCATCCTGCCGATGGCCATCAACGTCGTGCTGGTCGGCTTCGAGCTGCTGGTCGCCGTCCTGCAGGCTTACGTGTTCGCCATCCTGACCTGCATCTACCTGCACGACGCCGTACACCTGCACTAGCAGGGGCGGCGCTCGCGTGGACCACCCTTCCCACACATTAACAAAGGACTGATCAGATGGACGTTCTCGCAGCAAAGGCCCTCGGGGCCGGCCTGGCCGTGATCGCGCTTGCAGGCGTGGGCATCGGCATCGGCAACATCTTCGCGGCGATGGTGACGTCGGTCGCCCGCAACCCCTCGGCACGCGACGCCGTGTTCCCGATCGGCATCCTGGGCTTCGCGCTGACGGAAGCCGTGGCGCTGTTCGCGCTGCTGATCGCCTTCCTGATCCTGTTCACCTAAGCAGGGCCTGCCGGGGCCGGCCCGCTTCCCAACTCCGTTTTCCAACGAGGAAGCGCCGGCCCCACCCGCCGCCAGACCCCCCAGGACGCAGGCAGATGCCCCAACTCGACTTCTCCAATCCGCTCACCCTGGCGCAGGTCGTCTGGATGGCGATCATCTTCGGCCTGCTCTACTACCTCCTGGCACGCTACGCGCTGCCGCAGGTGGCCGGCGTCGTCGAGAACCGCGCCAACCGCATCGCCGCGGACCTGGACAGTGCCCGCGCTGCCAAGGTGCAGTCCGACGCCGCCGTGGCCGAGATCACCGAGGCCGGGCGCCGCGCCGCGGCAGAAGCCCAGTCCGCCATCAACCAGGCCGTCGCCCACGCCAAGGCCGAAGCCGCCGAAGGGTCGCGCGCCGCCGACGAACGCTTGAACGAGCAGCTTGCGGTGGCCGAGCAGCGCATCGGCGCCGCGCGCGCCTCCGCCATGGGCGCCCTGCGCCAGGTGGCGACAGAAACGGCGGGCATGGTCGTAAGCCGCCTGACCGGGCGCGACGCCGACACCGCCGCCGTCGAGGCCGCAGTCGGCAGCGTCATGTCGGCACGCGGCTAGGGACACCAGCACATGCACGAGCACGGCAGCATCTTCGCCGATCCCCGCTTCTGGGTCGGCGCGGCGTTCTTCGTCTTCTTCCTGATCTTCGGCGGCAAGGCGTGGAACGCCGTCACCAAGCAGCTCGACAACCGCGCCGCCGGCATACGCGCCGAGCTTGACGAGGCGTCCCGTCTGCGCCGCGAGGCCGAAGCCATGCTGGCCGACGCCAGCACCCGGCGCGAGGCCGCGATGCGCGAGGCCGAAGCCATGCTGGCCCAGGCCCGCACCGAGGCGCAGCGCGTCGCCGAGGCCGCGCGCACTGACGCCGCCGCCGCCGCAACCCGGCGCGAGAAGCTGGCCATGGACCGCATCGCCTCCGCCGAGAAGGCCGCCATCACCGACGTGCGCCTGGCCGCCGCCGACATCGCCGCCCGCGCCGCCGAGCAGGTGATACGCACCAGCTTGTCCGAGGACGCCGACGCGCACCTGATAGACCGCGCGATCCAGGGCCTGCCCGCCACCCTGGCCAGCCGCTACGCCGCCTAGATCAACTCCCATCCGCTCTGCCGTGCGTCATTGCGAGCCGCTCTTGCGGCGCGGCAATCCAGGGCACCCTACACAGCTCTAGCCGCCTCTGGGCAGCCGCACCGCCATGCTCCTTGCAACGACAGAAGCGGTCACAGGAGGCAGGCGCCTTTGAACTGGCGCAGGGATGCTTTTTGAGAAAAGGCGGCCTCCAAGCCGTCCTTTCTGTTTGCGGCCCCCGGCCAGCCATGCGTATCGTCGCGGGTCAACGATCCCCGGGGTTCCGATGCCGATGAAACACACTTTGCCCGCCGCCCTGCTCGCCGCGGGCCTGCTGTCCCTGCCCCCGCTGTCCCAGCCGTCGCAGGCGGCGACCCTACGCTGGGCCAACGACGGCGACGCCAACTCGATGGACCCCTACACCCGCAACGAGACCTTCCTCCTCACCTTCACGCAGAACATCTACGACCCGCTGGTGCGCCGCGACCGCAACCTCAAGGTGGAAGCCGCGCTGGCCGAAAACTGGGAGCAGCCCGATCCCCTCACCTGGCGCTTCCACCTGCGCCGCGGGGTCAAGTTCCACGGCGGCGAGCCGTTCACCGCCGACGACGTGGTCTTCAGCTACCAGCGCGTCGTCGGCCCGGGCAGCCAGCTCAACGCCAACCTGGCGACGGTGAGGGAGGTCAAGAAAATTGACGACTACACCGTGGACTTCATCACCAAGGTGCCCGACCCGATCTTCCTGGAAACCATCACCACCTGGGTGATGATGTCCAAGGCATGGTGCGAAGCCCACAACGCCGTGCAGCCCACCGACCTCAGCAAGACCAAGGAAGAGAACTTCGCCACCCGCAACGCCAACGGCACCGGCCCTTTCATCCTGGACATCCGCGAGCCGGACCGCCGCACCACGCTGAAGAACAACCCGGCCTGGTGGGACAAGGCGGAGGGCAACCTGACCGACGTGCAGTTCAACGTCATCGGCAACGCCAGCACCCGCGTCGCGGCGCTGCTGGCCGGCGACGTGGACATGATCTACACCGTCCCACCCAACGACATCGAGCGCCTGAACAAGACCGAGGGCCTCAAGGTCCTCATCGGCCCGGAGCTGCGGACGATCTTCCTCGCCTTCGACACCCTGCGCCCGGAGCTGCTGAAGTCCGACGTGAAGGGCAAGAACCCGTTCCAGGACGTGCGCGTGCGCCGGGCCTTCTACCAGGCCATAGACGAAAAGGCGATTGCGTCCCGCGTCATGCGCGGCCAGGCCCGCCCCAGCGGCCTGATGTACGGCCCCGGCGTGAACGGCTACACCGAGGCGACCGACCAGCGCCTGCCCTACGACCCCGAAGCATCCAAGAAGCTGCTGGCCGACGCCGGCTACCCCCAAGGTTTCGGGGTGACGATGGACTGCCCCAACGACCGCTACATCAACGACGAGGCGATCTGCCAGGCCGTCACGGCGATGCTGGCGCGCGTCGGGATGCGGGTGACGCTCAACGCCCAGACCCGGCTGAAGTACTTCGCCGAGATCAACAACCCCGACTACAAGACCAGCTTCTACATGCTGGGCTGGACCCCCAACACCTATGACGCGCACAACGTCTTCTTCAACCTGCTGGGCAGCCGCAACGGCGTGCGCGGCGTCATCAACGACGGCGGCTGGTCCAACCCGGAGTTCGACGCCCTGACCGACAAGATCGCGGTCGAAACCGACAAGGCCAAGCGGCAGGCGATGATCGAGCAGGCGTCGGCGATGATACGCGACCAGGTGCCGGCGATCCCGCTGCACCAGCAAACCGTAGTCTGGGCGACCAAGGCCAACGTGCAGTTGCAGCAGTTAGCCGACAACACCTTCCCCCTGCGCTTCGTCACGGTAAAGTAGGCCCACTGCTCCCTCTCCCTCCGGGAGAGGGCCGGGGTGAGGGAGGCCGCAAGCATGAACGAGGCCAAGGATAGCCCCGGCTGCTCCAGCAAGGGCGGGTTCGGTGCATGTGGCCTCCCTCACCCCGACCCTCTCCCGGAGGGAGAGGGAGCAGGCAAGCAACTACCGGATCGTGCCGAACGACGGAGCACCCAGACCAGGGCAACTGCACTGCGCCCCGACCGGACCCGGCGCCACCGGACAAACATACGCGCCAGCCGAGCATGTCGTGCCGACATAGGCCGGGTCTTGAGACGACCCGTAGTTGCCGGGCGGATAAAGGGTAAAACCCTCCCGCGGCGGCGCATAGACAGTTCCGCTCGGCTCCGCCACCCCCAGTGGCGAGAACGCGCCTGGCGCCACGTAGCACCCGCCCAACGGCAACAGCATCCCCAGCACGGCCAGGCGTCGCAGGGTCTTCAAACCGGACATGGCGGCAGCCTCCGATGTGCTCACGCCATGCCCAACGTTGCGCGGGCGGCTTGGTTCTCCGCCCCCTAATTGCGCGCCTTGTCCACCAGCCGGTTCTGCGCGATCCACGGCATCATCGCGCGCAGCCGCTCGCCGACCTGCTCGATAGGATGCTCGCTCATACGGCGCCGCGTCGCCTTGAAGCTGGCCTGGTTGGTGCGGTTCTCCAGCATCCAGTCCCGCGCGAACCGCCCGGATTGTATGTCCTCCAGCACCCGCTTCATCTCCGCCTTGGTCTCGGCGTTCACGATGCGGGGTCCGGTGACGTACTCGCCGTACTCGGCGGTGTTGCTGATGGAATAGTTCATGTTGGCGATGCCCCCCTCGTAGATCAGGTCCACGATCAGCTTCACCTCGTGCAGGCACTCGAAATATGCCATCTCCGGCGCGTAGCCCGCCTCCACCAGCGTCTCGTAGCCGGCCTTGATAAGCTCCACCAAGCCGCCGCACAGCACCACCTGCTCCCCGAACAGGTCGGTCTCGCACTCCTCCTTAAACGTCGTCTCGATGATCCCCGCCCGCCCGCCGCCGATGGCGCTGGCGTAGCTCAGCGCCACCTCCAGGGCGTTGCCGCTGGGGTCCTGCGCCACGGCGACCAGGCATGGCACGCCGCCGCCGCGCTGGTACTCGCTGCGTACGGTATGCCCCGGCCCCTTCGGCGCGATCATGAACACGTCAATGTCCCCGCGCGGGTCCAGCAGGTTGAAATGCACGTTCAGCCCGTGCGCGAAGGCCAGCGCGGCGCCCGGCTTCATGTTGGGCGCCAGCTTCTCGCGATACAGGTCGCCCTGCCCCTCGTCGGGCGTCAGCACCATGACGACATCGGCCCACTTGGCGCAGTCCGCCGGGTCCATGACCCGCAGCCCCGCGGCTTCGGCCTTGGCGACGCCGCCGCTGCCGGGCCGCAGCCCCACGGCAAGCTCGGCACAGCCGCTGTCCTTGAGGTTGATGGCGTGGGCATGGCCCTGGCTGCCGAAGCCGATGATGGCGACCCGCTTGCCCTTGATCAGGTTCACGTCGGCGTCGCGGTCGTAATAGACGCGCATGGGTGGTTCTCTCTCGTTGTGTGGAATGGTTGGGGGTTCTAGCGGGTGCTGGGGGATTGGCTAGGGGCTGCCGCGTTCAGATGAACGGCTCCCCCAGGCCCTCCGCCGCAAAAACCGCCTGAACGGCCGGGCGCGCGAGCACCCGCCGGGCGTGCCCGGCAAAGGGCGGCAAGCTGCGCGGCGGACGCGGCATGGCCCGGCCCCAGCGGACCAGCATGAGAAGGAACAGGTCCGCAGCCGAGAAGCGCTCTCCCAGCAGCCAGGGGCCATCGCCAAGCTGGCCCGCGATCACGTCGAACATGCGGCCAAGGCGCTCGCCCGACGCCTGCTTGACCGCATCGGCCGCCCCAGGCTCGGCCACATGCTGCCAAGGATAGAACCAGGCGCGATACTCGGCCTGGGGCGTGTTCGTAAGGTGAACCATCCACTTGTAGAACTGCGCGCGCTCCGGCGTCCCAGGCAGAGGTACAAGGCCGGCTTCCGGATGCCGGTCGGCCAGGTGCATCGTAATCGCCGCGGCCTCGAACATCACCAGATCTCCCTGCACGAGCACCGGGATGCGGCCGTTCGGGTTCAGCCGAAGATACGCCTCGCTGTTCTGGGCGTCCTGCGCCCTGTCCACCAGGCGCAGCTCGAACGGCACGCCGGCCTCGCGCAGCGCCATGTGCGGAAGCAGGCTGGCGCTGCCGGGATAGTAGTGGAGCGCATACATCACATCGGTCCCTCATCGGCGCTGGCGGCAGCCCGGCGATGGCCCCCCGGCCGCCAACCGCAGCCCAACCGCCCACAGTCACGCGCGACGGCCAGCACCCGCCGGGGAAGGCCGACAGCCATCATCCGGCTGCCCGGTGCATGATGGCTGCAACCCGCCCGCGTCAGAGCATCCGCGTCCCGCGCGCGATGGCGGCGATCCCCGTGCGGGACACCTCCGCCAGCCCCATCGGCACCATCAGCGCAATGAAGCTCTCAACCTTGTCGCTGGCCCCCGTCAGCTCGAACACGAAGCTTCCAACGGTCGCATCAATGACCCGCGCGCGAAAGGCGTCGGCGATGCGAAGCGCCTCCGACCGGTCCGCCCCGGTGCTGACAACCTTGATGAGCGCCAGCTCCCGCGACAAATGAGGCCCCTCCCGCGTCAGGTCCGCAACCCGATGCACCGGCACCAGCCGGTCCAACTGCGCCTTGATCTGCTCGATCACCATCGGCGTCCCCGACGTGACGACGTTGATCCGGCTGCGTGCGCCGTCTTGGTCCACCGGCGCCACCGTCAGGCTGTCAATGTTGTAGCCGCGCCCCGCGAACAGCCCGATCACCCGCGCCAGCACCCCGGCCTCGTTCTCCACCAGCACGCTGATGGTCGCCGACTGCTGGCCCGGCTCCAAGGCAGCCGTCATACCAGCATCATGCCTTCGTCGGTGATGCTCGCCGTGCGCGCCTGCTGCCCCGGCCCGAGTATCATCTCATTATGCGCTGCCCCTGAGGGGATCATCGGAAAGCAGTTCTCCTTCTGGTCCACGCAGATGTCGGCGATCACCGGCCGGTCGCTGGCGATCATCTCGCGTATCACCCGGTCCAGGTCGTCCACCCCCGTCGCGCGCAGCCCGACCCCGTGGAACGCCTCCGCAACCTTCACGAAGTCCGGCAGCGCCTCGCTGTAGCTCTCCGAATAGCGGCTGCCATGCAGCAGCTCCTGCCACTGCCGCACCATGCCCATATACTGGTTGTTCAGGATGAACACCTTCACCGGCAGGCGATACTGCGCCAGCGTCGCCATCTCCTGGATGTTCATCAGGATGCTGGCCTCCCCGGCGACATCAATCACCAGCGCGTCCGGATGCGCGACCTGCGTGCCCATCGCCGCCGGCAGCCCATAGCCCATGGTGCCCAGGCCCCCCGAGGTCATCCAGCGGTTCGGCTTGTCGAAGCGGAAGTATTGCGCCGCCCACATCTGGTGCTGGCCGACCTCGGTGCTGATGAAGGTGTCGCGCCCCGTCTCCCGCGTCAGGTCGTACAGCCGCTGGATGGCATACTGCGGCTTGATGATGCTGCCCGGCGTCATGTCCTGCTGGAACCCCAGGCTGTCCACCGCGCGCCACCCGTCAACCTGCCGCCACCAGCCCGCCAGCGCCTCGCGGTCCTGCGTCTGCCCGTCCGCGTGCCAAGCGGCCAGCAAGGCGCGCAATATCGAAGCGGCGTCGCCCACCACCGGCACGTCAACGGCGACGTTCTTGTTGATGCTGCTGGGATCTATGTCGCAGTGTATCTTCTTGCTGCCGGGGCTGAACGCATTGAGCCGCCCCGTCACCCGGTCGTCGAACCGCGCCCCGATGTTCAGCATCACGTCGCAGCCGTGCATCGCCAGGTTGGCCTCGTAGGTGCCGTGCATCCCCAACATCCCCAGAAACTGCGGGTCCGGGTTCGGATAGGCGCCCAGGCCCATCAAGGTGCTGGTGCAGGGCATCCCCGTGGCGCGCACGAAGGCCCGCAGCGCCTCGGTCCCCGCGTCCCCGGCGTTGATGACGCCGCCGCCGGAGTACACGATGGGCCGCTTGGCCCCCTTCAGCAGCCGGACCGCCTTGGCGATCTGCGCCGGGTCCGGCTCGGTGGTGGGCCGGTAGCTGCGGTGCGGCCCGGTGCTGGCCGGCGAGTAGGGCGCACGGGCGATCAAGATGTCCTTGGGCAGGTCAATCAGCACGGGTCCGGGACGCCCGCTGCGGGCGACGTAGAACGCCTCGTGCACCACGCGCGCCAGGTCCTCGCTGCGCTTTACGAGGTAGTTGTGCTTGGTCGCCGGGCGAGTGATGCCGGTGGTGTCCGCCTCCTGGAAGGCGTCGTTGCCGATCAGGTGCGTCGGCACCTGCCCCGTCAGGCAGACCAGGGGAATGCTGTCCATCAGCGCGTCCACCAGGCCCGTCACGGCGTTGGTCGCGCCGGGGCCGCTGGTCACCAGCACGACGCCGACCTTGCCGGTGCTGCGGGCATAGCCCTCGGCGGCGTGTACTGCGGCCTGCTCGTGGCGCACCAGGATGTGCCGTATGCTGTTCTGCTGGAAGATCGCGTCGTAGATCGGCAGCACCGCGCCGCCGGGATAGCCGAAGATGACCTCGACGCCCTGGTCGCGCAACGCGCGCAGCAGCACGTCGGCGCCGGATTGCTGGATGTCTGCCGTCATGGTGTGGTCTCCTACGCGCCGCGGCTTGGCAGCTTCACCCTGCCGCGTCAACCGGACGATTAACGAACTGCATTAAATCATACCACAAGCTTTCCGGAAATTGCGTACAGTCTGCGTATCGCGCATGGATCGTATGCGTTAGCGCCGGGGCCACCGGGCTGCGCCCACGCAGCCAGGTCGCCTGGCGCTTCAAGTACTGCCCGGTCGCCAGCGTCGCGCGCCGGGCCGCCTCCTGCAAGGTGATCGCGCCGGCCAGGAACGCGGCAAGCTCTGGCACGCCATGCGCGCGCATGGCGGGCAGCGCCGGGTCCAGGCCCAGGGCCAGCAGCCCCCGCACCTCGTCCAGCGCCCCGCCAGCCAGCATGGCGTCGAACCGCCCGGCGATGGCGTCGCGCAGCGCAGGGCGCGGCGGGTCCAGCAGCACCATGCGGAACGCCCAGGATGAAGGTGGGGACGAAGACGCGGGCGCGTCCCGGTGCCAGGCGGCCATGCCCTTGCCGGTGCCGCGCAGCACCTCCCAGGCACGGGCGATGCGCTGGCTGTCGCTGGGGCGCAGGGTGGCGGCGGTGGCAGGGTCGTCCGCGGCCAGCCGGGCATGGAGGGCCGCGGGGCCATGGGCGGCCAGCAGGCCCCGCGCCTCCGCCCGCGCATCCGGGCCAGGGTCGGGGATGTCGGCGATCCCCCGGGTCAGCGACGCCAAGTACAGCCCGGTGCCGCCGCACAGGATCGGCACCCGCCCGGCAGCGGCGGCCTCGTCCATCGCGGCCAGCGCCGCCCCGCGCCACCAAGCGGCGCTGCCCGGCTCGGCCGCGGGCCGCACCCCATACAGCGTATGAGGCACCCGCGCTTCGTCCTCCGGCGTCGGCCGGGCCGTCAGCACGCGCAGCTCGCGATAGACCTGCATCGAGTCCGCGTTGATGACGACGCCGCCGACTTCCCGGGCCAGCCGCATCGCCAGCGCCGACTTGCCGCTGCACGTCGGCCCCGCAACGATAAGTGCTCGCCCCAGAGTCGCCCGAAGCCTTGCCCCGCCACCCAACCCCTGCCATGCCCCGCCCATGGAACACATGCTAACCCTGATCGCCCCGCAAGGCACCGGCGCCCTGACCGACGCCCTGGTCGCCCGCGTCCGCGACGCCGTGCAGGGCGGCCCGGCCAGCATCCTGTCCGCAGGCGAGGCCGCCGACATCCCCTGCCCCGCCGTCCCCGACCCCGACCTGCTGCACGCCGCACTCGACGCCGCCCCGGTGGACGCCGCCGTGACCCCCGCCGCCAACCGCCGCAAGCGCCTGCTGGTCGCCGACATGGACAGCACCATCGTCACCACCGAAACGCTGGACGAACTCGCCGCCCATGCCGGCCTGGGCGAGCAGGTCGCCGCCATCACCCGCCGCAGCATGAACGGCGAGATAGATTTCTCGGACGCCCTGCGCCACCGCGTCGGCCTGTTGCGCGGCCTGCGCCTGGCCGCGCTGGAGCAGACCTGGACCGCCACCCACCTGATGCCCGGCGCAAGGGAGCTTGTCGCCACCATGCGCGCCCACGGCGCGACGACTGCGCTGGTATCGGGCGGCTTCACCTTCTTCACCGGCCGGGTCGCGGCGCTGCTGGGCTTCGACCACCACCGCGCCAACGTGCTGCTGGACGACGGCGCGGCGCTGCTGGGCACGGTGGGCGAGCCGATCCTCGACCGCGGCGCCAAACTGGCGGCGCTGCACGAGCTGGCCGCCGCAGCCGGCATCGGCGTACAGGACGCGCTGGCGGTGGGCGACGGCGCCAACGACCTGGCGATGATACGCGCCGCCGGGCTGGGCGTGGCCTACCATGCAAAACCCATCGTGGCCGCGGAAGCGTCCGTGCTGGTGGAACATGCGGGATTGCGGGCGCTGCTGTTCATGCAGGGCTATCCAGCCAGCAGCTTCTCCGGCGTCTAGCGGCGGCTGGCAATGACTGATCCCTTCCTCATTGATCCCCGTCGTTGCGAGGAGCGCAGCGACGCGGCAAGCCAGGGGCAGCGGGGACCGGGCGTTGGCTCCCATGGCCCCGTGATCGCCGCACCGCAAGCGGCTCGCAACGATGGAACCTTGCGGACTGAGCCACTCGGCCCCCTGGCCCCGGACCGCCTGGACCGCCTGCTTGCCCTCAACAACGCCCACGCCGCCGAGCTGTCCCTCCTCGACGCCGCCCGCCTGACACATCTGCTGCAACAGGCATTCTGGGCGGCCCGCGTCGGAGACATGGACGCCTTCATGCTCACGCTGGACCAGTCAGCCGACTACGACAGCCCGAACCACCGCTGGTTCTGCGAGCGCTACCCCCATTTCGTTTATGTGGATCGCGTGGTCGTCGCCCCCACCGCCCGGGGCCGCGGCCTGGCGCGGCTGCTGTATGCCGGCGCGCTGCGCGCCGCCGCCGCAGCCGGGCACGCCGCGATCATGGCGGAGGTCAATAGCCACCCGCCCAACCCGGCCTCCGACGCCCTGCACGCCGCCCTCGGCTTCCACGAAGTCGGTGCAGCCAGCATCCACGGCGGCGCCAAGACGGTGCGCTACCTGATGCGGACGCTCCCATGATCCGCGACGCCGCCGCCCTGATCGCCGCCGGCCTGGCGCCCGAGGCCGACCGCGCCGCGCTGAACCAGGTCGGCGCCCGCTACGCCGTAGCCATCCCCCACGCCATGCAGGCCCTGATCCGGCACCCGGCCGACCCCATCGCCCTGCAATTCATCCCCCACCCCGACGAGATGCTGCTCGCTCCCAACGAGGACCCCGACCCCATCGGCGACGACGCCCTCTCCCCCGTCCCCGGCATCGTCCACCGCTACGCCGACCGCGCCCTGCTGAAGCCCCTGCTGGTCTGCCCGGTCTATTGCCGCTTCTGCTTCCGCCGCGAGCACGTAGGCCCCGGCGGCGGCCTCCTGACCGACGCCCAGCTCGAAGCCGCCTACGCCTGGCTCCGCGCCCGCCCCGCCATACGCGAAGTCATCCTGACCGGCGGCGACCCGCTGATGCTCTCCCCCCGCCGCCTCTCCGCGATCCTGCTCGCCCTGTCGGCCATCCCCCACATCGAGCTTCTCCGCATCCACACCCGCGTCCCCGTCGCCGACCCGGCCCGCATGACCCCTGCCCTGGCCGCCGCGCTGGAATGCGCGACCCCGCTCTGGATGGTCGTCCACGCCAACCACGCCCGAGAGTTCACCCCCGAAGCCGCCGCCGCCCTGCGCCGCATCGCCGCCGCCGGCGTCCCCCTGCTGGGCCAATCCGTGCTGCTGCGCGGCGTGAACGACAGCGCCGACGCGCTGGAGGCCCTGTTCCGCGCCATGCTGCGCGCCCGCATGAAGCCCTACTACCTGCACCAGCTTGACCCGGCCCCGGGCACCGCCCGCTTCCGGGTGCCGATCCCCGAAGGCCAGGCCATCCTGGCCGCGCTGCGGGGCCGCGTCACCGGCCTGGCCTGGCCGACCTACGTGCTGGACATCCCCGGCGGCCACGGCAAGGTGCCCATCGGCCCGGCCTACCTCGACGCAGACGGCACCGTGCGCGACCCCGGCGGAGTGCGGCACGCCTTGGCGGCGGCCCCGGATGCAACGCAGCAGGCTGTCACATGAAGCGCTTGTGCCAATAAACCGGATGGCCGGCGGCGCTGGTCCTGGCGAACTTCCGTCAGTTGGCGGGTGGCCGTGCCGTGAAGGCGGCGCCGCTGGCGGCGCGGCTGACCGGCTTGGAGGCGGCGGCCGAACTGCGGGCGCATTCAGGCGGCCCGCATTAATGCGTGGCATCTCAGCGGGCTTGATGGCGACTCAGATGACAGGGGATGTCATGAGCGAGACGACAAAAGTGTGGGCCGGCAATTCCGTTTTGAAGGTCAAGATCATGGCTCCAATCCGAATCATGCCAAGCGACCGAACTCAGTTCGATGAAACCCTGGAAGAGTCGAGCTACTGGGCCAGTGTGCAAACGGATTACTTTGAAGCTTTGATCCGGGATGGCGGCACCCTCCCAAAGGCTCTGGTGGGTAGCAAGCTGGACACGAGGGTGAACAAGATATCCGATTTCTTTATTGGGGCCGGCTTCTTCATCGTGTCGCAGCGGTGCGCCGACGTGTTCATGAGGTTCGACCTCGGGCACGGAGGCTTGTCTCCGGTTGAAATTTACCAAGGCAATCGGAAGTCGCTTGCGGCGCCCGGCCCGCTCTACATCTTGCACTTTGGATGCCAGAAGCAGGCGTTCGTTCCAGAGGCATCAAATCCGGCGGCCTTTTGGACTAAGATAACTGTGCGTGGCGGCTACGAACGCTACCGTCTATCTGATGTCGCTGATGACGACTATGCATTGGCCCCTAAAGCGCTTGAGGGTCCTGATCTGTGGGTTGACCTGACTGTCAGTGGCTCATTCTTCATGAGCAACCGGCTTGCTAAGGCGCTGACGAACGTAAAGTTGACGAAGAACATGTTCCTGACGCGGTGCCGGGTGATCGAGTAACTCCTCCTATTTCAAGGCAGCTTAAAAGATGACAGGATGGAGCCTCAGCCATGGCGGGTGAATTCTTCGACATCAACAACTACAAATTCAGTGTTCAGATATCGCGCTCAGGCAGGTCCTCCAGCTCTAAACGGGCCTCCATCAGCAAACGGCCGAACGAAGGCACCTGCGACAGGCGTTGCCATTCCTCAAAGCCAAGGATCACCGCCTCCGGACGGCCATGCCGAGTGATGATGGTTGGCTCGCCCTGCCGGGCCTGATCTATGACCGCCGACAGCGCGGCCTTGGCATCCCGAAGCTGGAGTTCGTGCATTGCTCACTCATGTGACTACAGTGGTCATATGTATGAGAGACTGGGGCGAGCGGCAAGCTCCTGCATGTCCGCCCGCCCCAGCAAGGGATCGTATTGTCGGACGCGGTGGATGTGCGGATCACGGGGCAGGCCAAGGCGGGCGTATCCCCATTACGGCATTGTACAGAGAAGGTGACGCTACCAAATGTTTGAGTGCGGCCCTGCCGCCTTCCGAAATTAGCCTTGCACCCAGCCAGGCCAGGTCATCCGCAACAGACATCACCTCAAGCAAGAGGACGATACGTCTGCTACCTTTTATGTCAACGGACAGAATGTCCCACCGTCCTTCTGTCCAAGGGAAATGGGTCCCTGGACAAGGAGGACAGCACGATGCCGATCTGCATCGCACTGGAACTCCGGTGGAAACGGTGGAAGGTGACGCTGTACATCACCTTCCCCCTAGCCTAGCCCACCGGGGCCAGGGGTCGCGCAAGCGGCCCCTGGTTCCTGCAATCTAGCACCCCGGAGGGTTGAATGGAACAGGACGCAGTGACGCTTGAGACGGCCACGCCAGGCCGGGGCACGCCGGAAAGCGCGGCATGGTTCCGGGAGCAACTGGAGGCATTGGGGGTCGGCAACTCGGCCCTGGCCCGCGCCATGATCGAGAACGGCGACGACCGCCGGTTCGACACAATCGTGCGCGGACTGCGGCGCATGGCGACCGGGGAGGCCAGGGTCAGCGGGGAGATGCGGGCCTCGCTGACGATGATGCGGAGCAAGCCCGCAGGGAGCCGGCCCGGCCGCGCGCCCAAGCCCTTCGAGTTCACCCTGACGCCGCAGGAGATCGCCGTGCTGCAAGCCCCCGCTGGCGACGGGGGCCAGCAGGGCTACCACAAGCGCCTGATGGAGCAGCTTGCCGAAAGCCCGACGATACGCCTCAGTGACGAGGAGTTGGGCGAGCTGATCCGCTGCATGTCCCGCTACGGATCGGGCGGCTTCCAAGGCAGGCTGCAAAAGGCGTTCCTGCGCCTAATCGCCCGGCAGATCGGCGCCGCCCCCGTCCTTCACGGCATCCCCGCTTAGCCGCCGGAACACCGCCACGACCCGGCAACAGGCACCGTGCCCGAGAAGGCGCGGCGCCACGGTCGGCACGGATCAGTGCGGGTTTCAGGGTGAGACACCAACCCCGCGAGGGCTTGTGTTGACGGCAAGCCGGTTATGTCCCAAAATGGGAGTAACAACGGAAAGAGGCTGCTCTGAGGGTCGTGTCGCTGAGGCCCTTGAGGGAGTACTGGCAGCAGCCGGGACGCCAGGCGGTGGAGCAGCCGCTCAGGACGTGGTTCTCGGTCACTCGAAACGCCCGGTGGGCGGGGTTCGCCGACATGAAGCGGGACTTCCCGACCGTTGACCTTGCCCACGGCAGGTATGTGTTCGACATCAAGGGAAACAACTGCCGCCTGATTTGCTCGATAGACTTCGCCCGGCACGGAGTCCTGGTTCTCTGGGTGGGCACGCACGCCGGCTACGACGCGCTCATGAAGAACGACGGCCGCCAGTTCAAGAGGATCTATGGAGAGATACCATGACAGCCGCCCCAATCCGTCTCATCCGGGACGAAGCCGGCTATGAAACGGCGCTGGCCGACGTGCATCGGCTATGGGGCGCAGCCCCGGGAACGCCGGACGGCGACCGGCTGGATGTGCTGATGGTCCTTGTCGAAGCCTACGAGGCCGAGCGCCATCCGATCCTCCAACCCGACCCAATCGAGGCCATCAAGGCCCGCATGGCCGACCTCGCCCTCAGCCGTGACGACCTCCGCACCATGCTGGGCGTCGGCAGCGGGCGCCTGTCCGAGTTGCTGACCCGCCGCCGCCCCTTGACCCTGCCCATGATCCGGACCCTCGCCGCGGAGCTGTCCCTCCCCGAAGCCTGCCTCGTGCAACGCTACGACCTGGCACCCCCCAGCACGACGCGCGGCCGCCCCAAGGCCGGCGCGCAGCACGCGGCCAAGGACGCCGCCTGACCACGCCCCCGCATCCTCCCTGCACGGCACGCGACCCGGCTCATATCCTTGCCCGCCACCCCGCCCCGGAGTAGGAACCCCCATCCCATCCAAGCATCCCACAGGGGCACACCGTTGAAGCAACAGGCCAACCTCATCCGCGCCGGCCAGGTGCTGGACCACGGCGGCAGCCGCTGGACCGTGCTGAAGCAGCAGATCATCACCCCGGGCAAGGGCGGCGCTTTCATCCAGGTCGAGATGCGCAACCTCCGCACCGGCAACAAGACCAACGAGCGCTGGCGCACCGCCGACACCGTGGAACGCCTGCAAACCTCCGAGAAGGACTTCACCTACAGCTACACCGAGGGCACCAACATCGTGCTCATGGACCCCGACACCTTCGAGCAGACCCTGGTCCCCACCGACCTGCTGGGCGACGGCCTGCCCTTCCTGCAGGATAACATGACCGTCACCGTGGACCTGGTCGAGAACGAGCCGGTCGGCGTCCGCCTGCCCAGCACCGTCATCCTGCAAGTCACCGAGGCCGACCCCGTCGTGAGGGGCCAGACCGCCGCCAGCAGCTACAAGCCCGCCGTCCTCAGCAACGGCGTCAAGACCCTGGTCCCCCCCTTCGTGGAGTCCGGCGAGCGCATCGTGGTCCGCACCGAGGACGCCAGCTACGTCGAGCGCGCAAAGGGCTGATCGGGTGGCCCTCCGCCTGTCCCCCCACATGACCGTCATGCAGAACGCGGCGCAAAAGGCCGCCAAGCGCCTGCTGCGCGACTTCGCCGAGGTCGAGCAGCTCCAGGTCAGCGTAAAGGGACCCGGCGACTTCGTAAGCCAGGCCGACCTGCGCGCCGAGGCCACCATGCGCGAAGAGCTGGCCAAGGCCCGCCCCGGCTTCAGCTTCCTCATGGAGGAAAGCGGCAAGTCCGGCAGCGACAACTGGGCCTGGCGCTGGGTGGTGGACCCCTTGGACGGCACCAGCAACTTCCTGCACGGCATCCCGCACTGGTGCATCAGCATCGCCCTCGAGCGCCGCCTGCAGGACGGTGCCACCGAAATCGCCGCCGCCATGATCTACAACCCCGTGAACGACGAGATGTTCTGGGCCGAAAAGGGCGGCGGCGCCTTCCTGAACGAGCGCCGCCTGCGCGTTTCCGGCCGGCGCGAGTTCAAGGAGGCCCTGTTCGCCACCGGCATCCCCTTCGCCTCCGTCAGCGGCGCGCGCCGCCTGGCCTTCGCCCGCACCCTGGGCGTGCTGATGCCGCAGGTCGCCGGCATCCGCCGCTTCGGCGCGGCTGCGCTGGACATGGCCTGGGTCGCCGCCGGCCGCTACGACGGCTACTGGGAGCTGGGCCTCAAGCCCTGGGACATGGCAGCCGGCCTGCTGATCGTCCGCGAGGCCGGCGGCTTCGTCACCGACCCGGCCGGCGCCGAAAGCGTCCTGCACGAGGCCGGCGGCAACGACATCGTCTGCGGCAACCCGCACATGCACGCGCGTCTGCGCGAAGTGGTGGCCGAGGGCGTATCGGCGGCAGAGGGCCGCGCCGCCTGATGCCCCGCTGCCTGATGCCGGGCCGGCCGATCCGGCACGTCCTGGGCCGGCACGTCCTGGGCCGGCTGGGCGTCGGGGCCGCGCTGCTGCTGGCGGCGCCGGGCCAGGGCCGCGGCCAGGCCGTGAACACCGGCGCGCTGGACGCCTTGGCCCCGTCCCGGCCGGCGTCCCGCCCGGCACCGCCAAGGTCGGCACCGCCCACGCGCCCGGCATCGCCCACCCGTCCCGCGTCGTCCCAACCTGCCGCGCCGGCCCGGCCCACGACGCCCAAACCCGCCTCCCCGGCGGGCGGCACCCCGCCGCGCACCGCCCCGGCCCAGCCCGGCCAGGCCGCGATCCCGGTCCCGCCCCGCCCCCCCGCCGTGCCGGTCGCCCCGCCCGCCATCGCCGCCATCCCCCCCGCCGTCGCCGTCCCGGTCGCCCGCCCCCCCGCGCCGCCGCCCGTGCCGGTGGCCGACGACGCGCCCGGCGACGCCAGCCCCATCCCCGGCGGCATCCGCGTGACCTTCGGCGCCACCCGCGCCGACCTCAACGCCGTCACCGAACCGGCCCTGCGCACCTTCGCCCAAACCCTCAAAACCAACGAGCAGGCAACCGTCAACGTCGTCGCCACCGCCGCCGGCAGCGCCGACGACCCCAGCACGCCCCGCCGCCTGTCCCTGTCCCGCGCCCTGGCCGCCCGCGCCGTCCTGGTCAACGAGGGCATCGCCTCCACCCGCATCTACGTCCGCGCCCTGGGCGCCAACGGCCCGGCCGGCCCGGCGGACCGCGTGGACCTCACCACCGCCGGCCCGGCCCCATGACCCGGCCCAACACCTACCTGATCCGCATGGCCGTGTTCCTCGGCCTGGTCATGATCGTCACCCTGCTGCTGTCCGGCGCCCTGGCCGACGCCTTCGCCAGCAACCCGCTGCTGAACGGCCTGATCTTCCTGGTGCTGCTGCTCGGCATCGCCTGGAACCTCCTCAACGTGCAGCGCCTGCAGCCCGAGGTGCATTGGCTCGAAACCTTCCGCAACCAGCGCAACCGCCTCGCCGCCCTGCCGCCGCCGCGCCTGCTGGCCCCGATGGCCTCCATGCTGTCCGCCCGCCAGGCCAAGTCCCGCGACGGCCACGACCGCTTCACCCTGTCCGCCCCGGCGATGCGCAGCCTGCTCGACAGCCTCGCCAGCCGCCTCGACGAAAGCCGCGAGCTGTCCCGCTACATGACCGGCCTGCTGATCTTCCTCGGCCTGCTCGGCACCTTCTGGGGCCTGCTGCTGACGGTGGCCGCGGTATCGGACGTGATCGGCGGCATGTCCGTGGGATCGGGCGACCTCAACGCCCTGTTCGACCAGTTGAAGACCGGCCTGGGCAAGCCCCTGCGCGGCATGGGAACCGCCTTCAGCTCCTCGATGTTCGGCCTGGCTGGCGCGCTGGTGCTGGGCTTCCTCGACCTCACCGCCGGCCAGGCGCAGAACCGCTTCTTTAACGAGCTAGAAGAGTGGCTGGCGGGCCTCACCCGCCTTTCCAGCGGCGCGCTGGGCGGCGACGAAACCGGCGGCTCGGTCCCCGTCTATGTCCAGGCCCTGCTGGAGCAGACCGCCGAGAACATGGAGAACCTGCAATCCATCCTGGTGCGCGGCGAGGACGGCCGCACCCAGTCCAACAACGCCATCCTGGCCCTGACCGAGAAGATCGCCACCCTCTCCGACACCATGCGCACCAGCCAGCAACTCATGCTCCGCATCGCCGAAACCCAGTCCCAGCTAGGCCCGGCCCTGGCCAAGTTGGGCGAACGCCGTCCCGAAGGCGACGAGGCCGCCCGCGGCCACCTCCGCAACATCGAACTCTACATGCAGCGCCTGCTGTCCGAAGGCGAGCAGGGCCGCGTACAAAGCACCGCGGAACTCCGCAACGACATCCGAGTGCTGACCCGCACCATAGCGGCCCTGGCGGAAGGCCAGCCCGGCTAGTGCCCCGCACCCGCCGCCGCAGCGCCAGCGACGAGCTGAACCCCTGGCCCGGCTACGTGGACGCCCTGTCCACCCTGCTGATGGTCATTATCTTCGTGCTGCTGGTGTTCGTGCTGGCCCAGGCGTTCCTGTCCGTCGCCCTCACGGGCCGCGACCGCGCGCTGGACAGCCTAAACCGCCGCGTCGCGGAGCTGAGCGACATGCTCAGCCTAGAGCGCGGCCGGGCCGGCGAGCTGCAGCTCTCCATGGCCGGCCTGAACCGCGACCTGCAAGCCGCCGCCGCCGCCCGCGACGGCCTGGCGCAGGACCTCCAGGGCCAGCGCGGCGAAGCTGCCCGCGCCGCCGCCGACCGCGACGCGCTGCGGTCCGAGCGCGACCGCCTCTCCGCCCGGCTGGCCGACGCAGAGCTGCAATCGGCCTCCGCCCAGGCCCGGACGGAGGCGTTGCAAGCCCGGCTGGCGGACGCCGCCGGCCGCACCGACACCGCCGGCCAGGACGCCGCGACGGTGGCCGGGCAACTGGCCGACGCCCGGCGCGGCCTGGCCTCGCTCCGAACCCAGGCCGCAGCCGTCCAGGCCGAGCTGGACCGCACGGTCCAGGCCGACCGCGCCACCATCGAGGCCCGCATCTCCGACATCGCCAAGCTATCCGAGCAAGTACGCAGCCTGGCCGCCCTGCGCGACGAGCTGGAGCGCCGCGCCGCGGACGCCGCCGCCCGCGCAACCACCGAGGCCGAGCGCCGCGCCGCCGTCGCCGCGCAGCTTGCCGACGAGCAGAAGCTGTCCGCCTCCAACCGCGCCCAGGTCGCCCTGCTGACCCAGCAGATGGACCAGCTCCGCACCCAGATCGCCCAGGTCGCCGCCGCGCTGAACCTGCAAGAGTCCGCCGGACGCGACAAGGACGCGCAGATTGCCAACCTCGGCAGCAAGCTGAACGCCGCCCTGGCCTCCAAGGTCGAGGAGCTGCAACGCTACCGCAGCGAGTTCTTCGGCCGCCTGCGCGAGGTCCTGGCCAACCGCCCCGGCGTGCAGGTCGTCGGCGACCGCTTCGTCTTCCAAAGCGAGGTGCTGTTCCCCCCAGGCAGCGCGGACATGACGCCCGCCGGACAGGACCAGGTGCGCACGCTGGCGGCAACGCTGAAGGGCATCGGCGCCGACATTCCCAAGGACATCAACTGGATACTCCGAGTGGACGGCCACGCCGACCGCACCCCGGTCAGCCGCGGCGCCTTCCCATCGAACTGGGAGCTGTCCGCCCAGCGCGCGATCAACGTGGTGAAGCTGCTGACCGAGGAGGGCGTCCCGGCCAACCGCCTGGCCGCCACCGGCTTCGGCGAGTTCCAGCCCCTGGACCGGGCCGAGGGCGCGGCCAGCTACGCCCGCAACCGCCGCATCGAGCTGCGCCTGACCGACCGGTAGCAGCGCACCGCCAGAAGCTAGGAACCGTCCGACGCGGAAGCCGCCATGGGCGCCGGCCCTGGCCTTCCCGTCCATCCCGGCCCCGTGAGCGCGCGTGCGGATTTGCTGCCGGACAGCAGCACACCGGACAGCATCACAATGGATGCCGCGCATTTCGCGGCTGTCGAAGCGCCCACCAAGATGGCCCAATTATACCAACGGCCTCATGCTGTGACCATTTTGGCCCATGGCGCGGCTGCGACGGAGCGGATGCGGTCTGGCGTATCGGTGAGCCAGTTCCAGGCGGCGCAGCAGCGCTCTA
>JAABUM010001310.1_pt1 | contig 37722 bp, 39 predicted proteins | sample 5559161 | NCBI WGS metagenome assembly JAABUM01 (sample SAMN10711868, study PRJNA513369) | rock metagenome | isolation source: Antarctica rocks | place: Antarctica: Victoria Land, Siegfried Peak nord
CAGATCCCTGATATCCTGCTGCTCCCGCATCTGCATCTGCCTTGCTACCCCTCCCCGTGCCCTGCGTATCCCGTGTCCCCCGTCCCCTTTATCCTCCTCCTCCTCACGTCTCGTTGTAATACTAGGGGTTGCCCCGTGCCGTCACGCGGAATGAGCAACTGGCGCATCAAGCCTCGCTTGCGTACTTGCAAGGAAGCAATGAACTGCTCCGCTGTGCCGATTGCCCGATCCCATGTGCTGAGAATGTCGGCGATTTTGCGTTGTTCGGAGAGGGGCGGAACAGACAACTCAATGTTTAAGAAAGCCTGTTTACCGATTTTAACCATGCTGCTACTACTACCTACAGCGATCTTCCGTATCTTTGCGCGGCCATAACTGGACTGCAGAAAGTAGCAAAACCATGGCATAGAAACGTGGCTATCGTGTTTGGGTTCAAGTTGCCAGATAAGGTCAGGCAGAAAGAGATTTGGATAGTCATCCGACACGTATACAACTGCGCCAACAAAGTCAGGGGTATTAGAACGGGAAATTAAGATTCGATCCTTCTTGGGAAACACCTGTAGTTTCGCGCTCTCGCCGCCTGTAACGGCCTTGTGTTTCTCTGGTCGAAATGCCCCTGTGGATACAGCAGCCAACGTTAGGACCGCCACCTCTCCATCTGTGGTTGGGCGATCCTCTCCAATGGCGCTGTATCCGGAGTCAGCTCTGAGGATAAAATCGCCGACTCGCAACATCTCTCGTGTACTTGCTATCACAGGCCAAGCTCTCTGAGATGTGCCTGCATTTGCATTTCGAGGTCCCCAATCTTCATGTGGAGCGTGTTCACCTCGAGTTGGACCGCTGTCAAGTCGACCAACAACTGTTCCTCAGTATGTGTCCACGTAGCGCGGAATATTCAAGTTGTAGTCATTTTCGACTATCTCATCACGGATGGCTACATAGGCATACCCGTCGATAGACGCTCGTTGCCGGTAAGCCTCCAGGATTCTCGCCCGATCCTCATCGCGCAGTACATTTTGGTTCGTGCCCTCGCGGTAGTCGCGGCTGGCGTCGATGAAGATGACGCTGTCGTCCTGCTTGTCGCGGCGGAAAAGCAGGATCGCGGCAGGGATGCCGGTGCCAAAGAAGAGATTCGCGGGCAGGCCGATGACCGCGTCCAACAGGTTCTCTTCGATCAACCGCTGGCGGATCTTGCCCTCGGCGCCGCCACGGAACAGGACGCCATGGGGCACGACGACGCCGACGCGGCCGTGCTGCGACGGGTCCAGGTAGGTCGTCTCGATCATGTGGCTGATGAAGGCGTAGTCGCCCTTGCTCGTGGGCGGGACGCCGCGATGGAAGCGGTTGAAGCGATCGGCGGCCGCGTTGTCCGCGCCCCACTTGTCGAGCGAGAAGGGCGGATTGGCGACGACGACATTGAAGCGCATGAGAGTCTGGCTATCGATGGTCAGGCGCGGGTCCTTGAGCGTATCGGTCCACTTGATATTGTCGGCGGTGACGTTGATGTCGTGGAGGAACATGTTCATCATGCAGAGCGCCCAGGTGGCGCCGTTGGCCTCCTGGCCGTAGACCGCGTAGTCGGTCGTGCCGACGTGCTTGGCGCACTTGATGAGGAGCGAGCCGGAGCCGCAGGCGGGATCGCAGATGCGCTCGCCGGGCTGGGCGTCAAGCAGGTCGGCAAGGAGCTGCGACACCTCGGGTGGGGTATAGAACTCGCCAGCCTTCTTGCCCGCGCCGCTGGCGAAGCGGCCGATCAGGTACTCGTAGGCGTTGCCGATCACGTCCAGATTGCCGATGCGCGAGGGGCTCATATCGAGGCGCGGGTCGTGGAAATCGGTCAGGAGGTTCTTGAGGCGGTCGTTGCGTTGCTGGGTGCGGCCGAGGTTGGCCTCACTGTTGAAGTCGATATTGCGGAAGACGCCGTCCAGTTTCTCCTTATTGGCGTCCTCGATTTGCTCCAGGGCGATGTTGATGAGTTCGCCGACGTTAGCGGCGTTGCGCTGGTCATAGAGCGCGTAGTAGTCGCAGCCCTCGGGCAGGACGAAGCGCTCGTACTGGAGTTGGCGGCGGATACGGCGGTCATCGTCGCCGTAGCGCTCACGCAGTTGCTTGTAGTGGTCACACCAGACATCGGAGATGTACTTGAGGAAGAGCATGACCAGGATGTAGTTCTTGTACTCGGAGGGATCAATCGTGCCACGGAAGGTATCGCAGGCCTTCCACAGGACGGCGTTGATTTCGTCCTGCCGGATAGCGCCGCGCGCGGGCTGTGCGCCGGTTACGAAAGAGGTTTGGCCAAGCGTCATAGCGTCATAGTCCGTTGTTCCCTCTAACGATTGTCGTGCGCTACCAGTGTGATGGGAAGCTGCCGTTGTGTCAAGGGCGGCGCCGGAGCGCCGATGCCTGCGACTGAAGTCGCATGGCAAACTACGGCGACTAAAGTCGCTTAGGGCGGCCACGTCAGCGACACTTCAGTGTCCGTCGTTTGCCATGCGACCGCAGCCGCAGGTCGCGTTCCACTATTTGGAGGCGCACCCCCGGAGATCCGGAGATCCAGCGCGCCCCACGATTGTGAGACGCGGCCGGCCGCGCTGCCTCGCGCGACGCCGAGGGCGCGTGGGTTGCCGTGCGCCCGCGGTGATAGACGCGCGCCGCACGGGCGCTCGCACGGGGCGCGCGCCCGTGCACAGCGCTCAGCCCGCCGACCATTTCTCGTGCATCGCCGTGCGTCCGCGCCTCGCCCCCCGGCGCCCCTCCTTCGCAGGGTCTGTGCAAAGCCCTGGGACTACGCTACGGGCGTCTGGACCGTCCCAGAGTTTTGCACAGACCTTGCCCTCCTTCGGAGGACGCGCGTTCTACTACCAGAACCATTATCGCATGGAGCAAGGGGGTGTCAAGGAACACACGCGCCGCACCGGCCACCGCGCCGGCGCGGCCCTCACCCCCAACCCCTCTCCCTGACGCGGGAGAGGGGGGCCGCCTGTCATGGCGTGTGGCACCACCCTCGCCCCTTCAGGGAGAGCCGGTTGGGCTGTCGGAGCGCAGCGCAGAGAGACCAATCCGCATGGGGCGGGGGTGAGGGGGAAAACTACATGACCCTGGCATCAGCCCGCGTCTCACAATCGTAGGGTGCGTCTGAAGGCTGCCCAAAGCAGGTCACAACCACCCGCAACGGTGTATCATAGGGGTTATGACATGGAGGCGTTCGCTATGACTACCGACGTTGTTCGTTCCGAGCTAGTGTCGCGCGATCCGGGGATACTTGGCGGTGACGCCGCCTTCCAGGGTACTCGTGTGCCTGTGGTGAGCCTAGTTGATTGGCTTGAGGGCGGGTATAGCTTGGATGAGTATCTGGATAATTTTCCCAGCGTGAAGCGTGAGCAGGCTATTGCCGCGCTTGAGATTCTACGTGGGGTTTTGCTTTCCGAGTGAGAGTTCTGCTTTCGTGTTGTTTATTGCTATACACTTTTGAGCATAACTCTATGTCCTCGATCGTCTAAAGCGTGGGCGCTTGACCCGTGTGGGGTTGATCTCCACGCCACCCATGTCGACGTCCTCGTCGTGCGTGTCGTCAAACGTGAGATCGCGAGGGGTAGGCGTTTCCGTCTTCAATTCGGGAAGACGGTAGGTCAACTCGGAGAGGTGATCGAGGGCGATCCGCACGCCATCCTGATCGTCCTTGTCCCCAATGCGAAAGGCGAGTTGGATCGCCTGACGCACAAGGATGAGCGCGCCCTGCAGGCGACTGACGTCGCGGGCGAGCCCGTAGGTCTTGTTCCACGTCTCCGACCGCACAATGACGAATTCGGCGTCACGAACATGTAGGCGGCCGACCTGGTTTGGCCCTAACGTACTTTTTAGCTCGTTTGCTCCTCCCTTCCGTAGTTGCTCGAGCGATGGCCAGCGCGGACCCGGCTCGAGCGCGAACACATCAGGCTCAGTGGGGACCTTCACCTTAGCAGCGCCTCTACCGGCTCGCCCCGTATCGAGGCGTCGAGCACCTCCATGGGGTGCGCCATCGGCATGCTCCGGCCCATGCGCTCCAGGGCGGCGCGGATCTGCAACAGGCAGCCGGGGTTCGCGGTGACGAGCAGTTGGGCGCCGCTGTCGAGCACGTTGCGCGCCTTGCGCTCACCCAACTCCATGGCCGGACCCGGCTCGACCATGTTGTAGACGCCGGCCGAGCCGCAACAGATCGTGGACTCGCGCGGGACCTCCCTGAGCTGCAGGTCCGGGATGCCTTTGAGCACGTCGCGCGGCTGCCGCTTGATGCCCTGCGCGTGCGCCAGGTGGCAGGCGTCGTGGTAGACGGCGGTCAGCGGCAGCGGATGACGCGCCGCAGCCGGACCGAGTTCGGCCAGCCACTCCGAGGCGTCGCGCACTCCTGCCGAGAAACGTTTGGCCTTCTCGGCGTAGGCCGGATCGTCGCGCAGCAAGTAGCCGTACTCTTTCATCGAGGAGCCGCAGCCAGCCGCGTTGACCACGACGGTGTCGAGGCCTAGCCGCTCGAACGTGTCGATGGTCCGGCGCGCGAAGCGCTGCGCCTCGGCCTCGCGGCCGGCGTGCATGGAGAGCGCGCCGCAGCAGCCCTGGCTCGGCGGAGCTACCACGATGCAGCCCTCGGCAGCGAGCACGCGCGGTGGCCGCGTTGACCCCTGGGAAGAACACGCGTTGCACGCAGCCGAGCAACAGGCCAACCTTGGCGCGGCTGTCCCCCTGCGCGGGGGTCCAGGCCGGCGTCTTTTCCAGCCTGCCGGACACGTCGGGCGCCAGCGACTCCATGGCCCGCAGCCGTGCGGGCAGCCGTCGGATGATCCCGGCGCGGTCGAGCAGGCCGCGCAGCCGCAGCCGCTGGTACAGCGCGAGCCCCGGCATGAGCAAGCGCAGCCGCTCCGGGTAGGGAAAGAGGCTGAACACGAGCTGCCGGAACAAGTGGTCCTCGGGCGTGCGTTGGTAGCGGCGCTCGACCTGCTGGCGTGTGGCCTCGATCAGCTTGTCATACTGCACGCCGGAGGGGCACGCCGTCACGCAGGCCATGCAGCCGAGGCACTGATCGAAGTGGCGCGCCATCGTGTCGTCCAAGGCCTCGCCCTGTAACCCCTCATTCATGAGGTAGATACGCCCGCGCGGAGAGTCCATCTCCTCGCCCCACAACACGTAGGTGGGGCACGAAGGCAGGCAGAACCCGCAATGTACGCAGTCATCGACAAGGTCTTGCGCGGGCGAATGATGCGCGTCGAACGCGGGCGTCACGCTGCTGCCGCTCTCACGGCGGCCCCGTCCGGTGATGGCGGGCGCCGTCCTGGCGCCATCGACGCCCACGGCCTGCGCGAGGTCGAGCGGGTGATCGGACCCACCCGCCTGGGCGGCGGCGCGCTCATGGGCCGGTTCGCGCGCGTCATCCGTTGGCGCGCCATGTGTCCAGACGCCCCGTGGCTCCAGTGTCATGGTTAGATCCCTCCCACAAAGCGGCCCGGATTCAAGATACCCGCGGGGTCGAAGCGCTCCTTGACGCGCCGCATCAGCGGCAGGGCGTCCCCGATAGGGCCCCACACATCTATGCCGTCTTTTATGTCGAGTGGAGCTTGCAATACGACGACGCTACCCTCGGCGCGTGCGACATGTGCGCGCAATTCGCCCAGCAACTCCCCGATAGAGCCTGCGTCACCGCCGGAGAGCCCAACAAAGGTTACACCCGTCCCGGCGTGCCCGGCGACATGCGGCTCGATACCCCGCGTATGCGCCAACTCCACGATACTTCCCAGTATGGTAGGCAAGGCAGTGGGCAGGTGCGTGAGCTTGAGGCCCACGTCGTCGCCCTGCCACGGGTACGCCCGCGCCTCGCGCCACGGCGCGTCCTGCTCGCCGGCGTCGACGATACGTGCGGCGCCGTGCGCGCCCAGCAGACGCGCCGCCGTCGCGGCCTGCGCCGCGACACCGGGCTCGATGCCCTCGAACAGGACGGATAGGAAAAGCCGCTCTCTCTCGCCCCTTCCAGGGGAGTCTGGGTCTCTTTCCTCGCCCCCCCCGCCCATGGCTGACTGGCCCCCCGGCTGCGGCCGGCGGTCCAGCGCGCCTCCGGGGGAGCCTGGGGAGATCCTTCTCTCGCCCCCCCGCCATACAGGCGCGCGTGGGGATCAACGGGCGCGGACCCCGCCGACAGCTTAGGCGTCTCCCCCTCTCCCACGGTTAGGGAGAGGCGCGCTGGACCGTCGGCCGCAGCCGAGGGGCCAGTTAGCCGTGGGACGGGGGGTGAGGGCCATTCCCAGCGCAGTTCCAACGCGTCGAGCACGAGCGGGCTCCCCGGCGTGTGCAGCAGGGCCTGCACGGCGGCGCCGGCGGCTTCCGGCGAGGCGAGCGCGATGGCGACGGTACGCCGCGCGGCGGGCAGCGGGTGCAGCCGCCAAATCGTCTCCACGACGACGCCGAGCGTACCAAGCGAGCCCGTGAACAGCTTGCACAGGTCGTAGCCGGCCACATTCTTGACCACCTTGCCGCCCGCCTTGGCGACTGTGCCGTCAGCGAGGACGACCGTGACGCCGATCAGCAGGTCGCGCACGGTCCCGTAGCGCAAGCGCAGGGGACCCGAGGGGTTGGCGGCGACGATACCGCCGAGCGTCGCTCCCGCGCCGGGCGGGTCGAGCGCCAGCCGCTGCCCCGCTTTGCCGACGGCCGCCTGTAGCGCCTCCAGCGTCACGCCGGCCTCGGCGCGTAGCACCAGGTCGCCAGCGGCGTGCTCCAGTACGTGGTTCAGGCGCGCCGTGCTCAGGATCAGATCGAGTCGTCGCGGCGTGGCGCCCCAGCCCAGCTTGGTCCCGCCGCCCCTGGGCGCGACAGCCAGTCCGGCGCGGTGCGCCAGCCGCAGCAGCGCGCTCACCTCCTCGACCGAGCCGGGTTCGACCACAAAGCGCGGCCGCACGCCGTCTATCGCGTCGCCCTCGGCCGCCTCGCGCGCGAAATCACGGCCAACGATCTCTTGTAGATCAGCCAGAACGATGTCGCCTATGTTGATCGCCATCACAGCCGCCCTGCCAGGCCCGCCGCCTCGAGGGGATGCGCGTGGTACGGCCCTGGGACCTCGCCGCACAGGCGCGGCGTGGGGAAGACCTTGCCAGGGTTGCACAAGTGCGCGGGGTCGAAGGCGCAGCGCACCAACTGCATCGTGTCCATGTCGGCGTCGGAAAACATTTTGGGCATGTATTTTTTCTTGTCCGCGCCCACGCCGTGCTCACCCGTAATCGACCCGCCGTGCTTGAGGCAGGTCAACAGAATCTCGCCGGACAACTCCTCGGCGTCCTCGGCCTGCCCCGCGATCTCAGCGTCGTAGAGCACCAGTGGATGCAGGTTGCCGTCGCCGGCGTGGAACACGTTGGCCACGCGCAGGCCGCGCTCGGCGCCGAGCGCGGCGATCTCGCGCAGGACCGCTGGGAGCGCGGTGCGCGGGATCACGCCGTCCTGCACGTAGTAGTCGGGGCTGATGCGGCCGACCGCCGCGAAGGCCGCTTTACGCCCCTTCCAGAACAGGGCGCGCTCGTCGTCGTCGCGCGCGATGCGGATCTCGGTCGATCCGTTCTCCTGGCAGAGACGCTCGACCTCAACGAACTGATGCGCGACCTCGGCGGCTGGCCCGTCCAACTCGACGATCAGAAGCGCCCCAGCGTCCATGGGATAGCCGGCGTGCACCGCCGCCTCGGCCGCCTCCATCGCCAGCGCGTCCATCATCTCCACGGCAGCGGGCACGATCCCGGCGGCGATGATGCCCGAGACGGCCACGCCGGCTTCGTCGGTGCTGGGGAACGCCGCCAGCAGGGTGCGCACGTCCTCGGGCTTGGGCACAATGCGTAGCGTGACGCGCGTGACCACGCCGAGCGTGCCCTCGGAGCCGACGAAGGCTCCGAGCAGGTCATAGCCCGGCGCGTCGGGGGCCTTACCGCCCAGGTGGACCGTGGCGCCATCGGCCAGCACGACCTCCAGCCCGGTGACATGGTTGGTGGTGAAACCGTACTTGAGGCAGTGCGCGCCGCCCGAGTTCTCGGCTACGTTCCCACCAATCGAGCAGACGAGTTGGCTCGATGGGTCCGGCGCGTAGTAGTAGCCCTGTGGCGCGACCTCCTCAGTGACCCATAGGTTGATCACGCCGGGCTCCACGACGACGCGCTGATTGGGCAGGTCAACGTCGAGGATGCGGCGCATCTTGGCCAGCACGATCAACACGCCCTTCTCCACCGGGAGCGCGCCGCCGGAGAGCCCCGTCCCCGAGCCGCGCGCCACGAAGGGTACACCCAATTCGTGGCACACCCCGACGGCGCGGCGCACGCCCTCGGCGTCCTCGGGCAGCGCGACGAGGCTGGGAACCACGCGATAGCCGGCCAGCCCATCGCACTCGTAGGTGCGCAGTTGCTTGTGCTCGGAAATGACGCCTTGCGGCCCCAGCGCCGCCGTCATCTTCTGGATCAGGACGGTTCGGTCGACCATAATAGGCTCCAGTGACGAGTCATTGTTCTTCATACTACTACATGGCGCCTACATCTGGCACAGTGCGGCCAGCGCGGGTATCCCCACCTGATTGTAATGGTACCCGTCGTAAGCCTGACCTTAAAAGGTCATGGCAGCGAACGGATCTTGAAAGGTCTCCCGGTGGACATCCTAGCGCTACGCGTCGCACGAAGGAATGCCTATCACGCCCACACAGACCTTTTAAGGTCCGTCCCTACCATGGTCTTTTAAGGCCAGGCTTCGACTGGCTCTTTTGTACAGGCAGCACGGCGTCTTTTCTAGTTACACTGCGTGTAGAGTGTGTAGACAACGCTTTGGTAGCGTATAGAGGTAACGAGCGGAGAGGAGTGTCGATGGCTGAATGCCCAGAATGCGCGGCGCGCGTCCCGGTACAAGATGTGTTGCAGGGCGAGATCCTGCCTTGCCCGGAGTGTGGGGCCGACCTGGAAGTCGTCGCCGTTTCGCCGGAGCCCAAGCTGGCCCTAGCGCCCCAGGAAGAGGAAGACTGGGGCGAGTAGTGTTACGATAGGTAAGTAGTAGCTAGTACATAGTAGACAGTAGTTAGAAGCATTCTATTTACTAACTACTAATAACAGACTCCGAGGGGAAGAGTAAGCGCGATACTAGTCCGGTGACAGAGAGCCGCGACGCTGCGATGCGGTACCGAACAACGCGCTGAACAAGGACCCCGAGTCGCCACCCCAACGGGACTGTTCCCTTCGTCAGGGAGCGCCCCTAGTAGGCGTGGCCGGTCGGCCCCCGTTACCACGGGCCAGGGTATCGGATATTCCCACATTTTGTATTCTGTGTGTATATGTCCCGTACTTGCAAAGGCCGGCGCCGCGAGGCGTCCGGCGTCATAGGGTGGTACCGCGAGCTAACCCCTCGTCCCTTGAGCGACAGATCTGTCGCTCAAGGGACGAGGGGTTTTTTGTTGAGTGGCGAGTGACGAGTGACGAGTGGCGAGTGGCGAGTGGCGAGTGACGAGTGGCGCGTAGGAACGCCCCTTGTTAGCACTCGACAGGTGGGGAGCAGTTGGTTCTCATCACTCGCCACTGGTAGGCAAGAAGGAGGGTTTCGAGACATGAACGAACGCGTATTGATCGTCGAGTCCACCCTGCGCGAGGGCGAGCAATTCGCCGGCGCTCACTTCGCGCCGGCCGATAAACAGAAGATCGCCCTGGCGCTCGATCGCTTCGGCGTGCCCTATATCGAGATCACCTCGCCGGCGGCGTCGCGGCGCGCCTATGACGACGCCTGTATGCTGCGCGGGCTGGGACTGCGCGCCCGGCTGCTGGCGCATGTGCGCTGCGTCCCCGCCGACGTACGGCGCACGCTCGACGCCGGCGTCGACGGTATCAACCTCTACTTTGGCCTCTCGCCGCTGCTCCGTGAGCACGGCCACCACCGCGATGTCGAGGGTATCATCGCCGCCGCCACGGAGTGCGTCGCCCTGGTCCGCGACGCCGGGCGCGAGGTGCGCTTCGGTTGCGAGGACGCCTTCCGCACCCCCGAAGCCGACCTGTTGCGCGTCTGCACGGCGCTGGACGACGCGGGCGTGGACCGCCTGAGCCTGCCCGACACCGTGGGCGTGGCCACGCCGCGCCGCGTCGATGAACTGGTGCGCCTGGTGCGCCGCAATGTGCGCGCTGAGATCGAGTTCCACGGACACGACGACAGCGGCTGCGCCGTGGCCAACGCCCACGCCGCCGTCGAAGCCGGGGCGCGCCTGGTTGACACCAGCGTCCTTGGGCTGGGCGAGCGCAACGGTATCACCGGGCTCGGCGCGTTGATGGCGCGGCTCTATACCACTGATCCCGCGCTCGTCCAGGGCTACGACTTGGTGGGCATCCGCGGCCTCGACCGGCTCGTCGCGGGCATCGTGGGCGTGCCCGTGCCGTTCAACGCGGTCGTCTCGGGGGCCAACGCCTTCACCCACGCGGCCGGCGCGCATACGGCGGCGGTGCTGCGCGACCCACACACGTACGAGGCGCTCGACCCGGCCGTCTTCGGCGTCGCGCGCACGATCCATGTCGGACACCACCTTACCGGCCGGCACGCCGTGGCCGGCCGCGCCGCCGCGCTCGGCCTCCTATTGGAAGGCGCCGCCCTCGAGCAGGCCACGACCGCGCTCAAGGACGCCGCCGGCGCTCGCCTGCTCGACGCCGCCGAGATCGACAATATCGTGATCGACTATGCGACCACCCCGCGCCCCGACCCTGTCGCGGGAGAGGGGGGACAATCTACTTACGGCGATGGCGAGCCCGTGGGCCTGGCCCTGAAGGACCATGGCAGGGACCGGACCTTAAAAGGTCTACCTGGGCTTGCCGATCAGATAGACCCTTCAGGGTCCGTCCCCGCCATGCGCCTTTAGGCGCAGGTTCACCGTCACTAAAATAAGGAGACACCCATCATGACCGAGCGAGCCACCCCTACCGACCGGCCACAAACTCTGGCCGAAAAGATCCTTTCGCACGCGTCCGGCGAACGCGCCATGGCCGGCGACCTCGTCGTGGTCGAGGTGGACATGGCGATGTCGCACGACTCACTGGCCGCGAGCGTCCGCCAGGCTATGGAGGCGATGGGGACGCCGCACGTCCACGATCCCGCGCACGTCGCCCTGTTCGTCGACCACGTCGCCCCGGCGTCGACGGTACAGGTCGCCGAGCAGCAGGCCGCGCTGCGCCGCTACGCCCGCGACGAGGGCATCACCAACTTCTTCGACGCGGGGCGGGGCATCTGCCACCAGCTCATGATCGAGCAGCGGCTGGTCCGTCCCGGCACCGTGGCCGTCGGGGCCGACTCACACTCCACGCTCTACGGCTGCGTCGGCGCCTTCGGCAGCGGCATGGGCTCGACCGACGTGGCCGTGGCCATGGCGACCGGCCAGACTTGGCTGCGCGTCCCCGCCACCATACGCATCGATATGGAGGGGGAACTTCCGCCCGGCGTGAGCATCAAGGACGCCACGCTGCAACTGGCGGGGCGTCTGGGCGCGGCCGGCGCCCGCTACATGGCCGTGGAGTACGCGCTGCCGGAAACACTGGACCTGCCCGCACGCATGACGCTGTGCGGCATGACCACGGAGATCGGCGCCAAGGCCGGCATCGTCGTGCCCGACGCCGTGACGCGCGGCTACGCGCCCATCCCCGACTGGCTCTACCCCGACGCCGGCGCCGTCTATGCGCGGCATGAGCGGGTCGACCTCGCCGCGATCGAGCCCCTGGTGGCCGAGCCAGGCTACGTCGACCGCGTGACGCCCGTTTCTGCTGTCGGTGACGTGCCGGTAGATGTCGTCTTTATAGGAACGTGTACGAACGGGCGCCTGGCCGATCTGCACGCCGCGGCCGACGTGCTGCGTGGCCGCCAGGTCCACGCGGGGACGCGCCTGATGATCGTGCCCGCCTCGCACGAGACGTTGAGCGCCGCCGCGGCCGACGGCACGCTCTCAACCTTACTGGAGGCGGGAGCCACGTTTGGCACGCCCGGCTGCGGGCCCTGCATGGGCCGGCACCAAGGCGCGCTCGCCTCTGGCGAGGTCTGCCTCTCCACCGGCAACCGCAACTTCGCCGGGCGTATGGGCTCGGCCCAGGCGCGGATCTATCTCGGCTCACCAGCCGTCGCGGCGGCCACGGCGGTAGCGGGGCGGCTGGCCGCCCCTGCGGACGTACTCTAAGCCTGCGACTAAAGTCGCATGGCAAGCCGCGCCGAAAGCCTGCGACTAAAGTCGCATGGCAAACCGCGCCGACTAAAGTCGGATGAAAGCAACATTTGCACGTACACAAACGAGATTATTTGTAACCCGAGACACTTTAGTGTCCGTCGTTTTCCATGCGACTTCAGTCGCAGGTCTACCTAAGGAGACAACATTATGCCTCGCATCTGGGCATTCGGCGATGACCTCGATACCGATCAAATCGTGCCGGGACGCTACGCCCCTTACATGACGGGCGAGCCGCCCGCCAAGTACGCGTTCGTGGAGCGCCGCCCCGAGTTCGCCGCCGCCGTGCGGCCCGGCGACATCCTGGTCGCGGGCGACAACTTCGGCTGCGGCTCCTCGCGTGAGTACGCCACGGAGGCGCTGGTGGGCTGCCAACTCGCGGCGATCGTGGCGCGCTCGTTCGCGCGCATCCTCTACCGCAACGCGGTCAACCTGGGCCTGCCCCTTTTCGAGGCGCCCTTCGCCCGCGATCTGCCGGACGGCGCCGAGGCCGACATCGACCCGGTAACGGGCCGGCTCGTGGTGGAGGGGCGCGTCTACAATCTCGCCCCCATGCCGCCCTTCCAGCGGGATATCGTCGCGGCCGGCGGGCTTGTCCCTTATATTCGTACGCACGGACGCTTCCCAGGGCAGCGCGCGCTCGCCGGCATGGAGGCGCGGCCGTGAATGGGACAATCTGCGCCATCCCCGGCGACGGCATCGGCCGCGAGGTCATCCCAGCCGCGGTCACGGTGCTGCAACGCGTCGCCCCCGACCTGCGAGTCGAGTGGGCCGAGGGGGGCTACGAGACGTGGCGCCGCACCGGCGAGGCGCTCCCGGAGCGCACGCTGCGCCTCGCCATAGAGGCGGACGCCACGCTGTTCGGCGCGGTCTCCTCGCCTCTACAGCCCACGCCGGGCTACCAGAGCGCCATCCTGCTGCTGCGGCGCACGCTCGATTTGTATGCGTGCGTGCGGCCTGTTCGATCACTCCCCCTTGCGTTGCGGCCTGGCCCTGAAGGACCATGGCAGGATACGGACCCTGAAGGGTCTCGACAGGCTAACGCTCGTCGTAATCATGCAGCGCCTTTAGGCGCCGTGCCCTGCCATGGTCCTTCAGGGCCAGGCCTTGCCGTCCGGGGTGAGGGCCGTGCCGCCGACCTCATCATCGTGCGCGAGAATACCGAGGGATTGTACGGCGGCGGCGAGGAGTCGGATGGGGAGCGCGCCGTGGCGCGGCGCGTCATCACGCGCGCGGCCTCCACGCGCATCGCGCGGCTCGCCTTCGACATGGCGCGCCGCTTGAGCCGGCGCCGTGTCACCATCGTACATAAGGCCACGGTGCTGCCTCAGACCGATGGGCTTTTCCGCGAGGCCGTCTTCGCGGTGGCGCGCGACTACCCAGAGATCGTAGCTGACGAAGCGCTGGTCGACAGCGCCGCGATGCGCCTCGCCGCGCATCCCGAGAGCTTCGACATGATCGTCACGACCAACCTGTTCGGCGACATCCTCTCGGACATCGCCGTGATCCACGGCGGCGGCCTGGGCCTGGCGCCCTCGGCCAACATCGGCGATGGGGCGGCCGTCTTCGAGCCTGTGCACGGCTCGGCTCCCGACATCGCGGGTCGGGGCGTCGCCAACCCGTTGGCCGCGATATTGGCCGGAGCCATGCTGCTCGACCACCTCGGCCGCCACGCCGAGGCCGGAGCCGTACGCGACGCCGTCGCCGCGACGATCGCCGGCCCCATCCGCACACCCGATCTCGGCGGCGCGGCTACGACAAAAGAGGTGACGGACGCGGTGCTATCCACTTTGCCTGCGACTGCGGTCGCATGGCAGCGTACCAGCACTGCGGTGCTAGAACGTTGATATTGATGCCGCACGTTTGTACGGTCTTATCCGACCGCAGTCGGTGGCGTCTGCCATGCGACCGCAGTCGCAGGCCCCAGGAGGAAACGTAATGATCACCATGGTCCAACCAAGATTGCGTGTCGGCGTGCTGCTCTCACGAGTGCGCGTGGAGGAGAAGCTGCTTCTGACCGAGTTGGAGCGGCGCGACGTTACCGTCGACGTGGTCGACGACCGCACGGTCGCCTTCGACTTGGCGCGGCCCCGGCGCGACTGGGATGTCGTGCTGGCGCGCTCCGTATCACACTCGCGCACGCTCTACGCCGCGCGCGTGCTCGGCCTGTGGGGTATTCCCACCCTCAACCATCACGACGTTATCGCCACCTGCGGCGACAAGCTGCTGACCACCGCCGCGCTGCTGGAAAACGGCGTGCCGACACCGCGCACACGCCTGGCCTTCACCGCCGAGTCGGCCCTTGACGCGGTCGAAGAGACCGGCTACCCCGCCGTTCTAAAGCCCGTGGTGGGCTCATGGGGACGCCTGCTGGCGCGCGTCAACGACCGCGACGCCGCCGAGGCCATTTTGGAGCACAAAGAAACGCTCGGTTCGCCGCAACACGGCGTCTTCTATATACAGGAACATGTGCGCAAGCCCGCGCGCGACATCCGCGCCTTCGTCGTCGGCGACGAGACAATCTGCGCCATCTACCGCTACTCGGGGCACTGGATCACCAACACCGCGCGCGGCGGCCGCGCCGAGAACTGCCCCGTCACACCAGAGCTCGACGCGCTGTGCCGCGCGGCGGCGCGCGCCGTCGGCGGCGGCATCGTCGCGGTTGACGTGCTGGAGAGCGACGACGGTCTGCTCGTCAACGAGGTCAACGACACCATGGAGTTCCGCAACAGCATCGACACGACCGGCGTGAATATCCCCGCGCGCGTCGTCGACTACGCGCTCGCCATGGCGCGCGAATGCGGCCCTCACCCCCTTGAGCCTGGCCCTAAAGGACCATGGCAGAGGACGGACCTTAAAAGGTCTGAGTGGGCTCAATCCAGTCTAGACCCTTCAGGGTCCGTCCCCTGCCATGGTCCTTTAGGGCCAGGTTTGGTGGGTGGGGGTGAGGCCATCCCATCGTCAGAGGAGGCGCTCGTATGAGGGCCGCCATCGCCGGCGGCTCGGGCTACACCGGCGGCGAGTTGCTACGTCTGCTGCTCGCTCACCCAGAGGTCGAGGTCGCCGCGATCACCAGTGAGAGTAAGCGAGGTAATTATGTGCATACGGCGCACCCCAACCTGCGCGGACGCACGGCGCTGCGCTTCAGCGCCTTGGATGACCTCCCGCCGTGTGACCTGCTGTTCCTGTGCCTGCCGCATGGCGCGGCGATGCGCCGGACCGCGTTGCTCGACCACGCCCCACGCACGATTGACCTGAGCGCCGACTTCCGCCTGCGCCAGCCCGCCGACTACACGCGCTGGTACGGCCACGACCACGACGCGCCAGAACTGCTCTCGGAGTTCGTCTATGGGCTACCGGAACTGCACCGCGCGGAGTTGCGCGACGCGACGCGCGTCAGCGGCGTGGGCTGCCTGGCCACGGCCACGATCCTGGCGCTCTATCCGTTGGTGCGCGCCGGCGTTGTGCGGCCCGACCCAATCGTGGTCGAGGCCAAGGTCGGCTCCTCGGCGGCCGGGAACAGCGCGAACCCCGCCGACCACCACCCCGAGCGCGCCGGTGTGCTGCGCTCGTTCATGCCGGTCGGGCATCGCCACACCGCCGAGGTCGAGCAGGAACTGGCGGTGGACGGCGCGCGTCCGGTCGTGCATCTCTCGGCCACGGCGGTCGACGCCGTGCGCGGCGTGCTGGCCACGGGGCACCTGTTCCTGGATAGCCCGCTGGAGGAGCGCGACATCTGGCGGCTGTACCGCGAAGCCTACGGCGACGAGCCGTTCGTGCGCGTCGTCAAAGAGCGAACCGGGTTGTACCGCTACCCCGAACCCAAGATTTTGGCCGGCTCTAACTACTGCGACGTCGGCTTCGCGCTGGACAAAGAGCGTGGCCGCGTCGTCGCCCTCGCCGCGATCGACAACCTGATGAAAGGCGCGGCCGGCAGCGCCGTGCAATGCATGAACCTGATGTTTGGCTTCCCCGAAACGCAGGGGTTGGAATTCGTGGGGTTACACCCAATTTAACGGAGTTCACATGATCGTCATCAAGATCGGCGGCGGGGGCGGGCTGGACCTCGCGGCGTGCCTGGACGACCTGGCGCGGCTGCGCGCGGCCGGTGAACCACTTGTCTTGGTACACGGTGGATCGGGTCCAGCGACGGCACTCGGCGAGGAGTTGGGCTATCCCCCCCGCTTCATCACCACACCGTCCGGCATGCGCAGCCGCTACACCGACGCGCGCACGCTGGAGATCTTCACCATGGCCCTGGCGCGGTTCAACACCGAACTGGCGGCCGGGCTGCAGGCGCGTGGGGTCGCGGCCATCGGACTCTCCGGCGTGGACGGCCGTGTGCTGGAGGGGCGCCGCAAAGAGACGGTCGTCGCCATCGAGGACGGCCGGCGGCGCGTCATCCGTGACGACCGCTCGGGCACGGTCGAAGGGGTCAACGCGCCGTTGTTGCGCGCGCTGCTCGACGGCGGCTACCTGCCCGTCATCTCGCCGCCCGCGTGGAGTCCCGACGGCCCCATCAACGTCGACGGCGACCGCGCCGCCGCGCACGTCGCCCGCGCGCTCGACGCGCGCACACTCGTGCTGCTGACCAACGTGCCCGGTCTGCTGCGAGACCGCGACGGCGAGGCGTCGCTACTGCGGCACATCGACGCCGGCAATAACGAGGCATGGGAAGGAGCGCTGACGGTCGCGGCCGGACGCATGCGCGTCAAGCTGCTCGCCGCACGCACGGCCCTCGACGGCGGTGTCCCGCGCGTCGTCATCGCCGACGGCCGGCAGGAGCGACCGATCGTGCGAGCGCTAGGCGGTGAGGGGACGACTATCAGTGGCGAGTGACTAGTCACGGATGCGGCACGAGATTGTAGGCCGTGGCCTGCGACTAAAGTCGCAGGTCAATTTGGGTGTGTTTCGTTCACGTTGGGCGCGGCCCTCACCCCCCAACCCCCTCTCCCTGACGCGGGAGAGGGGGAGACGCCCCTTCAACTCACTTGAAACACACCCGGTCAATTTAGGAGGAAAATATGGTCACCGCGACGACAACGACGACAACGACGACAACGACGACAAGCGAGCTTACCATCGTGCGCGGGGCGGGCGCCCAGCTGTGGGACGAGACGGGCCGCCGCTACATCGACTGCGTGGGCGGGCAGGGCAGCGCCAACCTGGGTCATTGCCACCCGGCCGTGGTGCGCGCCATCCAGGAGCAGGCCGCGCAGCTGCTCTCGTGCCCGACGCTACTGGGCAACGACGCGCGCGAGACCCTGCTGCGCCGACTCGCCACGGTCACGCCGCCCGGACTCGACCGCTTCTTCCTGTGCAACAGCGGGACCGAGGCTGTCGAAGCCGCCATCAAGGCCGCACGGCTCGCCACCGGGCGCGCCGGCATCGTCGCGGCGCAACGCGGCTTCCACGGACGCACCATGGGCGCCCTCGCCACGACGTGGGAGCCGCGCTACCGTGCGCCGTTCGAGCCGCTGCTGCCGGGGGTGCGCTTCGTGCCCTACAACGACATCGCCGCGCTGGATGCGGCCGTCGACGAGACGGTCGGATTGGTGCTGCTGGAGCCGGTGCAGGGCGAGGGCGGCGTGCACCCTGCCGCGCCTGGCTACCTGCGCGCCGCCGCCGAGATCGCGCACGCGCGCGGCGCGGTGTTGGCTCTCGACGAGATACAGACGGGTTTCGGGCGCACGGGGACGATGTTCGCCTGTGAGCAGGATGGCGTCGCGCCGGACCTGCTGTGCCTGGCCAAGAGCATCGCCGGCGGCCTGCCGATGGGCGCGCTGGCCTTCGGTCCGCACGTGGAGAGCTTCCCGCCCGGCGCGCACGGATCGACCTTCGGCGGCAACCCGCTCGTCTGCGCCGCCGCGACCGCGGCCATCGGAGCGCTCGTCGACGAAGAACTGCCGGCGCACGCCGCCGCGACCGGGACATACTTAATGGAGCGGCTCCAAACGATGAATGCGCCCCAAGTGCGCGCGGTGCGCGGGCGCGGGCTGATGATCGGGCTGGAGCTGCGTACGAAGGCGCGCCCGGTCGTGGCGGCGCTGCGTGAGCGCGGCGTGCTGGCGCTCACGGCCGGCCTCACCGTGTTGCGGCTGCTCCCACCACTGGTCATCACGCGCGCGCAGTGCGACGAGGTGGTAGCGGCGCTGCACGAGGTGTTAGTCGTTAGTCGTTAGTCGATGGTCGATGGTCGATGGTCGATGGTCGATGGTCGGGGAGCCTTGGCCGGATAGTATACTGGGGGCAGGGACGGCATAGGCGGGAGGTTATCATGAGCGTGAGCGTCGGTACCCGCCACATGCTCGACTATAGCTGGCTACACGACGACCTGGAGGAGGAGCTGGGCGGAGCGGATTGGCATCAAGATGCGATTCGCGCCCTCTCCACGTCCTTGCAGACGCTTGCCAATGAACGCGGCTGGGCGTGGCATGTGGGCGATCAGCTGACCGTGGTCGGTGCAAAGCCAGACGCGACGGAGTGGCGCCCTGTCCCCGACATTTCGATCCATCCTCGACTTGGCCTAGGTAAACGCCAGGACATCGACGTACGGGTGGACGGACCGCCATCACTCGTCATCGAAGTGGCGAGCCCGACGACCTGGACATACGATGTGAGCGTGGAGAGTATCCGGAGCGGCAAAAGGCAGGCGGGCAAAGCGTACGGCTACCTCAACCTGATGCGTGTCCCTGAATACCTCGTATTCGATCCCCATCGCGAGTTCCTCGCCGGCCAGGTCCGCGCCTGGCGCCGCGTCGGAGACGCGGTCGAGGAGTGGCGGCCCAACGCCGATGGGCGCTACGACAGCCAGACGCTGGACATCTCCTTTCGTCCCGATGGTCCCCTGCTGCGCGTCTTCGACCCAGATGGGAACCCCGTCCCTTATTGGTTCGAAGCCAGGCGTGAGAACGTGGCCCTCCAGCAGAGGATCGCTGACTTAGTACAGCGCCACAGTGATAGGGTACGGAAATCAGACGACGCCATCAGCACGATGATCGCGGGCCGACAGATGACCTTGCGCACTCGCGCCAATTCCTTACCCCTTTTGTGTGGAACTGTACTTAGAGGCGGCATTGGAGCGGTTGGAGCGGCAGGACACCGCGACATGACGGCTGTCCAGCAGCGATAACACGACTTTAACATGACGTGCCGGCCCTGTACTATACAGGGCCGGCGCTCTTTTTATCATCACCAGCCATCTTCCAGGCAGGCGCGGATTTCTCACGGCCACGTTCCTTGCGCTACCTCCTCCGTGAGTTATTGACAACCCCGCCTCCTCGGACTATAATAGCCGCATGTAGGATGTAAATCATTTACACTATACGCTCTATATCGTTTACACTCTATCTGATAGAGGAGGCAACAATGGGCGCGCAAGGCAAACCACAAACGGTGGCCCCGGCTAGGGATCGGCTGGTCGACTACGTACGCGAGGCGTCCCACGGCAAGGGGCGCTTTGGGTCTTTCACCAAGCGGGCGACGACGGCGATGTCGCTGGCGCAGGACGAGGCCAAACAGCTTAACCACAACTACATCGGCACCGAGCACATTCTGCTTGGTCTCCTGCGCGAAGGTGATGGCGTCGCCGCCGAGGTGTTGAGCAGCCTGGGCGTCGAGCTGGACTGGGTGCGTGAGGCCGTGGAACACACCATCGGACGCGGCGATAAGCCGGTCGAGGGCGACACCGGCCTGACGCCGCGCGCCAAAAAAGTAATCGCGTTGGCGGTCGACGAGGCACGCACGTTGAGCCACCGCTACATCGGCACCGAGCACCTGTTGCTCGGCCTCGCACGCGAAGGCGAGGGCATCGCGGCGGGCGTGTTGGAAACGCTCGGCCTCGACATGGCGCGGATGCGCACGGAAGTGCTCCAGGCGCTGGCAAGTGGAGGACGCGGATCAGAGTCCGGCGGCGCCAAGGGCAACGTCGTGACCTGCCGCATCGACGACCGCGATGTCGAGGCCATCGACTTGCTGGTCGAGGCCGGCATCCGCACCACGCGCAGCGACGCCGCCTCGTGGCTCATCCATGCCGGCATCGACACGCACCAGGAACTCTTCGACAAAGTGCGCGCCACGGTCGCCGAGATCCGCCAGTTGCGCGGCGCCGCCCAGGCCATGGCACAGCAACTCGTGATCGCCGAAACGCCCGCAGACGCAACCGCGCCTCCTGAGCAGGCAAACGACAAGGGCGAGGGACGCGCATGAGCGGCGTGGTGTTGGCCGCTTCGACCGGCGATGAGAACGTCGACGCGCTGCTGCGCGAGGCTATCAGCCGCGTCGAACAGGCGCTCCCGGCGCGGATTCGCGGCTACTACGTCGTCGGCAGTCACGCCGACGGCAGCGCCCTACCCGCCAGCGACATTGACCTGGACATCGTCGTCAAGGGCAGCCTTGATGACGAGGCAACACAGGCGGCGCGGGCTATTGCCTTGGACATCGTAAACAGCTATGCCGCGTCGCGCGGCGCGGACCTGGGCGTCTCCCTCATGCATGAGGCGCGCATGCAAGGGATCGGTAATCCCGCCTTCAAGCTGGCGAGCCTTTTTCTCTATGGACAAGACATACGCGATGACCTCTCTTTAACACCCAGCGAAGAGTGGGCGCGGGGCCTCATGCACAGTATGTATCTCGTGATCGGGCGCGAACGCGGACTATCCGCCCTGACCTATCCGCTCGACTACCCTGATCCGCACGGGGAGTTCTTTGGCTACGACCACAACATAAAGTCTCAAACCGATGGGACGATGACGCGGGGGACGCGCGGCCTGGTAACGGGAGCGGGCTGGTACGCGACCGCATTGATCGCCCTGGGGACAGGGCAATACGTCCTACGCAAACGCGATGTCCCAGGTTGCTACCGGCAATACGTCGGTGACGAGTGGACGCCCTTTCTGGACACACTGTCCACGCGCTGTCGGGACGAGTGGCGCTATCAACTCCCTGAGCAGGCGGGCGACCGAGACATCCTGCGCGGCCTGTGCGAGCGCTATCGCGCGTTCGAGAACCATTTCCTGTCCGCCTACAAAGACTTCGTGCTGTCCGACCTACGAGGCGATGACGAACCAGCCGTGCGCCAGGCGCTGCGCGCGTTGCAGCGCTTGCCATACAAGGATGAGGACATCCGAATCGCCTTACAGGACATAGGCGCCCGTGGGACGCCGGAATTGCGCCAAGCGGCGGACACGCTCGCGTATCATTAAGACGAGGAGAAACGTCGTGTCAGGGATAGCGGACCAACAATATCTGTTGAACAAGCAGTACCGGAACTCCTCGAACTTGCAGGCGCGCATCGACTTGCACGCGCGCTTCAGCACGAATACGTACGGCTGGTTCCGCTGGATCGTCGATCACCTCCAGCTGCCGTCACAGGCTTATGTGCTCGAACTCGGCTGCGGACCGGGGCTGCTCTGGCGCGAGAACCTAGGCCGCATCCCCGCAGGCTGGGACATCACGCTATCCGACTTCTCGCCCGGCATGCTCCAGCAGGCGCGCGACAACCTCCGTGACGCGGGACGACCCTTCACCTTTGCGGTCGTCGACGCGCAGGACATCCCGTTCGCGGACGACAGCTTCGACGCCGTCATCGCCAACCACATGCTCTATCATGTGCCCGATCGCCCACGCGCGTTCGCCGAGATCCGCCGCGTGCTGCGGCCCAACGGGCGCCTCTATGCCACGACGAACGGTGAAGCCCATCTACAGGAGTTGGAGGCGTTGCTACCAAAAGATGAGTTTGACTTCAGCCACGCCCCCTTCGACCTTGAGAACGGCCGCGCGCAGCTCGCGCCGTGGTTCCCCACCATCACGTTGCATCGCTACGACGATGCGCTCGTCGTAACAGAGACTGAGCCTCTTATCGCCTACCTGCTCTCGATGCGCGCCGCGTCCGGCCTGAGCGACGCCGAGCGAACGGCTGTCACCGAGCGTGTGGAGCGGGAGCTGGCGGCGCGGGGAGTCATCCGCATCACGAAGGACAGCGGCCTCTTCGAGGCATGGGCGGAAACGCCGGGTACGTTTGCATAGAGGTATGCAATAATACGCTTGAAAGGAGTACATCTATGGCTGGTAACTATGCTTCTGTCGATATTACCGAGGCTCCTCCGCTATCAGAATTGGTCGAGGAAGTGCGGTGTACTAGACGTCCGCGTGTGCTCAGGAGCGTCAATGAGAACGTCGCGATTATCGCGCCGGTCAAAAGACGGGTGCGCCAAGGCGGCAAAAGATTTAGCGAAGACGACCCGTTCTGGGAGGTTGTGGGCATCGGGCAAACAGCCGAACCAACCAACATCGCCACGCATAAAGACGACTACCTGGCCGAAGCGTATGTGCCGATAGAATAAGGACGTGAAGACAACGGCCTACTACGACACCATCGTGCAGCAGAAGCATCCCGAGGTGAAACGCGAGTGGATCGAGTGAGTATTAGCTCATCCTATCCGGCGCGAGGCGCAACCCGATGGGCGTCTACGCCTTTGGGGACGGCCTCTCGACGCTGGTGGCCGTGTCCTGCGCGTTGTCACCCTAGCGGATAGTGAAACAGTGCATAACGCCTTCTTTGACCGCGGCTTCAAACCATAGAGGACTCCCGCATGAAACTCCAATACTTCCCCGATACAGATACGCTTTACATTGACCTGCGCAACGAGCCGAGCACGGAGTCCGAGGAGATCGCGCCCGATGTGGTGGCCGACTACAACACGGCGGGCCAAATCGTCGGCATTAGTATCGACTCCGCGTCAACAAAGGTCGATCTCACCGCAGTCGATGTCAGAGACCTACCGCACGTTCGCGTCTATTCCACTCCCCCACAACAGCCCGAAGCAATCGTCGTTGGCGCGTCAGCCGCTCATGCGTGATAGGTGGTTCGACGTGTACGTGTGGGGAGACCTATGAGCAGCGAGGCGCGTCCCGACGAGATCGCGCTGCTGCGCGGGATGCTGGAAATCTCCAGCCTCTCCGGCCATGAACGGCCACTGGCGGAGTACCTCTGCGCTGAGATGGCGCGGCGCGGCGTGCGCGCGCATATCGACGCGGCCGGCAACGCCGTGGGCGAACTTGGCGAGAACGGGTCGCTGGTCGTGCTGCTGGGACACATGGACACCGCGCCGGGCGTCGTGCCGGTGCGGCAAGAGGGAGGCCTGCTCTACGGCCGCGGGTCGGTCGACGCCAAAGGACCCCTCGCTGCCTTCATCTGCGCCGCCGCGCGCCTGGGCCCAGGCGCCGGCGTGCGACTGGCCGTCGTTGGAGCCGTCGAAGAGGAGAGCGCGACCTCGCGCGGCGCGCGGCATGTCGCGCGGACCTATCGGCCCGACGCCTGCGTCATCGGTGAGCCGAGCCGTTGGGACCGCGTGACGCTTGGCTACAAAGGCCGCCTGCTGGTCGACTATATGGCGCAGCAGGGTGCAGCGCACACCGCCGGCGCCATCCCCACCGCATCAGAGCGCGCGGTCGCCTTCTGGAACGGTGTCGTCGCCATCTGTGAAGAGGCCGGCGGCGCCAAAGAGTTCGAGCGCCTGAGCCCCACGCTGCGCCGCATACACGGCGAGAGCGATGGTCTGTGCGATACGGCGCGCCTCGAACTCTCACTGCGGCTGCCTCCCGATCTCGATATGGTCGCGCTACGGACCCGGTTGCACGCGCTGGCCGGCGACGCCTCGGTGACCTTCTCGGGCGATGAGCCGGCCTATCGCGCGCCCAAGAATACGGCGCTCGTGCGCGCCTTCCTATCCGCGATCAGGGCGCGGGAAGGGGCGCCCGCGTTCCCGCTCAAGACCGGCACCTCGGACATGAACATCGTCGCGCCAGTGTGGGGCTGCCCCATCCTCGCCTATGGACCCGGCGACTCCGCGCTCGACCACACGCCGGACGAGCACATCAGCCTCACCGAGTACGGCCACGCCATCGCCGTGCTCGAAACCGCGCTCGCCCAACTCGGGGTCGAACAACGCTGACCCATTGTCGCGTTGGGGTACGCCCCACGATGCTGAGAGGCGGCCTAACCTTAAAAGGCCAGGCCAGTGCTATGCTATGAGGCGCGCGGCAGCGCCGCGTGTACGGCGTCGTGATTCGTGGGCGGGACAAGCACGTTCGTGGGCGGTATGGATACACCTCGTGAGGCGCAAAACGCGGCGATAAAGGGCTCGACGAGGGCCGGGTCGAACTGCCCGCCCGCGGCGCGCCGCAACTCAGCGACGACGCGCTCGGGCGAGAGGCCGCGCCGATAAGGCCGGTCAAGGGTCATCGCCGAGACGGCGTCGGCGATCTGCATGATCCGCCCCAGCAGCGGCGTCACGCCCCCCACTATCCCATTTGGATAACCCCGGCCATCGTAGCGCTCGTGGTGCTGCGCGATGGTGTCGATGACACATGGATCGTCAAGCAGTCCGCGCACGATAGCCACCCCGTACGTCACATGCGCTTTAATGGCGGCATACTCCTCGTCGGTCAACGCGCCGGGTTTGCGCAGCACGCGGTCGGGCACGGCGATTTTGCCGACGTCGTGCAAGGGGCCCGCGATGGCCAGCGTCCGCCGGTCGTCGTCGGGCAGGTCGAGGGCATCGGCCAGCAGCAGGGCGTAGCGCGTCACGTCGAGCGAGTGCTCACGCGTGTAGCGGTCTTTGGCATCGACCGCCGCGACTAACCCTTCGAGGATGCCAAACGTGGTGTCGCCCAACAGGTCGGCGGCGCTGCGCACCAGGATGGGGTCGGATATGGCGCCGCTCTTGACCGCGTACATACGGGCGTCCGCTACGGCCAGGAGCGCCTGCCGCGTCGCTCCGTCGTCCGGCGTCGCGGCGACGCCGATGGAGACGGACAACGGGATCATCGCGCCACACGCGTCGACGTAGGGCGTGGCCGCGATAGCCGTGGTGATGCGCCGCGCCACGCTCTCCGCCCCGGCGCGATCGGCCCCCGGCAAGACCAGCGCGAACTCGTCGCCGCCGTAGCGCCCCACCACATCGCCCTCACGCGCTTGGGCGCGTAGGTGTCCGGCGATGGTACGTAAGACGGCATCACCGGTGGGGTGGCCGTACGTGTCGTTGAAGAGCTTGAAGTTGTCGACATCGACCAATAGAAAGGCGGTCTGTTCGATACACTCGCGCTGGCCGCCTACCGTGAGCGCGGCGTCGAGCGCCTGGTGCACGGCGCGGTGGTTCGCCAGATCCGTCACCGGATCGCGCATCGCCTGCGCCTGGGCACGTTCGTAGAGGCGGCTATTCTCGATAGCTAGAGCGGCCTGATCGGCGAAGATTTCCAGGATCTCTACCACCTCGGCGTCGGGCCGGCGCCCGTCGATGGGATCATCGACGGAGAGGAAGCCAAGAAAATCGCCGGTGCGCCGTTCGATCAGGGGCACCAGCAACTCGTCGCCGGCGCGCCACCCATCTTTGACGACGGATGTCAGCGCCGGCGACCACTGCGGGATCGACGTGCCCTCGAACGCCTCACTGGCGCGTTCGGCGGGGAGAAAATATGAGCGCGACAGGAGGAACTCGTCGCGCAGCAAGGATAGCACATCGCCCGCCGGCGCGTCTTGCGCCAAGAAGTGGGCCGCGACCTCCGCGCTTAGACCGGCCACGGCCACCGGCTGAATACGCCGTTCCTCGGACGGGGCTTCAGGATTGGTGATGAGGTTGAGCACGGCGATGCGGAACTCCAGGGCGGCGCAGGCCACGTCGGCGGTGAGCTGGCCGATGCCAGCCGCGTCGAGGTCCAGGTGCAACGCGCGACTCGTCTCCTGCACGCGTCGCAGACGCTCGGCGCGTTGGTGCGCCAGCCCGCGCTGGGCGGCCTCGGTACGATAGAGGCGCGCATTCTCCAAGACCGCCGCGATTTGGCGCAGCGCCACCAGCGCGATTAGGCCGCGCGCGCCAAAGGCGCCCCGTCCCTGCATGCCCCCCTGAGCGGGGAAAGAGACGGCCAACGCAACGCCAAATCCCAGGATAGTGGGGACCAAACCCAATACGGCGAGGATCAGCGCCGGCGCGTCGGCATCGCGGGCACGCCGCTTATACACGACCGGACGCCACTCCAGGCCGGCCAGCCCAATGGACACCAGGCCGGCCATCCAGACGAGGTCCAGGGGCGTACCGTCCTGGAACGTTTTGTTGAACAGGAGCGGGACCCAGACAACGAAGCCGACGGCCTGGCACAGCAAGCCGCATAGAAGTAGCGCCATTCCCCGCGCGGCGGCGAGTCGGGGCACGCCCAACACCAGGAGGAAGGCCGCTAGCACGAGCGTTAAGTAGGCGACTGGGTAGGCTAGCAACACGGCGTCATCGACCGAATTAAAGGAATTGGAGGACAGGACCACCCGCTGCGTGACCATGCCGCCAATCAACGTCAGGGCCACGGCGACGATGGCGACATCGAGCGCGAGGAAGACTGTCGCGCTTCTCTGGCCGCCGGGTCGGGGTAGCGCGAAGAGTCCCGCGATAAAAAAGGGCACGAAGCCCAACCACCCGGCGTCGCCGAGCGATGGAAACGGGACGACGAGATGCGCCGCGAGTTGGCCGTAGTTCCAGAATAGCTCCCCGCCCAGCCAACTGGCACAACCGGCCGCGAAAAACAGCCAGGCGCGACGACTCTCACCGCCGCGCCGGGCGGCGACAAGGCAGCCACTCAATGCGACTGTCGCGCAGCACGTCCAGCCGGCGTCCGCCCACCACACCACCGCGTTGGCACCGCCGACACGCCCCAGTTCACCCGCGGCAAACAGCAAGAGCAGGCAAAAACACGCCATGAAAGCGATGCGGCGGCGTGATAGAAAGGCGATGCCGCGTGAGGCGAAAGCCATAAGGTACTATACCCACCCTCTTGATCATCGTGAACGAAACCGGAATAGGGCGAGTATATGTGGGGACGACGTGGCGTGACAATAGCGCGAAAGTCCTTAGTGAGCCTATAGATCCCGCCGGGCGAAGCTGCGCACGGCAAGAAGTAGCATCACGATGACCCACGCGACGGCCCACACGATGTAGGGCGTCGTGGGCGCCGCGCCCGTGACGATGCCCCCCTCGCCCTGCGCGTTAGCAAGTGCGGTGATCGCCGCTGGTTGCAGGTTGTACTGCACGCCGTGCCACAACCCATCGGTCGGGAGAACCAGGCTAACGACCGTGCCAGCCGTAGTGATGGTCGCGTTGTGGAAGGTAGCGCCGACTTGCGTGACGATGCCGAAGATCCAGGCCACGCCAAAGAGCACGAGCGCGATGATCCCGCCTGTGATCGACGGCAGACGCGTGCTGCCCAGGATTGCCAGTGTCAGGAGCACGACGGCTTGACCAATCAGGAACAGGACCGCCACCACAGGATGGGGCGGCGTATAGCCAGTGACCACGCGGATAACGGCCAACTCAAGCAGGCTGACAAGCGCGGTGTACCCCGCCAGCAGCGCGGTCATGCCCAGCCACTTGCCCAACACGACGTCGCTGCGCCGGATCGGCCGCGGCAGGAGCGCCAGCGCCAGCCCCGACTCGACATCCGCGGCGATGGAGGGCGCGGCAAGGAAAGCTGAACCTACGGCCAGGATGAAAGAGAACATGATGGCGATGAGGAGGACGAACTCAGCCGTCGTCGACAACACCTCGACATGGGAAATGGGCTGGCCGTTGCGCGTGAATGTGGCGATACGCGAGAAGCCCCAGCCGGTCGCCCCAATGATGATGACCGTGAGAATGAAAACGGCCAGAAGCAGGCGGCGGCGCACGGCCTCGCGCAAGGTCAGGCCCGCGATGGTGAGCAGCGGCATCGGTCCCTCCAGAGTAGTCAGTAGTCAGTAGTCAGAAAGTACGAGAAGCGATTCGATAACCGGGTGACACTCAGCGCACAACGGCGCTTATCAGTTCCAATCAACCACTGACTACTGACTACTGACTACTCAATAATTGCAAGAAACGATCTTCAAGCGATTGATGGCGCGGCTCGACGGCGTAGACACGGCCGCCGAGCCGCACGACCTCGGTGACGAGCAGCGGTACGTCCTCGTCGTCGATACCGCTCACGACGTACCAGCCCTCCTCGCGCCATACGTCGCCGAAGGAGGCCAGGGCGTCCTCAGCGGCGCGCGTAAGTCCCGTCGCGCGCAGGTGGACGGTATGCGTCGCGCCCAGCACGTCGCTCATCGTACCCATAGCGATGACGCGCCCAAAGTTGACGATGGCCACGCGGTCGCACACCTGCTCGACCTCAGTCAGCAGGTGCGAATTGAGGAAGACGGTGGCGCCGCGGCGCTTGAGCGCGTGGATGATCTCGCGCACGTCATGCCGCCCTACCGGGTCGAGCGCCGAGGTCGGTTCGTCGAGCAGCACGAGGTCGGGGGCGCCGAGCAGGGCCACACCCAGGCCCAGGCGTTGCTGCATACCCTTGGAGAACGTACCCACGCGGTCGCCAGCGCGCGCGGACAGACCCACGGCGTCCAGCGCGGCGTCGATCTCGCCGGCGCGACGCTCACGCGGGATGCCGGCGAGGGCGCAGTGTAGGCCCAGCGCTTCGCGGGCAGAGAGCCAATCCTGGTAGCGAAACAGCTCAGGCAGATAGCCGACGTGGCGCCGCGTCTCGCGGTCGCCGATCGGCGCGCCGAGCATGAAACCTTCGCCAGCGGTGGGGCGGGTCAACCCGAGCAGCATCTTGACCGCGGTAGTCTTGCCGGCTCCGTTGGGCCCGAGGAAGCCAAAGACCTCGCCGCGCGGTACCGTCATGGTGAGCCCAGCCAGGGCCGTCGTCGTGCGATAGCGCTTGACGAGGTCGATCGTCTGGATGGCCGGCGTGGAGGCGGGCGCTTGGCCCACCTCCACGCGCTGCGTGCTTTGCAGAACGGGCGTCATCGTCATCATCCTACCGCAACGAGTTGGCGATAGCCAGGACCTGATCCTGGGTGAGCGTACCGCCCACGGCGTAGACCATGCCATTCTCCTGCCAGATGGCGCCACTGCCCACGCCAGTGTTGTCGCCGACGACCAGGCTGTCCGCCCCGTCCGCCAGCTTGACGTGCTGCGCGTTAAAGCGGTCGATCGGGATCGGCACAGGCAGCGTCGTGCTGGGGTCGCCGATGCTCTTGATCTCAAGGGCCAGTTGCGACGAGACGCCGGGTTGCCCCGCCAGGTAGTCCTCGAGCTCCTGTACCGTGACCCCATTCGTCGTGGTCAAACGGGGCCGGGGAGCCTGCACGATGACGAGGCTCGGTATCTCGGCGCCATTACTTCGCGCCTGTGCCACGCCGCCGCGCGGGTTGACACCCTTGCGCACCTGGACGATGACCGACCTACCGTTAGCGTTGACGCGGGATACGTCGTCACGGGCGGTGGAATTGGTAACGGCGCCGAGAGGGTTGCCGCCGTAGGTAGCCACAACGATCGGACCGACTGACAGGCGCAGCGTGGCGCCGTCGAGACCCGCAGGCATGGGAAGCAATGCCTTGCCGCTCTTCGCCGCCGCGGCCCGCGCCTTCGCCGCGTCGAAGGTGAACGCCGCGACGCCGCGCGACAGCACGTTGTAGGTCACAGTCGAGGGGACGCCGGCCGGCAGCGCGGCGGGCGTGCGCACCATCAGGCCCGTTATCCGCGCGGCGTCGGCGGCGCTCGCCGCCTGCTGATGGGTCGTGTTTTGCTGCTCGGTCATGGTCCCATAGGAGTCGAGCGGCGGCAGACCCTGGAGGTCGCCGCTCGTTACGGGAACAGCGGTGAACTGCTGTGGTTCGAAGATGCTGACGAGGCCGGCCGCGAGTGAGCCGGCGGGTGTGAGCGCCAGGGCGGCGACGAGAGTGGCAGCCGCGACGAGGACGCCGGCCGGGCGCGCCACGCGGCGCGCGTTGTGCTGAGACATAGCGTACATGGGAGTCATCCTTTCAAGGGGCCGCCGCCACGGCAGGCGCACGCCGGTTATCCGTGGCGATGGTTCAGAGGCGACGCGCCGCCGCACCTGTCGTAAAGCGATAGCAGGGTCGACGCGCGCGCCGAGCGTCGGCGACGCCGCGGCGAACAGTCCAGCCGTCGCCTGTGCGTCGGACGCGACCCGCGCATAAGCATCTTGGCAGCGCCGGCACGCGGCGGCGTGCGCGCGGTCCGCAGGCGCGACCGCCTCGGGCTCATCGTAGAGGCGGCGCAGCGCGCCGTCATTGAGGTGTCGCATGAGTCATCTCCTTTCGCAGGGCCGCCTCAGCGCGCCGGAGCAGCGTGCCCACCTGTCCAACGTTGACGCCGAGCGCGGCGGCGGTCTCGGCGTAGCTCAATCCACTGTAGCGCAGGGCCAGCACGGCGGCGCTTTTGGCCGGCAGGCGGCCCAAAGCGGCGCGCACCTCACCCTGTCGTTCCTTCAATTCGGCCAGACGCGCCGGGTCGGCGTCGTCTCCCACGGGATAGAGGCGGTCGTGCGCGCCGGCCTCGGCCTGTTCGCGTTGAGTGCGGCGACGCCGTCCGCGCACGACGTTGAGGGCGGTGTGGACGGCGGCGGCGTGCAACCATGGCCGCGCGTGAGGAACGGTATCTCCTTTGGCAAGGGTAGGGGCGTAGGCGCGGTGGAACTGCACGAAAACCTCCTGGGCCACATCCTCGGCCTCATGGTTGTCGGCCAGGACGCGCGAGGCGATAGCCACGACCGTGGCATACTCCGCGCTGAAAAGGCGCTCGAAGGAGTCGGCCACGCCTATACCTCGCACGTCTTGCACGTCTTGCACGCTCCCGTACGCTTCTATACGTACCGCCATTGTACTCCGCGCCTCCGTCTACACCGTCCTCTGTTAAGTAAGCACCGCTGTTAAATGAAATGTGACACTCGAACTAATACAGCTTGGCGCAATTAACCCGGCAATCGGCGCGGCCTGCCTGCGACTAAAGTCGCATGGCAAACCACGGACACTGAAGTGTCTCCGGCGCAAGCGTTCCATGCTATCGCTATTGCAAAGATAATTGAGCCAACACATACTACACTATCTTTGCACTTTTCGATTATGGTCAAGTAGAACGCCTTCCGCGTTACCTATATTGTGGTCGAAGCGCTCGCCAGACCGCAGCATGTGGTAGCCAAACAAAAAGTGCAAAGATAGAGATACTAGTTAGGGCGGCTACGACGACCGCTGCTGCACGCAGAACTCGTTGCCTTCCGGGTCCGCCATCGTCGTCCACGTTTCGCTGTACGGCCCGACGGTGTTGGTCACGCGTCGCACGACGCGCGCGCCAAGGGACTCCAGGCGCGCGACCTCAGCGTCCATGTCGACGACGCCGAGATCGATGTGGACGCGGTTTTTGCCGACCTTGGGCTCGAGGACACGATTAAAATAGAGGCGCGGCTGAGTAGGGTCGGGCGGCTCGACCGACGCCGAGGCGTCGGGGTCGTGCCCATAGTCGCGCATCGTCTGGATGAAGTCGGGATCGTCCTCCCCGATCTGGTAGCCGAGCGCTGCGGCCCAGAAAGCGGCGAGGCGCTTCGGTTCGGCGCAGTCGAAGGTGATGTTGCTGATAGATGGGCCTGACATGAAATATCTCTCCTATATCGTTTGTCGCTATAACAAAAAGGCCGTGGGCAGAGCGCTACTCTGCTCACGGCTATCGCCGCTGCCAGGGAGGCGACTCCATGCGCCTATTCGTCCAACCTGCCGGCGATGATCTCGGCTATATTGCCACGGTGGCCGTCGATCACGGCGAACACTTCTATGACCTCGCCCCGGACCTGATAGACCACGATATAGGGACGGATAACCAACTCGGCCGTCCCGCCGACGCGGCCCGCCCTCCCCATGATGGTTGGTTGGTCGGCCAATAGGGCGACAGCCGTGCGGATACGCCGCTCGACCTGGGCGGCCACGGTGCGGCTATCCCGAGCGATGTAGTCGGTGATTGCTTCGATGTGATCAAGGGCCAGATCAGTATACTCGACCCTCATTGACCATCATAGGCGGCGTACTTGTTGAGCACAGCGGCGGCACGCTCGGGCGACGCATATCCGATCTCGCCGGCGTCGAGCTGCCGCTTGCGCTCCGCGATGAGATCAACTTGCCACTTCTCGGCTTCAAGGTACCGGCGCATAGCCTCGAACAGGTGATAGCGTTTGGGCCGATCGGTAGCCTTAGCGAGGGCGTCGTACTGCTTGGCGAAGCTCTCGGGCACGCGGACACTTAGGACGGTTGTTGGTTCAGTGGTGGCGCTCATTGGTCCCTCTCTACCATACGTGTCTACTACGCTTGTTTACAACTCATATTTTTGTATACAACAACGTGATACTCCACACAGCAGGGACAAGCAAAGCTCTCCCGTGAATAAGTTGTAACCAACGCACGCTCGACCGCGAACGTCGGCCGCGGTTTAATCACGTTGTGCGGCATACGATCACGTCACCACCTCGGTCAAGGCGGTGGCTCCATAGAAGGAAGCTAGCCAGGCGAACGCCGGGTGGTCGTCGCCAAAAGCCAGGCGCACGATGGGCTCCCACGTCGCCATGCCACCATCGCCATTGGTCATGACAACGAGGCCGCGTCCCACATCCGGCGCTACGAGCGCAAAGCTTTTATAACCAGGGTTATCGCCCCAGTGCCAGATCGCGCGCCCGTTTCTCGTGTCCTCTAGCCCCCAGCCCAATCCCCATGACACCCAATCATTCAGCCGGACCTGCGGCCGCAACATCTCCGCGATACTCTCCCTATACAACCGCCATGGCTCGCGGCCCGACGTCATCACGGCCGCGAGGAAGCGTCCGAAGTCATGGGACGTCGTGTGCAAACTCGACGCCGCCTCCGGCTGTATGCCGGAAAATCGTTCGCATGGCTTGCCCGTCTGGTCGTGGCTAGAGGCTACGGCGAGATCATCCGCATCAGCCCATGCGTAGCTACTGTCTGTCATACCCAACGGGTCAAGGAGATTGGCCTTCATATAGTTGTCCAACGGCTGGCCCGTCACCCGCTCGACGACGTGCTGCAAGTAGACGTAGCCTTCGCCGGAATAGCCGAAGCGCTCCCCCGGCGCCCTCTCACGCTGTAGCGGCTGGCCCTCGGGTCGCCAGTTGGGCCAACCCGTGGTGTGGCTGAGGACACGTCGCGCCGTGATCCGATCCAGCAGCGGATCGTCGGGCACGTAGGGATCGGGTAGATAGGCGGTCAAGGGCGCGTCAAGGGCGATGTCCCCGCGTTCGGCCATCTTGAGCATGGCGTAGGCGAACACCGGCTTGCTCAACGAGGCCGCCTGGAAGATCGTATCGGGCTCGACAGGCGCCGCCGCGCCAGCCCTTTTGAGCCCAAAGCAACGCTGCCCGGCCACGGCGCCATCATGTACGAGGGCGATGGAGAGACCGGGGACATGCCAGCGATCCATGAGGGCGGGGATTGTCTCTTCCAGACGGTCTTCTATAGCACCGATGGATATATCAGGGGTCATAGTATGTTCTCCTGATGGGGAAGCGCCAGCGCCTCTATGACGCGAGGGAGAGCGCTGTGGAACTCGCTGGAGAGACAATCCATCAGCACCACGTCGTACGCGCGGTCGCCGATGCGGTGGGCCTGGCGGCGATGTCCGACGAGCTTGAACCCGGCTTTCTGGTAGGCGCGGATGGCGCGCTCGTTGAAGGCAAACGGGTCGAGCATGATATTGTGCAGACCGAGCGCGTTGAAGGCGTAGTCGAGCATCAGCATTGTCGCTTCAGTCCCATAACCGTGTCCCCAACAATCGGCCTCACCGATGCGTATGCCGAAGAGGGCGGTGCGATGGGCAAGGTTGATCTCGGTCAACTCGACAATACCGATGGGGCGCAGCGTGGCGCGTTCGTACATGACGAAAAGCACCCAATCGCGCTGCTCGCCCTAGCTATAGAGGTCGTATTCCACCTCGGTTGATTCGAGCGTGCGCGGCCGCGCCGGGTCGCCAGACAAAATGGAGAGCGCGAGGTCGTTGTCCCATTGCGCCCAGAGGGGCAGGATGCCGCAGTGTGGCGGCCCCAGGGCTATTTTGTCGCCGGCGAGGGTGATGATAGGGCGCTGCTCGTGCTGTTGCGTGGTGTCCATAAGCCGTCCATCCTCCGTTACATCTTCAATCATCGGTAGAAAGCGTGATATCAGTGGGAGGCGCGTCCCGATGCGGCGGCGCTATGCATGCCGGCGGGCACAAAAAAACCTCCCACGGCGCGGGAGGTACAAGCGATCCGTTAGTCTATGCGACAAGCTACAACGGTGTTCTCATCCATCCCAAGCGCCCTTGGCCTCCCATGATAGGGAGGAACGCTGTCCAGATAGTTGTCGCCGTCGCGTCGGTCATCGTCATTAGGTGTGCCCTTTCGTCTACAAGATAGCCCAAGACGCGGCTGTGTGTCAATCTTTGCTTGGTGAGTATACTCCCATAGGGATATACCGCTATAGGACTATACTCCCTAAGTGCGGGTGATGGACGAGATAGCAAAGAGGACACATGGGCGCCACGGTCATTTCATTGTCGGCTACGACAAACGTGGGAATGCGTAGGGGCGTATGCCATACGCCCTGGGCGCGACGCGAGCGTATGGCATACGTCCCTACGCACACAACAATGGAAGGCCCGCTACTTCATGTACGAGAATTGGCTGCGGATGATCCCAAGGTGCGAGAGGGGCCAGTACGAGATGAGCGCGCGCCCAATAATGTTCGCCTTGGGCACATAGCCCCAGGCGCGCGAGTCGAAGCTCTGGTTGCGGTTGTCGCCCATCACAAAGATGTCGTTCTTCGGCACGCGGTTGCCGACACAGGTGGTGAAGCGGCCAACGCACTGTTGGGGGTATGTGTCGTAGGGGGCCTGCGCGATGTAGGGCTCGTTGAGTTCCCGGCCGTTGACGAAAACGTGGTTGACGCCGTTGACGGGCTTGACGACGATCGTATCACCCGGCAGCCCGATCACCCGCTTGATGAAGTCTTTGCCCGACTGCCCCGTCGCGGGCGGCGCGTGGAAGACGATAACGTCGCCGTGCGAGGGCATGCCGTTGTTGAAATGGTAGCTGACCTTGTCGACCAGGATCATTTCGTTGTTCTGCAGCGTCGGCACCATGCTCACGCCGTCAACCTGGAAGTTTTGCACGCTGAATTTTGCGACACCGAAGAGCAGCGCCGTGAGCAAGACCGTTTCCAGCAGCTCTTGCACCAGCGATTTACGAGAGGTTTTCTTCTGGGCTATACCGGCGACGGGTTGGGACTCCTCGGGTGTCGGGGTGGGTTGATCAAGATCAGCGGTCATATTATTCAACAACAGTCTCCAAAAAAACGCGGGCCATAGCCAGCGGCGCGACCATCGCACCGCCTTATGTGCCCCTCAATCTAGCACTAAGAGGGTCACTGGTCAATGCGACGTTTAGCTATTACCCTCACCCCCACCCCATGGCTAACTGGCCCCTCGGCTGCGGCCGAGGGGCCAGTTAGCCATGGGGTGGGGGTGAGGGCCGCATTTAGCGCCGCCACGAGGCGGTCGCCCTCTTCGGGCAGCACCGTGCGCGGGTCGACGACGAGGCGGTCATCCTCTACGCGCGCAACGACCGCCGGCTCGCCCGTGCGCAACGCCGCCGCGACGCCCATCGCCCACGCGGCCGGGCGGCGCGCCGCGCGTAAGGTCAACGCGTAGCTCGGCAGCGTCTCTCCAGGCAGTGAGCCGCCTCCTATGGTCGAACTAACTGGCTCGACCGCCGCCGCGACGCCGTCGAGCGCGGGCAATAAGCGCAGCCACGCGCGCGCCCGCGCCTCCAGCGCCTGCGGACGCGTCGCGATCATCCGCCACACCGGTATCTCGCGCTCGGCTTCGCCACGTACGTAGTGCAACAAGGTAGCGGAGAGTAGCGCGATGGTCACTTTATCAAGGCGCAACGCCCGCATCAGCGGATGTTTGCGCAGGCGGGCCACGGACGCGGCGCGGCCCACGATGACGCCCACCTGTGGTCCGCCCAGCAGCTTGTCGCCCGAGAATAGGACAAGGTCGGCCCCGGCGGACACGCTGTCCCGCACGAGAGGTTCCGCGGCAAGCCCATAACGCCGCACGTCTAGCAAAGCGCCGCTGCCCACGTCGTCGATCAAAGGGACGCCGCGCGCGCGCGCCAGGGGCGCTAACTGTGCGACTGAGACACTCTCGGTGAACCCGATGATGCGGAAGTTGCTGGAGTGAACGCGCAAGATCGCGCCGGTACGCTCCGTCAATGCCTCCTCGTAGTCGGACAGGCGCGTGCGGTTGGTCGTACCCACCTCGACGAGGGTTGCGCCGCTCTGGCGCATGATATCGGGGATGCGGAAGCCGCCGCCGATCTCAACCGCCTGACCACGCGACACGATGACCTCGCGTCGCCGGCACAACGCGGCCAGCGCCAGGACGAGCGCCGCCGCCGTGTTGTTGACGGCGATACCGTCCTCGGCCCCGGTCACCTCACGCAACAGCGGGGTCAAGTGGTCGTGGCGCGAACCGCGCTTGCCGGAGCGCGTGTCGAACTCGAGCGCGCTGTAGCCGCAGGCGACGGTGAGCGCCGCGTCGGCGGCGGCGCGGCTCAAGGGGGCGCGCCCCAGGTTGGTGTGCAGGATCACCCCGGTAGCATTGATAACCGGGCGCGGGCCAACCCGCCAACGCTCATGAGCCAACGTCGCGACGCGCTCCGCCACCTCGCCGGTGGTCGGAGGCGTCTCCCCCGTCCCCGCGCGCGCGGCGGCCAGCGCCTCCCGCACGAGGCCCGTCACGGCTGGACGCGCGTAGGCCGCGAGCAGCGGTTGTAGCGCGGGGAGCCGCAGGACCGCGTCGACGGAAGGCAGGCCCCGCCGGACATCCGCTACCACGACGAGACCACGGTGCCCACGTTAGTGCCCACGTTAATGCCCACGTTAGTGGAAGACCGCTTGCAGGATAACGTTGAGCACGATGAGCAGGATGAGCATGGCGACGGCCATTAGGGCGATGCGCCGTAGGTCACGCTGTACGTAGCTGTAGTTGACCCGCGCCATCGCGCCGCCCGACACGCCACCGGCTCGGATCGAGCCCGCCGCCCGACGCGGCATCGCCCCGCTCCGTGGACGCGCGGGCGGCGCCGTGGTCGTCGCGGCCTCAGCCGTGAACGTTGTACCCGTCCCGCTCATCCGGCTCCGCGTCGTGTGCACTTCGTGGACGTCGTACAGCCCCTCGGCTCCACTCATGTTCATAGTCGTGTCGTCGCCGTCAATAACGTCCGTATCAGAGAGACGCGGGAGCGCGCGACGGCGCGTCACTTTGCTGCTACGCTGTGACGCGTAACGGTCCGCCATAGTTTTCTTAGCCACGGTATACCCCTTGCCGAATCATTCGGCGGCATTATAGTGTCATCTACAAGTGCAAAGCTGCTACTACAAGTATGGCGCCTGGTACCAAGAGCCGCAACTACCTCTTTGGTACTCATCAAAATATTCGTTCGCGCGCAGACGTCTCGGTGTAGCCTAGTAGTCCGTCAAGCGAATTATGAACAGTTGGTGCATCATGGAGATAGCCTCGTTAGGCGACCTGGGCGATGGCGCGGGCTGGCGGCGGTGTTGTCGCGGCGTGCGCCTCCCGCACGGTGGG
>JAABUM010001312.1_pt1 | contig 37688 bp, 39 predicted proteins | sample 5559161 | NCBI WGS metagenome assembly JAABUM01 (sample SAMN10711868, study PRJNA513369) | rock metagenome | isolation source: Antarctica rocks | place: Antarctica: Victoria Land, Siegfried Peak nord
ACCATTCGCCAGCCCAAGCCGCGCGGCTGTTTAAAGTCCATCGCGCCACGGTCTCACGCTTGCTCGCACAAGCCAAAAACTAACGCCTTACGGACACCTACTGTTCCAATGCTCCCCACACCCCAAGATGCACAAACGCTGGGGCAGCTGCACCCCGGACGGGAAGGTGATGCTCAATCTGGATCTGGTCAAGGCGCCAGTCGATTGCATCGAGTACGTGATCGTCCATGAGCTGTGCCACAAGGAAGTGCCGCACCACGGCCCGGAGTTCTACCGCCTTTTGAGCCGGTTCTTGCCGGACTGGGAGGAGCGCAAAGAGCGGCTGGAGGAATTTGGGCGCAAGATCTGATCGCGTTCTATGCCTGCAAGTACTTGCGTAGGCAGCAAGTACTTGGCAGTGTTGCCCCAATGAGGTTTATCCATGGCCACCACAGTTCTATAGCCGCGCAATGTTGAAAGCAACTCAGATGTTACCATGCACCGGAGCAAGTACTTGGCGCATCTGAGTACTTGCTCTCTCACGCCACGAGCACACGCGTGGTCGCCTCTTCAGGGGCACGCTCCTGGGCGCTGATACGCACCTCAACGCTGCGGCCCAGGCGGTTGATGATGGCCAGCAGGCGGTCGGACGAGAAGCCGCGGATGCGCCCCCGAAACAGATCGGAGACCTTGGGTTGCGGTAGCCCGACCATCTCGCCCAGTTCGGCCTGGGTCAACCCCTTCTCGCGCATGAGCTGGCGGATGCAGAACACCAGGTTGGACTTGAACTGCATCTCGGCGGCATCAGGCCGCTCCAGATCCGCGAACACGTTGCCGCTGCCTGCCGTGTACTCGATCCGGCGCCCATCCGAGGCAATGAAGGTGCCTGATTCAACCTCTGCGACCGGCTTCTCCTCTTTCTCGGATGTGTTTTGAACGGTGTTCTGGTTCATCTCTTCTCCTTCTGGTTCTGCTGGTTCTTCTGAGCCTGCTGTGTCTGCCACGACTCGTAGAGCTCACGCGCGTCCTTGAGCCGCTGCTCGATCAATTCAGCATCGGGTCTGGGCATGGCGATGCCCGACCTCGACTTCTTCTGGAAGCAGTGCAGCACAAAGACGACCTGAGCAAAGCGCACCACATAGACGCCGCGGTAGGTGTCGGTTCGGTAGTCGTCCACGATCTCCCACACGCCCGTTCCGTAACCGTGCAGAGGCTTAACGTAGTCCGCTGTATCGCCCCGCTGTGCCAGATCAAGCGCATGCCCGATGCTGTCCTGAACCTCCTCAGGCAACTCCAACAAGTCCTTGCGGCTCGACGCCAGCCACACCAGCGGCTTGAGGTCGGGGTTGCCTGTCTCCTGACGAACTTTGCCAGCGGCTACGTCAATGGGATGCTTCGGGTCGCGTGCTGTGCTCACACTCAAATTATACCAGATAGGGGATAGACGCGATTCTTCTGGATAGCTCTCCACGCACCACATCAATACGCCTGGATATGGTCATTCCACAGCCCAGGTCGCTTTGGAGATTGGCTCGACACTGGACTCTACTCGTCAGGGTCGACGCCATGGCCGACATCAGGCCCGACAGCCAGCCTCTGCTCGCGCATCAGGTTGCGCCGCATCGCTTTGAGAGCGCCCTGTGCTCTACCCGTCTGCCCCAGAACACCCAGCCGCTGGCGAGCCTCGGAGGCGAGAAGTTCTCGGGTGTTGTCATTGGGAGCATGTGATCAGTCCAGAGTGAGCCGAGCGCCTTTCAGTTGCAGCGTCCGCGGTGGCACAGCCTCACCAAGGCCGAGCTCGAAGCTCTGATCGGGCAGCTTCTGCCCCGAACCACTGGAGCAGCCTCAATAGACGCCCATCTTCTCTATGTGCAGGCCAGATTTGTAATTCTCTTGTATATCGGTCCGCATACGGTATAGAATACATCCGATATCGTGTGAACATCGGAGAGCAAAGTGATTGTAACTGTTGGGAACGTCAAGGGGGGTGTCGGCAAAACCACGCTGGCCGTCAATATCGCCATCGCCCTGGCTCGCACCCATGAGGTCTTGCTGGTGGACGGCGACGAGCAAGGGACCGCTGCTGCCTTCACCGAGTTGCGAACGGCGGAGCAGGGGAGTCCCGGCTATACCGCCGTCACCCTACACGGCAGCGCGATTCGCACCCAGGTTCGCCAGTTGGCCCCAAAGTATTCCCATGTCGTGATTGATGTGGGAGGACGCGATACCGGGAGCTTGCGGGCTGCACTGACAATCAGTGACATGGTTCTCATCCCGGTCAAGCCGCGCAGCTTCGACCTGTGGGGAGTTGATCAAACCGCAGTGCTGGTGAAAGAAGCCCGCGAAATCAATGACGGTTTGCGAGCCATTGCCGTGCTCAACGAGGCGGATGCCCAGGGCAAAGACAATGAGGCCGCCATGGAGGCGCTAGCGGAGGTGGAAGGGGTCGAAACGGCCCCCATGTTCATTGTGCGCCGCAAAGCGTTTCCCGATGCTGCCGCGTCAGGACTGTCTGTTCTCGAATACGAGAACCCCAAGGCACGGGATGAGCTCATGCAACTGGTCGCCTACCTGTTTGGCAGTACAAGCGATATCGGAGTGCAATCACATGGCAATCGCTAAGAATCCGAAGCGACATATAAGTCCAGCCCTCACCATCGATAAAGAACGGGAGGCTGAAGCCTTTATCTCCGGAGCAGGGCAGGGCATGATCGGGGCACCGGGCGCGCCCGAAGGTCAGGGTGCCTCGCGGGGGGAGGAAGCCGCTGCGACGCCATCAGAGCAGAACAAAAAGCCCATCATGGTTCGCGTTGACCCGGAGATTTTAGGGCGCATTGACAAAGCGTCAAAACGACTGGGGATTAGCCGCAGCGCTTTTATCGTATCGAGCGCGGTAGAACGCCTAGAGCGGATGGAGTAACCGACCAAGAGTGCCTCCGGCTCAAGGCACATAATGGGCGACGACGAGCCAGAGAAGTAGCAGGAGAGTGCTGTAACTCCTTGATTTGTCTCCGTATTTTCCATGTTATGACGCCAATGAGGTCCCGTTTTCCTGCACTAGCACCTCATCAGACGGCACGCACAAAACGGGAGACGAATAGGCACAAAACGGGAGACGAATAGGCACAAAACGGGAGACGCTGAGTGCTCTCCAGGGGGCCGCAAAGCCCCACTGGCGTTGAGTTCTTGTGCTTTGAAAATTCCATCGACTGTCTTAGACAGATTAAAGACAGCAGCAGACAGGAGAACGACTCGCGAAACCGCTCTTGGCTGCTGCTGCTGTGACGTGAACTTGAAGAGGACCTGACAACGTGAAAGACACGCCCACTTTGAACTTGCTGGAAGAACCCAAGGCGCTTTCGATCATCCGCACCGAAACGGCGCTTTCGCGGTTCCCTATGCACCGTCTCTCGAAAACGAAAGAGATCCAGATCGAGCTGACGAACGAGCAGGGCGCCGTCTACTGGAGCGTGTCTCACAACGCCAAATTTGGTCAACCAGGTCCCCTGGCCTACAAGCTCGATACGCTCCTCATCAACCGGCGCATCGAAGAGGCCCGGAAACCGCTTCCGCGCATCATCCGGCTAGGTTCAATGCCGGAAATTGCCAGGGAGATGGGCTTTACCACGCGCAACTGGAACACCGTGCGCCAGGCGCTGTATCAAAACGCCAGCGCCTTTATCACGGCGAAGATCAGCTACAAAGACACCAACGGCCAGCAGAGGTGGCTGGAAGCGGCCTTTACTCGCTACCAGGTCATCATGACCGGCGAGAGCCTCCCCGAGCAGGGTCTGGCGGATGGGGTTTACATCGTGCTCAGCGATGTCTACCGAGAGCTGCTGAACTCGGCGATCTATCGGCCTCTGGACTACGACTACATGAAATCGCTGCCGCCCTCAGCGCAGCGTTTCTATGAGATCGTTTCCTACCAGATCTTTGCCGCCGTCAAAAACGCGAATCCCCGCGCCCGACTACTGTACTCGGACTACTGCAGCTCGGCCCCTGCACCCCGCTATTTCACCTTTGATCAGGTCAAAAAGCAGATGCACAAGGTGCACCGCTACCATCTGCAAAGCGGCTACATTGCCAAGGTCAGCTACGAATCTACCGTGAACGATGCGGGAGAGGCGGACTGGTGGATGTACTACACGCCAGGGCACAATGCGGGCAAAGAGTTCCTGGCCTTTACGGGCAGCACGAGAGTTCCCCGACGGCGCAAAAAGGAGTCGTCAAAGGAGTCGTCACCAGCGACTATGGCTTCACTTCCGTTCGAGGTGGATGCGGCCCTGGTAGCGCCCGAAGAGGAACAGGACCCCGAAGCAGAGAGCCTGATCCAAGCGCTGGTTGCGTGTGAACTCAATCGGGGTGATGCGGAGCGCTTTGCGCGAGAACGGCCTGAGGTGTGCCGCCGACAACTGGAGTACTTGCCCTTCGTCAAGGAGTTCAAAAGCAGCCGGGGTGCCTACCTGTGACGGGCCATCGAAGACGACTTCGGAGCACCCGCCGCGTACGCTCAGCAGCAGGCTCGTCAGGAGGCCGCTGTGACCGCCAAGCGCAACCGCGCGCAGGCCAAAGACGAGGTCAGCCAGCAGAGGGCGCGGCAGAGCCACCAGGAGCGCTTCTGCGAGCCGTATAAAGCCTATCTGAGGGAAAGGGTCGGGGAGGCCGAGAAAGCGCACCCAGAGGCGCTGGCGGCCTTTGAGGAGACTGAGGCCGTTGAACGGGCCAAGCTGACCAGGGGGCCTTTCGCCGGACGCCCGCTCACGCAGAAGGCGTTGGAGGTCTTCGACCAGGATGCGAGCCGGTTAGAGCGGGCGCGGGAGTTCTGGCGGGTACAGGGCCTAACGACGTTGAGCTTTTGGGAGTGGGACGAGGCGCTCAACGAGGCGCCCTTTGGCTCCTCATAATCGTGGGGCAGGTCTCACACCAGCCCAAAGGAGAGTCTTGTGGCACGCCGTATGGCCGAGGAAGGTTTTCGCCGCGAACAGTGGGGACACCGCTATGACCCGCACATCGCTCCCATCAACCAGTTGGTTGACGAGCTGCGAAAAGGTATGGGCGCGGGCGATTCCACACGATGGGCACCGTATGTCGCCCCGATGTACGGCGGAGTCAATGCCCGGATTTTGAGCGTTCTGCGCGATCCAGGGCCGATGACCCAGGACGGAAAGGGGAGCGGCTTTTTGTGCATGGAGAACGACGACCCGACCGCCGAGGCCATCAGCGGGCTCTTTGCGGGAGTCAGCATCGGGGCGCACGAGATTGTGCCCTGGAACGTCTACCCCTGGTACATCAACCGTGCTCCCACGGCGGCGGAACTGGAAGCCGGTATTGAGCCCTTGAAGCAGATCATCGATCTTCTCCCCAAGCTCCAGATCGTCATGCTGCACGGCGGCCACGCCCAGAATGGGTGGAATCGCTTCACGCGCCGCTATCCCGACCTGGTGACCAACCAGAAGCTCCAGGTCATTGAGACCTTCCACACCAGCCGCCAGGCGTTCTGGCATGCTGATCCTAGCGTGCGGGAGGCGAGGCGTGAGCATCTGCGGACCTCCTTTGAGAACGCGGGCCGCTACTTGAACGCGCCTTAATACTCACTTGGCAGGAGTAGCGTGGTCACACTGCGGTTGGCTTCGGTGATGACCCAGACCTTCTCCCCGTCTCGGGCAGCGCATACGCCGAGAGCAGTCGTATTCCATCGAGGATCGCCTGCTGATTGGCCGCTTGGTCGTGGGCATCGAGATCACCCCAGTCGCCGCGTGGGTGGCGGTTCAGCAACTCTCCAGGTGCGGTGAGGGCATCACGCACCACCTGGAGCGCACCGCGCGTGGCCGCTTCAGCGGCGAGGTCGCCTTGGGTCGAGCGGTTTGCGGCTCAGTAGCGTGCCATAGAAGAAGGACGAGTGGAGCAGGGGCGAGTGGGAGTTTGAAGATGAGGCATCGGACGGTGAGGCATGGTGAGGCATCTCGTCTGGCGGGGCTGCATGGAAAGTCAATCACCCCAGCATAGGACGACCCAGGTGCTACGATTCGATATCGCTCCGATATCACTTAGATCGCGGTCAGATTATATTGGATTGCCTTTTGATAGCTGTGGTTAATGGGGCGAATCCAGAGCGGTCGGCTACGATGGAGGGGGGCCCAGTAGTATCCCCTCGTCCTGCACACGCTCAATATTTCCTACCCGATGAGTCTCCCCATCCGATGAGTCTCCTCTGGAAGTCCTCAGAAGTACTTGGGGTTGTGGCTGAGGAGACGGAGCCCACTGCCTCGAAAATCACCGTCATCTGTGACCAGGATCAGATCCCGCTGGCGGCAGTGGTGGACGATCAGGGCGTCATTGAAATCTGCTTGATCCTCGCCGAAACGCTCGACCAGGTCACGCATCGAGACTGGATTGCACCCGAAGTCAACGTAGGTGCTCTGCTGGAGGATGCTGGTGGTAGCTGAAGCACAGAACTGAGCAGTGGCCCGATATTCTTCACTGGCTCGAAACTCCTTGTAAGAAGTGAGCCCCTCGAAATGCTGCCGATATTCGGCACGTAGAACCAGGTTGACGAACTCCGCCAGGATCAGGGCATTGACCTCGATTGTGCTTCCGGCTTTGAGAGCCCGATTCAAGGCGCCGGAATAGACGCGGCTGCGTTCGCCCAGGCGTTCACCGGGCGCAACGGACTGCGGTCCGTGAATGAAGAACCAGATGTTGGTGTCGAAGAAGAGGCGGTCGGCAGCGGCGAAACGGTGCTGGGTGATGGACGCGGCGGAAGGCAGAGCCATGCGAGAGCAGCGGGGGAGCGACGTGGAGCGGCGGGGTGCAACGTCGGAAACACAATCTGGCTGACTCAGTTTGAGGGCGCTCTGGACAGAGAGCCTTCAGGCAGCCCCGTCTTCAGGCAACCTCCATCGCGCGCTCCAGCGCATCGGAGTAGCTCCGGGGATCCTGAGCGTAGCGCCTGGCGTTCTCGATGACCTTCTTGAGCAGGATCTTGTCGCTGCGCTCCATGTGATCGACGCTCAGGGCTTCCTGAATCTGCGCCTCGCCGAACTCGCTGTAGAGCTGGCCGATGGCGGCGTTGAGAAAGGCCGAGGTGAGGCTGTCGACACCCGCAAACGACAGCACGACACCCTGCCCCTGCTGAAAGGCCCGCCGGATCGCCTCGAAGACCCGGATGCCGTCCTCGGTGGAAACGCAGAACGGGCTCCCGACTATGGCCCGTGTGCTCAGCGTGATGGTCTTGTCCATGATGTCGCCCCTGATGTAGTCGCCCCCGATGTGGTCGTCCCTGGTAGCGTCCCGGTGCTATTCCCGATGCCGTCGTCGGTGCCGTCCTCTCCGGTCTGCTACTGGGCTTCTATTTTAGGTGACGGCCCGAAAATATCAATGTCGTCCTCGGCTGCTGCCTCTTCTACCCCGGCATCAACTTCGCCAGCGGCTTTGTACAACGACTCATCATTGGTCATGATGCGCAGGTTCACGAAGGTGCCTGGAAACGCCTGCTTCAATTCCCAGGAGTGCTCACCGCGGGCGTCGAAGAGCCAGTAGCCATCTTCGGAAACGATCTGGAGGCTGCCGCGGTTGCGCAACACGAACTCTCGCAGCAGACCGAGCCCCAGCCCGCCGGGGATGGCACCGGTGCGCGAGGTGTGACCGTCCTGGGAGGCCCAGCTGATGGCCTGAGTGGCTGAGAGAGCCTGACCCGTCTTGCGGTGGGCGTTGAGACGAAAGCCGACGCCCAGATCGCAGACGGTGAAGTTGATGTAGTTCTTGTGGGGAAAGAACTGCCCACACGAAAAGACGCCACGTTCGCTGGCCGCATGGTTGACGGCGTTGTTGAAGATCTCCTGCAGGTTGCGCTCGAACTGGCGGCGGGCGGGCGGTGTCATCTTCGGGATGTCCTTTGGCATCAGCTCCCGCTGCACATAGGCCGCGAACCGCCTCTCGTGCTGGCGCTCGAAGCGCTGGTAGATGAGCGTGGTGTCGAAGGTGTCGATCATGTCGCCGCCACCAAAGGCGTAGGCGAAGCCGTTGCGGCTCCAGGCGCCCAGAATGGGGCCGGGCGCATCCAGCAGGATGGAACTGCCCCCGAGTTGAGCCTGGTAAAGCAGGGCGCCCAACGGTGAGCACAGGTTGCTGTCGAACCACTGCAGATTCCGGTCGGAGAAGGCGATGGTGGCTCCCTGTTGTTCGTGTAGCAGGCTGCCCACCTCCGCCAGCCAGCTGAAGCCGGCCCGGTCACTGCGGATGCTCCGGGGAAAGGCAACGGTCAGAGGCATAGGAGGCATAGAGAGTTTTGGTGCCTGCGTTCATCTTCGACCGCTCATCTGTCCTGCTTCTCATCTGTCCTGCTTCTCATCTGTCTTGCTTCCGATAACGGCGGAGCTGCTGAAAGTTTGTGAGTTGGTCGGAGGTGCTACGAGCCCTCCAGTACAAAGCACCGCTAAGTAAGGCGAGCTTCTACAGGTCGGCTGTAGGATTTTTCATCTACCTGATATTTCGTGCTGAGAATGGCTGAGATGTAAACGCGTCAGGAGAAAGGCCGGAAGCCGTGGCCTCCATCGCAGGGTTGCTGAGTACTGCTGCCTACTCCGCGAGGAGTGCTCGGGCGGTAGCCAGCGGCAGGAACAGGTGCAGGGGATCGTCCTGCAGCGCGAGGAAGCCCAGGCGCTCGTAGAAGGTGCGGGCACGCTCATGCAGGGCCACCACCTCCACGGCATGGATGCCCATCTCCTGGGAAATGCGTACCACACGCGCCAGGGCATCCAGCATCAGAAGCAGGCCCAGCCCTCGTCCCTGGGCACCGCTCTCCACCGCCATGCGGCCAATGAGGGCTGTGGGCACGGGATAGCGCGGCAGCCTGGAGGTTTCGGGAGACTCCGGGACATCCTGCCGGGCGATGGCGCTGCTGGAGAGGGTGTAGTAGCCCAGGATGCGGGCCGGTGCCTCGTCCTCAATGGCGACGTAGGTCACCCCGACACCGCGGGCCATGTTCTGGCGGGCGAAGCGGTGCAGGAAGATGTCCAGGCTCTCCTCGCCGCAGCGGAAGCTCGCCCGGTCGTGGCCAGCAGCCAGGGGCTCAATGCGGATCATGCAGAAGTTTCGGATCCGCTGCAGCCAGGCTCTCCTTCCAGGCCTCGCCATCCACCACAGTGGAGTCGCCTTCCACTCGTACCGCCTCGCGGTAGGTAGAGGCGGCGGTCTGCAGAGCCGGAGTGGGCGCGGGCGGGTGGAGCAGGGCCTGGCAGAAGTGCTCCCAGTCCCGCTCCGAGAGGGCCCGCTCGTGGTGCCTCTGCAGCACTTCCTCGGCCTCGCGGGCCAGGGTGGAAGCGGCGAACTCGCTCAGGCTCTGCCCCTGGGCCAGGGCCGCCTTCTCGATCCGCTCCCGTAGAGCCCCCGTCAGGCGGAACTCCAGCCGTGCCTCTCGTCCTCCGGGTCGGGCAGTGGCACCCGCAGCGCGTCCCTTCCTGCCCGAGGCTCCCGCTGCCTGAGTGGCGCCTGGTGTCTGTATGGCGCCTGCTGCGCTGGATGGTTCTGTGTGCCTCATCTTCCACCTCCTGGTGAGAGTATACGAGAAGTGTCCGGCTAATTCCCGGACAAGAAGTGGGCCAGGGTGGTTCCACCAGATGGTTCAAGCGGCCCCGTCGGCAGGTGTGTGATCAGCCTGGGCGTCCTCAATCCAACTGCGCAGGGCGTTGTTGCATGAATAGTGTGACGGTGAGCTGCTTCATCCGGTAGTCAGCTTTAGATGGGGTAGCTTTGTGGCATCCCGAGCTGTGTCATGCGGTTGAGGGCGGCACACCGCAGGAACAACTCGTTGGCCTGCGCCTGGAAGTGGCGGGCACTCAAGGTGTTGCCAAAGAGGGTCTTCAAGCGGAAGAAGGCGGTCTCGACCAGGCTCCTCCGGTGGTAGCCGACCTCCTGCTTCCACTTCTTGCGCCCGTCTTGTCCGCCCTCGCTCAAGTGCCGGATGCGCTCGATGTGAGCATTGCGCGCCTCCAGCTCGGGCTTGGGGCTCCTCCTGGCTCCCTGGCGTGGTGGAATGGCGGCCCGTGCTTTTCGTTTCTCCAGCAAGCGGTAGCACGCGGCGGTGTCGTAGATGCCATCGCCCGACACCTGCTCGATCGGGCCTGGCACTTGAGACAGCAGATCGCCCAGCAGGGCATCATCGCGCAGATCGTTGGTGCTGGCCATGGCCGCCACCACCTCGCCGGTTTGCTCGTTGATCCCGATGGGCAGCTTGCGCCAAGTGCGGCGCTTGCTGTAACCATGCTGGCGCACCTTCCACTCGCCCTCGCCGTAGACCTTGAAGCCGCTGGCATCTACCAGGAGATGAAGGCGGCCTGTGGGAAGCCGGGCCATCAGCGCCACCTCCAGGGTTTGGCGGCGGCGGCACAGCGTGCTGAAGTCGGGCACGGGGAGCCCCACCTGCATCAGCTCAAACAGTGACCGCAACAGCCCGACCGTGGCGCGCAGGGGCAGGCGGTAGACGCCCTGCAGGGTCAGGGCGCACACGATGGCGCTGTCTTTGTAGGTCAAGGAGGCTCCCCGCCCTCCGCTCTTCTCGTGGTTGCGCCACCCAGTCAGAGCCGCCTCATCCACCCACAGCGTCAACGAACCCCGCTGCACAAGCGCCTGATTATACTGGCGCCAGTTGCGGATGCCGTAGCGCGCCTTCTGTTTCTTTTTCATACATCGAAGGGTAGACGCTCTGCGCATCCGTGACCATTCATGCAACAACGCCACTGCGCAGCACTCTCAAGGCCCTCTGCCTTCTGGCATCCTGAGTTGTGCTTGCGATGTGGCTCTGGGCTGTGATGTGTCTCTGGATCAGGCCGCGCACATAGTCCGTTGCTGACACCCTCTGCCGTGCGGCCAGCTCTGCCAGTTGCTCTTCCTCTTCCGGTGCCAGGTCAATCGTCAGGTGCATACGGCCCTTCTTACCCCGTCAGGCTCTCAGGCCTCCATCCAGGCCTGGACCTCATCATCGAGTAAGCCCTTACAAGTACTTGCCGCTTCCTGTGCCTGTGAGACGGCTTGTTCCCACAAAACCATTGCTTCCTGAAACTGGGCATGGCTCCCATTCTGCCGCACCAGGTCGAGGTGGCGCGTGGCCAGCGTGACGCCCTGCAGGCAGCGGCCCAGCATCTCGCGTCCGGCCTGTGTCATCGCTTGAGGGTTCTGTGGTTCCATAACGTTCCGTTCTCCTTCTCCCATTGTGTTCAAGTACTTCGACTTCAACTTTTGTCTGCTGTAGAATGAGCCTCTCCCTCGTGCGGGGCGTGTGACCTGGAGGTCTGGCGCTTCGCACGGGGGCCGGGAACAGATGTAGCTTTGTCGCTCTCTACAACCTGACCCAGAGTACCTGTACCTTCCTCAGCTGCCCCTGCGGGATCTCCCACTTCGGTGTGATCGCTGCTGCGAGCGTCGAAGCCTTTGGAGAACGGTTTGCCGCGGGGCTGGGGAACTCGTGTCGGAGGCTCGGCACCCTCGATGTGATAGGCACGGCCCTTGTTCCACAGCGGTGAGAAGCACGACGGGCACTTGGAGGGAGGAGGATCGGGACGGCGTGGCTTCCAGATGTGGCCGCAGCGCCCGCACTGGCACAGAGTCACCTGCTGCCTGGCACCCTGAACCGTGAGCCTGTTTGCCGTCTGCGGTTGCGCTTTGGGCTGCGCCTTGGAAGGGGCTTTCATAGCTCCTAAATTTACCAGTGAGCTGCCTGTTTGCAAAGTAGCCTCTTCGACAGTGCTCTCTGCTTCTGTAGCCCTCTGCTTCCGGGGCGAGCTGGCAATAGCGGTGGGACGATGCAGGTGCAGGCTCTGCAAGTACTTGCCTCTCTTGCAGAGGGACGCGAGCCGGTATGGGCGTGGGGCGAGTAGGGTGGAGGCGCTGTTGGGGCACCCGTGTTGGGGTACCCGTGGAAGCGTTGAGATGAGCTGATAAAGCTGGGATGGTGCCGCCGTAAGTGCTCAACGGCAGGCATGCAGCACAATGGGGCACGCCTTTTCAGACGCGCCCCATGCCTCGATGTGAGTAGTACCAGGGCAGAGCCTAGCCGAAGAGTGCCAGTGCCTCTGCGACCTGGCGTGGTGAGAGTGAGGCGAAGGAAGAGCCGTCGGCCGCGATGAAGAAGGGCCCGGCAATGGGAGCACCGGCTGCGGGCACGAAGCGGCACCAGGGCAGCCCCAGCAGCAACCCCTCCTCGTTGCACACGCCCACGGCGCCCTGGATGCCAATGGGGAAGACTTCGATCAGTCCACCCACGATGCGCTGCATTTCCTTCAACTCATTACACAGCATCACGACCTGAGCCGGCTGGCCCGGTTGCACCACCACGATGCGGATCTCATCCTGGCGCGGTGCTGCGGGCTCGTCATAGTCTTCGTCGCTTTCTCCCTCGTCGTCGCCAGGATGAGACGTGCTGTCAGATTCATTGTGACTGAAGCATTTTGTGAGGTGATCGCCCTCCGCGAGGCTGAAGTGTTCAAAGCTCATTGCGTTCTCCTCCCAGACTTTGTGCCTGGTGCAGCCCGCAAGTACTTGAGGTGCAAGTACTTGCGGGCGCGGTTGTTGTCAGCGGATGTAGAAGGGGTGCTCGCAGAAAAGGGATCAAATCGTGGTTGAGTTTGTTGCAGAGGGCACTGTGGCTGCCTCGAATCCCTTCTGAGGTAGAAAACCCGACATACGACCACGTTTCGTGACGCAGTTTTCTTGCCTGAGTTGATTGACCGATACACATGGCCAGAGCAGATCAGGCTGATTCTCGAAGGAAGAGGCAGGAAAACGTTCGTTTTCCTGCCTCTTCCCGCTCTGCAACAAACTCAACCACGATTTGATCCCTTTTCTGCGAGCACCCCTACTTGCCTCACCGCTCAGACCGTCTTCCAGCTTCTGCCGACACGCCCCAGAGGCGCACCGGAGTGGATTGCTTGGACGCTTGAGGACTATTACGATGCTCGCCTGGTGCAAGCAGCTTGATCCAGTGGCGCGTGGGTAATCAGTTGCGCTCTACCGCGAGCCTGGCCAAGACTTACCACCGCCCCGACCTGTTGCGAAGGGCATTGCTGCCGTCGTGAGGCGGGGCAGAAGGCCGAGATGTAGTTTGAGACCGGCGGCGCACGAAGTGCGCGAAGTGACAGCCTCGAACCTCTTGCGAGTCCCTATCGCCATATCAGCAGCCCCAAGCACTTTCGGTGCTTGGGGCTGTTGTGTTGAAGCCTCAAGTACTTGTCCGTGTACCGCCTGGACTCAGCCCTCACATAGCTGCTGGCTTTGATGGCCGCTCCCCTTCTTGGACCTGGGGCCGGTCGAGGCAAACCGTGGAGCTTACAGTGGATGCTCAGGCTTCCATGTTCCCGTAATTGCACCCATGCCTTATTGCGCCCAGCAGCGTGTCCTGCGACGCAAGTACTTGCTTCTTGACCAGGGCGGTGGCAGGGCATACCGCCACCCTACATTCGACTAAATTATTCATTAATTGTGGATTTTATGCAGATAATGGGCGATACTATTCAGGATGAAGCAAAATCAGTTTGAGAATCAAGTAGGACATAATGGTTCGTGAGTACATCTTTGATCTCGCCAAAGTTCTGGAAGGCGCTTTGAATGGAGACGTGGGAAAGGCCTTGGCCTATGCGGAACAGCTGGCTTCGCGCCTGGCGAATAATGGCGAGGAGGAGGCTGCTCAGCGCGTCCGAGAAGTGATGACTGGACAGGGTGGGCGCCGAGCACATCTGGCTCGTTCGACGGCGGTCCAAGACGTGGGAACATCCTCTCTACCCCTTGTGCGCTCAGATGGCAACAGGAGACGTTCGGATGAACAAGTCCCTCAGGCTCGGCCAGGCAGCGTTGGTGAGGCGCCGCCTCTACCACGCGACACAGAATTCCGGCTCCCTATGGCGGAGATTCACCACTATCGCTTGGAAGAAGCTCAGGTTGCTCTTGAGCCACAGGCACAGGGGGTTGTCGATCAGTTCGTGCGCGTCGTGGAGTCATCCTCCGATCTGGCCGCTCGCGGTGTAGGTGTCCCAGCTTCGCTGCTGCTGTGTGGGCCTCCCGGTTGTGGAAAGACGCTCACAGCATCTCACCTTGCAGCTCGCCTGGGCCTGCCTTTGGTGACGGCGCGCGTGGATGCGATCGTCTCCTCCTACTTGGGAAGCACCGCTAAAAACTTGCGCCAGCTGTTTGACTTCGCCTTGTCCTTCCCATGCGTCCTGTTTCTGGATGAGCTGGACGCCATTGGGAAGATGCGCGACGACGCCCACGAGCTGGGCGAGTTGAAGCGTGTGGTTATCAGCCTGTTGCAGAACATCGACGCGCTCCCGCCAGGCCAAGTACTTGTGGCGGCAACAAATCACCCACACCTACTTGACCCGGCGCTCTGGCGGCGCTTCGCGTACAAGGTCTGGTTGCGCGAGCCGGATGCGGCGCAACGCCGGAAGATGGTCGAGAGCCTGCTCAGTGATTGGGCTGATGAGAACATCATTTCGCTGCTGGCCACCCTTACCGAAGGCATGAGCGGAGCTTCGCTCAAGTTCTTGGCTGACGAATGCGTCCGCGCTGCCGTCTTGAACAAAAAGTCCCGCGTGGAGATCGGCTCGGTGCGCCAGGCATGGAGCGCGGCATCCCTGGCCCTAACACCTTCATCGTCCTGGCTTCACGACCAGCAAGCGCCTCACCACCACACCTTCGACCTTGTGGATGTAGTGAGGCGCTTGCGCCAGGCTGATCACAAAGCTTGGACGCAGACACGTCTATCAGCCCTCTTTGGAATTTCTCAGACCCAAATCTCGCGCCTACTGAGTGAGGCTCGCAACATCTCAGACAGCGCAGACCCAGGGCCACACGGGGTGGAAGGTGAGGCCAAAGCAGGCGCGCCCCAGCCCGTAGAGTCCTACGAACCTGGCAAGCCGCCAAAGCGCCTCAGCAAGCGGTCTTAGCCGTCCACACAGTATTTCGAGGGAGAAGAGTTGGCTATGCGATTCGATAATTCACAGCCGTTGCTGCCCATTAAGGTCGTCTTCCCAGGCAAGGAGGATTATCGTCTGCCGGACGGTGGAGGCGGGAGCACTACCATTTTCGGCGAGGTTACGCCCGAAGTCCGAGCCAGCCTTAGCTCTCAGCTCGATGACGTGGAGAAGTACTTCGAGCAGAGCTTCCGCAGTGAGCCGGGGTTGCCAGGTGTGGCCAAGGTCACGCTCAAGCGCGAGGCTCTTGCCAAGAGCCACCGCCCGACCGGGCTGTTCAACGAGGAAACCTGCCCGATCATCGGCGGCAATCATCTGGGCGAGTTCTACATCAGCGCCGAGCCTCAAGGCTTGGCTCAGGTGCGGGCGCGAGTGAACAGGGAATCCAAAGGGCTCACTGCCAACGTGTCAACCGTGGAAAGCATCAAGGTGCACAGCGGCCTCGACAGCATCTCACAGTTCTTGGAACTGCTTTCGGATGAAGCATTGCAAACATTGGTCGGGCCGAACGGCCTTCACCAAGACATCGCGGCGCGCCTACTCGAAGAGCAAATTGTTCTACCCGATGCACTGCGTCTGCGCCTTTTTCGTTACCGGAACGAGGTGCAGAATCGTGCTGCAGAACTGGCCTTCAGGCGTTTGGTCACGCAATTGGGCCTGGAAGTGAGGGAACTTCCCTACGCCGACGATCTGCGTGTCTTCAAGCTGGAACAAGTGTCTTCTCAGTCCGTGGTCGCGCTGGCCAGCTTCAACGCGACGCAGAGCATCAGCCCATTCCCGCGCTACAACCTTGTGCGGACGATGTCCCACAAGGTCGGCTCGCTCACGCCGCAGAACTTCCCTTCTCCCGATCCCGACCGCGACTACGGCCTGGTCGGCCTCATCGACAGTGGCACTGACCCAGGCAACAGTGCACTGCAGGAGTGGGTTGTTGACCGCTATAAACTGCACCCGTTGGAGCTTCAGGACAACGCGCACGGAAGCTTTGTCGCTGGGCTCATAGCCAATGGGCGTGCTCTCAACCACGACGATCCTCGCTTTCCAAGCGCCTCCTGCCGGATGGTCGACGTTGTTGCCTTCGATGCGACAGGGGAGGCTGACGAAGACGACCTACTTTTTGCCGTTGATGAAGCCTTGGAGAAGTTCCCCCATGTGACTGTGTGGAACCTCTCTCTTGGCCTCACCGGACCTCCCTGCAACGACAACGAGTTCTCGCTGTTTGGCACCGCTCTGGACGAGCGCAGCAAGAAGCATGGCGTGCTGTTCGTGGTTGCCGCTGGCAACTACGGCACGGCACCCTTTCGTACTTGGCCCTACCAAATCGGGCTCCAAGACGCCGACCGCATTTGTCCGCCAGCAGATTCGTTATGCGCGCTGACTGTGGGTTCCGTGGCCCACCGCCAGACCCCGTCAACTCGCGTGCGAGTTGATGAGCCCTCGCCGTTCTCAAGGCGAGGTCCGGCCCCTGGCTACATCCTGAAGCCTGAGGTGTGTCACGTGGGAGGCAACTGCGACGCGAAAGGGAATTACATCCAAACAGGGGTTGTATCTCTCGACAGCCATGGGAGCTTGGTTGAAAACATCGGCACCAGCTTCTCCACGCCCTTGATTTCAGCTATCGCCGGCGAGACCTCCTTTGGATTGGAGCCGGGTTACACACGCCCTTCACCTGCATTGGTTAAGGCGCTCACGGTGCACTCGGCCTTTCTGGGAAGTGCTCCGTTGAAGCCTGTCGAAACTCACTACTTCGGTGTGGGAACACCTGGTGATGCACCAGAGATCGTGCGTTGCCGACAGTCGGCGGCAACCCTCATCCTGCGCGTGGGGATGAAGAAGGAACCGAACTTTTACAAGGACCCGTTTCCCATCCCAGCCTGCCTCAACGTGCTAGGCACTGGTTTACAGGGCGAGATATTCATGACTTTGCTCTACGAGCCGCCCATGGATCGGGCGTTTGGTGTCGAGTACTGCCGGGTTAACATCGAGGCATCGCTTGGCACTATGCAGCAGCGCGCGGGCAAAGTGGTGTACACACGGCAGGTTCACCCCTACCCTAAGTGGCATTCGGATGGTTACTTCGAGGAAAGCCTCGTCGAGAGCGGCTACAAGTGGGCGCCGCTGAAGTTCTACCACCGCAAGTTCAGCGGCGCCCAGATAGGCGAGCTGCCGTGGCGCCTGTCACTCACCCAGCTCAACCGCTCCGAGTTCGACTCGCGAGACGAGCAAGAAGTCATTCTCATCATGACCATCCGCGCACTGAATCCACAGGCCCAGGTCTACAATCAGCTCGCGGCGTCTATCGAGCAGCTCGGATGGGTAACCCAAGACTTGGCGGTGCGGGCGCAGAATCGTCTCAGGCTCTAAGGCCGGGCCCTGGGCTTATGCGGCGATCAAGTACATGCATCCAACTGTGGGAACGAAGTCGCATATTGGAAAGGCGTCCCGTCTCGCGGGTGGAGCTACACGATGGGCGGCTATCGCGTCTTCAAGAAGTGGCTCTCCTACCGCGAGACCGATGTGCTGAGCCGCGAGCTTTCGCCAGCCGAAGCACGCGAAGCCACGACCATTGTGCGCCGCATCGCCGCGCTCCTGTTGCTCGAACCACAACTCGACGCCAATTACGCTGCGTGCTGCGCTTCAACAACACTGCTGCCCGGCTTGTAGACATATCTTCCAGATGTTCATCCACCTCAACTCAAATACAGCGGTGCGTGAAAACAGCCCCGTCCACCGCCCCTTCAAGATCTCGGTGGATGCAGACATCCCACACGGATCCACAGTCGTGTTGGTAGCGGAGTGCGTGGATCCCTTAGGGATGGTGCGTCGGCAAACATTCCTCAACCCGGTGCAAGAGGTGCTTCCCACACCTGTGTTGAAGCGCATCTGGCTTGGCGTGCGGGTGCCACATCAAAGTTTGGGCGTGCCGTTTATCTACGCTGTGTCGGTTGAAGGGAATGGCTGGCGACACACCTACGACGCCCAAACTCTTTTCGACGCCAGAGAAGATAGGGAAGAGACGAAGGCAGGTTCGCTCCGGCTGATCTCGCCAGCTACGGTCGCAAGAGTGGATCGGTGCGCGCCGGCCTGGTTTGTCCAGCGAAGGAAAGAAGACGGGCCAGAGCACCAACATGACGAGGTGCGCGACGATGGGAACCTGACTGCCGATGAAGAAGGACAGGAGGATGTCTGGTTGCCTCAAGCCGCCAAACGTGCGTATCTGACACTGCCACATCCGATTCTTGGCTCATTAGTAAGTATCAGCGAGACGCAGAAGCCTTACGTTGTGGATGTAGATGGAGGCGGCTTTGGAGATTCCTGTCTCAGAGTCACTGTGGCGGTCGGTGATGTTAGAGGCCAGGAGCGTGAGCGTGTCATTGAGGTTCGCGGTGAGGCAAAAACCGGCTTCACAACACGGGAAGAGCTGCCGGTGTCTTCGTTGGAGTCATTTCGCTTTGGCTTGGATTTACGTGCTTCCTCCGATGGTATCCACCCCACTGCTCTATGTGGAATTGCTCTTGAGGGCGACAGACGGCGATTTTACTTGAGCGCCGCCGACCTTGTTGGAGAGGCACCGATACCGGATGCGTTGGAGTTGATTCGCTTTCAGAACTCTCCTGCGACGATCCTGACGCTCAAGTCACAACCTCCCAAGTTCTTTGAATTTCCTTCAGCTATGACGAGGCTGTGCGAAATGTTCCAGCGGGGGGAGCTCAATCCGGAGTTCTTGCGGGGGCAGCCTCTTTACTTCGGGCCCATGATGGTTGATCTCGAAGAGCCCGACGATGCACAAGCAGGACAAGTTTGGGAGGGCAAGTCACCATGAGCGATGTTCTTTCGCGTGTTCTGGCTTCCTATGATTCAGCTCGGCGTTGGATGGCGCAGATGCACGCTGCGGGGCGCCTCAGCGGAGGGCGGGCGGCACGCGAGTTTGAATCCTTGGAAGAGCTGGCCGCCGCCGTTGAGCAGGGTGAATTCGGGTTTGGCGATTTGGTCTCTGTGCGCGGTTGGCTGTCCTTATATGCCAGTTGGTACTTGCCGAGCGCGTACTCACCCTACCACTTGGCTGTAGAAGCAATCGTCGCTGAACCCCAATGGATGGTGAAGACATCTCTCTTGCCTGCACTGCTGCCTGCAGGACAGCTTCCCTTCGGGTCGCGCGAACGCACGGTTGGCTTTCTTTACCCATCACAAACACGCGGTTTCGTCGCCGAGTTGCTCCCGGACGATGGTGGGCCACGCTTTGGTGCGGCTGTTGAGCGCGAGTCCTCAGAGGACAATCCATGGGTTGTCTCTTTGGACACAGGGAATGCGGTTTCGCATCCCACTGATTGGAGTTTTACACTGGGCGATTCTTCATTGGAAGCTCTGCTAAACGAAGGAAATGCAGCAGAGGGCCCATCAACTGACGACAATAGCGAGTGGAACAGCGGAGCCGCCCGTGTTGAAGCTCGCGCCCTTGGCGATCCGGCTCTTGTGCGCCGCGCTGCGCGGGTGCCGCGTGGCAGCCAACCAATTCCAATCGTGTTTCCACCAAACTTCGCGCGTCAGGTGCATTCCGAAGTGGAAGTCCGTGCCCGCATCGCGCCTTTGGACGCTGAGGTGTTAGCCGAGCTGTCACGGTTGGGACAGCCGCTCACGGACAAAGCCTTCGCGCTCTTTAGCGGTGGCCAAAGCTCCTCGCCGCCCTTCTGCTTGCGGATCGAGACTGATACTGGTGATCCGACATCTATGGCGGCTGTTGCTCCACGTGAAGTCCGAGGCAGTGCTTCTGAAGAACTACCCCCCTCCAAAACCGGGACGCTGATGGTCGAGTGGTATTTTGAAGATCCACAAACGGGATTGCCAGTGCCCTTCGGTGATGAGGAGCTACTTTCGTGGTTTATCCCCTGCGCGAAGAACTACGTGGTGAGCATGGGCAACTACCTACTGCCATCCCGGTGGGCCGGTAAGCTCTACGGCTTCGATGGGCCGCTGTACTTCTTCCAGACTGGAACAGTTGGGTTCACGATGTCGCCTGAAGGCTTCTTCACAGCAACTCAGCAGGCTACTTTTGGCACCTGGTATGACAACACCTGGCGTCTCTGGAAGGACACTACGACGCGGCTTCAGCGCGAGCTTATAGAAAAGTTTCGCCTCCTCCACGGGCGCCCTCTTACAGTGCGCACCACCTACCTCACTGACTGGAACTGGATAGGCAGCTTCGGCAACGTGCTGGAAGGCCGCGCTGTTTGGACAAAGGCTCAGGAAACGCTGCGAGAGGGACGACGAGATCAGCTTTTGATACGTGAGTTGCAATCACAACGAGAAGCTCAGGAGGAGAAGTCAAAGATGCGCCCAATCAAAGTACTGTTTGTAGCCTCGAACCCGATCGACACTGACCCTCTCCAAACTGACCGTGAGATCCGCGAAGTCAAGGAGCGAATCAAGCTGGCCAGGCACAGGGATCTCCTGGTGGTCGAGCAGGTCGGCGCGCCGCGTCCGCAAGATCTGCTGCAAGCCTTCAACGAACATGAGGTCGACATCTTCCACTTTAGCGGGCATGGATCGAAGGAGGGCGAGCTGGGCTTATGCGCTCTGGATGGAACCTTCCATCCTCTGAAGCCGGAGGCACTATCCAGCCTGATGCGCGTGCTGGGCAAAAAGGTGCAGGTCGCCGTCATCAACGCGTGCTACTCACACGCGCAGGCCGAGGCCATCACCGCTCACATCCCGTGCGCCATCGGGATGAACGACTCTGTGGCGGACGAAACCGCCATTGCCTTTGCCGCCGCCTTCTACAGCGCCCTCGCCTTTGGGCACGACGTGCAGACCGCCTACGAGCAGGGTATCGTCGCGGTGCAGCTCGAAAACCTGCCCGATGTGAACGTGCCCGAACTGCTGCTCAAAGAGGGTGTGGATGCCTCGCAAATTCGTCCAGTTCAAGAACAGCAAGGCACGTCGAACGATCCGCAGAGGTTGTAAGCACAGATGAGCGCAGTGATCGAGATTGTGCAAGTACTTACGCTATGCGTATTCTCGACGATTTGCGTGCTGGCGGAAGCGGTGCTCTAATGGCATCCGGAGCTTGAGGCATAGGGTGACTGCCACAGGCCCAAGTACTTGCTACAAGTACTTGGGCTGGCTCACGCGCTTGTGCCTTGTGGCGGCGTCAGCAGGTGGAACAGCCAAGGAGCGAAGGAACTTTATGACCTACACCATCGAGATTCCTGTTGAGGTCGAGCAAGTACTTGCGGCTCGCGCCCAGGCCAAAGGAGTCTCTATCGACAAGTACTTGCAGGACATCGTGATGCGTGAAGCTGCACCGGCGGGCGCCTCTACGACCGCCGCCCAGACCACAGTAACCACAGCTCCTCGCGATGCAGAAATGGACGCTCTCGAAGAGCTGGCGCTTGAGCTGGCGGCCAAGTATCCGCGCGCCGAGCCCCTGGCCGATGACGCTGTGGCGCTGGCCTACGCGGAGCGCGAGGATGCCTTGCGGTGATCTATCTCCTCGACGCCAACCTGCTCCTGCGCCTGGTAGAGCCGACACACCATCACCACGCCTCCGCGACGGAGGCCGTGCGTCTGCTGCGCGCTCAGGGCGTGGAACTGCGCACCGCGCCTCAATCCTTCTACGAGTTCTGGACGGTCGCCACCCGCCCCGGCACGTCACGGGGCGGGCTGGGTTTCTCGCCCTCGGATGCAACACGGGCCATTAACCGCTTCGAGGGATTGTTCCCTCCGCTGCCGGATGTGCCGCTGTATGTCGAGTGGAAGCGCCTGGTGAGCGCTTACGGCGTCAGCGGCAAGGAATCCCATGACGCTCGCTTAGTCGCAGCCATGTTGACAGGCGGCATTAGCCACATCCTCACCTTCAACGGGAAGGACTTCGCTCGCTACGCCTTGCCCGCTCCTCAGGGCGAGGGCATCACGGTTGTTGATCCCGTTGCATTGGCAGGTACTCCTGCGAGCGGTGCGCCTTGAAGATGTGCTCAAGTACTTCCCGGCATCCTGTGTTTAAGGCAAGCCCTTATGTTCAAGGCCATCGACCACCAGACGGGGACGGAGATCATCGCAGTGGACTCCGCGTGGAGCGCACGCCTACCGGAGTTACGAGCTTGGGGACGCTCAGGGCGCCTGGTCTGCCAGGGTTGCCGCCAGCCAGTGCTACTGCGTGCGGGTGCTCTGCGCTGTGTTCACTTCGCGCACAAAGAGTTGGCTCAGTGCCGCCACGGGCACGACTCGCCCCTGCTGCTGCAAGCACGTCGCCTGCTCTACCAACGGTTGGCCTCTCTGTTTGGGGCACAAGCCACTGTTGAGAAGCACTTGGAGGACACCAACTTGCCGCGCCCTATCGACTGCTGGGTGCAGCGCGAGGATCGGGCTTACGCCTACTGGATTTTCGACCGCCGCCTTGCATTGCAGCAACGCCTCGAACTGATGGAGGCTCTCGAATCCACAGGGGCCAAGGTCAGCTTCCTCTTTCTTTCCACGTTCCAACACCACAAGGAAGACGATCCCGAAGCGGCCCTGCTGTCGCCAATGGAGCGCGAGTTTGCACGCCACTCCTCTTTGGATGAAGTGTGGGCACGCAAGAGGAGGCCCAATGGCCCGATGCTCTACACGTCGCGTGTGGGAAGTCACTGGGCTCAGGATGGAAAGTCGCTGCACTACATCAATGTCGAGGATGAGACGCTCACGACCCTGCGCGACCTCCGGCTCAAGCACCAGCCCAGCCTCCACACCGCAACCTCCATCAGCCACGCTCTGGGTGACATCACGATCGCACCCAAGACAGGCGAGTTCGTGCATCCAGGAGAGCGCGAGGCATGGAAGGAGATGAAGCACAGGCTCAGAGAACAAGCACGGCTCGAAGCCGAGCGCAGGGAGCAAGCACTCCAAGCCCAAGCCACAACAGCCCAGACCTTGAAAGAGGAAGCGATGCGGCTGGCGCTGACAGTTCCCCCGCCTCAGCCCACGACTCCAACCGGAATGATCAGCCGCTCGATTGCTGCCCCAGCAGAGCAGCACCGCCCTCCAATGCCCCGGTCACTGAGCAACCAGAAGGGGACGTGCGAGATTTGCGGCTCCTTGACAAGCGACTGGTATACGTTCAATGGCAAGACTAAAACTTGCCGCTGCAACGCCTGCCTCCGAAACGGTCGAGTTCCCTGAGCCACTGGCCGCAAGTACAAGTCCTTGCGGCCAGTCCATTTGATGCCGTGTTGACGCCTTATTGCGCGGCATTCCAAGTCGCGGCGTAGGCTCTGCAGTTCACTGGTCCCTCAAGCCCGCTGCTCTACTCGCCCCACACCATTTGCCGCCTGGCTTTAGCGATCGCTCTGTGCCTTTATAGCTCTGAGAATTTGCCCAACTGCTTGTTGGACAAATTCACCGATGCTTCAGCCATGACGCAAATTCACTCGCCCGCCTCCGCGAGTTGCTGCATCCTCTCGCGTAGCAAGATGCGGCGCATGGCCACCAAGGCTCCTTGCGCTCGTCCAGTTCGCCCCAGCACGCCCAACCTTTCCGTGGCTTGATCCTCGATGCTCATGCGAGCTTCTGGGTCGAGCTTTTCCCACAGCGCATCCAAATCTATCGTCTCCTTCTCCTGAGACACGCTTTTAGCGCGCTTGAGGGCCTCTTCCTGGGCCGCTCGCTCTCTGGCGATGGCCTGATTAGCCTTTGCCCTTTGCGCGTGCTCTTCAGCCTGTTGGCGCTCCGAGTACGCTGCAGGCACCTCCCACTCCTCACGCACGGCTTTCACAAAGACAGCAGCGGCATTTTTGGGGGCACGATCTGCCAGGCAGCCCAGCTGAAGCCGAAGCACTTGGGGCGGAGTACTTCTCAGCAATTCCCGCGCGACATCTGGCGAGACCTTGATGCTGAGCATATGTTGCAGCAGTGCATCGGCCTCGGCTTCCACTTCGGTCTCCACTCGTGTTAAGGCGGGTGTTGGTGCTGAGCCTGGCGCGGATTCGCTGAGGTTGGTGTCAGGGGGAGTACTTGCAGCTTGCAGCAGTGGCAAAGTGCCTTGAGGCAAGTTCGCCTGGCCGTTACGACGCGGGCCAAAGATGTAGCGAACCTTCTCCGCCTTCTTCGTGCTCATCGGCTCGTAAGACACGCCTGCAAGGAAGCCGCACGCCATCAGCTCTTCGTGCGCCGATGCAAGGCGCTCTTTGTACTTGGAGGCATAAGGGCTGGGCCGCATCCCCAGGTGGCGCTCGCACAGCGGCGCCAGCTCAATCTCGAAAGCACGTCGCGAGTCGTAGGACTTCTTGTCCAGGTAGCGGTAGAGCCGCAGAGCGAGAGAGCCTTTGAGCGAAAGCGCGCAGCCAAGATCAATGGCTCGCACATGGCCCGCCTGGAAGGACTGGAACAACACATCGTTCCATTTGAAAAACGAGAGCGGAAGCTCGCCCTGTCCGCTCTTCTTACGTCCCGCCGGTTCTTCCAGAATGTCGAAGTTGTCCAGGATGCTAAAGCCCACCGTTCTGAAGGAACGGACTTTGGCATCCCAGAAGGCGTTTTGCGAGGTGATGGCAACGGCGGCCAAGCGCGTGAAGGCATCACGCAGCAGTCTGTAGTTCACATCGTTGGGGATCCAGCTCAGCCGCTTGAGCAAGTTATAGCGCGAGAAGTGGACTGTCTGATTCTGCATACCTGCTTCGTGCGTTAGCTCCATCAGCACAAGGTATACCTGCTCGTCGCTGGGCGTTGGCAGGCCCAGCCCCGAGTCGCCGGTGACGCGCCAATACGCCCGCACCGTCTTGCCTGTCACTGGGTGCTGCTTCTCCCATTCGTGCAGAATCTTGGCACTGGGCTCCGTTTGCTTCCAGAGGCAAGCGAAGGGGTACTCGACGAGGTTCATCTCGTCACGCCCCTGGCGAACAATTTCCCCTTTAGCTACCTTTGCAGAACTGTTCTGGCCCATGATCGCTTCCACTGCTCCAATGCCGTTCGAGAATCAAAAAAGCAACAACAACACCCAAAAAGCACCCTCGGCGCGTGCGGTATGCGGGCGCACTCTCCACGCGATTTAAAGTGCTGCTGCTATTTAAGTACTCTTTACTACTGTTTACACCAGCTCAAAAGTCCCAATTCGTCAAGCCAGCTGGCGAGTTTTGCAAACCCCATTTCCGTGAAACTGCGATATTCCTTCCGTGAAACTGCGATATTCCTTCCGTGAAACTGCGATATTCTTTTCCGTGAAACTGCGATATTCCTTCCGTGAAACTGCGATATTCTTTTCCGTGAAACTGCGATATTCTCAGTGGGCGCACCAGTAGAGACTGGTCATCATAATTTCGCCTCGATCCTACCGATCTGCAGCGCCAGAGCAGCCAACTGGTTCTTCACCTCAGCCACTTGTCGATGAGTCAGCGTTGGATGTTCTTCGGCCAGGTGCGCCGCCTCGGCCACCATGGCTGTGGCCGGTTTCAAGTGGGCGAGGAGATCTGGGAGCCGTTGTGGTGATTCCTGCTGGGTCAGCCCATGGCCGAGTTCAGGGCTTTTTGGGGCCACGTGGGAACCCTCCCCGTGGGAGCTCTCCCCGTGGGAGCTCTCCTTTGTCTCCCTGTCACCGGAGGTGTCCGCCCGGCCGGACACCTGACGTGCCGAATCCACGGAATCAGAGCTATCTGAGGCACGACTGCTCGTAGTTGGGCTACCTGCAGCGTTGTTGGACGGACGGGCGAGGTTAGAAGCGGCTTCAATGCGCCGCTCGATCTCGCGGCGCCCTGTGCCCTGGCGCGTCAACTCGATCAGTTCCTGGCGTAGAGGCGCATCCTGCACAGCATCGATAAATCGGGCGTGCTGCATGGTGTCCGGCCGGGCGGACACCAGCGATTGAACGTCCTCTCCCATTTTTAGCAGGGCGAGGCGGTCAGTGAGGTAGCTGCGAGACTTGCCCAGTACTTTGGCTGCGTCTCGGTAAGACAAGCCTTGCTCGCTCATGAGTTGCTGTAAGCCGCGAGCTTCGTCCAGGGGCGCCAAGCCCTGCCGCTGCAGGTTCTCTACAAGTTGGGCCAAGAGAATCCCATCCTCGCGCATTGGCAGCACCAGAACGGGCACGTGCGGTAGGCCAGCCTGCAGGGAAGCGCGGAATCGCCTCTCGCCAGCGATGAGGCGGTAGCGAACACGATTGCTGGAATCACTGTCCTCTGGCGCATCGGTTTCGATTGGAGCCACGATGAGCGGCTGCAAGATCCCGGTGCCCTCAATTCCTTCACCTCGTTCGCGCAGTTGACTTATGCTGTGCGATAGTTCCGCCACCTCATCGGGAGAGAAATGAACGCGTGGTTGTGGCCTCACTGCGATGTGCTCGTGCGCCAGCAACTTCAGCCCTGGGGCATCCATGTCACCGTCCAGCGAAGGGAAGAGCTGCTTGAGCGTCTGGCTGAGTTCGAGGTTGGGACTGGCCGCTTTAGGACGTGTCATAGATCAGTTTCCAGTGGCCTGGGTGTGGGTCTTCTTCTCTGCACCAGTTCCGACCCGCTCCCCGACCCGTCGCGTCTTCGCTTCACCAAGGGCAAGTACTTCTGCGGCCAGAGCGCGGTATGCGGAGGCTCCGTTGCTGCGTGGAGCGAGCTGCAGGATGCTTTGGCCTGCGGCTGAGGCGCGCTCGAAGAGGACTGAGCGGCCGATGGTTGTTTCCAGCGCAGGGCACTGATGGAGGGCTCGCAGGGCTTCCAGGTAGGTAGGGACGGTCTTGGAACGGGCGTCCACCATGGTGATGAGAGAACGGGCGCGCAGCTGTGGGTTCGCGCGACGTGCCGCGCTCACCGTAGCCAGCAGTCGAGACAAGCCTCTCACCGCCAAGAACTCTGGTGCAACAGGCACCAATGCCCAGTCGCAGATCAACAGCGCCGCGCTGGCCTCGGTGCCCAACGCAGGCGGGCAATCGATCAGGACGAACTCGTAGCGATGCTCCTTGAGCTGCTGCTTGAGCGTGTCGGCCAGCTCTGTGGGCGTGACGCTGATGATCGGCACTTGGCCTTCTCCCGCTCGCAAGGCATGGTGGGAGGAGAGGTCGCGCTGCATGTCCAGGTCGAGCAGAAGGACTTTGTGGCCAGCCTCTGCCAGAGCAACGCCCAAGTTGACGGACGTGGTGGTCTTTCCAACGCCCCCTTTCTGATTGATGACCGCGATAATCATGGATTTTCTTTGACTGCCGCCGTGCGCGCCCGCTGGCGCAGCAAGCGCCCGCGTGGGCACGTCGTCTTATGCGCCATCGGTTCCAGCGAGTCGCCACCGTGGCACAGGCAAGCCACCTGCGCTGCGTCCTTGCGCCGCGCCTGTGCTCCCTTCGCCGCGTTGAGGCGCGAAGCTCGTGACTTGGCTTCAGTGCGCTTGCTGCCGATCTCACTCATGTAAGCGCGCACCACTTCAGGAAGCGTGTTGCTCATGCCCTCCATTATATCCAAGGGTAGAGCAAAGTTCTTAATCTTATCGGGTAAGAATGAATAGCCGCAGAGCACTAAGAGGCGAGTACTCTCGTGGGCGTGGAGGACGCGAGTAGGTACCCAGGATGCTGGGCCGGATGTGGGGAAACCGCTGGGCCACGACACCCACATTCCCGCCCACACTTTGAAGGGCTGTCACGATCGCCCCATCCCGTAGATCACGAGGGCTGAGGGTGGCGTGCTTGATCTTGCTCCGATAGCGGCTGACGATGTAGTAGATGCTGTTACCTGTGAGACGTTCTCCCACGGGACGCAAGCGTGCATCCATGTTCTGGAACAGCGGCTTCTCGGCGCCCATCTCCAAGACCTCCTCAGCTTGGGCCATCTCCTCATCGTGCAGCGGCACCTGAACACGCTGATCCGAGCGTGGGCGGTGGGGGACGCTGAGCGTGTGAGCCTGAGCGTCGAAGTCCTCCTGGTTGAGCACGCAGACCTCCTCGCGCTGCAGGGCAGCACAACTAAGTAAGCGCAGAATGCACGTGTCCCGCAGGCCTCCGAGCGTGCTGGTGCTCGGTGCTTGGAGCAGGGTCTGCAGATCGAGGGCGCTAAGTGCTTGCACCTTGCGCTCCTTAGGCACTTGCTCGATGGGAACCTGCTCCGAAGAGTCGGGAGCGGCCAGCCTCAGCTCTTCAGCGAAACGCAGCAGCACGCGCAACGCGGTCAGGCGGCGTTTGACCGTGGTCGGCTTCAAGTGGAAACGGATCAAGAGGTTTCGATATTCCTCCATGCGCCGCCGCAACACGGGCGCTTCCAAAGTCAGGAAGGCCATCACCTCGGCCCACGCCGGTAGCCCGCTGAAGAAGAAGCGGATGTCGCTGAGGTAGTTGCCCGCTGTGCCCGAAGTGCGGTCGGACAAGATCCAGTTCTCGAACTGCACGAGGAAGGCGGCGGTTGCTCGCAGTTCGCCCAAGCGCTGCACCAGTTCATCCTCGCGCAACGGGTGCCGGAACTGCTCTGAGCTGAGGACAGGGATCGTGCCAAAGCTTGCCAGGAATTCCCTGAAGTAACTCCTTGCTCCATGTACCTTGCTCACACTCCAAGCACTTCGCACGCTGCGGCGCGAGTTGCGCAACCGTGGTCTCCACCAAGGCACTATGCTCCCGGTATCAACAACCTGTGCAGCGTGATTTACCTATGGCCGCTGTGGCACCGGACGGCCATAGGTAAATCACGCTGCACAGGCTTCGGGGACCAGTGGCCGTTGGAGGAAGGCGCTTTGCCTCTCCACGGTTACTGGTGACATCAAATTACTCAAACCCCTTGAAGGCCCCCATCTCAGTAGCCAGAGCCACGTACTTGTCCCAATTCTCCGAGGTGATTTGCGTCTTAGGACAGACCTTCGTCACCCACGCGTGGAACAGCCTCGCCCACTCATACTTCTTGGGCGTGAGATCAGCGGCTGAGAAACCACCCGCGCTCAAGAACGCTGTGTACGCCCCATCAGCAATGGCCGCCGCACCATTGCGGGGCTGATCGGTCTGGGGCACCTGCTGGGGCACCCCAGCAGGAAACGGTTGCGGCAGTTCGGGCAGGCCATCGGGATCCTCGGACAGGGCGGGGTAGAGCTTCGCCTCCTCTACCTCTACCGGTGTAGCTGTGGAAGACAGCCTCAAAATGATCTGCAGCACTTCCAAGTTCGGACGCACGTACAGGACGTTGGAAAGGAACAGGCCTTCACGCACGATGTTGCGCAGCTCGGCGGTGATGATGTTCCTCTTGATCAGCTCAGCGATGGCACGCTGGGCCTGGTCGCGGGTCAAGCCGAAACGCGCTACGCAGAAGCGGTAGGTGTAGCAGACCATATCGCCCTCGAAGTAACGGGGGCGATCACCTCTTGTTTTTTCCGCACGGCTCTTCCCCTTGCTGGAAACGAAGGTGTCTACGGGACGAAAACGGTACAGGATGTCGCTCAGCACCAGGATGACAGGAAGGTCGGGATGATTCCTCTTGTTGCGCAGCAGAGGGTGCATCATCAGGGCGTCTGGAATCCACGTGCCCTGGTCGAAGGCCGGTTGCGCCTCACGCAGGAAGTTGCTCACAGCCTGAGTCTGAGGGTGCTCGCGTAAGTGGCACGAAGCCTTGAAGCGACTGATGCCAGGCTCCGCCGGCTTCACGATAGGATCGCGGGATGGCTTTCTCCCCTTCTTCGTCTCACTGCCTTCCTCCTGCTGGGCGGGATCTTGCGCCGTGTCGCTGGTTGCGTCGTGGGCAGCATCAAGCGCGGGCTCTTCTGCCATTGGCCCTTCGCCAATGGCGCTGCCATCTTCATCGGGAAGCACAATTTGAGGCGGGGGCGCCTGGAATGCTTCAGGCTCGTGGGGAGGTTCAGCACCGGGCTGATGAACTTCCTGCTCGGAGAAGTGTTGGTCTGGGGCGGGCTTGGGGTCCTGATGCTCTTCGGGCTCTGGCGACTCGTGGGTGGACATGGTGATGCTCCTCAAGAAAATGAGGCGCACAAACTCTCCGTGCCCTGGGGCCCAGGTTGCTGAACTGGGAGCTGATCCTTGTGGAGCAGCCACCTCTGGCAGGCGAGAGATTGTGTGCCACCTCTACAAACCTGCTAATCAATTTTTGCAACCTTTTGTGGCGCGCCCGGCGCCACGAACCTTGTGAGCCTACGCTCACGGCGGACCTTGAAGGCGGTAACAAGTGCGGCAGGCGGCTCCTGCGTTTCCAACCGCCTGGCACCGATTACACCACGCGCTTCAGAACCACGGTTTCAGCCCGCGCCAAAGCTGGTGCGACCCGCTCCTCCACTGCGTGACCGTCGAAGTAGAGCACTGACGACCCGGTGATCGAAAGCTGCTGCACGGCGAGCTGCGCTTCCTCAAGTCGCGCGAGGTGGCAAGCCACTACGAGGTACAGAAGCTGCGGCCGCGCGATCTGGTTGGGCCGGAGCGCTTCAAGCTGCTACCTGAGATGTTCTGCGATGCCCTGCGGCAGTCGGTTCTGGCACAGGACAAGCCGCCACGCGGCCGCTTTGGCCATGAGTGATGAAACCGTAGAGCCGTGGGCTGGGATGCAAGCGCGCGGCGCATATAGCCAAGCCAGGGACAGCCAAGTACGACCAACTGATGCATCACGTCATGTTCGCGGGTGTCGCTGGGCCGGACGGCGCGCGGCAATGGTGCGCGGAGAACTTCGCGACCGACGGGAGCGACAGCGCCATGCGGCGACAGCGGCGCTTCAACCCGTAAGCGCGGTGTGTAGCGTACACGCTCCCAGAACGAACCGAAAGCAGCCCCGAAGTGATGCTTTTCTGGGCCGTCTTTGTCGAGACGCAAGGTAACGGGATGGCGCGCGTAGGCCGACACGGTCGGGGCTCATGCTTGCCTAAATGCGCTTGTTACCGTCGAGGGTGCGTAGCTGAGGAAGTGAAACGCTCGGCACCGCAATGCGTTGTCCACGGTTGGCGTTGGCTTGGGTCGCTGACCGAATGGCAAACATTTCAGTTCCTACCCCTTATCCATGCCGTTTGTATCCCGAACGCACGCACCGCGTCTTGTCCGCCGCCGCGGACACTATTCTGAACCCTTCTGCCATCGCAATCTCGGCGCGAGTAGCGAAACGTCTTTTAAATCCTTTCTGTTCTCTACGCTGGATTCCCTTCATCTCCTACTCTCTAAGTACGTCCCTCCCGCGAACACCCGACCCACCACTACTGGGAGCGGAGAGGTAACCCCCTGCATTCAAGGAGATAGAGGTTACAAGCAGAGAGGTCGTCTTTTTAGCCGCAGAGGTGCCCTGTTGGACGGAGCCATATGGCACTTTTGAAAGCATTATATACCTCCTTTCCAACAGGGCACCTCTGCGGCTAAAAAGACGACCTCTCTGCTTGTAAAGGTGTAGGTCATCTATCCAAATCGGTAAATTCGAGGCGAGGTGGCCGCATGCCGGCCACCTCGTGATCAAAATCATCGTGCCCAAGACAGTGAGGAGCTGTTATAGCTGCAGATAAGCTTGTGTACCTGCAGAATCCCCAGGATGGGGTGCGATATGTGCTGTCTTACAGCGATCTGGATCGCGAGTGGTCCGGGCGCGGGCTCCTGCTTGCCTCGCGGCTGGACAAGGGACACAAGATCGAGCGCGTCGCCTGGCTGTCTCAAGGGGAGATGAGGCGCACCAGCGGGGCCTGCTTCGTTGTCTCTAAACAGCGGCGGTTGGGCCGCCATAAGCACAACAGGCACATTTGCTTTCGCTGCCTGCCACATAGTCATGGCTCGCCTGGCATCGACATCGATCCCATCAGCCAGAACATCTTCATCGAAGATACACCACTGTGGTACTCGCCGCCCATCGGCCCTGCCGTTGAAGTCACCATCTCTTACAACTCACAGGACGCCTCCAACTACAACACATGCTTCGGCAACAAGTGGAGCTTCAACTACGGTTCCCACGTCGTCGAGACCAGCGACGGGCGCGCCACGCTCTTCATGCCTGACGGAGGCCAGGATACCTACCTGCCCGATGGCAGCGGCGGCTTCATCAGCGAAAAGGGCAACTTCGACACCCTGGTTAAAACGGGGGCATCGTCCTATGAGCTGCGCTTCCAAAAGGGCGGCAAGTTCGTCTACGGCATCCCGATGGGCACCAGTGGCCAGCAGCCGTTCCTGCTGAGCATCGTGGACCGCTGGAACAACGCGCTGACTTTCGGCTACAACTCCAGCGTGCAGATGACGACCATCACGGATGCCCAGGGCAAAGTCACGCAGTTGCAGTGGGTGAGCGGGCCCTATGGCAGCCGCATCGCGCGCGTCATCGATCCCTTCGAGCGCCACGCCGACTTGAGCTACGACGACAACGGCAACATGGTGCAGTGCGTGGACGTCGAGGGCAACGCCTTCCAGTACACCTACGACGCCTCGGTCAACGTCGTTATGCTCAACACCGCCCAGGGGCCGTGGAGCTTCGAGTTCCACGACTTCGGCCCTTCTGGCAGCCCAACTTTTGGCCAGCGTTCCACGGCGATTTGGAACCCCCTGCAGGAGCAGCCCGAGCGTGTCGATTATGATGGGCGCGATCATATCGGACAGTACTGGGGCACGGATCACCGGCAGGCTGTGACGCACTACACAGCAGTCCAGATCCGTTCGGCGACCTATTCCGTCGGCTACACGCCCATAGGAGGCGACAGCGACATTGCCTCTTCCACAACCCCAACAGGAGAGAGCGTTAACTACACCTACGACCCCAACACCCTGGAAGAAAGTAGCGTCTCGAGCTCGGATGGGTTGTACACCAACACCACCTACAACTCCTTGGGGATGCCGACGCAGATCCGCTGGGGCAAGAGCTACTACTCCGGCGGCGGAGATCCTAACGAGCGAGTCACCAACGTAACCTACGCGCCCAACGGTTTGGACGCCACGGGCGTCACCAATGCCCTGAACCAGACCGTTTACTCTGCCACCTACAATGCTCAGCACCAACCGCTGAGCGTAACGGATCAGGGTAGCCACATCACCAACTTCACCTACGCCCCGTGGGGTGCCTTGGCGACCGAGACAGACGCTTCCAACGCCATTACCAGCAATGTCTACAGCTCAGACAAGCGGGTGCAACGCGTTGAGCGCGCGGGAACCGTGCTTTCCTCCTACAGCTACGACACCATCGGGCGGGTCAAGACGGTGACGGATGCGGGCGGTGTGACCCTAGGCTATGCCTACAACAACCTGGACGCTCCCACTAAAACCACCTACCCCGACGGCACCTACTCTCAAATTCAGTATGTGTGCTGCGGCCTGCCCGGAGCCGTGCGCGATCGTGCCGGGCGCTGGAACTTCTACGATTACGATCCCTTGAAGCGCCTGGTGCGCACCCAGGATCCGGCTGGTCGCAGCGTCTTCTATGGCTACGATGCCGAATCAAACTTGACTTCGCTGCGTGATGCCAAAGGCCAATTGACCACCTGGCGGCATGATGCCAGCAACCGCACGGTGCGCAAGATCTATGCGGACGGCAAATGGGATGGGCTCACCTATGAGTCAGGCACGGGCCGCCTGAAGCAGAGGAGTGATGGTGCCGGTCGTGTCACCAGCTACTCCTACGACGACTACGGGCGCCTGAGTGGGGTGGCTTACCCGACGACACCCGCTGTGGGCTTTGGCTACGACGTGCTGAACCGTCCCACCTCCATGACGGACGGCCTGGGCACAAGTACTTGGAGTTACGATGCTGCCGGCCACCTGCAGAGCGCGGGTGGGCCGTTTACTAACGACGCCCTCAGCTACCACTACGACGTGCTGAACCGGCGCGATCAGCTGAGCATCGCCAGCCCATCGGGTGCCTTCAACGTCAATTACGGCTACGACGTCCTGAGCCGCCTACAGAACATCACCAGCCCCGCTGGTAGCTTCGGCTACTCGTATATAGGGGCCACCGAAATGCTGCAAAGCCAGTCGCTTCCCAACGGCGCCAGCACAACCTACGGCTACGACCCGCTGGAGCGGCTGACGCAGGTGCAGAGCGCGCGGAACGGCAGCAACCTGTCCAGCTACACCTACTCCCACGACAACACGACCTACCGTCCCGGCAGAACCGGCGAGGTCTCGCAAGTACTTGCAGAGGCCCCAGTAACACGCTCCTACTCCTATGACGGCGTGGATCAGCTCACGGGTGAAGCGGTCACCGTGGGCGGGACGGCACAAAGCAGCGCCTCCTTGCTCTATGACCCGATGGGCAACCGCAGCAGTGCCACCAGCACCTCAGCCACGGGCACCAGCACCACCAACTATGGCAACAGCAAGCTCAACCAATTGGTGAGCCTGAGCACCAGTGATGGCACTACCACCAGCGCCAGCACGCTGTCCTATGATCCCAGCGGCAACCTGAGCGGGGTCACCCAGGGCACCAGCGGCACGCTGTACGGCTACGACGAGGCGGATCGCTTGGTGCGGGTCGAGGTGCCGGGCCAGAGCAAGAGCCTCTTCTTCTACGACGGCCTGGGCCGCTTGCGCATCAGCCGGGACTTCCTCTGGCAGAACGGTGCCTGGTCCCAGACGGGCGAGGTGCGCCGCGTTTACGATGGTATGAACGTGGTGCAGGAGCGCGACGCCAACAACCTCGTGCTGGCTACCTACACCCGCAGTGGCAACATCGGCGGCATTCTGAGCCGCACCGACACTAACGGCAGCCTCTTCTACCACTACGACGGGCGCGGCAACGTTGCCCAGCTCTCGGATGGGGCAGGGCAGATACAAGCTCGCTACTCCTACGACGCCTGGGGCAACACCACCGCTTCAGGCCCTGCTGCTGGCCTCAACCGCTTCCGCTTCTCCACCAAGGAGCAGATTGGCAATCTCTACTCCTACGGCTACCGCTTCTACTCGCCCGGACTGGGCAAGTGGATCAACCGCGATCCACTTGGCGAAAGGGGTGGGCTGAACGTGTACCAATTCGCTGGGAACAACCCAAGCAACTTTGTTGATCCCCTGGGATTGTTGCTGGGCGGTGCCGACTACATCACAATCGGCGTAGGTTGGGGATTAGGAGGTCAGATCACGTACGATCAATACGGGAACATGTATGGGGGCTGGACAGGCGGATTCCAGATGGGCGGTGGTATCAACTTCGGGTATATGTACGGCGACAACTCGCAGGCGACCCTTAACGGCCATCTCACAGGAGTAGGCGTTTCCTACGGGTGCGGCGGATTCGGCGGCAGCGTGGGGGGTAGCTGGTCAGCGGGCAACAACTCTTTCGCCGGGTCTTGGGGATTTGGTTTCGGCTCGTCAGGCGTGGGAGGGTCACTGACTGCCGGCTCCAGCTGGAACTTTCTTGGCCCTGGTCGTGGTAACGGAAAGCCTGTCAGTCCTGCTGTGAGGCCTGTTGTGCCTCCCCCTTCTAAGCCGAGTGATGGTGGCGAGAGTCCATACACCTATGAGCTTGACACCGCACGAGGGGACTGTATTCTGAATCAGAATACAGGTAAGAGGTGGGACCCGGGTTACTTTTGGACTCACCGAGATATAGACCCTGATATACCTACTACGGCCCGGCCTCTTCCATCGACAAGATAGGCAGTACATGAGTTATCCCGCATTTTGGTAGGTGGCGAAGGCGGGAGGATGGTTCTGGAAGAGGCGCGAGAGCGCCTGCCGCAGCCGGTAGAGCGGAGCCGGGGTGTGCCGGCTCCGCCTTACTGTGCGGTGGCACCATTTGCGGAGTATCTGCTCGCGCCACTCATCCGGCAGTCGTAGTAGAGCCAGCAAGCCAGCCTCATTGTGGTCATGGCGTTGACGTCTTCTGAGGTGAAATCGGTATGTTCTTCTTTATTGTGTTGGACTTGGCTTTCATGTGCATTGGGATGCTACTCATCGTGAAGCCGAAGGAAGTTCTTCGATGGGCCAAGGAGATGAATCCTTGGACACCTTTTCTGCCGCATATAGCAATAGACGAGAACTCTGTTTTCGGCCAAGCAGGAGCTCGTTTCTTGGGTATGGCGTTCGTGTTTTTCAGCAGCTTTATCCTAGCTATGGCCATCGCGCAAATGGCGGATGGCAGAAGTCGACACGTGAGGCCACCGGATGCAGCTCCGAGCATCTACGCCCTACGCACTACTGATAGGCCGTAGGTAGTAGTTAACCTGCACAGTAGGAATCTGGGCCGTTTGAAGGCCCGCAAAGCCTTCGCGGACAGTAGAGATCATGGCTCTTGTGCTCCGCGTCGTCTCACAGAGCCTGCAGACGCCAAGAAAGCGATGTTGTCAAATGGTCTCGTCTCTTATCGTGAAGGTTAACTATCGTGTAGATATGTGCTGCCGCCTGAGCCACTGACGCCCACACCCGCACCCACACAGCTTAGGCGCGATACGTGCGGTCTGGTTAGTTTGAGAGGAAGCAGGGGTCAACTGATGCAGCAAACACTCAAAGGCCTTGCACTGGCACTGCTCACGCTGATTGCCATACAGTTGGCGGGTTGTGGAGTAACGCAAGGCATCCAACCGTCCCAGGCCACAGCCAACCAGTTCATGCTGCAGATGTAGGCTAAGCAGTACGCTCAGGCTTACCAACTCCTATCAGCCAAGTGCAAGACCGTGACGCCACCGCAGCAATTGCAAGCGGCCTGGAGCTTCATTGAGAATTCCAAGGGCCCGGTCAAGAGCTGGACAAAGCTAAACGCTGAGACCTACTTTGGAGCCGATGGGAGTTCGGTTCAGTTGGCGTATCAACTTCAATGCGAGAGAGGTACCGGCGTCGCCCGGTTCATTGTCGTCCAAGAGAACGACAACTGGCTCATTCAAAGCTTTAACGTCAACGGGTAGCTCCGTGAAAGGCAAGTGCCAGCGCCGCATTAGTCCGCCAGTGCGCAAGGGGTTCACACTTTGAATCTCGAAATGGATGGAAGCCGACTAGAGCTCGATCCTTCCGCGTTTACAGATGTAGGAGCACTGGTCCGTTTGATACGCCAAAAGGTTCCGGACAAAAATAATAGCGCATGACGTGTCGCAGTTGATTGAGGGCGCCCACCTCCGCCAAGCAGTCAACGCTCCTGCATCTATATTTGAGAGTGTGCGGTTGAGAACGAGTTGTGGAGTAATGTCCCAGAAAGGCCCGATTATGAAGCTCAACTGATCTTGATCGCCTTGAGCTCTTCTGGCAGCCGCTCGCTGTTCGCCAACCCATTCCCTCCTCATGATGCCATCATCCAATCACGAGACTGGCTTTTGTGGCAGTAGAGATAGGTAACGCTAATGGCAATTATCAACGGCTATTCGCCCCTCTGCGACATCCACCTCACCCTCAGAACCGCAGAACCACAATGAGACGGCTCCTATGCAAGCAGGACAGCAGCGGGTTCAAGATCAAGGACTTGGAGGCTGGCTGTGGCTTCGTGGCGTGGGCAGCTCCTTCTCGTGTGGTGGCTGGGAGGTGCTGGCCGAGGCGGAGCTGATGTCCGCCAGCAGGCTCAGCAGCCAGAAGCCGGGGATCAGAATCTCTTCCTCCTGGGCGGCCTCGTCTGTAGGGAACTCGGGGGCGCGCGGCTGGGGCGTGGCCCTCTTGGATGAGGGGCTGCTTGGCTTAGTCATAGAACTTCGGGAGCCGGCATTCCTATAGGCAGTGTGGGCGGCTCGCTTCTTCAGGGGCTGCCGCTGGATTCGCTCAACTGGGTTCACCCAAGAGGATTCCACCTTCTGCAAGTACTTGCCGCAAGTGCTGCATCGCCCGCTGCAAGCAAAGTGACATAGCCCCAGGAAAGTGTGCCAAGCTGAAGGAGAATTTCCTCAACGTCAGGAGGTTCTTGAATGAAGCGCCAATTCCCAGAAGAGCAGATCATCCCGCTGCTCAAACAGCACGAGGCCGGA